>Ga0315274_10015909_pt1 | contig 10639 bp, 10 predicted proteins | sample YL17G02_20_MG_FD_203700 | JGI IMG/M metagenome (GOLD analysis project Ga0315274, IMG submission 203700) | Sediment microbial communities from Yellowstone Lake, YNP, Wyoming, USA - YL17G02_20 | ecosystem: Environmental > Aquatic > Freshwater > Lake > Sediment | place: USA: Wyoming | collected...
CACCAGGTCTTCTTCATGGAACTCCTCGCTGGCATCCATGGCGATGCGCGTCCGGCGCTCGTCGCCGTATTTTTCAGACAACTCTTTCAAGTCGTCCTGGATCAGCGCCAGGATCTTTTTAGGGTGAGCCAGCAGGTCTTCCAGGTACCCGATCTGGGCGAGAACCTGTTTATGCTCCTCTTCGATCTTCCAGCGTTCCAGGGCTGCCAGGCGGCGCAGCTGCATGTCGAGGATCGCCTGCGCCTGGATCTCGCTCAAATTGAAGAGCTGCATCAAGCGCTCTTTCGCCACGTCCACATCCTGCGACTCACGGATGGTCTGGACCACGGCGTCTATGTTCTGCAGCGCTATCAGCAGGCCATCCAGGATGTGAGCCCGCGCCCGCGCTTTTGCCAGTTCAAAGGTCGAGCGGCGCACGATCACCGTCTGGCGATGCTCGATGAAGATCTGCAGGCAGCGCTTCAGGGGCAGCATGCGCGGCTCCCCATCCACAAGCGCCAGCATTTGCACCCCAAACGTGGACTGCAGGGGCGTGAATTTGTACAACTGGTTGAGCACCTTCTTCGGCTGGGCACCCCGCTTGAGCTCAATCACGATGCTCATGCCGCGCTGGTCGGATTCATCGCGCAGGTCTGAGATCATATCGATCCGCTGCTCGCGCACCAGGTCCGCGATGCGTTCTATCAGCCCAGCCTTGTTGACCAGGAAGGGGATCTCGGTGATGATGATCTGGTGACGACTGCCCTTCATCTCCTCGATGTGCGCCATACCGCGGATCACGATGCGCCCCTTGCCTGTCCCGTAAGCCTGCTCGATACCCTCCCTGCCGATGATCATGCCGCCGGTCGGGAAATCGGGACCTGGGATGTGATGCATCAAGTCCTCGACCGGGATGTCATCCGCCCGGTCATGGTTTTCGATCAAATAGATAAGAGCATCCGCCAGTTCGCGCAGGTTGTGGGGAGGAATGTTGGTAGCCATCCCGACCGCGATCCCAGCCGAGCCGTTCAGCAGCAGGTTCGGCACGCGCGACGGCAGCACGGTCGGTTCTTCCAGCGTATCATCGAAATTGGCGCTGAAATCAACAGTGTCCTTCTCGATATCTGTCAGCATCTCTTCCGCCAGCCGCGCCAAGCGGGCTTCGGTGTAGCGCATGGCTGCCGGGGCATCACCATCCACCGAACCGAAGTTCCCCTGCCCGTCGATCAACAGGTAGCGCATAGAAAAATCTTGCGCCATGCGCGCCATCGTGTCGTAGACGGCAGCGTCGCCGTGGGGGTGATACTTGCCCAGCACCTCGCCCACGATGCGGGCTGATTTTTTAAAGGATCCACTGGCACGGATGCCCAGATCGTGCATGGCGTACAGGATGCGGCGGTGGACGGGCTTCAGCCCGTCGCGCGCATCCGGCAGGGCGCGGGCTACGATCACACTCATGGCGTAATCGAGATAGGCATCCCGCATCTGGGAGTCGATGTCAACCTGTTGAACAGTACCAATATCCATGTTTTATTCCTTCAAGTAGTTTAACAGGTCAATTATACCCCGAGAGCAATTGCCCCCTTTTTATTGAAAAAAAGACCCGCGTGTACGCGGGAGAGGTGCCGAAGGAGGGACTTGAACCCTCACGAGCTTGCGCCCACTAAGCCCTGAACCTAGCGCGTCTGCCAATTCCGCCACTTCGGCTTGCGGTGTGAATTTTATCCGAAACGGTGGTTTTGTCAACTGTGATCAGTTTTATTTGTTAATGGTTATTAGTCCACAAGTTATTTCAATTATAACCACCTCCGGTCAGAGTCACCTATTGTTAAAGACATTCCACCTTATAAATCTGAAGCTTTTTTAATTATCCTTCCCGTTTTCGCTTGACTGCTTTATATTCATTAGTATTAGAATTATTAGGAAATTCGCTTGGATGACGCATAATAAATTCGTCAGCAATACCCTTGATTTTCATCCCCTTCATTTTCATAGAAAAATACTCTGCTGTGTTTAAGTGACCTTAAGTGATTTTCGGTCTGTCTTTACCAAAGGTTTCTGTATATAAATTACGGAATTCATCCGAAATTAACTTTGGATCGGCAAACTGACTTGCAATTGCTACGACAACCGGAGAACCAAATATCGACATAGTAAAGACTTTACTGAACCAATCCTGCGGTATTTCTTAAATACGACCTGTACTTAAGTGAACAAAAAGCATATTCGTTGTAGTTGTGTAAAAAGTGTCTAATGACTTGATTATTGGCTCGACCAGCTTAACTATAAGGTTTAGAAATGTGATGTTATTCTTTCTTATTTCTTCTGAGTTTTCTTGTAACTCTGGATAATCAGAAGAACCACTTAGTAACTTAATGTAATCTTAGAAAAATTTATATGATCCGGTTGGTAATAAATCCGGATTATCTTTTAATTGGTTTTCAATATATTGTCGAATGGTATCAAGATCAATACCTTCAGATAACAATAATTCCTTGATGCTATCATCTTGGGGGCTGATTTCAGGAATATTATTTTTCTCCGTGATATTTTGGAGGATAGGCAAAAAGCCAGGGTGGGCAGGATAAAGGGCGCTGAGTAGTTGGGTTTCTCGCATAACAGATATAATTATATAGACTTATAAAAGCTAGAGAAAAAGGATTATGCCATGGCTTCAGATGTCTTTGAACTTTTAGAAAGAAAAAACCTTAATGTATCTAGAGATTTCAAATTCGAAATTTTAAAGTTATCAGAAAATGATATGCACGATCTCAGTGAAGAGATAAGTGAGAGCCTTCGGAAAACAGATTTGGCACACATTGGTCCTGTAGAAAGTAAAGTATTTAATTTTACTGCCAGTCCTTACACAGTAGGGTTTATGGGTTGTACCAATACGGCATGTAAAGTTTCACAAGCAAGAGAATTTGTTAGTTACTCAATACTTTACGCGGATTCTGTGGCATTACCAAATGTGTTTCCAATATATTCACAGTTACCTAATCTAAGTTCTAGTCAGTTTGAAGAGTATCGTTTGCATTTTGCAAGTGATATTCTTGTTCTTTGGGAATTAGAGCCAATTATTAGAGCTGGATTGGCAGCATTTGTGCCAAAAGATATTGCGACATGTAAAGAGTGTGGGGATAAATTGGAAAGTTCTTGGAACTCCATTGAAAATAAGATGATTAAAGCATTCGCAAATCTTGAAAGCGAAATATCTTCTAAATCAAGATTGATAATGACTCCAACAGAAAACGGTATAGTTAAACAGTTAATACTACCCCAAGAATTGTATAATCAGGTTTTAATTTCAATAGATCCAGAAGAGTCCCCAAAATGGCTTGCAAATACGAGAAAATATAAAAGGGCGATTAATTCTGGTGAACCATTTGAGTTAACTGCAAAACAAATAGAAAAATCTGGAATAATCAAATTTGTTCTATACGATTTTTTAGACTGGGCAAGAGTATATATGTTTTCAAGGGTTTTTATGCAATCAAAATTTCTTACAAGTCGTCCTGTGGATGGGTTGTTGTTTGATGCGTTAATAGACAATCCAGAACTTAGGTGGACAAGTAGAAATATTCAAGAATCTCTCCCTCTAAAAATACCAACTTTTAAGGGAGTCGATGCAAAAATCCTATTAAGAATTCGTGAGGACGATTTTGACTCGTTCTTAAATTTTAGGTCTAAAATTGTTGAGATAGAAAACGAATATCGTAAGAAAAATGGAATAATAACTAAGAGTGATGCAGAAGAACTATATGAAGATGTTGTTTATCCCAGCCTAATACATCTTGAAACAAAGACAAAGGCAATTCAAGGTGAATTAAGGAAAAAAGTAGCGAGAAATATTAGTATTGCTATAGCTTTGGTATTTGCTGGAATTAGCACGGGACTAATACCTAATGATCTTTCTCTTGTATTAAAAGCTATAGGTGGATGTGAACTAGTGAAAACTGCTAGCGATTTGTGGAAATCAACAGAAGTACCCGAAGAAGTACGTAGCGATCCTTTTTATTTTCTTTGGAATGTAGATAAGTACAAAAACCATAAACACTAATGCAAATCCAAAAAGATCAAAATTCCCTGTCTCAAAAACGTTATTATCAAACAAGAATTTTTTCAGATATTTGAATAGTTATCTATCAATAAACAAAAATAATCCCATGAACATAGTTGGTCATCACCACAAACGCGTCCAATTCTGCGGAAAATGATCAGAGATCGCATGCCAGCATTCGGTCACGATTTCTCCACGCCTGTTCAAATGGATTTACCCGGCAACGATCTCGCTAAAAAAAACACTCACGCTTCGAGGTGCAAACCGTGACAAAATATGCACCTTATTGGCTGTAATCATATTCCTTCAAGCAAATCGAAGATTGATGAGGTATTAAGCAGCTTTATTCTATTATTGTTATAAGAGCAACCTACTGGATTATTCTATAATCGTTATATGTTCATAAAGTTGGTGGAGCATGTTCTGTCGAAATCTAAATTTGGTGCCATGATTATGCCCCGTTCGGGCATCAAAATCAATATACACATATCCTCCTTCAATTCCTGTAAGTAGTTTTTTAAGGCTGAATCCTTGTAACATCATGATGTCTGAATACCAGTAATATTCTTGTTTGACCTCTTTTTTGACCTTCGCCTGGATGTAAAAGGTGTTTAGGAGTTTTGTCCCAATTTTATGTTCTAAATCGGCAAATCCCCAATATGGTTGGGGGTTTAGTTCGCCCAATCCAATACGCTTTTCGACACTTTTAAGCCATTCTATATGTCTGTGATCAACCACTTTGGCGTTAAACGAGATAAGGACTTTTTGAGACTCCCAGTCGACCATGACCATAAAACCTCGATCACTTCTGCCCGCTCCGCTGATGGTTTGTCTAAAACTCATTTCATTCGTCTCATAAGTTTTTCCAGCTTCCTGGTGATACCATCCATAATAAGGTAGAAGAATTTGCGGGACGAATTTTAGTGCTCGCGGTGACGGTTCCATATGGCATAAGGTCACAAGTGAACTTGTGTCAGCCCGATGACATTTTAATTCCCACTCAGCAGCATTTGGAATGGGGAGGTTGTTTTCTTCAATGCCAAGTAAGTCTTCCAGTGTATTTCCAATACCACCAACGTTTCCACCTCGTGCGTTTTGTATCCAACCCAGTTTTTTGATTCTACGCAGTTCATCAATCAATTCATCTTTTGTATAAATCTTGAGGTTCTTTTTAATGTTACCAACCACTGAATAATTTTCCCCATCTTCAGCTAACAGCCTGAGTTGTTTCGGTGGCAGACGGTAATCTTTATTCACACCACACCATAAATCACATTATGCTATAAAGATTCTTGATCGGGTGGCCGCCAGAAGTCTAATAAGTATTCGAAGGTTGTTCCCATGGTTATATAATTTGATGGCCAGCCAAATATACCAATGCGATTTACGATGTTTGTACGGTCCCAGATGATTGTATTCCGCAACTCATAACCGCGTGCCCGTAATTCTTCGATGAGGGAAACATGTATCGTTATTCTTTTATTTTCCCACCACATATCAGGGACATTAATCACGCAATGTGCTTTGGGACGGAGGAGTGGTAACAATTTTTCATAAATATCGCCCATGGCTTTAGTATATTGATCCAAGGTCATAGTTCCAAGATCGCGTGGGTCTTGTGAATATTGCTCAACTTTTCCAAATTGATCGTTTTTCCGTTCATCACCTCGGCGAGACTTATTCTTCCTTTTTCTATTCAATAAGTTTGCATAAGGTGGTGATGTCCAGATCAAACTTACAGTTTCCGGCTTTAAATATTGATCGATATGAATTGCATCATCTTGTATTGCGATTTGTTGGGATTTATTAAAAAGATTGTCGTGTATAAGTCGCTTTTTACATAGATCAATATAACTCGATTGAAGGTCGAAGCCAATTGCATTTCGATTTAAGTCTTGTGATGCTACTAATGTAGTACCGCTTCCAACAAATGGGTCAAGGATTAATTCCCCTTCATGTGTGAACAATCCAATCACTCTTTTGGAGAGAGATATAGGAAAGGTTGCCGGGTGCAGGTTCCGATCTCTGACATCTCGTGCTTCATAGGTAAATTGCCAAACACCCAACTGGCTTTTTATCCATTCTTTTCCCGTCATGCAGTTGATATGACTGGGTGGACATGAGCAAATTCTCTGATAGCCAATTCCCAGTTTGACACGATGGAAATTGTCTGCATCAGTAATTGTTATAGGTAAACTGGAATCTATTTTATTTACACCCATGGTAACTCGCAAAAAATATATATTTGAAGTGTAGGTTAGTTCACCTTTATTATATACCCGATATATTAAGGCTCACAACTTGGTGGTGCCTTCTCGACTTGCCTAAACTAATGCCCATACTTCATCTTCTTATACTCTTTCTCCGTCAGGAAAGCGTTGTGTCCTTGCTGCTTTATGCTCTTCTTCTTGATGCTGATCGCCATCCTGCCTGCCGTTTCACCTACCCCACGATAAGGGATGGTGAGAGCGTAGATACCGAACAGGATCAAAACGGCAGGCAGCAAAAAGGTATTGCCCGGAAAGCCCTTAACAAAATACAGGCAGAGCGCAAATAGGCTTGCCAGTACCAGGGCCGCAAAGGTCGTCTCAACAGACGCGAAGACTCTGAAAGAGAACATCCGCAAGAACGTTGACAAGTCCGCCAAGATTATGACGGACGAACGGCTCGCTCACAATGGTCTGGAAGAAGAGTTTGCCGGACATGAGATTGTAGATCATAGACATAGAGAGTATGTACATGGGGACGCGTACACCAATACTGCCGAGAGTTGGATTGCTCTGCTAAAACGCGGGATTATGGGTTCTTTCCACCACGTGAGCGAAGAGCACTTAGACCGCTATGCAAATGAGTTTGCGTTCAGATGGGATCACCGCGGGATTAGTGACGGTGAGAGGGCGGTAGAGGCTATTAGAGGTATAGAGGGTAAGAGGCTTATGTACAAAGAGACAATAAATCAAAAGGCTGGCGATTAGCCAGCCTTTTTTGATTTGTCGTCCGGAGGTTGTGGATCAACCACAGGAGATGGTGGGGATTGAGGTGCAACCGAAAAATCGGTGACGGACGGCATAACAGGCAACTGACTATTGGAAAGGGCCTTCCATGTTTTGGCCCTCCAAGACAGATCGGCCTTGATTAATTCAGCCCATTCTTTAGAATAAATCATACTCCTCTCAAATAAAATGTGATTATTTATGTTGTTTATCATAAATCTCCTTTACTCTCTTTAAATCCGGTAAATTCTTTTTGTGACAATCGGAGCTCACGCTCTCCAATGTGTCGAATAATTCTTGAGGGCAATTCCAAATACCAGATTCCTCAATAACGGCTATATCGGTCACACGACCGACGCCAGGCGCAACTTCTGCTGACTTCTTTGCATCATAAACAGTATAAAGCGTTTCCATTAGTTCCCGATGAGTAGTTTGCGCCGTTAAAGACAAAGAAATTACTGCATGGATTGCGCCACTTCCAACTGCCGAATAGCCCAACTTATCCAAATTAAAACCTGTTCCTGGGTGAGATACAGAGAAGATGTGCGCGCCTGTCTTGTCAATCCCAACAATAAGTAGTTCGAGGTTAAGATTATAGTTGCTGGATATGGCTACAATCTGTTGATAAACATTTGCTTGAGGTTGTAGATATTGGGCTACGGTAAAATTCTTTGCTCTATGGACTAAGAAGTCATTACCTAACATCGGTAATACAACTTGTTCTTCGAGTTTTTGATTTCTTACTACTTTGTATTGATTCAATATAGCGTTTGCAATATCAGGGACAAGGGCATCGTCCCTTTTTCCAAAAATACTACGAACCGGATCAATTACTTCAGTCGCATAAGCTGAGCCGCCTGCCGCCATTGCAACACAGAATTTTGAGACTATTTCGATCTTGTGTTCTTCGGTTTCAAATTCAACATTTAAGGGCGATGTAAACATCCTATCGGCAGCAACAACGATATTCTTCCCATTTTCGCAGATTGCGGCAATACAAATTGTCATATTCCCTCTTTTATAATTGCTGCTTTTGTTCCTTTTCTTGCTTATCTTCCTTCGGCATCGGCTTTGTATTCAGCAACGTCTTGACTACCTCAGCAAACGGAGCACCCCATAGACTAACAGGCTTTTCTACCGCGCTTCTCTTTTCTTTTAGTTCTTTAGGGGTGTTCTTGTTGTACATAGGGTTCGGGATTTTTAATTAACGCTTATAAACCTTTGCCCACAGAAGTGCACCAAAGGCAATTAGAAATGATCCTCCTGTAGCAATCACCAGATAAATATTGGCCTTTTGGATTATTTCCAAAACGAATGCCGCGGCTACGGCAACAACGCCCGTAATTTCTACAATGAGAGCTACTATTTTCATGATCCTCCTCCTTTGAGCGTGCAAAAAATACGGATTATTATATCACATTGTCCAATTTTGCGCTGTACTATTATTGCGGTTTCACTCATTATATACCACATTACACCTATAGATAATATGTTCACAAACTGTTAACAATGTGTAATGTGTGCTTGTCAAAGGGATAATTCCCTCATAATTTACCCCCTCTTGTGCATTTGCGAAGTATATCATTCCCAAAGTCTTATATCCTTTAATCTTTTCATCCTGCCGCCTTTCCAGCAGCGGACTGGCATCATTCAGCGCCTCAATAATCTCGTGCGCTTCTTGGTGATAATCCACTATCGAGGCATGAACGAAGGTCTACGTCCATTTATCACACATCGGGTTCTCTGTCTCGTCACATAGTTCGTATAAAGATTGAAGAAAAAATCATAAACACCTTTCGTACAAGCGTAAAATGTAATTATTATCACATTTTATTAATAGTTCAAATAGTCATTTGCCAACTAATCACCTGATCTCTGATTGCCCAATATCCTGATCACTTTACTTTCTTATACTCTTTCTCCGTCATAAACGCTTTAAATCCCTGCTGTTTCAAGTCCTTCTCCTTCGTGCTGATCGCCATCCTGCCTGCCGTCTCGTTCGCCCCGCGATAAGGGATGGTGAGAGCGTAGATACCGAACAGGATCAAAACGGCAGGCAACAAAAAGGTATTGCCCGGAAAGCCCTTTACAAAATACAGGCAGAGCGCAAACAGGCTTGCCAGTACCAGGACCGCCAGCAGCCCCAGGCTGAGCAGTACCCGCCGGTTGACGCAGTCATCACAGATCCAGGCGCTCTCTTTCCCGGCGCTCTGGAAGTATTTCCTCGAACCCCCCGTCCCATAGTGGAACCAGTAGCGTGACCCGCCCACTTTCACCTTGTGGCAGACCTCGCACTCCTTGCAGAACTCAGCCGGATGGTCGCTCAGCGGCGGCAGGTCAAATTTGGGTTTGTCCGTCATCAGCACCACCCTGCCACCCGAACTGACCAAATCGGGTATCACCTTCTCCGCCACCACCCGGTCCAGGAATTTCTTCTGGCAACCGCCTGAGATGCAGTAGAAACTGCCATCGGTCAATTCCATGCCGTCACCGTCCAGTACGCTGCGCCCGCACATGCTGCAAGTTTTCATGCCCTCTCCTCCTTACTAATAGACAACCCTATTTAACAATGGTGGTCTCCATTTGACCACCAGGCTTACAAGCAAAAATATTGTAGCATAAATCAACCTGGCACAGCCTCACTTTAACCGAGGAGATGTTTCGCCGCCAAAAAACGGCGGCTCAACATGACATACACTGATAGGATCTTCGTCATTAAACCTACCTACCGGTAGGTAGGTTTTTTGAACTTGCGTTATAATAGGGAAAATGCCAAATTGGAGACTCTATGAACTTCACCCTGACGGATGAACAGCGCATGGTGCAAAAAATGGTGCGCAACTTTGCTCAAAAGGAGGTCGCACCGGTCATCAAAGAATACGACAGGAAGCAGGAAATGGCTCCCTTCGTGCTCAAGCGGATGGGCGAGCTGGGCATCCTGGGCATCTGCTTCCCGGTGCGCTACGGCGGGCAGGGGATGGATTTCATCTCCCTCGGCCTGACCTGTGAGGAGCTGGAAGCCGTCGACACCCACCTGCGGGTGATCATGTCGGTGCATACCGGCTTGTGCGGCCTGACCCTGTTCCAGTGGGGCAGCGAAGAGCAAAAACTGAAATTCCTCGTTCCATTAGCCAAAGGTGAAAAGATCGGCTGCGGCGCCTTCACAGAACCCGGCATGGGATCGGACGTCGCCGCCATGCGTACCAGCGCCAGGCGCGAAGGTGATTTCTACATCTTGAATGGCGAGAAGATGTGGATCTCGCTCGCCAGCAAGGCGGACTATGCCCTGGTCACCGTCCGCACCGATGCGAAAACATCCAAACCCTCGACAGGGCTATCCTCCCTTATCGTTGACCTGCACAGCCCCGGCGTCAAGACCGGTGACATCCACGGCAAGCTTGGCGTGCGGGCAGGATCGACAGGCTGGATCTCTTTTCAGGAAGTGCGCGTGCCGGTCGAGAACCGGATCGGTGAGGAAGGCGAAGGTTTCAAGATCACGATGTCGGCTTTCGACCATGGGCGCTACACCGTTGGCTCGGGCGCTACCGGCATTATCCGGGCTGCCCTGGAAGCGAGCGTCAAGTACGCCAAAGAGAGGACAACCTTT
>Ga0315274_10015910_pt1 | contig 10638 bp, 2 predicted proteins | sample YL17G02_20_MG_FD_203700 | JGI IMG/M metagenome (GOLD analysis project Ga0315274, IMG submission 203700) | Sediment microbial communities from Yellowstone Lake, YNP, Wyoming, USA - YL17G02_20 | ecosystem: Environmental > Aquatic > Freshwater > Lake > Sediment | place: USA: Wyoming | collected...
GCTTTTCGGGCTGTTGCACTCCGATGCAGATTCATGGGCTGGCGGGCGGGATGGTGACGTTGAGCAACCTGGTGACGGCCAGCGGGGCTGCGGCGCTGCTGGCCGACGGCACCAACAGCATCGTGGATTTGTCAGCACTCGTACGGTTTGCCGACAGCCTGGCAGGTGGGCATTCGAGTTTCCATGCCAATAACGGCGGCAGGCTTATCGTGTCATTACATTCAGGATACACAGCTCTCGGCTCTGTTTCCTGCTCGGCCGACGCGAACTCCGTTTTGGCTTTCGGACAGAGCATTGAGGCTGTGCAGGGCGTAGTTTCCCTCTCAGGCAACGTCATCAATCTCTCGAGCTTCATTGCTCGTCAGGGCAGCACTCTGCGGATTGACACGCCAGCACTTCTCGATGCCGCTGTGCTCATCCAAGCCGACGGCGGAACCGTCGACATCGCAAACACCAACACGGTCCTTCAAGTGACCAGCGTTGTGCGCGCTGACAATGGCGGCACCGTCGCCATCCGCGGCGGCGTGACCGTCATTGGTCTGGGGTTTCTCAGCGGCCAGACGTCAGGCACGATTTCCGTTGGTGGGAATCTCCTGGGCACGACCCTCAACCGTGACCTGTATGCGCCCCCTTGCCGCGTGCTTTTCAACGGCACTGGCACAGCCAGCGCCCCGCAACTGGTCGAAGCCCTGAGCGCGGACTTGGGGAACACCCCGGCTGGCTTCAGGGACAATTTCGTTCAGGGCACACTCGCCTTGAGCAGCAACACCTGGGTGCGGCTGGTGGACCAATCCGATAACAGCCCCGGTCCGGGCCAGGAGGCGGTGTATGTGAACTCGCTCATCGTTCCGGCGGGTGCCACCCTGGACCTGAATGGCCTGCCTCTCTACACGCGCCTCACTCAGATCGCCGGCACGGTGATGAACGGCGCCGTAGTCCAAACCCCGGACAGCGGGCCCCTCGAATTCGCGGCGCTCACTCCCGGCAGCATCCGCGCAGCGGGCGAACTGGACGAATGGACCTTCTTCGGCCGGGCCGGTCGTTCAGTCACGATCGTGGTCAATCCTGGCAACACGGGCGCTTCGGCCCCGTTGCCGCCGGATCTCGGGTGGGTGGAAGCGACCCTGCTCGGTGTGACGAACAACGTCCTGGCCGCCGCGAGCAACTCACTCTCCGGCTGGCGTCAGCTCGTGGGGCTTTACGACGTGGTGCTGCCAGAGGACGGCACCTATCGTGTGCGGGTGCGCGCCGCAGCGGACCACTCCACCAGCGTCGGCAATTACACCGTCCAGGTGTGGGACGTGACGCCCGACGTGGACACGTTGCCGCTCAACCAGCAGCGGAATGGCAGCATTGAGACACCCTACAGCGTGGACCGCTGGACGTTCTCGGCCACGGCCGGCCAGCAGATTCACTTCGACCTGACTTCGATCTCCAGCAGCGGCATCGTGTTCGACCTCCGGGGGCCGAACGGCTGGACTGGCTTTACCAACCTCACGACGGACTCAGAACTATTCACGCTGCCGGCGTCTGGCAGTTACACGCTCACGGCGCGTGGCACCGGCGGGCAATACGGGCGCTCGTATGCGTTCCGTCTGGTGGAAACCGTGCAGACGGATCTGCTGTTGGGGACGGCGTTTCAAGGGGAGTTCGTGGGCAGCGGCCAGGCGCAGTTGTTCCGCGTGGACACACCGGCCAGCGCGCCGCTGCGGCTGACGTTGGGCAACAACGGAGCGGGCAATCGAACAGAACTCTACGTCAGCCAGGGCCAGCCACCCACGCGCGGCAGCTTCGACTTTCGCGCCGCGGATCCGGCCACCGCCAGCCAGCAAGTGCTCGTGCCGCTGGCCAGCCAAGGCACGTGGTATGTGCTGGTGTACGGCGATTCGATTGCCACGCCCGGCCCATTTACCCTGCAGGCTTCGACGGCGGGCGTGATGCTGTCGGCGGTCAAGCCCTATCACAGCGCAAACAACTCGCCCATGACGCTCACGCTCACCGGCGCGGGCTTCGACGCCTCGACTTCGGTGGAATTGGCTGCGGGCGGCGGCGCGGTCTACCCGGCAGCACTACGGGAGGTTGACTCCTTCACCCGGATCACGGCCACGTTCGCGGCGAACAGCGTGCCGGCGGGGCGTTATTCCGTCCGGGTCTCGCAGACGGACGGGGACTCGGCGGAGCTGACTGCTGCTCTTGAGGTGTTGTCCGTGGGCGAGGCGAAGCTCGAAACCAGGCTCATCGTGCCGAGCCAACTGGGCTATCACGCGGTCGCCACGATTTGGGTGGAATACCGCAACTCCGGCAACGCCGCCATGCCCGCCCCATTGCTGGTGCTCACCGCCACGCAGAATGGTCGCGAAGGCGCGTTCCTGACGCTGCAGCAGGTGGGCGTGGTGGAAGGCTTCTGGACTTCCGCCGACCCGGCGAGCTTCAGTCACTCGGTGCAAATCCTGGCCAGCGGTGATGCGCCGGGCGTGCTGCAGCCGGGCGACTCGGTGCGCGTGCCGGTCTATTACGCTGGCTGGCAGCAGCCGTGGGACTTCTCGTATCCACGCATGAACTGGAACCTGGGCGTGCTCCGGGCCGACGACACAAACCGCGTGGACTGGACTACGCTCAAGGACAGCATGAAGCCCGCGACGATCAATGCCGAGGCATGGGAAGTGACCTGGGCCGGCTTCACCAATCAGGTCGGCGCGACCTGGGGCGATTATGTGCGGATGCTCGATGACAACGCGGCGTATCTGGGCCGGTTGGGCCAGCGCGTGGTGGACGTGGGGCAATTGCTGGCCTTCGAGTTTCTGCAAGCCGACGGGCTGAGTCCGCTCCGCACGCTGGCCAGCGCGGTGGACGCGGCGGTGGAAGCACCCGGTTTGCCGCTGGTCTTCTCGCGCTTCTTCCCGGCGTCCATCGCGCAGCGGTTCGAGCTGGGGCCGCTGGGCCGGGGCTGGTCGCACAACTGGGAGTATGCGCTGACGGTGGCCGGCGACGGCACGGTAACGGTGAGCGGACCTGGTGGCTCGCGGCGCGTCTTCCAACCGGACAGCCGCCGCGCCGGAAGCTACTTCACTCAACCCGGCGACCACGCCACGCTCACGCCGCTGGGTGGTGGTGTTTTTTCTTTGCGCGAACCGGCCGGTCCGCTGCGCGCCTTCCGCGCCGACGGCAAGCTCGACTACGTCCAAGACCCGAATGGCAATCGCATCACCTGCGCCTACTCCGGCAATCTGCTCACCAGCCTGACGCACTCATCTGGACAAAGCCTGCAAATCGCCTACAGCGCCGCCGGGAGAATCCAGAGCGTCACTGACCATTTGGGCCGGCAGACAATCTTGAGCTACGACGGCAGCGGCGAGCACTTGCTGAGCGCGCAGTATTATGACGACCGCACCGCCAGCTACGCCTACGCCGGCGCGCCGACTTCCAGTCGGCATGCCCTCACCGAAGTGGCGAACAGTTGCTGCACGCGTCGCTACTTCACCTACGACGCCCAAGGCCGCCTGAGCGGCACACACCGCGACGGCAACGCCGAAGCCGTCACCTTCATTTACGACGCGGCGGGCAAAGTCACTGCCACAGACGCGCTGGGCGGCGCGAGCAAGTTCTACTTCGACCACCGCGGGCTGCTGGTGAAGACTGAGGACGCACTCGGCAATGCCGTCCATCTCGCGTTCGACGACTACTTCAACCTCGCCCGCCTGACCGATCCCGCCGGCCGCTCCTACGGCTACGCCTACGACGCCAACGGCAACCTCACCCAAAGCACCGACCCGCTCGGTCACGCCTCACGTTTCACGTATCACGCTTCGCTCAACCGCTTGGCCTCCGTCACCGACGCCAACGGCAACCTCACGCGCTACGCCTACACCGGCACCGGCAACCTGCAATTCACCACCTACGCCGACGGCAGCCGCGAAGGCTGGGCTTACGACGCCCTGGGCAACGCGACGTCCTGGACGAACCGCCGCAGCCATCCGATCAACTACGCGTACAACCGCAGCGGCCAACTGACCAACAAGCTCTTCGCCGACCGTTCCCGCGCCGTCTATGCCTACGATCCGCGCGGCAACCTGACGAACGCCACCGCTCTGGAGCCTCAACTCTCAACTCTCGAATTCTCTCAACTCCTCTACGACTCCGCCGACCGCCTCACGAACATCACCTCCACCGGCGGCAAATGGCTTTCCTTCACTTACGACACCGCCGGCCGCCGCGTCTCCAGCCTCGACCAACTCGGCCATCGGCTCAGCTACGCCTACGACGCCGCAGGTCGGCTCGACAGCATGACCAACGAACTGGGCCAGTTGGTGGTGCGCTACGACTACGACGCGGCGGGCCGCCTCGCTTTGAAAACGCTGGGCAACGGCATGGTCGCCACCTACGGCTACGATGCCGCCGGCCAACTGCTGACCCTGACCAACCGCCTGGCCGACGGGACGGCGATCTCGTGGTTCAACTACGCCTACGACACGCGTGGTCGCCGCACCGCGATGGCCACGCACTACGGCGCCTGGGCCTACGATTACGACGACCTCGGCCAGTTGACCCGCGCCGTGCTGAGTTCGACCGACCCGCAAATCCCCAGCCAGGACCTCGCCTACGTCTATGACGCGCTGGGCAACCGCATCCGCACCATCGAAAACGGCGTCACCACCTGGTACACGAACAACAACCTGAACCAGTATGTCCGCGTGGGGAACACGAACTACGTCTTCGACGCTGATGGCAACCTAATCCAGGAAATCGCGCCCAGCGGCACCACCACGTATAGCTACAACGACGAGAACCGGCTCGTGGGCGTGACCTCACCGCAAGGCACCTGGCAATACGGCTACGACGCCTTGGGCAACCGCGTGGCCACGACCGAGAACGGCGTGGCGAAGCGGTTCGTGATTGACCCCATCGGCTTGGGCAATGTCGTGGGCGAATGCGACGCCACTGACAACCTGCTCGCCCACTACGACCACGGCCTCGGCCTCCTGTCGCGGCGAGACGTCACAGGCGACACGGCCTACTACACCTTCGACGCTATTGGCAACGTGCAGCAACTCGTGACCTCCGCCGGGGCCAGCCTCAATGCCTGCGCCTATGCGCCGTTCGGGACGCGCTTACCGTTTAACGAGAGCTTCGGGAGTCTCTTCGGATTCGTAGGCCAGTTCGGCATCCAAGTTGTCAAGGCCGAGCTCCTGAGCGTCAGGGCTCGCTTCTACAGCACCAAGCTCGGACGGTTCATCAGCCCTGATCTGCTCGGGATGGAAGATGGCATGAGCCGATACACCTATGCTGGGAATCGCCCGGTTGACTTCATTGATGTGACCGGTGCCAGTGCAGTGTCTTTGGGGCCGGGCATCTTCGGCAGTATTGCAGGCCAGCTTGGGAATTTCCCGGTCGATCTCGATCCCGGGAATCCCGACCCACGAAATTGGAAGCCGAGGCAACAGGACTTCGCGCAACCCCCTAAAGGTTTCAACGACGGCGATTTCCGAGAGCCTCCGCGGGCGCCTCATCCGCATTGGGATCTACCTAACCCTTACCGGTCATCCTACGACATTCTGGACCCACCGACCCCGAATAATCCCTGGCCTCACAAGACAAAAGAACCGCCTCGACCTCCAGCGGTACCCGGCGCCTCCGGTTCGAGCAGCACCCCAAGACCGGTTGATCCAAACGCCAAGACCGGCCCCGCCGGCTTCGGCACGAATGGCTTCGTCAGCGCCAGCGGCACGCTGGCTTACCGGGTGGATTTCGAGAACGAGACCAACGCTTCGGCCCCCGCGCAGCAGGTCGTTATCACCGACCAACTGAGCGGCAACCTGGATTGGAGCACGTTCCGGCTGGCCGAGGTGGGCTTTGGCGACCAGTTGATTGTCGTGCCGCCCAACTCGCAGCATTTCGAGACGAACGTGGCGGTGAGCTATTTGGGCACGGATTTCCAGGTGCAGATCGAGGCGGGCATCCAGCTCTACTCCGGTCTGGTCTATGCCATCTTCCGGTCCATTGATCCGGCCACGAGCCTGCCGCCGCCGGTGAACATCGGCTTCCTGCCGCCGGAGGACGGCACGGGCCGGGGCATGGGCCACATCGGCTACACGATCAACGCTCGCACAAACCTGCCCACCGGCGCGCAAATCCGGAACGTGGCGTTGATCTCGTTCGACCTGCTGCCGCCCATCGCCACGAACCAAAAGGACCCGCACAATCCCGGCGCTGGCACGGACCCGGCCAGGGAGTGCCTCAATACCATCGACGCCGACCCGCCGAATAGTACTGTAATAGCGTTGCCGGACACTTCGGGCGAACAGTTCGTTGTCAACTGGTCAGGGACGGACCTCGGTGCCGGTATGGCGGGGTATGACATCTTCGTTTCGACAAATGGTGGCCCTTGGACGGTGTGGCTTACAGCCACGACCAACATATCTGCGGCATTCACCGGCCAGGTGGGGCAAAAGTACGGCTTCATCAGCGTTGCTCGCGATCACGCTGGCAACACCGAAACAGAGCCAGATACACCCGACACGCAGACCACTGTGGCGGAAGGCTCCGGTTCACCTATCTTGGCAATACGTGAACTTGAGGGGGCAATCGAGCTTTCCTGGCCAAATTCAGTGACGGGCTTCGTTTTGGAAGCCACAACCCCCTTGGGCGAAGATGCTCACTGGGTTGGTGTCGACACGCAACCCATCGACGGCAGCGGTCGGAAGACCGTCGTCATCCATCCGACTGCCGACACCCAGTTCTACCGGTTGAGAAAGTAACGCCCGAGAACGTGCGCGTCCATCAAGGGTTGGCTGGCATCACACCCAACCAACCTGCTGGTGAGCCACCGCCACCACGAGCAAGCCAGCGGAAACCTGTCGTAGTCCCTCCAGGGCCCCGTTTCGTCTTGAATGCCCCCTTCCGTTCCAGTACGCTCCCACCACTCGAACACGCAAACGCCTATCGGTTGCCGATTCGTTTGCCGGCCAGCCGGGAGTTTGCGATTGAACCAATCAGGATTCCAACACCTCGTCGCCAGTCTGAGCCCGCGACGGCACGAGACGACGGCGCCAGCGAACCACCAGCAACAGGCCGCCCCCGACGATTACCAGCAGCCAGGTCGCCGGTTCGGGCACGGCGGGCACGGTGGCGGCCTCCGCCGGCTGCAGACCGGCGCGGGCGTATTGCTCCTTGGTCTCGAGCACCACCGCGCCGCTGACGGGCGTCACGATCTGATGCGCGGCGGAGAGGTCCACGGCCTGGCTGACCTTCCGATCGGCCATCAGGCGCCGGACCTCCTCGTTGGCCCAGAGCCGCTCCACCTGCTTGCCTGCCGCCTCGGACAACGGCAACACGTCGTGCATCTGGTCGCCCTCCAGGCGCAACCGCAACATCGTCAGGATCGGCCCACCATTGCTCCACCGGGACCAGAGCTCCGCCAAATCCTCCGCGAGCGTTCCGGAGCGCGCAGCGCATGTCCAGGCGGCCACGCCATCGAACTTTTCCGCCAGACGATTGGGGCCAGGGCGGGTTTGGACGTCCACCAGGCGCGGCGAGCTCCGGCGCCGTTCAAAGCGTTGCTGCAATGATTCGGCTCCATCGATCAGCACCGGCTGGGGTCCGTGGATCCAAACCAGCACGCTATTCGAACTGGCCGAAGCCAGGTCCCAGGCGCGCGTGAGTGCGGGGACATTGTCCTGGCCGCCGAGGGCGCCGGCCTGGAGCAGACTGCGCCCCGCCGCTTCATAGACGGCGCGACTCCCCCGCTGCGAGCCATTCACCAGTTCCCGCGGCTCGTCGGTAGCCAGCAAGAGTGAGAAGCCGATGCCCTCCGGCAACTTGACCAGGGCCGCCGCCACGCTGGCCAGCTCGAAGCGCATGGCGAGAGAGCCATCCACGACCACGACGACTTGTGCTGGCGGCGCGGCTGGTTCCTCGGCCAATCGCTGGCACAAGACCGCGCGCCCCCGTGAGGCGGGGGTCCATACTTCGCGGATCTCAGGTCGCAACCGGACTTGCACCCCGGCCTGGGGTTGATTCAACTCTCGTTCTCCCAAATCCCCGCGGAGCGTGAAATAATCCGGCTTGGGCTCGTCAGCTTTGAGTCGGTCGAGCTTGGAGCTCAACGCGGCTCGGGATTCCAGCCAGACCAAGTGTTTCAGCTCGGCGCTCAGGTTAAAATTGCGCTCCAGGAGGATTGGCCACGTCAGTCTCCCTTCACCGCGGCCCTGCAACACCAGCGGCGCGGTCATGCCGATGCGCACCTTCATAGTGCCGCCGTCCGGTGGCACCGGAAAGCATTGCACGAGCACGCGGTCCGGACCGCAGGTGGTCACCAGCACCGGATCACGTCGCTGATGCACCACGTTCTGGTAAGCCTCGCGAACCTGGCCACGGCCGGCAAAGGCCGCCTCGCGTGGCTCGCCGTTGACCCAGAGCGTGAGCCGCGAAACCACACCACCAGGCGGCAACGCGATCTGGGCCCGCGCCTCCCGCTGGACGGCCGAGATATTCTTGAACTCCAGTGTCCATTCGGCGTATGCCAGCGCCGCCTCGGCCTCGACCACGCCATCCAATCGTGACTGCGCCAGGGAGAGCCCCTTGATGCGGCCGCCCACCGTGTCGCCGCCCTGATCGGCGTCCCAGACAAAGTCGTCCAAACCGGTCCAGCGTCCGCGTGCGGTGCGGATTTGCGGCGGCGGGACCGAGTTGAACGGCCGCCCCGTTACCCGGTAGTAGATGACCCGGGCTTCATCCGTGGTGATCCGCCGGTCTCCTTGGGTCAGAAACCCGATCATGTCCAGGCGCTCAGCCCACCGCGCGCGCCCATAGCACAGGCGCCGCAGCGATTCCTCATGACCCAGCTCGCGCAACCAGCGAATTCCCCGGGCGCGGGTGCCTGCGTCCTCCGCGACGGCCATTTTCATGCTCCATCGGGTGACCCCCGCCGGCAACTCTAGCAACAGCAGGGCGACGAAGCCGATCGCCATGCCCCGCCAGAGACCGGGCAACGCCCCTCGCGCTCGGTCGGCCCCCAGGCGCCGCAGCGGCGCCCTTAAACCTGCCGTGGCGATCAGGGCGAGCAAGGGTGTGAGCGGCAGCAGACCGAAGCCAAGAAACAGGATGCCGAGCAATCCCGGTGGCACCAGCGGCAGAAAAATGATGGCGTAGAACAGGCAGACCCCCATCGCAACGCCGTTGGCCCAACCCAGCCGGTCCCGCCAGTCGGTCTTTCCCTTCACCAGGGCGAGCCAGATTAGACCGTTGGCCAGTGGGACCCAAGCCAGCAGCAGGCCGTGCCAGATCGTCGGAATCGGTTCAAACAGGGCTTCGGCGCACATCGCCGCCACCGCCTCGAGCCCGAGCGTGAAGGCCGGCAGCACCACGCCAAACGCGAGCCACCAGACGCTGGGCCGCCTCACGTCGGCGGGCACCGGTTGCGAGTGCGCTGCGGGTGTGGACCCGCTCGGGCCTGGCAGGTCAGGCGACGGCGCGTCCGGCCCGCCAATGCGATTGAGCATCCGGCGCACGTCTTCCTCGGTCACCACGGTCAGCTTGCTCGCCGCGATTTCCTCGTCGAGGTGCCGCTTGAGGTCGTCGATGACCTCCGCGGCGTCCGCGCCGGAGTGCTCCAAGGGCGAGCGCACGCGCGTGAAGTAGGTTTCCAGTTCGGCCTTGGCCGAGGGGGTCCATTCACTCATGGTGCCATTCCTTTCTCGCGCAGGATCCCCGCGCCCTCATTCAACATGTCCAGGTAATCGTGCATCAGCGCCATGACCCGGCGCCCCTCACGTGTCAGACAGTAGTATTTCCGCGCCGGTCCTTCCGGTGATTCCTCAAGTCGCGCCGCCACCAGCCCTTGCACCCGCAGCCGCGACAGCAGCGGATAGAGCGTGCCTTCGGTGATGCCCAGGCCCGGAATGCTCACCAGGGTTTTGACCAGTTCATAGCCGTAACGTTCCTTCTCCGCCAGCGCGTTCAACACACAGAGCTCGAGCAGCCCCTTGCGCATCTGCACCGTCCAGTTGTCGAAGAAATCGTCCATCGCCTACTTCAGGCACTGCACCCAATGCGTTACGAAAAACCGTTTCTCTGTTGGCAAGAACGTCTCGGCCTTGCCCACGATAGGGCGCAAGGCGGTAGTCATTTGCAGTACAACCAAAATGAAAATCAGCATCCAGGCTTTCAGCCCGCCGGACGATTTGGCGCCCAGATGGCCATAGGCAGTGTTCATGAACCTCAAACCAAAATACGCCGCGATGGCCCCAAAGACTAAATGCAGCGCGCCCATGGCCGCCACCGACTCCGTGGACTGCGAGAAGACCCAGGCCACCGGCGCGAATCCGATCAACAGCACCGTCGTGAGCGCGAGCGTCCCGGTCACTATCCCGGCCACTTCCGCCAACCGCGCCGGCGATCCGCCCAGGCACGAGAAAATGTAGAGGCTGGGCAGGCAAATCAGGGCCGACAGGAGCAGCCCCACGGCGAGCTTGGCCGGCGCGGCCCAGAGCTGCTCGCCGCCGGAAAACGTCCCGACCACTATCCCATAGATCAAGCTGCAGCCCGCCGCGATCAATACCAGGGTCGTGCTCAGACGGCCGGATCCCGGTTGCCGCAGTTGGTACATCACTCGGCGCGGCTGGCGCAGAACGGCTTCGGCGG
>Ga0315274_10015913_pt1 | contig 10638 bp, 8 predicted proteins | sample YL17G02_20_MG_FD_203700 | JGI IMG/M metagenome (GOLD analysis project Ga0315274, IMG submission 203700) | Sediment microbial communities from Yellowstone Lake, YNP, Wyoming, USA - YL17G02_20 | ecosystem: Environmental > Aquatic > Freshwater > Lake > Sediment | place: USA: Wyoming | collected...
TCAGCCTGGATCTGTACGGCCACTGACCTGAACTCGGGCTTGGCGGCGAGCTCACCGAGGAGCTTGTCGGCCTCGGCGTACTTGCGTTCCTTGAAGAAGGCCCACACCTTGCCCGACTCCTTCGCGTAGGCGGCAGCGACGGCTTCGGCGGCCTTGCAGCGGGCGTCCTCGATGCCGCGGGTCTGTTCCGCAATCAGGTCAGCAATGTTGTCGAGTTGGAGCGTCTTCGCGGTTTCGAGGAGCTTCGCGGCCTCGTCGAGCTTGCCGTCCTCAACGAGTTTGGCCGCGCCTGTCTTGATCTCATCCCACTTGGCCCAGACTGCGGCACCTTTCTCCCGCGCGTCAATCTCCGCGAGTTTCTTCTTCGCCCGGTCGGTGATGTCGGGGATGCCGAAGGAATCGGCTGGCTTGAGGGCCGCCCGTGCTTTCGCGTAGTCCTTTGCTCAGATGGCCCGGGGGAACCGCTCCCTGACGGTCGCGGCTCGGATGAGTTGCGTGCACCGCTGGTCGGCCAGGTCGGCGATCTCCTTGCGGAGCTTGGCCGCCTCGTCCGCGGCGGCCGGACGCTTGGTGGCGAAGGTGCCTGTGCAAGGCAGGCGGTTTCGCGCGCAGCTTCACCTTGCCTTCGAGTGTGTCGCGGATTTCGGCGAGAAGCTCGGCGGGCGTCTGCGGGCGGTCGGCGGGGTCTTTGGCCATCATGCGCTGGATGAGGTCGTCAGTCGCGCGGGAGATGTCGGGGCATTTCTCTTTGGCGGAGGGCACGGGGTCGGCGAGGTGGCGGGCCATGATGGCACCGGCGTTGGGGCCGGTGTAGGCGTGGTCGCCCGTGACCATGTGAAAGAGGGTTGCGCCGAGGGCGTAGATGTCGGCTCGCGTGTCAATGTCGGCCTGGGCGCGGACCTGCTCAGGGGCCATGTAGTAGGGGGTGCCGAGAGCGGTGCCCTCGATGGTCATGGTGTCGGGCTTCTCGGTCGTGCGTGCGAGACCGAGGTCGGCGAGCTTCACCTCCCCCTCGCGGGTGACCATGATGTTGTCGGGCTTGCTCCGCCATTATGCGCGGCGGGGGGCGGCTGTCAAACGCTGAAGCCAGGTGTGCCCTATCCCCCTTGTGCGTGCCTCTCCACTTCCCGCCCCTCCGACCTTGCCTGTGCCCGAGGCCAACTGCTGCCCCACTGGGGCCGCCGGGACTTCCTTGATGCCCTGCCCCCGAACTCCTCGCAGGCGGGGCTCCGGCCTGCCGATCACAGTCTTACCAATGCTCGCAGTAGGCCCATGGCAACGCGATCGGGGTTCACCTGGGACCATCGGGCCGACGGACGGACTCATCCGAGCCGCGACCGTCAGGGAGCGGTTCCCCCCGGCGGACTGGCCGCTCCGTAACCGTCGCGGCTCGGATCGGCGGAACGTCTGGGGGCCGTGCAGGGGCCGCCAGCGGGCGAGAGGGCTTGCGTCGAGCCGTCCCTCGGCGACGGCCCAGCGGAGCATGCCCGTCCACGCCTGCACTCGCATGTTCTTCGAATCCTCCCAAAGGCGGCGGGCCCATGTGAGCATTGCGGTCGGCAGGCCACAACACGCCACCATCCCGACTATTCGCTGCCAGAGTGCGTTCTAAATCTCTGTGCAGCCTGCCACGTGAAGGCCCACGGCTTCCACAGCAAGGCCCCAGCACAAACGGGGGAGTAGCCGAGAGGCCCTGAAGAGGTTCACTTTCGTTTCACGGAATGGCCCCAGGAATGTCAAGGTTGGCATCAGGTGCCTCATGGGGGCTATGCTGCACGGCCTACCGTGGGGGCACCTCCCAAACGAGGCGGAGCCAGCCGCCGATCTGGTCGAGGCCGAGTTGGCAGCTCGGCCACGTGCTCGGGCGGCAGCGGGTCCGCACCGCCGCCTCCCAGGCGGCCCGCAGCTCGGCGATGGTCGGGTCGGATGAGCCACAAAAAAGCTTGACATCGGGCCGCAGGGGTGCATGATAGGGGGCGTGGGGAAGAATGCCTCAGTGATGCGGAGCGAGCCGTGGCAAATCTCCTCTGGATTCAGGCCATCTGCTGCGGCGGAGAGACCGCTTCCCTGCTGAACTCTGACCATCCCCATCTTCAGGCTGCCCTGCATACCCTCGACGTGGCGATTCTGGGACACGCGTACCTCCATGATCAGGCCGAGGGCGGGATGGAGCAGGTGTTTGACGAATGCGCCGCGGGACGGGTGCATGTCGACCTCTTGGTCGTGGAGGGTGCGACCTACCTGGCCGCGCCGCAACCCGCACCGTGGGCCACGGGCAAACCTCTCACGGAGTGGATTCGCGCCATCGCCCACCTCGCCGACTACACGGTCGCGGCGGGCACGTGCGCGTCTTTTGGCGGCATCATGGCTTGCGGGCGCAATCCCATGGGCGCGACGGGGCTCCAGTACTGCCGAGCCGAGAAGGGGGGATTGCTGGGCGATGGCTACCGGGGCCGTTCGGGGTTGCCTGTGGTGAACGTCCCCGGCTGCCCGGCGCACCCGGATTGGATGATCGGGACGCTGTGGGCCTTGCGAGGCGATCGCCTTGCCGAGGCGGACCTCGACCGGTTCAACCGGCCGCGCGCGTTCTACGGCAAGTTGGCGCACCACGCGTGCCCTCGCAACGAGTACTACGAGTTCAAGGCTTCGGCGACCGCCTACTCCCAACAAGGGTGCCTGTTCGAGAACTTGGGGTGTAAGGGCACGCTGTGCGAATCGGACTGCAATGAGCGGCTGTGGCTGGCGCGCACGGGGAGTTGCACGCGCGGAGGGTTCCCCTGCCTGTCCTGCACGTCCCCCGTCTTCCCCGACGGGTTTGTGCCGTTCTTCGAGACCGCGAAGCTCAGCGGGATTCCCACGAGCCTGCCCCTGGACGTCCCGAAGGCGTGGTACGTGGGGATCAGTGGGCTCTCGAAGCTGGCGTGTCCCGAACGACTGCGGCGGAATGCGGTCTCGTCCAAGCCGGTGTGGCCAGACAAGGAGGAGTTGGGGAAGAATGGTCACAAAGACGATCGTGTTTAGCCCATTCTCGCGCCTGGAGGGTGACCTTCAGATCCAGGTGGACATCGAGGACGGCCGCATCGTGCGCTCGCGAGCCTCCGGCACGCTGTACCGGGGGTTCGAGCCGATGCTCCGTGGGCGCGACCCCTTGGATGCGATCGTGTTCACCTGCCGCGTCTGCGGGCAGTGCGGGCTGACTCACTCAGCGGCGTCAGCCGCTGCGATCCGGGCGTTGATCGGGGCAGAGATGCCGCCCAACGCGTCCATCGCCTGCAACGTGATGCTGGCGATCGAGGCCGTGCTCAGCCATCTGACCCACTTCTACCTCTCGTTCGCGCCCGACCTGGCGGAGCCGCCCCAGGATGGCGCGGCCACGCAACGCCTCTTGCCGCCGTCGGGACGGTCGTACTCCCGCGCGCTCCGCGCGCGAGAGGACCTCCTCGGCGTCCTGGGGCTCTTCGCGGGCAAGTGGCCCAACACACTGGCTATCCAGCCCGGCGGCACCACCCGGCCGGTGGACGCGAGCGAGGTCCGCAGGGCGCACGGGCTTGTGGGCGAGTACGTCGAGTTCATCGAGCAGCAGGTGATCGGGTGCGAGCTGGCGAGGTGGCTGGCGCTGTGGAGCGCGGCGGACCTGGACCGCTGGCTGGGCGAGGGAGCGCACGCGGCGAGCGACCTGGGCATCTTCGTCACGCGCGCGCTCCAGCTCGGATTGGACAGGATGGGAACGTGGCCCGCCCGCTACCTGTCGAGCGGCGGCTGGCGGGGTCCGACGGGGGAAACCCTGATGAGGCCGGGCTTCCACGATGGCGGCGAGGCGGAGTTCGACCCGGCCAGGATCGTCGAGCACGTCAAGCACTCCTGGTATGACCCGTATGAGGGCGGCGTTCACCCGTTCGACGGCGAGAGCGAGCCGGCCCCGGAGCGCGCCGACGCGTACAGTTGGGCGAAGGCGCCCCGCTACGCGGGCCAGCCCGCGGAGGCAGGGCCTCTCGCGCGCCTGGTCAACGACCGCGACCCCCTGATCGCGGATCTGCTGGCCCGGTGCGGGCCTTCCGTGTTTGTCCGGGAACTGGCCCGGCTGCACGAGACGGTTCGGCTGTTGAGGCAGATCGGCCTGTGGCTCGACGAGGTGGACCCCGAAGAGCCGTTCTGCCGAGAGACGCGGCACGCGGAGTCCGGGTCGGGCGTGGGGTTGGTGGAAGCCCCGCGCGGCGTCCTCGGGCATTGGATCCGAGTGGAGGGGGGCAAGATCAGAAACTACCAGATCATCACCCCCACCGGCTGGAACCTGTCGCCCAGAGACTCGGAGGACTGCCCGGGGCCGCTGGAGGCGGCGCTGGTGGGGACCCCCGTCCCCGATCCTGACCGGCCCGTGACGGTGTCGCACGTCGTGAAGTCGTTCGATCCTTGCCTGTTCTGCACGGTGCACTGAGCGTCGCAGGGAGTCCCAAGCCGCTTGCCGGAGGAGCGCGCCAATGGCGGGCGCACCCGAGGTCTCCGCTCCGCTGCTCGAAGAAGGCCCCTGGATCGAGATCATCCAGGGGATGGAGTCGCTGTATGCCGACCTGGCCTCGGCGCAGACCGTTGCGGAGAGGAAGAACGACGAGCTCTTGCGCGCCAAGGCGTTCGCCGACAACGTGATCCGGAGCATGGTGAACTCGCTGGTGGTCACGGACCGCGGCTCCGTGATCACGACGGCGAACGACGCGTGCTGTCAGTTGCTGGGCTATCCCAACGGGGCGCTGGTCGGGAGGCCCCTGGAGGCGATATTTCTGGAGGGGACGAACCCCTTGCGCCGCGGCTCTGAGTTCTGGAACCGCTGCCGGACCCGGGGAAGCGCCCAGGGGCTCGAGACGGACCTGAAGACGCAAGGGGGCGAGAAGATCCCCGTGACCCTGAACGTGTCGGTCATGCGGGACCCGACGGGCGACATCGTCGGCACGGTGCTCGTGGCGACGGACCTGCGCGAGATGAAGCGGCTCCTCCTCGAGGCGCGGGCGGCGGCCGCCGCCGAGCGCGAGCAGGCCGCCGAGCGCGCCAAAGCCTATCGCGAGCTCAAAGCACTCCAGGCGCGTCTCATCCAATCCGAGAAGATGTCGTCCCTGGGCCGCATGGCGGCCAGCGTCGCCCACGAGATCAACAACCCCCTCGGCGCGATCGTCGTCTACAGCCACCTCCTGCTCGAGACCACGTCGGAGGATTTCCCGGGCCGCCGGAACCTGGAGAAGATCGTGCGCGAGGCCACGCGGTGCCGGGACATCGTGCGCGGCCTGCTGGATTTCGCGCGTCCAGGCCCGGGCGCGCGCCTGGCGGCGGACCTCAACGCCATCGTCCACGCGGCCCACGACCTCCTGAGAGGCCAGCCGCCCTTCCGGGACATCGAGGTCGCCCTCGACCTCAGCCCGACGCCTCTGGAGGTCGCCTGCGATTCGAGCCAGATCCAGCAGGCGTTCACCAACCTCCTGGTCAACGCCGCCGAGGCGATCAGCGGCCCCGGAACGATCTCGATCCGAAGCTGGCTCGATGCCTCGCGCCGAACAGCGGCGGTCAGCTTCGCGGACTCGGGATGCGGCATTGCGCCTGAGAACCTGGAGCGGGTGTTCGAGCCCTTCTTCACGACCAAGCAGGAGGGACATGGCACGGGGCTGGGCCTGGCCATCGTCTACGGGATCATCGAAAGGCACGGCGGGACGATCAAGGTGGATAGCCGCCCCGGGGACGGCACGACGTTCACCGTGTGCCTGCCTGTGAAGGGAGCCGAGGAGGCTCTGGTGTGAGCGATCGAGCCAGCATCCTGATCGCGGACGACGAAGAGGCGATGCGGGACGCATGCCACCAGGTCCTGGCCCCTGAAGGGTTTGTCTTGAAGGAGGCCTCCTCGGGAGACGGTGCCCTGGAGGTCCTACGCCGGGAATGCTTCGATCTGGTCATCCTGGATCTGAGGATGCCGCGCGTGGACGGGATGGAGGTCCTGCGGCGCGTGCAGCAGGAGAGCCCAGGCACGGCAACGGTCGTGATCACGGGCTTTGCGACCGTGGAGTCGGCCGTGGAGGCGATGAAGCTCGGCGCCGCGGACTTCCTGCCCAAGCCGTTCACCCCGGACCTGCTCCGACTCACCGTCCGCCGCGTCCTCAACGGGGCGCGGATGGCCAGGGAGAACCTGCTCCTCAAGTCCCAGCTCGAAGAATGCCGCGGTGGGGGCTACGAGCTGATCGGCCAGAGCGACGCGATGCGGCAGACTCACGACCTCGTGCAGCGAGTCGGCCCGACGGATAGCACCGTGCTCATCATGGGCGAGTCGGGGACGGGCAAGGAGCTCGTCGCGCGCGCGATCCGAGACCACGGCCCGCGTCGCGACAAGCCGTTCGTGACCGTGGACTGCGGCTCGCTCGTCGGCACCCTCTTCGAGAGCGAGCTGTTCGGCCACATCCGGGGGTCTTTCACCGGCGCGACGAGCCTCAAGCACGGCCGGTTCGAGCTGGCCAGCGGCGGCACGATATTCTTCGATGAGATCGCCAATGTGAGCACGGACATCCAGGCGAAGCTGCTCCGCGTCGTCCAGGAACGCGAGTTCACGCGCGTCGGGGCCACGCAGGTGATCTCGGTCGACGTGAGAATCCTCGCCGCCACGAGCCGGAACCTGCCGGAGGAGATCCGGGAGGGCCGCTTCCGGGAGGACCTCTTCTACAGGCTGTGCGTGGTGCCCATTGTCCTGCCCCCGCTTCGCCAGCGGCGGGAAGACATCCTCCTCCTGGCCAGTCACTTCCTCGAGAAGCAGAATGCCCGCTGCCGCGGCAAGATCCGCGGCTTCACCGAGGAGGCGGTGGCCGCTCTGATCCAGCATGATTGGCCGGGCAACGTGAGGGAACTCGAGAACGCCGTCGAGCGCGCGGTCATTCTGGCCCGGGGCGACCTCATTACGCCGGCCGACCTCCTCTACTACGGTGCTCTGATGAAGCCGGAAGCCCCGGGCGAAGGCCTCGTTTCCCTCACCGCGGTCGAGAAGGAGCATATTGCCGGCGTGCTCCGCCATCATGGGGGGAACCGAACCGCTGCCGCAGGAACACTGGGGATCGATCGCAAGACGCTGTGGCGGAAGATGCGTGAATACGGCCTGACCGACGGCGATGGCCGGGGCAGTTCGCCCCATGCCCGTGGCTGAACGCCCCACTTGGCGGGCGCCGCCCGCAGCCATTTCTCCCAACCGCACTCGGTACTGCTCCAGGCTCACCCCCGCCCCTCCGCAGTGTCCTTCGCGCCGCGCCACGCGAAGGCACTCCACAACTCCTTGCCAGCCAAGAGCGTAGCCAGGCAGGCCCCACCGGGAGCCCAACCCCGCGAGCGCATCGAGTGAACGTGCCGGCCGCGGAAGTGCTCCGGAGCGGGCCGCGTGGCACGCGGCTTGCAGCAGCAGTAGGCAAACCTGGGGGTTCACATGTCGAGAGCCATGCTCCTGGTCGCATGCGGGGACGCGAAGCGCAGGGAACGGTTCACCCGCGCCCTGTCGGAGGCAGGGTGGCAGCGGGTGGCGGCCGCGTCCAGCATGGCCCAGGCGGCGGACCTGATGCGGAACGTGGCGAACGCGTGCGTGATCCTGGACGCCGAGCTTGAGGACATCCCCGGCTTGACGGCGGCCCGAATCCTTCGGAACCTCTGCCCACACTTCAAGATCATCTTCAGCACCCCGACGAACACCCGCGACCTGGAAGCGCAGGTGCGGACGCTCGACGTGTTCTACTACTACATTGGCTCGGGGGACACCGCGGAGCTCGTCGCGGCGGTCAAGGACGCGATCGGGGCGCCGAGGCTCGACAGACCCCAACCCGCCCCGAAGGTTCTGATCGTGGATGATGATGACGACTTTCACGTGGTGCTCCGCGCGGTGCTCGAGCCGGCGGGGTACCGCACGGTCTCGGCGTACTCCGAACGGGAGGGCCTCGACATGGCCCGGGCGGAGAGGCCGGACGCCATCCTGCTCGACATCATCATGGGGAGCACCACGGACGGCTTCCAATTCTGCCGCGAGGCCCGGCGGGACCCCCAGATCAAGCACACGCCGATCCTCGGGATCTCGGCGATCGAGGAACGGATCGATGCCCGTTGTTCGCCCGAGCGCGACCCCGAGCTGTTCCCCGTGGATGGCTACCTGAGGAAGCCCGTGGCGCCGGAGCGCCTCCTGGCGGAGCTGGAAAGGCTCATCCCGGCGGAGGACTAGGCCATGGAAGGCGGCAGAGAACAGGGACACCCACAGCGACCGCCTGCCAAGGTCCTGGTCGTGGATGACGAGGAGTGGATGCGCGACGCCTGCGGGCAGATCCTTCAGCCGGAGGGCTTCGAGGTGATGGTCGCCGCCAATGGGCCGACGGGCTTGGAGCTGGCCCGGCGCTTCCCGCCTGACCTCATCCTGGCCGACCTGAAGATGCCCGGCATGGACGGCCTGGCCTTCCTGAGATCCGTCAAGGCGTTCGATCCCGAGGCCGTCGTGATCGTGATCACAGGCTATGCGACGCTCGAGGTGGCCGTCGAGGCGATGAAGGCGGGGGCATACGAGTTCCTGGCGAAGCCGTTCAAGCCGGCCGACCTGCGCGGGGTGGTGCGGCGCGGCATCGAGCATCGCTCGGCGGCGTTGCGGGCCTCCGAGCTGCTGCATGGCGACGCCCCGGCCTCCGAGCTTCATCTGGCCATGCTGGCGCACCGGTTCAAAGCGCCGCTGGCGGCGCTCCGGCAGTGCGTGGGGGTGGTCCTGCACGGGTACGCCGGGGACATCAGCCCGCGCGCGAGGAGCATGATCGAGCTCGTCGCCCAGCGAGCGGACCAGATGATGCGGTTCGTGAGCGACTGGCTGACGCTATCCCGCCTCGAGCAGGGGCAGGGCCTCGAGGAGGCGAAGGAGGTGGACGTCGTCGAGGTCGTCGAGGCCGTGGTCGAGCGCGTGAGCCAGGACCCGCAGGCAGACAAGCTCACGATCCGGTCCGTCGTGGTGAGCGATCCGGGGGCCGTTCGCGCCGACCCCACGGCCCTGGACGAGCTCTTCGGCAACCTTCTGGACAACGCCACGCGCTACACCCCGGCGGGGGGCACCGTGACCGTGGAAGTGGACGAAGCAGGGGACTGGGCTTCGGTGGTCGTGCGCGACACGGGCCCCGGCATCACCCCGGAGGACCTGGGACATATCTTCGAGCCGTTCTACAGGGGACCGGCGCAGAAGAGCATCCCCGGAACAGGGCTCGGGCTGCCGATCGTCAAGCGGATCGCCGAGGGACACGGCGGCAGTATCGAGGTCCAGACCGCCCTCGGCGAAGGCTCCGCCTTTCGTGTCCTGCTTCCCCGCACGGGAACGAAGAAAGCTGACTGCACGCTCACCGAGCAGGAAGCATGAGGTCGCCTATCATGGCAGTCTCCACAGGCTCGCGGACAAGCAACGGGAAAGTCGGCGCGGTCCTGGTTGTGGGCGGCGGCATTGCCGGCATGCAGGCATCGCTCGACCTGGCCGAGTCCGGATACAAAGTGTACCTGGTCGAGGCGGGGCCTGCGATTGGCGGCGCGATGGCCCAGCTCGACAAGACCTTCCCCACCAACGACTGCGCGATGTGCACGCTGGCCCCCCGTCTGGTGGACTGCGGCCGGCACCCGAACGTCGAGAAGCTCACCTACTCCGACGTTCTCGCGCTGGAAGGCCAGCCCGGGCATTTCCGAGCGCGGGTGAGGAAGCGGCCGCGCTCGGTGGACCCCGCCAAGTGCACCGGCTGCGGGGACTGCTCGGCGGCCTGCCTGGTGCGCAACCGCGCCTACCTGGAACCCCCGGAACCTGAACAGATTGACTTGTCCCCCGAGGAGATCGAGGAACTGGGTCGTATTCTGGACGCGAACGGCAGGGATCCAGCGTCGTTGCTGCCGATTCTTCAGGACATCAACAGCAAGTACAACTGGCTCAAGCCAGCCACGTTTGCGTATCTGTCTGCCGAGCTCGGGATCCCGATGGCCCGGCTTCTCCGCGTGGCCACCTTCTACAATGCTTTCAGTCTCACTGCGAGGGGCGAACACACCGTCAATGTCTGCATGGGCACCGCCTGTTACGTGAAGGGCGGGCGGCGGATTCTCGAGACCTTCCAGAGAGAATTGAAAGTCGAAGTCGGTGGCACTACTGGAGACCTCAAATTCACCTTGGAGACAGTCAACTGCCTGGGCTGTTGCGGGCAATCCCCTGTAGTTAGGGTGGATGACGATATTTATGGGTACGTCAAGCTTTCCGAAGTGCCCCAGATAGTGGCGAAGTACTCGTGATATAAGGAGGCATCATGCCAAGAATCACCCCTGGAGACCTGGATAGGATCAGTGAAGAGGCCAAGAGCCGAATGCATCTGCGAAAGGGAATTGCTCGCGCCAGAATCCTGGTTCATATGGGAACCTGCGGCATTGCGGCTGGGGCGCGGGCCGTCATGATTGCTTTGATCAGGGAGCTTGAGGCTCGGCAGCTGCACGATGTCGCGTTGGTTACGTCCAGTTGCGCCGGGCTGTGCAGCAGAGAACCGATGATTACCGTCGAGATCAAGGACACGCCGCCCGTGAAATACGTGAATCTGACTGGGGAAAAGGCCAGGGAGATCGTGGAGAAACACATCGTCGGCGGCCAGA
>Ga0315274_10015919_pt1 | contig 10637 bp, 6 predicted proteins | sample YL17G02_20_MG_FD_203700 | JGI IMG/M metagenome (GOLD analysis project Ga0315274, IMG submission 203700) | Sediment microbial communities from Yellowstone Lake, YNP, Wyoming, USA - YL17G02_20 | ecosystem: Environmental > Aquatic > Freshwater > Lake > Sediment | place: USA: Wyoming | collected...
CCACGCGTCGACGTGCCTGCCGGCGACGTAGTGGCCGCTCGCGGCGTCGTAGTCGCGCGGGCCCGACGCCTGCTGGTCGCGGAACGCGATCGGGTGGCGGGCGACGATCGGCTCCAGTCGCTCGCGATGCTTCATCCACACCGCCGGCAGGAAGTAGGCCCCCACCGGGATGTACCGCGGATGCCGGAACTTCATCGCCTTGTAACGGTCTTCGTCGATGTTCATTGCCCCACCAGGCCGCACAGCGAGGTTCTTCACTCGCTGCGCTGGTTCAGAATGACGACCCCGCCGCAACCCGCCGCAGGCTCAGGAAGAACCCGGCCCCGCCCGGCGCTCGCCTGCGGCTGGCACCCGGGCGGCAGGCCCAGTATCATAGCCGGAGGCGGGCCGTCCGCAAGGCGTGGCCCGCCGGTTCCGGGAGGGCGTGCGGCATGAAAGCGGCAGCGGCGGGGGCGTGCCTGGCAGCGGTGCTGGCCCTGGCGGGGATGGCGGCAGCGGCCGCAGCGGCGCAAGGGGCGGAGGGGGCGGCGGGCGCGGCGGCCGGCGGCACCACGGCCTTCGCCAAGTGGAAGAACGGCCCGCCCTCGGACCCGGCCTACTTCCCCATCGCCGTCTGGCTCCAGGACGCCAAGAACGCGCCGCGCTACAAGGCCGCCGGCATCAACCTCTACATCGGCCTCTGGCAGGGCCCGACCGAGGAGCAACTGGCCGACCTCGCCAAGGCCGCCATGCCCGTCGTCTGCGAGCAGAACGCCGTCGGCCTCAAGCACAAGGACGACCCCATCATCGTCGGCTGGATGCACGGCGACGAGCCCGACAACGCCCAGTCGCTCGGCGAGGGTAAGGGCTACGGGCCGCCCATCGAGCCGGAGGTCATCGCCGCCGACTACGAGCGGATCCGCAGAGCCGACCCGACGCGGCCGGTCGTCCTCAACCTGGGCCAGGGCGTCGCGTGGGACGGCTGGTACGGGCGCGGCGAGCGCACGAACCACCCCGAGGACTACCCCGAGTACGCCAAGGGCGGCGACGTCATCTCCTTCGACATCTACCCCGTCGCCCACCCGCGAAAGGAGGTCCAGGGGAAACTGTGGTACGTCGCCCACGGGGTGCAGCGGCTGTGCGAGTGGACGAAGGGCGAGAAGATCGTCTGGAACTGCATCGAGTGCACCCGCATCGGCGAGGACACGAAGGCCACGCCCCGCCAAGTCAAGGCCGAGGTTTGGATGGCCCTCGTGCACGGTTCGACCGGCCTCGTCTGGTTCGTCCACGAGTGGAAACCGAAGTTCTGCGAGTGGGCCCTGCTGGAAGACCCCGAGATGCTGGCGGCCGTGACCGCGATCAACCGCCAGATCGCGTCGCTGGCGCCCGTCCTCAACAGCCCTACCGTGAAGGATGGCGCCACCGTGACGAGCGAGAAGCCGGAGGTGCCGATCGACCTCGCCGTCAAGCGGCACGGCGGGGCGACGTACGTCTTTGCGGTCGGCATGCGCGACGGCCAGACGCGCGGCACGTTCAAGGTGGCGGGCCTCAAGGGCAAGCAGAAGGTCGAGGTCCTGGGCGAGGACCGGACGCTCGACGCCGCGGACGGCGCGTTCGAGGACGCCTTCAAGCCCTGGGACGTCCACCTCTACGCCATCCGCTGAGCGGCCCAAGAGGCGCACCGCGCGGGGGCCGTGCCGGCCGGTCCGTGCTAGGCGTGCCTGCCCCCCGTTCCATCGGGGGTTCAATTGGAGGATCATGGATGGGACTCTTACGGCGCCTGTGGCGGCGTCTCTTCCGAAGGCGACGGCATCAGACGCCAACTGCCGAAGAACTGGGGGCGCTGGATGAAGAGAGGCGGCGGATTCCCCCGCCAACTCCCGAAGAACTCCGGGCGCTGGATGAAGAGAGGCGGCAGATTCGCCGTTCAGCGGCAGAAGCCGCTCTGCGCCGCCCCGATATCACAGGCATGGTCGACAAGATGCTCCTTCTTGATCCTAGTGATCCCAGCGAGTACGTCTTGCTTCAGGAGATGCTTAGAGTGCTGGTTGCCTCCAAAGATCTCTCGCCAGCAGTCCTTCCACAGATGGAGAGGTTCTCTCAGAATTGGGAGAACCCGGCCGAACTCAAGGCAATGGCGAAGCAGGTTGTTGATCGGCTGCGGATATCCAACCAAGTGTGGGTAGCTACGGTTCTTCTTGAGTCAAACGGAGAACCGACCAACTCGACTCGTCTCGAGTGTTTGCGGGATATCACCCGTGCCATCTTGGGCGTGACGGAAGGCGACCTCGTCGTTCTCTTCCCAGGAATGTGGTTCAACGCCGGCCATGATCCGGCCAGCACGCTCTACCCTTGGATTGAGGAGTCAGTCAGAGGCATCTTGCCGGAGGAGCCCCGGAGGGTAGTGGTCTGTGTAGGAGCGGATGGACGCGAGAGTCGAGACCAGATTGCCGTTGCCGTGGCAAGGGAGGGTATCATCGCGCTTGGAAGGAAATTCCACCCTCAGGAGAATGAGAGGGGATACGTCATCCTGGCCAAGGATTACCGGACTCTTGAGGAAGGTAAGCCCCGGGTTTTCCCATTGGGGGACCGGCAGTTCTTCCTTTGCGCGTGCTACGATAGCCATGCGATAGCGCAGGGTCTGGTACCCAAGCCGCACGCGGGCAGGTTTGTGGTACTGACCCTCGTTCACCTGTTTCTCCCCAAGGGGGAGGGCCTGTCTGGAGTGCGCTACTATGCCACGTATGGATTCGCCGGTGCATCGCGAGCATGGGACTGTCCCGTGTTTGGCTCCGCCGTGTTCAGAAGGCGGAAGGTTCGAGACTGGCCTTCAGGGGTAGTCTGGGTGAGCGGCTCCAAGAGCACCCGGGATTGGTCGTATGCCGAGAACGGTATCCAGCCAGCCAACGAGTTGAGGCTCGAAGTTCCGGAGGGTGAGGTGGTAGTGAGGCTTTTCCGTTTGCTGGACGTTTGAGGGCGACGCTGCCCCGTCTTATGCGCCAGACTGAGTGGGAGTTTCCGTGGCCTTGGGGGGGCGGGCGAGGGGCGAGGCGCAGCCGAGCCCCGAGCCGCACGCCCTTACCCGGCGACCGCCGTCGGGCACGACGCCGTTCACTTCGCCGGCGTCAAGAGGTACCACATCGTCTGGTGGCGCGGCGCCATCTCGAGGACGGGCCGGCCCTTCGCGTCCTTGGCGAGTTCGACGTCGGCGGCGGCCGTCCCGTCGGGCGCCAGGGCCTGGCATCGCCACGTCCCCGCCGGCAGCGCCACGCGGCCCGTGACGGCCTCGATGCGGACCGGGTCCTTGCCCCAGTTGCGGCCGACGGTCCGGCGGTCGGCGGAGAACTGCATGTCGGTGTTCTCCGCCCGGCCGCAGGCCGCCACGAGGACCGCCCGCGACTTCGCGAAGGGCTTGCCGTCGAGCGCCGTGACCGTGACAGCGGCGAAGCCCGGCGAGGCCACCTCGACCCCCTCGGCCCCGCCGCCGTGGGTGACGACGACGACCGCGCCGGGCCCCGCGGCCGAGAACGCGCCCTTGCCGTCCTTCACGGCCCAGGCGAGCGTGGGCTCCACGTCGGCCTCGCTGTCGACCGAGCCGGTGTGACCCGAGAGGGCGGTCTCCAGCCGCACGCGCAGCAGGTCCTGCCAGGTGAGTTCCATCCGCTCGTTGGCGGCGGCGAACATGTTGAGGCCGTGCTTGGCGTGCAGGGCTGCCACTTGGTCGAGCCAGTCCGGCTCCGAGCCGCCGAGGCTGACGCTGAACGCGCGCCGCAGCGGCGGCAGCGCCCCCTCGCGGAACATGGCGGCGCCGGCCTGCATGAAGCCCCACTTGGCGGGGTTGGCGTCGATGTCGAAGAACGAGTCGAAGTGCCCCCGGTCGAAGGCGTTCGTGCGGTGGCAGTAGGCGAACAGCCAGATGCCGTCCCAGTCCTGGGCGGCGGCGAAGGCCGCCAGCATCGGCACGCACTCGGCCTGGTAGTCGTTCGGCGCCGAGTGGTTGTACTCGCTCAGGGTGAAGGGCTTCTTCTCCAGCCGCTCGGCCGCGATCCGCCAGAGCGTCGCGCCCTCGGGGCGGTCGACCATGGCCGACTGCTCGACGATCCAGTTGCCCGCGTCCCACGGGCGGCCGGGGAACTGCGGGTGCTGCCAGTAGGAGTGGCTGTCGACGTAGTCCATGCCGCTCTGGCCGTAGAGGCCCAGGGGGCCGAAGACGATCGTGCCCGTGACGAGGGCCTTGGAGCCGAGGTCCTTGTGGACGCAGTCGCGCATCTGCTCGAAGTAGGCCTTCTCGGTGGCGGCGAGGAAGCGCAGGCGGTCAGCGGACCGGGCCTCGACCTCGCCCTGACCCCAGAGGGCGACGCCGGCCTCGAGCGATTCGTCCTGACGGAGGCCCTCGCGCCCGCCCGGCCGGAGGGCGATGTCCGCCAGGTCGACCGCCACGGTGCTCGCGCCGACGACGAAGGCCAGGCGGCCGCGATCGTCCGACGCCGTCGCCTTGAACCCGGCCCGGAACGTCTGCCACTCCTTCGTCAGGTTCGCGCCGCCCGAGAGGCCGAGGTTCCCCCACGGCTCGTGGGCTTGGCCGACGCCGTAGCCGATGGCGCGGGGCGCGTCGGCCCGGGCGCGGAACGTGACGGTGTAGTACTGGCCTTCCTTCAGCGCCAGCGGCATCTGCCCGAACTGGAGGTGCCAGTTCGTGGCGTCGGCCTTGGCGATCTCGATCCGCACGGCCTTGGGCGCGTCGGCGGGGTGCGCCAGTCGGGCGGCCGAGCCCTCGTGCTGCTCCAGGTACCAGTGCGGCGCCGTCGGGGCCGCCTCGGGCAGGGCGAAGTCCGGGTCCACGAGAAGGTTCTGGCCCAGCGGCTCAACCCCCTGGGCCCAGGCGGTCCGCAACTTCTCGGTGGTCCCGTAGCGGGCCTTCAGCCAGTCCGTGAAGCGGCCCCCGAGGATCTTCGCGTAGTACTCCGGCAGGGCGGGCAGGCGCTGCGCCGCGTCCCACATGAACAGGCTGTCCTCGTTGGTGATCTCGACGAACGCGACGGCCGGGTCGTCGGCGTAGCGGACCTTGCGGTAGGCGTTCGTGTGGCCCAGCAGGTCGCGGGCGTACTTCTTCTGGGCGTCGATGAGGGCCGGCGTGAAGATGCCGGCGATCTTGTCGAAGTCGGTCCCGGGGTCGGGCAGTTTCAGCCACCGGTGGGGCGCGGCCCCGACGTGGAGGTTCACGTTAGAGTAGATGCCGCGGCGGGCGAGTTGGTCGATGAGGTAGTCCAGGCGGTCGAGGGCCTCGGGGTGCAGGCGGCTCGGGTCCTGGGGGTCGAGGATGCCGCTCGGCCAGGTGGCCGTGTCCATGTGGTGGAAGCGGACGCCGTTGACGCCCCCGGCCGCCAGGCGGGCGGCCATCCGCTCGGCGTCCTCGTGCGTCGGGAAGGAAGCGCCGAAGCACGTGTTGACGCCCCAGATCCGCACCCGCCGGCGGCCGACGAAGAAGTGGCCGTCGCGGGCCACCAGGCGCGGCCCGTCCGCCGGCACCGGCGGCGACTCCAGGGCCACCAGCGACTTCGGGTTCGGCGTCATCGGGATGACGAAGGGCGTCCAGTCCTGGGCGAGCGCGGCAGGCGAAACGGCAAGCAGCACGAGCACGGTCGGCGCGAGTCTCATGGCGGCGCACCTCCGAACCTGGGGGCGGCGGGCACCGCGGCTTCGGCGCCCTCAAATAGGTTTTTACTTGAAAGGACGCCCCGGTTGGAAGCATAATCTCGGAGAGGAAGAGCCTATCCGGCTGTGCACGGAAGCGTCCGTCCCGCGAAGGAGGAGGTCCCGATGCAATCGCGCATGGCGGTCCTGATCGCCCTGGTGTTCGCCCTGACGGTCGCAGGCTGCGGGGGAGACCACGCCCGCGTCAACCAGACGGGCCTGGACGCGTACCGCGCGGGCGAATACGAGAAGGCCCGCGGCGCGTTCACCCTCGCCATCGAGTACGAGCCCAAGATGGGCAACTACTACTACAACCTCGGCATGGCCGAGCAGGCGCTCGGGAACCTGGACCGCGCGCTGGCGGACTACGGCCTCGCGGTCAAACTGGCGCCCAGTATCGTCGCCGCCTACCAGGCGATGGCCCAGTGCTACATCGAGAAAGGCCAGCCGGACGTGGCCCTGGAGGCCCTCGTGACGGGGGCGCGGGCCAACCCCTACACGGCCGACCCCTACATCAACGTGGCCGCCTTCCACCTGGCCCGCGGCGACCTCGATTCCGCCAAACTCTGGCTCGCCAAGGCCACCGAGGCCGAGCCCCAGAGCGCCCGCGCCCACTACCAGTACGGCCTCCTCCTGGCCCGCACCGGCGAACACGCCAAGGCCGTCGAGGAATTCCAGAAGAGCCTCGAGATCGACCCCGTGCAGCCCGAGGTGTCGGCCAAGTTGACCGAACTGGCCCCGACGGGGCGGCAACTGCCCGAGCCCAAGCCGCAGCCTTGAGAGCCGATCCGAATCACCCTCTGGCTTCGGCCGGCTGCGGCGGCCGCATGCGGCGTCGGGCTCCATCGCCGGCCCGCACTTGGGCCGCCTGCTCCCGCTCTTCGCAGCCCGCCGACTGCTTCGGCGGGCGAAGGAGAGTCGCCCTCCTTGCCTGCGGCCGCCTCGCGCGGCCTCGGGCCGACGAGGGGTGATTCGGATAGGCTTTAATGACCCGCACGCCTGAACACGCAGAACGCCGGCGCCGCGACCGGGGGTCGGCCGGTCAGGCGCCGGTCCTCCTGGCGGCCGCGATGGCCGCGGTCTGCCTGGTCGCCGCCCCCGCCCGGGCGTGGAATGACGACGGCCACGTTCTCATCACCGGCGAGGCCGTCGAGCGGCTGCCGGAACCGCTGCGCGGCCTGCTGAGCGAGGGCGACTCGCTCGCCCGCCTCCAGCGGGCCTCGGCCGAGCCCGACGACTGGCGGAAGCCCGCCTCGCCCCACTACTCGCCGGCCGAGAAGCCCCGGCACTTCTTCGACATTAACGCGATCACGACGGAAGCGGCCCCCTTCCGGACGTTCCCGCGCCGCCTGGCCGACATCGAGGCCCAGTTCGGCCCGGAGGTCCTCGACCGCGAAGGCCGCGGGCCCTGGGCCGTCCGCGACGCCATGCGCCGCCTGACCGACGCCCTCATCCAGGGCCGCACCGAAGACTTCTTCCGCGCGGCCGGCGAGGCGTCCCACTACGCCGCCGACCTCCACATGCCCTTCCACACGACGAAGAACTACGACGGGAAACTCACGGGCAACCCCGGCGTCCACGCGGCCCTCGAGGTCGGCCTCATGAACCGCTGCCCCGACTTCTACGCGGCTGAGATCGTCAAGGGGCGCGGCACCGTCCTGTACCTGCCCGACCCGGAGGGTTCGACCCTCGCCTGGGTCATCCAGGCGCACGGCCTCGTGCCCGTGCTCCTGGAGGCCGACGCCGCCGCCCGCAAGAAGACCGGCTACGACCCCAAGGAGCACGAGAAGGCCAGGAAGGACGGCGCGGGCAACGTCGTCGACCCGTCGGACCTCGACAACCTGGACTCCGAGCGCGCCAAGCCCTACTACGCAACCGTAAAGGAGGAACTCGAGGCCCGCGGGTCGCCCCTGGCGGCCCAGATGCGCGAGGCCTCGGCCCACGTGGCCCAACTCTTCTACACCGCGTGGACCGACGCGGGCAAACCGCTGTCGCTGGCGGCGCCGGAGGCCCCGGCGACGGACGAGCTGAACCCCTGGCTGCCGCTCTGGGCGCTCGGGGCCGTCGCCATGGGCCTGCTCGTGGTCCTGCTGCCGCGACGGCGCCCGACGCCCAAGTAGCCCTGGAGCGCCACTGGAGTATCTGCGCGGTGGGTCTCCGGACGTGTTCAGCGTGTTTGGCAAGTTCCCATCGGCGGGTGCCACTGGCGGCTTGTCCGCCAGTGCCGTCCGGAAGCGCACTGGCTGCAAGCAGCCAGTGGCACCCGGCGCCCGACGCCCAAGTGGCCGGCAGGCCGCCGCCAACCGCCATGTCCGCATGGACCTTCCAACTCGTGTCCTTCGGATGCCGGGTCAACCAGGCCGAGGGCGGCGCGCTCGGCGAGGCCCTCGCGGCAGAGGGCCTGCGCGAGGCCGACGGCCGCGCACCGGCCGACCTGGTCATCGTCAACACGTGCGCGGTGACGGCCGAGGCGGCCCGCCAGTCGCGCCAGCAGATCCGCCGGGCCGCACGCCAGGGGGCCCGCGTCATCGTGACCGGGTGCGGCGCGCACGCGGCCGCGGGCGACGACCCGGCCGCCTTGCCGGGCGTCTGGTTCGCCGCGCCCGACAAGGCGGCGGTCCTCGACCGCATCCGTGCCGCGCGGCCGCGCGGGCCCGCCGGCACGCGCCCCCCGGCCCCGCGGAGCCGCGGGCTCCTCAAGGTCCAGGACGGGTGCACCGCCGCGTGCACCTACTGCCTCGTCCGGAAGGTCCGAAGCACGCTCGCGTCCGCGCCGCCCGCCGAGGCCGCGCGGGCCCTGGCCGACCTCGTCGCCGCGGGCATGCGCGAGGTCGTCGTCTGCGGCATCCACCTGGGCCTCTACGGCGAGGACCTCCGGCCGCGCGTCTCGCTCGCCGACCTCCTGGCCCGCCTGCTCCGGACGCCGGGCCTCGGGCGGCTGCGGCTGTCGAGTCTGGAGCCGATGGAGGTGACGGGCGACCTGGCGGCCCTCCTGGCGGCGGAGCCCGAGCGGCTCTGCCCGCACCTCCACCTGCCGCTCCAGTCGGGCGACGACGGCGTCCTCGCGCGGATGGGCCGGCCGTACCGGAGCGCGGACTACCTGGCGACGCTCGAGCGCGTCCGCGCCGCCCTCGACCGGCCCGCGATCACGACCGACGTCCTCGTGGGCTTTCCGGGCGAGACCGACGCCGCCTTCGAGAACACCCTGCGCGTCTGCCGCGAGGCGGGTTTCGCGCGGATGCACGTCTTCCCGTTCTCGCGGCGTCCGGGGACCGAGGCGGCCGCCATGCCGGGCCAGGTGCCGCGCGAGGCGGGCCGCCGGCGGCGCGGGCGCGCGGCCGAACTGGGCGAGGCCCTGGCGGCCGCGTTCCGCGCGGGCCTCGTCGGCCTCCGGGCACGCGTGGCGATCGAGACGGTCGGCGCCGACCGCTCGGCCGAGGGGACCTGCGAGCGGTTCCAGCGGGTCCGCGTCCGCGGGCCCCTGCCGCCGGGCGCGGGGCGGCGCGAGATCGTGCCCGTCCGCCTGGTCGCCGTCCACCAGGGCGCCCTCCTGGGCGAGCCCCTGGGCGGGTAGTACTACAACGCAACTTGCGCCTGTGCGCGGTGGGCCTGCCTGCCGGGTACGTGTTTGGCGTGCTTGGCAAGTTCCCATCGGCGGGTGCCACTGGCGGCTTGTCCGCCAGTGCCATCCCGAACCTGCCTGTCGGCAGGTCCAAGCCCGCGGGCGCGCAGGGCTTGCGTTGCCGCCGCGGGGCCGATAAAGTCTGGCCATGGCGTCGCGCCTGGTCCAACCCGTGTCGGGCCCGGTCGAGGGCCGCATCCGCCCGCCCGGGTCGCGGAGCCTGACGAACCGCGCGCTGGTGGTGGCGGCGCTCGCCCGCGGCGCGTCCGAGATCGAGTCGGTCGGCTTCTCGGACGACACGCGCGTGATGGCCGAGGCCCTCGGCACGCTCGGCATCGCCGTCGAGGCGGACGAGCCGGCCCGGCGGATGCGCGTCCAGGGCTGCGCCGGCCGCGTGCCCGACGGGCCGGCCGACCTCAACACGCGCGACTCCGGCACCGCGACGCGGTTCGTGACGGCCCTGGTGGCCGCCGGCCGCGGCCGCTACCGCGTCGACGGCTCCGAGCGGATGCGCGAGCGGCCGATCCAGGACCTCCTCGACGGCCTGGCGGCCCTGGGCGTCGCCGCCCGCAGCGAGGCCGGCACCGGGTGCCCGCCCGTCGTCGTCGAGACGACGGGCCTCGCCGGCGGCCACGTCCAGGTCAGCGGGGCCGTCTCGAGCCAGTACCTGTCGGCCCTCCTGATGGCGGCCCCGGCGGCGCGGGCGCCCTTGGTCCTGGAGGTCGCGGGCGAACTCGTCTCCAAGCCGTTCGTCGACATGACGCTGGCGGTGATGGGCGACTTCGGCATCCGGGTGGAGCGCGACGGCTACGCGCGGTTCACCGTCCCCGCGCCGCAGGGCTACGCGGGCCGCCGCTACGCCGTCGAGCCCGACGCGGCCAGCGCGAGTTACTTCCTGGCGGCCGCGGCCGCCACGGGCGGGCGCGTGACCATCGAGGGCCTGCGGCGCGACTCGGCCCAGGGCGACGCCCGCTTCGCCGACGTCCTGCGCGAGATGGGCTGCCGCGTCGAGTGGGCCGACGACGGCGTCACGGTCGCGGCCCCGCCGCAGTTGGCCGGCATCCGCGTCGACCTGAACGCCATGCCCGACATGGTCCTGACGCTGGCGCCGCTCGCCCTGTTTGCCCGGGGACGGACGATCATCGAGAACGTGGCTAACCTGCGGGTGAAGGAGTCGGACCGCCTGGCCGCCCTGGCGACCGAACTCACGCGCCTGGGCGCCAAGGTCGACGAGCGGCCGGACGGCCTGGCGATCTGGCCGCCCGCCGCCATCCCCCCCACCGAGATCGCGACCTACCGCGATCACCGGATGGCCATGGGCATGGCGGTGGTGGGCCTGCGG
>Ga0315274_10015925_pt1 | contig 10635 bp, 10 predicted proteins | sample YL17G02_20_MG_FD_203700 | JGI IMG/M metagenome (GOLD analysis project Ga0315274, IMG submission 203700) | Sediment microbial communities from Yellowstone Lake, YNP, Wyoming, USA - YL17G02_20 | ecosystem: Environmental > Aquatic > Freshwater > Lake > Sediment | place: USA: Wyoming | collected...
AAAGCATAAATGCCGCTGCCATTGGGCGCTATGTTGAGGTTGATATCGGTGAGGCTGTTAAAGTCGGGAATTGAAGCGTTTATGTAAACGCCGCCGCCACTCTGGCTGGCGGTGTTTCTGCGGATCAACGTGTTGGAGATGGCGGCGTCCGAACCATTATAGCAGTAAATCCCGGCGCCAGACCGGGCGGTATTGCTGTCAATAACGCAGTCTGTTATGGTGGCGGCGGAACCGCTCAGGTAAATGCCTCCGCCGTTGACGCCATCATTCTTTCGGATGATGCATTTCTCGATGGTTGGGGCGGCGTCTTTGCAAGAGATGCCTGAGCCGTTGCCGATCCCCCCAGTCAGCGATCCCCCGGCTCCCCTAATGGTCAACCCGCTAAGGGTGGCGACAAACGTCTCCCCATTGCGAAAGATCACCGTGTATTTAATGCCGCCGCCGTCAATAATGGTGTTGGCCCGGTCGGCTGCAACGCTGGTATAGTAATAGTTGCTGCAGACAAGGTTGTCTTTGCCCCCGAAGTCAATGTTCTCCCGATACCTGCCCCGCCGGATGCGCACGATATCATCCAGATCAGCGGCGCCAATACCGGCTTGGATGGTTTTGTACTCGGTGGGGACCCAGACCGTGTCGTCAGCTAAATCGTAGTCTAACGCCTCCGAGCAGTCGTAGATACCCAGATTGTCGTTGTCGGCGACATAGAGATATGGGGCGACGAAGTAGCAGCGCTTGACGCTGCCGGGGGTGTCGTAATTACCAACCTGCGCCATAGCGGCTGGATTGGCGACGTCATAGATATAGAAGCCACTGCTTCCGTTCGCGAGGAAGGCATAAGCGCGGTCCACCCACACCTGGATCTCGTAACCGGCCGGATTGACTGCTGACGTATAGGTGGGTAAAGCCGGGTTCGCTATTTTAATAGCGCGAAGAGCGCTGTTATCGGCGACGAAAGCACGATCACCCCAAAGACCGACGCCATAAGCTTTGCTGGGGGTGTCGTAAAAACCCACTTCTTCGGGTACTTCAGGGTCGGTGACGTCAATTATCCGAAGTCCGTCATTTCGGTCGGCGAGATAAATCAAGTTGTCGCGCTTGGTCAGGCCATAAGCGAGGTCCCCGGCAACCCAAAAGCCGGGCTCGGTCGGAGTGTCGGGAACGGAGACGTCAATAATTCGCAAGCCCCCTGCCACGTCGGCGACATAGACATAGGGTAAATCAACAACGCAGTTCCACGCCGTGCCAGGGGTATCAAATTGTCCGACACCAGTGGGGCTGTCAGGATCGGATATGTCCACGATGACCAACCCTGCTGCACCATCCGCTACGTAAGCGTAGTCTCCCTGAACCACTACGCCGTTGGCGGAGCCCGGCGTGTCGTAAACCCCTGTTTGCACCGGGTTGCCGAGGTCGGTGATGCGCACAACAACCAAACCGGTGGAGCCGGCTGCCACATAGGCGTATCTACCCGCCACAAATACGCCGTTCACCGCAGCCCAGCCGTTGTTGTAAGTTGATATCTGAGTCACGCCGACGTTTTCTTGCGCGTAAAGCGCCGAAGCCGCCAAGGTGGCGACACTCAGGATGAGTATTAAACTAATCGTCTTCTTCATAATGATAATGCCTCCGGGTTGTCTTTATTGCCTCGTTCATCACCAGGCGTTTGATTTGGTAATGCCACGGGCGGGGGATCTATTTCTCTAGACGTGAAACTTAAGCACTTGACACCGGTCGTGGAGTGCGTTTGGTCACATTGCGGGTGATTCGTCCGACCGTTCTGCCAACTCACTAATTTATAGTTCCGAATTGAAGATGTCAAGTTTTGGGGCTTGCTCTTGAACGAAACAGGTCGCTTTAGTGGGATCGCCCATTAAAGGTAGGTAATACGAATGAGAACCGATAATTTGGTGCGAAGCGGGAGGCGAGCGAAGTTTTCCGTGCGATTAGTGGGTCAGATTGACTTCTACCAGGTCACAGACGGCATGCCAAACGGCGATATGCAGTTCTTGAATGCGGGCGGTCTTCACGGCGGGCGCAATAAAACACAAGTCGCAGCAACCGGGCAGTTCGCCGCCGTCGCCGCCGCTGAAGCCGATGGTGTTCGCCCCCTTTTGACGGGCGACTTCCAACGCTCTTAGCACATTGGGGGAGCGTCCGCTGGTGGAGATTCCGACGACTATGTCACCCGGCAGCGCCAATGCTTCAACCTGCCGGGCAAAAATCGCGTCAAACCCGTAATCGTTGCCGACCGCGGTGAGAATGGAGCTGTCGGTGGTGAGTGCGATGGCCGGCAGGGCGCGTCGCTCGCGGGTAAACCGCCCTATCAGCTCTGCGGCGACATGTTGGGCATCGGCGGCGGAACCGCCGTTGCCGAACAGTAATACTTTATTGCCACGTTTAAGGGCGTCGGCGATGGCTCGCGCGATGTTCAGCACCACTTCGGTGGATTCAGCCGCCATCCGGCGGTGACACTCGGCCTGCTCGGCGAAGATTTTGGAAAGTTCAGCCGGTTCCATTGCTTTCTTTAGTTGCATCGGGACGCAATCGGCCGTTGCGGACTGCGTCCCGACGGATGTTAACAGCTTACCAGCAACGGCGTCCCATAGGTCCCATACCGCTTCCGGGGTGATTCCCCCGCATTCCCTTACCCATCGGACCGGCGAGCACCATTCGGTCAAACACGAGTCGCTGTTCTTCGGTCAACAGGTCGCGCACCTGGCGCAAATGACTCGCCATCAGGCGTGCCTTCTGCTCGTGAAGCTTGCCCAGCTTCGCGGCGGCGTCGTTTACCGATTTCTCATCAGCTTTGTCGGCGATAATCAACTTCTGCAACTGGGTGCGAGCGGTCGCCATTTCGTTGCGCCAGTCCATCATTTTGGTCTGTTGTTCCAAGCGCAATTTATCCAGCTTGGTGCGCTGTTCGTCGCTGAGTTTCAGGTCATCCCAGCGATCCTCCATTCCGCAACATTCGTCAGCTTCGCTCATATTCCGACCTTCCCCCATTCCCCAATGAGGACCGCCGAACGGCTCAGCTCCCGGTCCCGGCGGGTCCGGCGGTCCGAACGGCTGAGCGAACGCGCTCCCGAACAACAATAAAAGCGCTGTTAGGGCAATGGTAAGAGTTGAGTGTTTCATTTCAGTCTCCCGTTAGTTAAGGCTTTGAATTTTTCACCGGCGGTTTTCCAGCGGTAATTTTCCATTGAAGTTGTTGAGATGCCAAAGCTGGTTCATCGCCGCTTGTGCCCGCGCCTACCGCCCGACGGACCTCCCATCGGCGCCATCATCCGCTGACAGTACTGCTGACGCTCTTCGGGCGACAGCATCCCATGTCGGCGCATCATTTGCCCGAGGAAGTTGCGCTGCAGTTCGCTCCGGACCATCTCCAGCGAGTCGCTGATGCGACGGATCAGGGCGGTGTCAAGCTGGTCGGCGCTGAACGCTTCGCCCATCTCCCTCATCAACTCGTGACGGCGTTCCTGAAGCGGTAACGCGCTCTTGAGAAACACATCATCTTGTCCCCAGCCGGGCATTGGATGCGGCGCTGTCATCGGTTGCGGATATCCGCCCGGCTGGTAAACCTTGCGCGAAATAAGCGCCACAATGAGCGCCACATTCAGCGTCCACGACAGCAGCAACAGCGCTGCCAGCCAGCGGTTACGGGTCATGACGACATCTCCTCCACACCGGTGAGCTCCCCGATGAACTGGTCAAACTCATCAGAAAATCCTCCGACCGGGGACTCCATTGCTTGAGTTTGGGAAGTTGGGGAGCCGTTGGGCAGCGCCGCCGCCAGCCATAACCCAAGAACCACACCCGCCGCGCTGCCCGCGACCCACCAGGCGATGTCGCGTCTGCCCAACGGCGCGCGTCGTGTCTCCCGCGCCCGCGCCATCACCGCTCCGGCAATGCGAGCCACTCCGGTGGATGGCAGTTGAGCGAGTCTAACCCGAAAGCGCGTCTCGTCCTGCTGAAGCCATCGGCATTCGGCGCACGCTTCGCTATGCCGAAGCCAATCCTGCCTTGACGGGTCGTCATCGCCGGCGGCAAGGATGCGTTCAGCGCGGTCACGCCACGCCGGGCACATATTGGCGTTTATTTCTTTTCGCTTCGTCATCTCAGCACCTTCTACCAATGAAACACTTCAACCATCAAAAACACGCGCTCGTCTCCAAACTTGTGATATTACTCTGGTCACCTTTCAGTCAACACTTGGAGGGCGGGCTTCAGCCCGCCCGAAAGTAGTTGTGATGCGGGTCGGGACGGGCTGAAGCCCGCCCTCCAAGTGTCAACTCAAACCCGACCTCATTAATAAGTGATGAAAAAGGAATGAAGAAAGTTAAAGCCACGTCATTATACAGGCGTCCCTCCCCTGGGTTTTCATTATTCATCATTCATCTGCCATCCCATCCGCTTCAACATCTCCCACAACTTCGCCAGCGGCAGCCCGATGACATTGAAGAAACACCCTTCCACCCGCTCAATGAAGAGCGCGCCGCGTTCCTGGATGCCGTAAGACCCCGCCTTGTCCAACGGCTGACCCGATTGAACATAAGCATTAATCTCGTCGGCTCCAAGTCGCCTGAAATAAACCCTGGTGGTCACCGCGTCCCGTTCCAGTCGCCCGGTGGCGGAGTCTATGACGACAATCCCGGTGTGAACTCTATGGCTCCGTCCTGAAAGGAGAGAGAGCATCCGCCGCGCATCGTCGGGATCCGTCGGTTTGCTGAGTGGCTGACCGTCCAGATCAACGATGGTGTCGGCGCCGATGACCAAACGTCCATCTGCCTTTCCCACGACCGACCGCGCCTTCGCTTCAGCGTTGCGCATCACAATGTCCACGAAATCATCGTCGGTGGGAGAGAGCTCTTCGGCGACCGGGGGTATGACCACAAACGGCAGCCCGACCTGGGTCAGCAACATCGCCCGACGCGGCGAAGTTGACGCCAACACCAGCGGCGTCTTTCCGGATTCAGCCGACATAAAGGGCGATTATTCCTCCGAGCATTGCCAATTTGATGTTCCCGCTGGCGCGGCGCAATGCCCGGGGCGTTCCGTTTCGCCAAACATCCAATGCTGTGATGGTTAGCGGTAAATCGGCGAGGATGACAACCGCAGTCAGATAAGGCATTCCGTTCAGTTTCAGCAGGTAGGGAATGGGCGTCAACACAACCAATAGAAACAGAACTGCCACCGCGAGACGACGCGAACCCAATTCCCCAATAATTATCGGCAACGTCCGCGCCCCGACCTTGAGGTCGCCGTCAACATCCTGAATGTCCTTGACAATTTCTCGTCCCAGATGTGCCAGGAAGGCAAACAACGCCGGGACGATACCTCCCGTTGCTTCGCCCATGGCAATCGCTCCATACACCAGCGGCAGCCCGCCGCAGAAGGCTACGACCATGTTCCCGACCAACGGCTGGTGCTGCCAGCGGGCGTTGTAACCCCAAAGGAGCAGTGATACTCCGGCCGCGATGGCGCCCAGGACCGGCGATAATACCCACCCCAGCGCCGTCCCACTCAACACCAGCAGCGTCCCGACCTGATATGCGGATTTCGCCGCTATCCGTCCGGATGGGACGGGGCGGGTGGGGCGGTTGATTTGGTCAGCAGCTGCATCGTATGCGTCGTTCAACGCATTTCCTCCCGCCGCCACCAGCGCCGCTGCCAATCCTGCCAGCCACAGGCGCGGTTCGCCAAGCGAGTGACGTCCAGTTGCGAGCACGCCGCCGACAACCACCGCTAAAGCCGTAATCAAAGGGTTGACTGGACGGACAAGCTCCAGAAAAACGCCTGCAAACTTCAAATCAAACAGCTTCACGCGCAACAATCAGGTTCTTTAGCAACCCCAACGTCACCGTCACCGCGGTTTCGGTGCGCAGCGGATGCGAGCCCAGCCGAATGCGCGTCAATGAACACCGATTCATTGTCTCCCGCTCGTCATCGGAGAAGCCGCCTTCGGGTCCGATAACTACCGTCAGTTTGTTATGAGAAAGTTGCGAAGTGTCTTTATTATAGAAAGGTTCGGCGCTGTCGTCGGCGTCAAATATCCACGTGTTCATTTCTTTCGCAGCGGATATAAACTCAGCGAGCTGACAGGGAGAGGCAACCTCCATCAGGGAAAATCGGCGCGACTGTTTGGCAGCGGCGACAGCAATGCTGCGCCACCTCGCCAACTTGCCCTCGCCCGGCTGGATGGTGCTGTATCTGGTCAGCAAGGGGATGAACCGGCGCGCGCCCAACTCGGCTGCTTTTTCCACCGCCCAGTCCATCCGCGCTCCTTTCACGATACCGACCGCGACGGTCAATGACACCGCCGGCACAGGTTCGGACGCCAGTTCCTCGAGCAGTCGCGCTTCAATCCGTTGCGCCCGGACATTGGTCGTTTCAGCGAGCCACCCCCGACCGTTTCCATTAAAGGCGACGAACCTAAAACCAGCGCCGGCGCGCAGAACCTTCGCCAGGTGAGCGGCTTCCTCGCCGATGACGACCAGACGGTCGCAACTCGCGCCATCCGGCGCATAGATGTAGGGTTCGTCTGTCATACCGGAAGTCACAAGTCGCAAGTCCCAAGTCGCAAGTTGGCAAGAGCTAATCTTCAGACTCGTGACTTGTGACTTGAGACTTGCTACTTGTTACTTGACTAATAGGTCACACCCGCGCCGACCAGAATCCAGGGCTCAGTCAGCCGGTCTTGCGGCGTCCAACCGGCGAGGAGGTGGACGGTCTCGAGAAATGGCACCTGAAACTGCAGTCCGCCGCCGGCGGCACGAAACTCTTTGGTGACGCTGCCGCGGTATTCAAACGCCATTCCCGCATCGCCGAACACCACCCCTTCCACGCTGAATTTCAAATTCTCCAGGTATTTCCCCAACAGCGGCGCCCGCGGGAAACTGTAATACCTCATCCGGCGCAGGTTGAAACGGAGTTCCAGGTTGGTAGCCGCCAGCCCGCCGCGCCCGGTCTCATAACTCTCGCCCGCCCGGATAAGCTCGCTGTTTACAGCAAGATTATAATTCTCGGGCAGTGGTTGTTGGGCGAAACGCCCCACCACCCGCCAGGCAACTATGATGCTTCGGAACGAGCGGTAGCGCCGGAATTCAAGGCTCTCGCGGTAGAAGTAATGGGGTTCATCCACCACCAAATTCGCCTCGGCCGCCACCCGGAAGAGGATGCCGCGGGTGGGGTAGTAGCAGTAGTCGCGATGGTCGGCGGACAGCGCGCTGTTCAGGCTAAACACCCGGTCGCGGTTGCCGGCGGTGAGGGTGTAGCTGTCCAGAGAAGCGTCCACCGTCTGCCAGTTCGCCCCTATGTCCAGCCAGTTTTGCAGACCCAGGCGCTGGCGAAAGACGGCGGAGAGGGCGAACAAATCGCGCTGCAGCAGCGAATCGGCAGCGTTGCGAATTTCGCCGGTATTATAAAGAATTTGCGCGTCCAGTCCGAATCGCCCGAAGGAAAACCATGGGTCCTGATGAAACAGCGTAAATCCGCGCGATGATCCCTGCCATACGGCTCCGCCGAGCCGCGCTCCCAACCCCCGAAAGTTGTTGTGATATAGCGTCAACCCGTATGTCCGTCGCGAAGGCTTGTCCGGATCCCAATTTAAAATAAAGAACGGATAGAGGTGCAACGACTCGCTAACCTCAACTTGAACCACCGCCCTTCCCTGGTCGGATGCCACCTTCAACTCCACCCGGTTAAAGAGTCCCAGCGACATCAAGTGTGCGCGGTCGGCGTCCAACCTCCTGGCGTCGGCGAGCATCCCCGGTTTGAGCCGCATTTCCCGCAGTATGAAAGCTTCCGTTGTGAGCCGGTTGCCAGCGACGATTATGGCGAAAATGACCGGAGTGGATGTGGTATCTTCAGCAACGGGAGTGGTTTCGGAGGCAATAATTGAGACTGGGAAAAACAGCCACACCGGCAGACCGATTAACAGATAAATCCAACGTCTCGCCGGACAACGATTACGTTCATAATTGGAGCCGCAGGCCGGCACGTCTATATCCGCCACAGCAAGTTAAACTGCACCTCCGGAATTCGATATCGCCCCCGCGAATTGTCAGCCACGGTCAGCCAGGCGCCATAAAATTCGGCCTGCAAAGAGTGGAGAGCGGCTGGCGTTTTTAGCGCGACGGTCGGACCTGAGGAACGAACCGATTGTGAAATGGTTACTCGGCCGTCCGATTCGCGCCTCCGGATAAGCCGCCGATGCCAACTCCAACCCGCGCCCAGCGAACCGTTGGTATGGTATTGCCAGGTCGGAAGCACCGTGCTGGATATCCCGTATCCGTCCTCAGAAACGTTCTCCATCCAGTCCTGCCATTTCAACCGCCCGTTGTCGTCGGCAAGCACACCCAAACTGATTTCAACTTTCCAGCGCGGCGTTGCAGCGACAGTCAACGAGTCGGTAAAAGTGAACGACCGATAGACCCTGCTTAGATCTATCTCGGCGGGGGGATAGTCGTAGTCGCTGTAATGCGCCGCAACCTCAAATCGGGCGCGGTTGTCAATTGGCATGTCGCGCCAGGGGAGCGCGCACGCCAGGCGGAACAGCCTTGCCCAACGGTTTTCACTGGTGCGCGGGCGTAACAGATAGACCAGATGATTGAGGTCTGCGGTCGCTTCCCATCTCATTCTCAGGTCCGGCGTCAACGCTGCGACGGTCTCAAGCGTCAACAGATAACGCAGTTCGTCGCGGTCATTAAGGTCATCGGTGGACGGCGTATCGTAGCGGTAGCCGATGGCGTGCAAATTGAAGATGAGGCTGTCAACCAGGGGCGGAGTGAATTCCGCCCGCAAACCCATTTTGCTTCGCCGTCCCTGACTCAGCGCCTGGGCATACGCCAGCTCCTGCAGGTCAACGCTGCCGGACAACACGCCGACCAGACCGCCGGTCTGCCAGCGCAGTTCAAACGCATTCTCCCACACCGATTCCCGGTCATTAAGATCGCCGCCGGTTTCCAGATGAGCAGTGGTTCGCCGTCGCAGTTCGCTATCCCAGGCGATCATCAGCGGCGCCGATTCAGCGCTGGTCAACCGGTTGTTCAGAGTCAACTGCTCGTCCTGCCGCCGCCCCGATTCATTGACGGTGATATACTCCCGCTGGCGGCTGTTAAGGTAGCGGATATGGAAGCGGTCGGTTCCCTCGCCGGCGAAAGTCTGGCTGCCGGTGAGTGTCATCCACCACTGGTGGTTGGTGACGTCGTCCAACCGGTCTATCTGTCCCTCGGCAGACATTTCTCCAAACGGAAATTGCCGCAGCAGTTGCCCGTTCAGCCAAAGACCCTCGCGGTTGACCGCCTCACGCTTTTCCCAACCCGGTCCAAAAGCCAGCGAGGCGTCGCCCGGTCCGTCGTCCCGATAACGGCAACCGGCTCCGAAATGCCCGCGATGAATATCAACGCCGCCGGCGGCAGGTGAAGGCGATTCGGAAACCGGCGTCCAGATGGATGGGAGTGGTGAGTAAGGCGCGTTTTCACTTGTCCTCGCCGCGGGTATGTGGTCCTCAAAGAGATATGCTTCACCCGCTACAAACCACCCCAGCCCGCCGCGGCGGGCGAGACGGTCATATCGGAAATCGGTCTGCTGATCTATCTTCCATTGGCGGGCAGCCACCGGATTGCTGTGCAATAGAACGCTTACCGAATGGCTGAAGGACAGGCTGTCGCCGCCGGCCGGTTCCGACCATCGCACCTGCCCTCCCCAGCGGTCAGCCTCAATCCCCTTGCCCAGATTTACGGAGATAAGTCTGGCAGCAGCGCTATCCGCGGCGGTTACGGCCGGATTAATGTCCGCTGAAACGGAGCTTGAAAGAATGGTGAGAGACAGAACGAGGCAACCGAGCGGCAGGTCACTCACGGGCGGGTTTCTCCTCCAGCGCGCTGATGGCGCCGGCGGAGATTATCTGCTTGAGGGCTTCCTCGACCGGTATATCAAGAAAAATAATGTCTTTCTTTGGGACGAACAGGAGGAAGCCGGTGGTGGGGTTGGGGGTTGAGACGATGAAAACGGAAAGACAATCCTCCGGCAGCGCGTCCTGTATCTTGCCACTGGTGTCGGCGGTGACGATGCCGATGGAGTATACGCCAACGCGCGGATATTCCACCAACACCGCCTGCTTGAAGACATCGTGTTTGCCGGAGAAGATTGCCTTGGAAATCTGGTCAATTGCCTTGTAAATGCGGTTGACCAGCGGGATATGGCGGATGAGCTGCTGACCGCGCGTTATCAGCCACTGTCCGAATGTCCGTCGCGCGATGTATCCCGTAAGAATGAGAAGGACGACCAAAGCCACCAGCCCCAAACCCGGTATCGGCAGTCCGCTCGCACGCTCAATACCGAACAGCTCGCGGATGCCGAAGTTTACGACGCGCGCGAGGATGCCATCCAAAATCCGAAATGTCTTTACCAACAGCCAGAGCGTCACCACAACCGGACCGATAATCAACAGCCCGGTCAGCAGGGAACGTTGCAGGCTGCGGAGGACGCCGGCTTTGGAGGGTTTGTCGGTTTGTTCCGTCATATTAGAGTTCTTTGAAATATTCTGATTGACGCACATCTTTTTTACAACTTTGAGGATAGATTTACTTTCTTGACGTATCATTAACAAAAAGCCCGTCACCATTAGGAGAGAGC
>Ga0315274_10015926_pt1 | contig 10635 bp, 7 predicted proteins | sample YL17G02_20_MG_FD_203700 | JGI IMG/M metagenome (GOLD analysis project Ga0315274, IMG submission 203700) | Sediment microbial communities from Yellowstone Lake, YNP, Wyoming, USA - YL17G02_20 | ecosystem: Environmental > Aquatic > Freshwater > Lake > Sediment | place: USA: Wyoming | collected...
CTCGCCCAGCGCCCTGATGACGCGCGCGTAGCTCATGCCGCGCGAGCTGCCGACCCCTCCCCCCGCGCCGACGATTCCGATCCTCAGCATGGCCACGTCGCCCTCCTAGCTTTCAAGGTTGCAGGTCAACGGGGGCAGGTCACACGACTGCCCCCATTTCCCTGTCCCCTGTAACCTCTTCAGTGATCCAGCTCGCACATCAGCTCGCGATAGTAGAGGTAGTTGCGGTAAGAGACGTCATCCGGCACGCCGTGATCGCACATGGGCACGAATCCGCCCTGGCGCACGAGCGGCGGCACCACCCGCCGTAGGTGCTCCGCTATCGCCGATCGGCCCTCGGCCAGGACGCGCTTGTCTATGCCCCCGATGAGGATCAGGTCGGGGTAGTCCTCGGCGATGGCGAGGAGGTCGTTTCCCCCCGCCACCTCGAACGGCGTCATGACGTCCATGCCGCACTTGAGGTAGAGGGGGATGGCCGGCACGGCGTAGCCGTCCGTGTCCACCTGGAAGTAGAGCTTTCCCTTCTGGCGGCGCCTGGCGGCGCCCACGACCTGCTGGTAGTAGCGGAGCAGGAATTGCTCGAACATGGCGGGAGAGATCAGAAGGCCGTGGTTGTAGCAGATGTCCTCGTCCAGATAGAGCTCATCGAGGTCCAGCTCAGCCTGCACCTTGGCGACCGAGTAGTCCATCAGCCTCATCCACTGCCGCATCATGTCGTGGATCAACTCGGGGTCATCGTAGAAAGTGTACAGCAGGTCTTCCGGCCCGATCAGCACGCGCAGGAACATGTAGCCGCCGATGAGAGACTGGCGCAGCATGAGCCCCTGCTCGCGCGCCTGGCGCGCTGCCTGGATCTCCCGGTCAAAGCGCTGCCAGCGGCCCGGCGCCTCAGGGGCCAGGCGGGGCTTCACCTCCTCTTCCCAGTCACGCCGGCCGCGCACGGGATGGCGCACGTACTCTGGCATGAAGCCGTGGCGTCTACCGGCGAAGACCCTGAGGTGGCGGCCGGAGACGTCCTGGATGATCTCGTGGGCGCCCAGGCTCTCCACGACGCAGGGCTCGTAGGCGGGATAGAGAGGCGCCTCGCAGCCGCCGCTGCCGACTGACAGGTGGTGCATGGGGATCGGATCGAAATGGAAGTGCTCGCGCAGCGCCGGCGACATCTCCGGGGCCACCTCCTCCGGCAGCGACGACTCGTCCACGGGCGCGCCTGGAGGCAGGATGTCTCCCCAGCCGAAAGGCAGGCCCTCTCGACACCAGCGCGCCAGTGCCGTCGTCCAGATCGAGAACTCCAGGCGAGGCAGGCGGTCCACAGCCTGACGCCCGTACAGCGCCGCCATCCGCTCGCCGCTTGCGCGCGTCGCCTCACTCATCGCGCTCATACCAACTCCTCACGGTTCTGGGGCGGTCCTGATGCCCATGTTGAACTCTGCGGAGATCTGGCCAGGCCCGACAGTTGTCATTCCGGGCCGCTCTTCCTGTCATGCTGAGGCCGCAGCCCGAAGAATCTCGTCATGTACCAGTTGAGTATTCCGTATGGCTAGATGCTTCGGCTGCGGCCTCAGCATGACAGTTGGTCGCCACGTGGTTTCCATCCGCCATGGTAGCAGCGGCTGCTGACTGGGCAACTCCAAGGGAGCCGTGGGAGCCTACAGCATAGCGCAAGGAGGAGACGCTGCCTAGCCGCTTGACCGACAGGCGCGTCTGCCACATATGGTGGCCCGCAGCGCGCAGGTATACCGTGCCGGAGGGCAAGCATGACCGACGTGTCCGAGCTGTTCGCCAGGACCTACGAGAGCCCGCGCATCGGCGTCTTCGGCTGCGGTTGTTGGTTCTATTGGCAGCAGTTCCCCGGCCTGCGCGATAGGCTTGTCGGCTACCAGCAGGCTTTCGAGGAGCGGCTGCGCCAGGACGGCGTCGATGTCGTCTCCGGCGGCCTCGTGGACACCTCCGAGCTGGCTTTCCAGACCGGGGAGGCCTTCCGGCGCCAGGGCATCCAGTTCCTCATCTGCTACATGAGCACTTACGCCCTGAGCAGCACGGTGCTCCCCGTCGTGCAGCGCGCCGGTGTACCGACCGTCATCGTCTCCCTGCAGCCGCACGCCGCCATGGACTACGAACGCGCCACCACCTTCATGCAGCTCGAGCACGACAACCAGACCAGCCTCCCCGAGGTCTGCTGCGCCCTTCAGCGTGCCGGAATCGAGCTGGCGGGGATGGTCGTGGGCGCCTGGCAGGACGAGGAGTCCTGGCGGCGCATCCTGGGCTGGTGCCAAGTGGCGCGCGCCTACGCCGCCGTTCGCTCTGCGCGCATCGGCATGATCGGGCACGTCTACGAGGGCATGCTGGACATGAACTCCGACCCGACCATGTTCGATACCCACTTCGGCCTGCATTGCGAGCACCTGGAGCTGGATGACCTGCAGGCGCAGGTGGACGCGGTGAGCGAGGCGGAGGTCGAGCTCAAGCTAGAGGAAGTGCGTGCCCTGTTCGCCTTCCCCAAACCCGGGGCCGACCCCATCGCCCGCCCGGCCAAGCCGGACGATCTGGCCTGGGCGGCGCGCGTCGCCCGCGGCATGGAGCGGCTAGTGGCGGAGCGCGATCTCACCGGCCTGGCCTACTACTACCGCGGCCTCGGCGGCAACGCCAACGAGCGGCTTGGCGCGTCCTTCATCGTCGGCGGCTCGCTCCTCACCGGGCGCGGCGTGCCCGTGGCCGGCGAGTTGGACCTCAAGACCTGCCTGGCCATGCTGCTGCTCGACCGTCTGGAGGCCGGCGGCAGCTTCGCCGAAATCCACCCCTGTGATTTCGAGGGCGACATCGCGCTCATCGGCCATGATGGCCCGCACCACATCGCGCTCGCCCAGGGGCGGCCGGTGTTACGCGGCCTCAGCCTCTACCACGGCAAGCGTGGCGCCGGCGTGGGAGTGGAGTTCGCCCTCAAGCACGGCCTTGTCACTTGCGCCGGGCTCACGCAGACCTATGACGGTCGCTTCAAGATGGTCCTGGCCGAGGGGGAATCCCTGCCCGGCCCCATACCAGCCACCGGCAACACCAACACGCGCTGCCGCTTCCCGCCCTCGGTCGGCCGCTTCATCGAGAATTGGAGCCTGGAGGGGCCGACGCACCACTTCGCCCTCGGCCTGGGACACGTCGCCGGCCTGGTCGAAGACTGGTGCCGCTGCTTCGGCATCGAGTGCGTCAACGTCACGGATCCGGGCTACAGGCGGCCGCAACGCTGGCGAGCGACGGCCGTCCCGGGCGGGCGTTGGTAGGGACCAGAGCCAGGAGAACCTAACCCCCCGACCCCCTTCCCGAAACGCGGGAAGGGGGTGTAGGGGCGCACAGCAGTGCGCCCCTACACCCCTCCCCGCGTCCGAGAGAGCCTGTCCTGAGCCGGAGCCCTGAGTGGGGCGAAGGGGCAGCGAAGGAGGCCGGTGGAGAGGTCGTTCTCGCAGCAAGCCGACCGCCTCCGCGCCTGGCGGTTTGGCCGCTCGGGCAGGCGGCTGCTAGGCTGTCATGTCCACCGCGGCAAGAAGGAGTAGAGGGTGCGGGGAGACGAAGAGCCGCTGCTCGATGAGCAGATCGCCTACTACCGGGCCAGGGCCGCCGAGTAAGACGAGTGGTTCCTGCGCCAGGGAAGGTACGACCACGGCCCGGAGCAGAACGGACAGTGGTTTGCCGAGGCGGCCGAGGTCGAGCGGGCGCTGGAGCAGTTCGGGCCGCGAGGGAAGGTGCTGGAGATCGCCTGTGGCACCGGTCTGTGGACGCGTCACCTCGTGCGCTACGCGGACGCGATCACGGCGTTGGACGCCTCGCCCGAGATGATCGCCATCAACCGCGCTCGCCTCGGCGACGAACGCGTGCGCTACGTCCTGACGGACATCTACGCCTGGCAACCGGACGAGCGCTACGACGCCGTCTTCTTCGGCTTCTGGCTCTCGCACGTGCCGCCGGCCCGCTTCCGGGCCTTCTGGGAGCTAGTGCGCGCCTGTCTGGCGCCCGGCGGACGCGTCTTTCTCGTGGACTCGCTCTACAGCGAGTCCTCTGTCGCCAGAGACCACGGACTCGAAGGCCGAGAGGCAACCGCGGCGCTGCGGCGACTTAACGATGGGCGCGAGTTCCGCGTCGTCAAGGTCTTCTACGAGCCGGCCGAGCTAGCGGCGCGCTTGGGCACACTCGACTGGCAGGCAGAGGTGCGTGGGACGGCCAACTACTTCCCCTATGGCTGGGCAGCGCCAGCCGCCGGCGCTAGACCTTGTCGGCCACCAGCATCAGGTACCAGTGGTTGATGTGTAGCTCGCCGCCGACCTCGGTAAGGTTGAGGAGCGCCCTCGCTTCGGGCGTCAGCCGCGCCAGCAGTGCGATGATCGCCGCCACGTTGTCGGCGCTCGCTCCCTCCGTGAGCGAGCTAAGCGGCCGGTGGCGGACGTAAGGCTCGACCTGGCGCAGGGCGAGCCCTGCCCGCTCAAGCATCGCCCGCCACTCGCTGGGGCGGTACTCGCGCACGTGCGACTCGTCGTGGCAGCGGTCCAGCGCGTTCATGGTGACGTCCACGAAGTCGTCCTCCGGGACGCTGCGGTCGTCGACGGCGAATACGCCGCCCGACCTGAGGAGCCTGTGCACTTCCGCCAGCGCGCCAGGCAGGTCGGGGAAGTGGTGAGCGGCGCGGCGGCAGGTGACCAGGTCGAAGCTGGCGGCGGAGAACGGCAGCGCCGCGGCGTCGGCCAGGCAGAACCGCACATTCCGCACGCGGCGCTCGTCGCGCAGCCGCCGCGCCTCGGCCAGCATCTCCGGCGTCACGTCTGCGGCCACTACCGAAGCCACGTGTGCCGCGAAGCCGAATGCCGTGTGGCCGCTGCCGGCGCCCAGGTCGAGTGCGCACCATTCCGGCCGCGTCGCCGCCAGTTCCACCAGCCGCGCCAGCGTTCGCTCGTCCGTATGCGCCGGGCTATGTGTGTAGAAGGCGGCGCGCTGGCCGAAGACCTCTCTGGAGGATTTCACGGGCTGAGCCAATGCTCGCTCCTCGCGGGCGCACCGCCGGCCCTCACCCCCCAAGCCCCTCTCCCACCAACTGCATGGGAGAGGGGGAGAACGGGCGGACACGGAGCGCCAAAGCGAAGTGATGCTTTGGCTAGCGTTTCGCCCCTACACCTTCCCTCTCCTATCGGGATGGGAGAGGGAGGGCGGGGGAGGGTAAGGGCCAGCGCCCCTTACGCCGCCCCGGTTACTTCGTAGGGCCAGGCGACGATGCCGCCGTCCATGATGCGCACGTCGGAGTAGCCGGCCCCTGCCAGCGCGCGCGCCGCCTCGTAACCGCGCAGGCTCACCTTGCAGAAGACCACAATCGGCTTGTCCCGCGGTAGCTCCTCGAGACGGGAGCGCAGCCGACCCAGAGGGATCAGCTTGACACGCCGATCCTCGATCCGCGACTGCTCGTACTCCTGTGGCGAGCGCACGTCCAGCCAGACGAAGTCCTCACCTGCGTCGAGCATGGCCTTGACGTCAGCCCCGGAGACGCCGCGCACCAGGCCGGCGCGCTTGTTCTCCACGATGTTGGCGGCATGCGCCACGACATCTATCGCCGTGGAGTAGGGCGGCGCGTAGCCGAGGTCGAGCATGCCGATGTCCGCTGCCTTGGCGCCGAAGCTGAGCGCCGTAGCCAGCACGTCTATGCGCTTGATGGCGTCGCCCGCGCCGACGGCTTGCCCTCCCAGGACGCGCCCGCTGCCTGCCTCGGCCACCAGTTTGAGCAGCACCAGCTCACTGTCGGGGTAGTAGTCGGAGCAATCCGGCGCGGGTGCCAGCGAGGTGACTACCTCGTAGCCCAGCCGGCGCGCCTCGGATTCGCTCAGGCCGGTGCGCCCCACGTTGAAGTCGAACACCTTGAGGACGGTAGTGCCGACGACGCCGGGGAAAGCCGTCCTGCCGCCGGTGATGTTGTCACCGATGACGCGCCCGTGCTTGTTGGCCGTAGAGCCCATGGGCGTGTAGACCTTCTGCCCGGTAACCATGTGCACGTTCTCGACGCAGTCACCACCGGCGTAGATGTCCGGGTCACTCGTCTGCAGGTACTCGTTGACGGCGATTGCACCCGTCTGGCCGAGGGCGAGGCCGGCTTCCTGGGTCAGTCTGACGTTGGGCCGCACGCCGCCGGCCAGGAGCACCATCTCCGTCTCAATCTCCCGCCACTCGGTGATCACCTTCGTGACCTTGCCCTCGGCGTCACCGACCAACCGGACTACCTTCCCGCCGACGTAGACATGGGCGCCCTTGGCGTTGACGTGGCGGGTGAGGTAGGCGGCCATCTCTGGGTCGAGGAACCGGCCCATCAGGTAGGGCAGCATCTCCACGATAATGACCTCGATGCCGTTCGCCGCCAGCGCCTCGGTGGCCTCCATGCCGATCAGCCCGCCGCCGACGATGGCCGCCCTCTTTACCTCGCCGCAGGTGGCGGCTTCGCGGATGGCCACGGCGTCGTCCGGGTGGTTCAGCCGGTATACGCGTCCCAGGTTCACGCCCTCGATCGGCGGCACGAGCGGCAGGCCACCGGTGGCGATGACCAGCTTGTCGTAGGGCAGGTGCCTCCGCTCACCACTCGTCAGAGCCAGGACCTCCACCTCCTTGGCGGTGCGGTCAATGGTCACGGCCTCGGTGAGGTTCAGCACCTTGATGTTCTTCGTAGCCTGGAAGAAGGCCGGGTCGCGCGGCACCCCCGTCGGAGTGCAGACCAACTGCCGCAACTCCTTGATCGCGCCGGAGATGAAATAGGGCATGCCGCAGCCGGCGTAGGAGATGATCTCTCCCCGCTCGACGATGGTTATCTCCGCCTCCGGATCCAGGCGGCGCGCCCTCGCCGCCGCTTTGGGCCCGGCTGCCACCGCACCGATGACAACGATCTTATGTGCCGTCATAGCCACCTCTCACCAGCACTCTTGGCATATGCCCGGCGAGCCGGGCGCGACAGGGGCAGCCTAACGACGCCGCCGCGCCCCGGCAATGCTGAGTGCTGCCTTAGGTCCCGGTCCCTGCGGACGCGAGCCGCGGTCTCGGGTTGCACAGCGCGCTCATCCCCCTATTATGGTGGACGCCGACACGTCGCGATTGAGGAGCCGCCCCTACCATGACCGGCCGCGAGCGACTTCTCGCCGTCCTCTTTTTCCAGACGCCCGACCGCGGCTTCAACCACGAACTCGGCCTCTGGGCCCAGACGGTCGACCGCTGGCGCGAGGAGGGCATGCCTGAGGACGTCAACCTGGGCAGCCTCATCGGCGGCAGCGAGTTCTTCGGGATGGACCGCATCGGCTACCTGCCCCTGCGCGTGGTCGAGATGCTGCCGCCCTTCGAGGTAGAAGTGCTGGATGAGGACGAGCGCTATCTGGTCATGCGCTACGCCGACGGTCACGTCAGCCGCTCGCTCAAGGAGGGCACCTCGCGCGGCATGCGTCTCTCGATGGACCAGATGCTCGCCTTTCCGGTACGCGATCGCGCCGACTTCGAGGCCATCAAGCGCCGCTACGATCCGCGCTCTCCCGCCCGCTACCCCGAGTATTGGCCAGACGTGAAGCGCTGCCTGACCGGCCGAGCTTACCCCCTCGCCTTGACGCACAACGCCTGCTTCGGCCTCTACTCCTTCCTGCGCCGCCTCATGGGCACAGAGGCCGCCTGCACCCTCTTCTACGACGACCCCGTCCTCGCAGAGGAGATGCTGGACTTCCTGACCGACTACCTAATCGAGGTAACCGAGCGGGCGCTGGCCGACGTCGAGATAGACTACTTCAACTACTTCGAGGACTTCGCCTATAACGCCGGGCCGCTCATCGGGCCCAAGCTCTTCCGCAGGTTCCTCCTGCCCCGCTACCGGCGCATCAACGACCACCTGCGTGCCCACGGCGTGCGCCACATCCTGCTCGACTCCGACGGCAACACGGAGGTGCTCATCCCGCTCCTGCTCGAAGCGGGCATCACCTTCCACTGGCCGCTGGAGCGCGCGAGCAACATGGACCCGCTCAAGCTGCGCGCCGAGTACGGCCGCGACTTGGGCCTGGGCGGCGGCATAGACAAGCGCGAGCTGGCCAAGGGGCGAAAGGCGATCGAGGCCGAGTTGTACCGGCACGTGCCGCGACTACTGGCGGACGGTGGCTACATTCCGACTGTCGATCATGCAGTTCCGCCCGACGTCTCCTACGCCGACTTCATGTACTACCTGGAGCTGAAAGCAAGGCTGCTGGAGAGCTAGGCCCGACGAACTGCATTGTGTCGCTCGCCACTCGTTCTCCGAGTCTTCCTCCCCGGCTACTCCGCTTTGCGCCGCTCCAGAGCGTCGTTGACAGACTCCTGGGCCGAGGTGAGCGCCTCTTCGGGAGTGTCGCTGCCGCGCAGTGTCATGTCTACTGCGCGGCCGAGCGGCCGGAAGAAGTCCAGCAGCCACGAAACTGACGGCAGCGTATAGCCCGTCTCGAGCGCGACGCGGACGGCCTCCCGCACCTCTGGCGGATCGGAGGCGAGGAGAACGTCGGCCTGGGCAGCCGCCTTGAGTGCCGGCACGTCGTAGGAGGGGGCCGGGTGCAGTGCCAGGTAGCGCACCCATTCCCAGGCCAGCGCTGGACGCGCTGCACCACGGTTGATGACGTAGGCACGCAGCGCGAGCAGCGTCCGGCGCTCCTTGCCGGCGGGCGGGGCTACCGCGCCCCAGTTGAAGTGCCAGGGCGCCTGCCAGGCGTCTCCGCCGCGCTCCGAGAGATTGCCGTACCACATGGCAGCACTCTTGCTCACAACGGCGGCTTGCATGCCACCGACCCAGCCTAGCTCTGCCGGCGTGGGCATCACCCTGTGCTGGAGAGCGAGGTCGGCGTACCACTCCAGCGCCTCGATGGTGTCTTCGTCGGTGAGAGTGATGCCGGTGGGATCGACGAGGCTGTCGTATAACCCGCCGCCGTTCTGATAGGCGAGGGAGATGAAGTCATTCCAGCGGTCGGCCTCGGAGACGAAACCGAAGAGGGGCGGTTCGGCCTCCGGCTCGGAGATGCGCAGACCGGCCTCGAGCATGTCGCCCCAGGTCCAGTCATTAGTGGGATAGGGAACGCCCTTGGCGTCGAAGATGTCCCTGTTGTAGTAGAGCAGAAGGGGGTCAACGCCGGCCGGAAGGCCCCAGACTTGCCCGCCCCAGCGCAGCGACTCCAATGAGCCCGCGTAGAAGTCACCGAGCTCCAGCCCTGAGGGCCCCTGGAAGAACGGATCGAGCGGCTGGATCACTCCCCGATCGGCCATCACCGCGATGGCCAGTTGGCCAACCTCGTAAACCTCGGCGTCGCCGCCTCTGAAGGCGCTGTACTGGTCACCCTGGCGCAGGTTCACGGTGACGTTCGGGTTGTCCGCCTCGAAGTCCTTCTTCAGTTGCTCGTAGTGCGATTGGAGCGTGCGCGTGTAGTAGAGGAAGGTCAGCTCGACCGGCTCAGGTGTCGAGGTCGGCGGCACCGTGGCGCCGCAACCGACGATGAGCAGCGCCACGACCAGGACCAACACGCCTACGTTGCCTGCGGCAAGCCCGCCACGGATCAGCCGCCCAATCGCCAGAAGCCTGAAGACCATAGGTGCGCCGTCATCTTGGGTGCCTCGGCCACCGGCCAAGACCCGAACCAAGTAGTGCCGGAAACCCACTCTAGCCCTCAGCTCTAGACGAGGCCAGTAACCTGGACAGAGGCAACGGCCTGCCATCGGCGCTGCTCAGCAACACAACGTGGTCCGGCTCGGACCTGAACCAGACGAAGGCGCCCCAGGCGATCTCCGGGAAGAGCTTGCGAAATGGGCTGACGTCTCGATCGAGGAACGCGGTCACGAAGGCGATGGACTCGACTTCGTAGCCGGCCGAGGTGCACAGCGCTGTCAAGGCCCTCTTGCGCTCTTCGGTGATTGCGCCATCTGTGGCGACCACTTCGACAAAGACGAGGAGGGGTTCCGGCGGACCCAGGTCTACGAGGATGGCGTCGGGTAGTAGCCTGTCGGGGCTGATGCTCAGCCCAAGCTCGCGCGCAAGGCCTTCATCTCTGGCGACCACTTTCTGCTGCGACTCACTCAGTAGCACAACCGCTGGCTTCTCCAGATACCGGAGCGCAAACTCCTCGATGACCGCTTTGATGATCTGGGAACTGAGCCCCGGCGCCAGACGCCGCGTCTCCCCACTAGGGAACGTGACTAGCGTAGTATCCTCTTCGGGAACTGGCGCGACTGCGCGCCGCACAAGCGCAACACGCGCTAGGCCGGCTGCGGAGAGATGCTGCCGCCGCCAGGGCTCTATCCGAGACGCAGCTTCCGCGGGATCGACCATGAAAAGGGCGGCGAAGTCACGAGCCAAAGCATAGCGAGGCTCTGGCGATGTTGTCGGCAATCCGGGCCTGACGATCACAGCACCTAGCGCCAGCAGTCCCTGGCGAATCACCTCATCTCTTGTTGGTTCACGCGTGTTGTCTTTGTACCAGCGACCGGGTATCTCGTCCCGCGCAGACGAAAGGGATTGCTGTACCCAAGCCAGACGTGACTCGGGGTCTCCTTGGCGGCTCTGCAAGTCAGTCATCCGGGTCACCTGGTTCGGCCTCAACCAGTGGCCGTAGTCCTCAACCGCCCCCACATAGAACA
>Ga0315274_10015928_pt1 | contig 10634 bp, 16 predicted proteins | sample YL17G02_20_MG_FD_203700 | JGI IMG/M metagenome (GOLD analysis project Ga0315274, IMG submission 203700) | Sediment microbial communities from Yellowstone Lake, YNP, Wyoming, USA - YL17G02_20 | ecosystem: Environmental > Aquatic > Freshwater > Lake > Sediment | place: USA: Wyoming | collected...
GCAGGCTCCCAAGATTTATAACAGGAGCTTTGAGAAACAGTATTCCTGGCTGGAGCAGGCGAAGCTATGGTCCGGCTGGGGCCGGGGCTTGCCAAACGCAAACGACATTCCTGAACTAAAGGGTGGAGCATGACCGGATTTCTGAAGCTGGAGATCGGAGCCGGGCAGTCCCCGGTCTGCGTGGATGACCTGTGGGTCCACAACGACCTGAACCCGTTCCCGCACATCGAGCATGTCTGCCAGGCGTCCGAAATAGACCTGCCGGACGGGTCCTGTGACTACATCACCATGCGTGGCGTCTTCGAGCATTTCACCTACAAGGAAGCCGATGCAGCTCTCAGGAATATTCATCGTATGCTGGTCAAGGACGGCGTGCTGGAGGTTCATGGGCTGCCGGACGCACTCTCGTATGTTTCCGCCTATTTCAAGAAAGACTGCTGCTGCCCTGGATTAATGTACAATCAAAAGCTCGACCCACCTCACTACAGGGTCCTGGAACCGAGCCTCGCTTGGCTCATCCGGGCCATGTACGGGTGGCAGAGGTGGCCTGGTGACGAGCACAAAAGCCTCTGGACGGACGATCTTATAGAGTTCTATTTCGGGCCGCTATTCCATTACGCCGTGGAGCGGGAGCATCTTGTCGGGCCTGGCAGGACCTATGAGACTTTCCACTATGAAATAAAGGCACGGAAGAAGATAAAATGAAACGGATACTGCTCGTCGGGCCAATCACGGACTTCTCCGCCGGGGAGAAGAATTGGGCAGCCCCGCCGCTGGGCGTGCACCGCATCGCCGCGTACCTGACCGCGTGCGGGCATTACGCCGAGGTCTGGGACTGCAATATTCACAAGGACCTGGAGGGCAAGATCAAGCAGGGCTGGGACATTATTGGGTTCTCAAGCCTTCAGGCCACCATCCACAACGACATCAAGGCCATGTGGATGGCTTCTGAGCTGTGCCCCAAGGCCCTGCTGGTTGTCGGCGGTCTCGAAGCCACGCTCAATCCTATGGATTTCATCGACAACGCTCCAATAAATATTGTTATTCTGGCGGAAGGGGAGGAGCCGCTTCTATATCTGGCGAATGACATGCCTTACAGCTCCATTGATGGAATCATTATCAAGAAGGACGCCAGGCCCGTTACGGACCAGAAGCTCTGGGAATACTGGAACTGCATTGACTTCACCAGGCTCGGCTACCAGGAGTATTGGAAGGAAATGCGGGCTAAGCACCCGACCGATTATGACGCTGAAGGCGGGGACACGGTGCGGCTTGTCACCTCCACCCACTGCAATCGGGGCTGTACATTCTGTAGCGTCACCCAATGGCACAAGTTCGCTTGCGGTCGCATTACCCCGACGGCCATGCTGACCGCTCAGCAGCTCCACGAACTTACGGTCAAGATCACGCGCCAGCTCCCCACCACCAGGTCTATCTACTTCGTAGAGGACGATTTCATCCAGGACCGTACCAGGATTGTCAATTATCTCAACATGATCATCAAGCACGGCCCCCAGCTACGGTTCCAGGTCCAGACCCATACCAGTCATGTGCTGGGCAAGGACTTCGAGCCGGACCTGGAGCTGCTGAAGCGCCTTCGGGACGCCGGTGTCGAGCACATCACGATGGGTGTGGAGAATACCTGCGAGCACTGCCTGAAATCGTTCAACAAGCCTCAGAAAATCGATAAGGTCCCGGCCATTATTGACGCCTGCAAGTCTCTCGGCATCCGGCCCTACATACTCATCATCCTGTTCCCGGCCTCTTCCACGCTTTCCTGCCTCTGGAAGAATTACAACACCCTCTCCAGTTGGATCCAACAGGGCGCTACAATCTCGATTGAACCGCATTTAATGAGTTATAGAGGGGCACCGCTTTACACCAGCGCCCATGACATGATTTACACATCCATCGATGTCGGGCACCGGAACAGGATCCGTTATCCTACTCGAATTCTCCCGGATGACTTGGAGGCCAGGGAGATCCAGCGCAAGTTTAATGAGGAATGGCCCAAATATCTCGAAGCGCAGGAAGTCGCGCACACTTTCAAGGGCGCAACCGGCAAGCTCATGGTTGCGCTACTCGGAGAACTGCTGAGGAGGAATAAAGAATGTCGATAATGGTCACGGGCGGGAAAGGGTTTATCGGGCGCAGATTGGTGGACCGGCTGGAAAAGCAGGGCAACGAGGTCGTTGTGGTGGACAAGGAGGAGGGCGGGGTTCTCAATCGCAGCCTTCTGGACATCCACATGCCCAAGGTCTCGGTTATTTTCCACCTCGGAGCCGTCTCGGGGTCCATATTCTTCAGCGATGATCCCGTGCACGCCGTCAGGGTCAACTGCGAGGGCACGGCCAACCTACTCGAAATCGCCGCCCAGCACAACAATGTCCGCAAGGTGATCTTCGCAGGCACCATGTCCGCCTATGGCTTCACGCCGGTCCCGCACATGGAGAATGGCCCCGTGAGCTGCCCCAACGCCTATGTCGCCACGAAATTGTTTGGGGAGCGCATGATGAGGCTCTATTTCGAGAACCGCAGCCTCCAGACCGTCTGCCTCCGGTTTGCGAGCGTCTACGGCATCGGGGAGGAGACCAAGAAGGGTGGCGCGGTGGCGAACCCCGTCACGCAATTCATCTGGAACGCTCTCAAGGGTACGCCGCCCAGGGTCTTCGGGACGGGCAAGCAGAGCCGGGACCTGGTGTATGTGGACGATGTAGTCAGCGCGCTCCTGGCTGCCGTGCACGCCACGCCTGGAGAGGTCTACAATGTATCCACACAGGTCGAGACCCCGCTGAATGATGTAATTGACATGCTCAGCCTGATCCACAAGAGCAAGGTGGTGCCGAACTACACCGAATGGAAGCCGTATGACCAACAGCAGATGTATGTGGACCGGCAATGCGCGTCCTTCGACAAGCTCAGGCAGGCGACGGGTTGGAAGCCCCGGTTCGATGTCATGAACGGCATGAGGCAGGTCTACTACTACTACCGGGAGCACCCCGAACTGGTCCCGGCATCGTTTTAAGGGGCAGTGGTGACATGACTGTTGGGCCGGTTAAGGTATTGCAATCAATCCCGCTGGCGCGTGGGGTGTCTATCTTAATCGATGTCCGCACATACATTCGTAAGGACGGGAAGATCACGCCGTCGGTGTGTATGAGGGTTGGAAAGCGCAGGGTCGAGGGAAGGCTCGGGAATGTCGGTGATGATATATTAAAGGCGGCGAGGCCAAAATAGGAGGCTACATGGCATCAATCGCATTCTTCTTGGAGGCTATCGGGCTGCGAGGGGGCGTCAAGGCCGTTTACAAATTGTCGAATGAGCTGATCGTCCGGGGCCATGAGGTCTTTATTTACTACACTGACGGCGATTGGAAGTACGATTGTCGAGCGAAGTTCGTCAGATATGTCGACCCGGAGGATGTCGCGCTCACGCACGATTCCTATGTCGCTACATTCTGGAGGACCGCGGAGACGGTTGCGAATCTTCCTGTCCCCAACATCAAGAAGTTCTACTATATTCAGCACCATGAGGCTCGGCTGGCCCAGGACTACGATCGCGTGCAGGCCACCTACGAGCTGCCGCTCACGAAGATTGCTATTTCCAAGTGGGTTGCGGAGTCGACCGGCTCCGACATCACCATTTACCCACCGTTCTTCTACCAGAAATTCCACCCGGCGCTCGTCAAGGACATAGATGTCCTGATGTTCAATACGAAAATCGAGTGGAAAGGCGCGGCTCTGTCCCAGCGGGTCTGGGACGGACTTCAGAAGATGTCGGTCAAGTCGGTCCGGGTCGAGGATGCAACGGACGAAGAACTTATCAGCCTTTATTCCAGGGCGAAGATATTCATCTTCACCTCCACGGTCGAGGGCTTTGGAGCCGTACCGCTCGAAGCCATGCTGTCGGGGTGCGTGGTGCTCTCAACGAGGTGCACCGGCATTGATTACGACAACAATATCCTCTTCATGGACGGTGAAGCTGACTTCCTTCGCACCGTCCAGAGCCTTCTGGCAAGCGGGGCGGTGCCCACGATGGCGGTTCGGGCGCTTCATGACGGTCAGAAGGTCGGGAGATTCATCGAGGAGCACTGCGTTGGAATGCTGGAACGGGTCTTGATGGGAAATACCGAGCAGTACAGGGCCGATGCCAAGCTCGGACATCGAATATATCCGGAATATATTCCCATTGAGGAGTTCAGGGAGCACCTTTTCAGGTACGATTTCGCTCGACAATACTGCGTCGGCAAGCGAGTGCTCGACGCGTGCTGCGGAACCGGCTACGGCACCAGTCACCTGGCACCTGTGGCGCTCCATGTGGTCGGGGTGGAGCGGTCCCCGCTGGCCTTCAGCTACGCCTGCCGTGCCTGGCACCGGCCCAACATACAGTTCATGCTGCATGATTTCCTGGAGTTGCGTAATAGTTTCCTCACGGTGGACGCCTTGGTCGCCTTTGAAGCCTTGGAGCACTTCAAGGACGGCCTGGAATTCCTTCAGACCTGTTCTCATCTGCTCCTGAAGGACGGCCTGCTGTTGCTGTCCGTGCCCCCGCACGCTCTCACGCGCTCCAAGTTCCATCTGGCCGAATATTCCGCCTCCAAGCTGGAGGACCTGCTTGAGAGTGCGGGCTTCGAGGTCCTGGAGGTCTACAGCCAGACCGCTTCAGAGGCTTTTGTGCCGGGCTACAGGGACGGCGTGGTCAGTTGGGTGCTGGTCGCCCGCAAGAGGTAGCATGGCAGTCATGTATTGCCCTGGGTGCGAGAAACAGCGGGAAGTTGAATCCGTTGGTTCTGTCACGGCCATCACGCACCTGGTCGAGCGGCGCTACAAGTGTCCGGACTGCGGCCTCATTTTCGAGAAGCCAGTGGGCCGGTGGAGGCGTAACCGGGTCTATCGGGAGGCCCGGCAGAGCCGCCAGGTCTTTGAGTTACGGGTTCCGCCCCGGCGATAGGTCCCAGGCCCGTGCGCGGTGCTCCGGCCAAACCCTTGGGTCGCAGAATATCTTCCACCCGGATTTACGGACATCAATCGGGAAGAGGACATCGTTGAATACTCCCAGGAACGGATTGTAGCGGAACGGCGTGTTGGTCAGGACCGTGCCGCGTATCAGGCAACAACCCAGCGGGCAGCCGGGCACCTCGAATGGCTCCTTCATCGCTTTTATTTCATCATGGCTGTACATGTCATGGTCGATAATGAAGCCCTGGGACTTCATTACGGGCACCTTGATGTTGATCCAGTCGGTCTTGTCCGGAGGCATCCAGAACGGCAGCGGCTCCTCCGTGTGCGCCAGCTTGGTCTCGTCCAGGCTCAGACGCTTGTAAATCATCGTGTTGAATTCTTCCTTGATGTTCGGGATGATGGTGCCTTTGGCCCGCAGCTCCTTGAGCTGGTCTTCGGTCAGCAGCTTCTTCTCGTATTCCGTGACGCCGGACACAATCCCGGCATCGCTGTGGAGGTCCATTACGCCCATCAGGTGCAGCAAATCGTCCTTTTGATGATGTATGACATCGCTTTCGATGTTGTAGACCCTGGTGAAGCCGAAGTAGTTGTGGTAGCCGCGGATGTAGTTGTAGAGCAGCGTAACCCGCTGGGGCAGGTTGATTGTGTTGTTGATGCCCACATGGGCAATGGTCATGTTGGTCAGTCCCAGGGCCTTGGCGTGCTCTATTAGGGCCTTGAAGTAGCTGGTGTCCATCACATCTTCGGTGTTTTCCAGAATTAAGAAGTCCAGGTCCCATCCGTCTGGAATATCGAGCGACAATATACCTTCGAGGTAATCCTTCTCGCAGTAGTCCTTGGATTTCCGGGTGGGGGTGGCGATCAACAGGCTTTTGTTCTTCATCGTTTCAACTCCGTAGGCCACAGTCGCCAGAGGTGCTTCGGCCTCACCTTGGGATTGCAGAATATCCGGTGCCCTTTCGTGGCGGCGTCGAAAGAGAACCAGACATCCGGGAATGCCGCTGACGCCTCGATGTGCCGGAAGTGGACTTCTTCGAGCACTTGTCGGGGAATGAGGGTGAAGCCCAACGAGCATCCGGCCAGCTCGAATGGCTCCTCCTTTAGCTCGGCCAGGTCGTAGAATTCACACTGAGGCAGCCATTTCTCCTCCCGGAACTGCTCAACCTCCAGCTCCGTGAAGTAGGACTTGTCGCAGAATATCGTGGGCAACGAGCACGGCTGGACCAGCCTGCCATCCTCGTAGTTCACCGCCAGGCGCTTGTACAGCATCGTGGCGTTCTTTGAGTACGGCACCACGCCGGTCAGAATGCCTTGCTTGTCCGTGTCCCAGAGGTCCACGAAGTCCGTCTGGCGCAGAATGACATCGGCCTCTATGGACAGCATATAGTCATAGTCCCCTCTGAGCGCCAGCTCCCTACCGATGTTGAGCGCGGTGGCGTGCACCATACGGGCGTTGTCCTTCGGGTTTGGCTCGTAGTGCATCACCCGGACATTTGGGTGCTCCTCGACGGCCTGGCTCAGCACCTTGAAGTATTTCGAATCGTCCCGGCTTGTGTCCAGGATCGTCGGTTCTATCTCTATCTTGGCATAGGTCTTCAGGCCCAGCAACGCCTCGAAGAATTCCAAAAAGCAGTAATCCTTCGGGAAAAAAGTCGGCGTAAACGCCAAAACCCGTTTGTTCCTCAGCTCTTCGCTCCCTTTATTAATGCTATTCCCCTCCCAACTTGATACCCAATGCCGCCGATGTTGCGGGCAACGAGCGCCTTTGTGGGGTAGGGGTTCTCAACGGTGGCTGCCAGAAAGACAAGCTCACTCGGGACCGCCTCGCTATACTGGATGGGCTTGGACTTGTTGTATCTCTGAGAAAGGAAGCCCCCTGCGATCCCAATGACTGTCGCAACCAGCCGGTACACCATGAATCTCTATTCCCCCAGGCGCTTATATACATTTCTCCCATTCTATTTTTCCTCGTCCTTGTATTGTGCAGGGTCCGGCATGTAGGTGTGGCAGTACAGGCATCGCATGATGTTCCCGGCCCATGCTCCTCCGCATTTGGGGCAACTTTTAATGTCCTTGGCGTCCATCATGCTACCTTCTTGAGGTAGTGAGCGTCGTACCCACCCAGCTCCTTGAAGACTTCGATTGCGGAGAACGGCATGATGTACCGGCCCTTGTCGCCCCAGGATGAGTTGCCGGACCAAACCGCCCGCCCGTTTCTTCTTACAAACAATATATGATTCGGGACCCCGACACAATATACTTTTCCAACATACCTAACCCGTTCTGGTTTGAAGCCACCACCCTTTCTCTGTTCTAACTCTGCCGTTTTCACTCCGATTCTATATTCTATGTGTCTTGTTATACCTCCGGTGCCATTATTTCGCCCACGGCGATCCGTATATGAGATGTCGCCAGCCCAGCCGATCTTTAATAGAATTTCCTGAACATCATCCGATAGCGCCTTCGATGATGTGAAGTATGTCCATTTATGAAGCGGTTCGCCGCTACCGTCGCCCAACATCATCGCCCGGAAAAGTATTTCCAGTTGGCGCGAGCACAATCTTTTGACATACTTGGGGAGATGCTTCTCATGGGCTTTACCTAAAGGTCTTAGTTCAAAGAACAGATCTTTATTATTCGTCTTCCATTCATGATAACTGTACTTGAAGTTCCAAGGCAATTTGTTCAAACATCCATCAATCTTTTCATCCTTGTTATTTTGACTTATGCATGTATTATATTTCTTTACTCTTCCCTTTTCTTTGTGTGTTTTTCTTTTCGTGATACAGTGGTTCGTAGAACCTTCGGAAACAAAATATCCAAGGAATTCGAGCCACAAATCCATATCTATAAGATGATGCCCAACCAATTTCTGTTTGATTTCCATGCCATCCCAAAGCGCGTTTTTCTTCATTTTAAAACGCGGCGATCTTATTTTATCCGCCTCTATAAGCATCCAAGCCTTTTCTTCTTTATCGTTTTTGGCCCTTGGCTTAATATATAATCTGTGATTGGGCGTTACAAGTAAATCCACATCTCGTGATTTATAATGATAAAGTTCTCCGTCAAAGTCGTAAACAAAACCTTCGGCTGCTTTCTGATATTCCAAAAACGATGTCGCTGGGTTCAGCGTTGCAACCTCATCACCAATTATAAGCTCTTTGAATAGCTTCCAACCAGAACCCGTTAAGATTTCAGTTCTATCATCGTAACAGCCCCACGAATTCTGGCCGTAGAGGACCTGCTGCTTCTGATCGTACCCGTACAGCACGGTCTCATGGCCCCCAACGGTCGCGTCCGACGCCGTGACTTCCGGCAGCACACCGGGCACATTCTTCCACCCGCACCTCCAGGTGGGCATGGGGTTCATCCATTTCTTGAACCACGGTGTCCCGATGCTCACGAAGAAGCCATCAGCGATTGCGGAGCATATCCCGTCCACGCTGTCCACCACACGGTAGTAAGCGAGAAGGGGAACCTTGGCGGCTTCTTTATCGAGCGAGGATGGGGGAGACTTCATGTCCAGCATCAGCGGATTGTACGGCCAGAAATGCTCCAGCAGGCACCCCTGCTCAAGCAGCCAGTCGAGCGCGTCACGCGGGTAGCAGCCGTCATCCTCGGTCAGCGTGCCCTCGATGTACCTGGCCCCGTTGTAAATCCATGTTGGGGAAAACCACTCGATGAAGTCTCCGCGCATCTTCGCCCTGGCGGTCAGGTTGGCCCCGATGCCGAAGCCCACGCAGGACCCGACGCTACCCTGGTTCCGAACTTCGGGCAGGAATTTGTCAAGCACCACCCGCTCGGGTATCGGCACCACCTTCATCTTGTGGATGAAGTCCTTGGGATCATGCACATCCTTCTTCCAGCCCAATTTATATTTCGCCATCGATTATTCCTCCATGAATATTAGGTCGCCTGCCTCGTCTCGTCTATGTGTGTTGTAGAATTTCCTGACTTGATTCTCGGTGAGTAATAATTGTTCGCCCATTGATATGAAGCCAGGCTCAAGCGGCATAATATAGTGGTTCGGCACTATCGCGGCTGCGATGTCGATGAGCCTTTCGCACCCGCACCTCGTCCTGAGCCTGATCCACATGGCATCAACCTTGATTCTATTTCCAAAAGTCCAATGACTCCTCGGGATGGTTCTTGAAATAGGTCGCCATCATGAGAGCGAGCCTTTTCTGTATGCCCTTGATTCTCTTTTCAAGCTCTCTTTTGCTCCCCATCAGGTCATGGACATTCTCTACGACAAAGAACCCATTATGGTCTCCTGCCAGGGGAATGCCTTTGACCCGCATTACCTCAACTATCAAGGCCCTTGTGACGGGATTGGCCTCAATATCACGAATATCGAGGATTTGGGCGATCATCTTGGATGTTATTGGGCTACCTTTGGTTGCACGGCGGACTATTCCGTACACCTTGTCGAGCAATTCAGGATTGAATTTTCGTTTCATCGTTTCACGATCCTATTCTAAACGGACGTTCTTTCCGCCGATGGCCATTGGGTGATAAGGAACTTGCAGGTGTCACGGATGGCTTTCCCCCTGTCCATTGGGTTCCACCATCTGTATCGATATGTTTTGATTCTCTTGCTACCATTGAATATCTCAATCATGCCAAATCTAAACTCGACCCGTATGGTATTCTTATCGCCCATTTGGTCCAATAGCGTTTTGATTATCCCCGCTGTCAACATATTATTCCTCCAACCATACTTTTAGGACAATCATTAGTAAGGCACCAACACCGTTGTTGCACACTGTACGCAACGATATACTCTGCCGTTAAGAAATTCCCCGCCTTTGTCATAAATGAACTCTGTCCGCTTCTCAACCAATTTGTCGCCACACGCGGGGCATTTCATCGCTTTCATATCCATCTGGCCTCCTAAACGGACTTATCTTCGTGGTCCTGACAATATTGTTTAGCTGCTCCCAGACCACGATATTTCGTTTCCACCGTTGGTTCCAGGTGGTTGCCATTGAGGAACGGCATCCACCAATAAACGGTCCCCTCGAAACGGGTGTTTTCGTGGTTCCTCCGTACTGTATAGTGCCCCCATTTCCCCTGGGCATTCCATTCTCGGTTGTCCACCTTTACCCATTTCAGTTTCATAATAGTCCCCTTTTTAGACTTCACCGGGGAAAAGATAGAGCCATAGGAAGTGGAGGTGGAATCGCACCCCTAATGATTTCCCTATCTCCTTGGCATTGTCCTTACATACCCGGTAGCATCTCAGGTATTCGCCTCTATCCGCTTTCATTTCCCATCCCCTCGCTATTTGGAAACATTACCATCCTGTTTCTTGAGCATCATCTTGCACCGGTCGCATGACACATTCTCTCGGCGGTAAGTTGTTCCCTTGAAAGGGAACCTTATCTCGGAGCCACAAATGGGGTATCCATCCGGGCCTTCCATGTGTCGTTTCTTCATTTCGCATCCCCTCCCAATTCAGATGTCTAATAGCCACAGGCAGATTTCCCTCCAGCCTTGGAATTGCACCCTTCGCCCTTCCGCCTTGAGATATGGTTTGCCGTTGGAGGAGAAGGTCTGAAGCTCGAATCTAACCCCGTCCTTCCAGAAAACCATCCCGGTCTTTAGTTCCATGCCCGTCTCGTATCCCGGTTCTCCCAAACACTCGCTCATAGTTTCTTGTCTCCTCGCTTT
>Ga0315274_10015930_pt1 | contig 10633 bp, 16 predicted proteins | sample YL17G02_20_MG_FD_203700 | JGI IMG/M metagenome (GOLD analysis project Ga0315274, IMG submission 203700) | Sediment microbial communities from Yellowstone Lake, YNP, Wyoming, USA - YL17G02_20 | ecosystem: Environmental > Aquatic > Freshwater > Lake > Sediment | place: USA: Wyoming | collected...
CTTCAGCAAAAGGCAAGATCCTTTTTCTTATCTCCTCAAATTGCTCAAGTCGTAGTTGACGTCGTAAAGCTTCCCGAGCAATCTCGCTTCGATTTTTCCTGGAACGCTTGCTTGCTTTCATCAGCAGATTATCGAGATCCTTATCCAATCTGATTGTTAACGTTGCTGTTTTCATGTAAAACAATGTAAGACAGTATTTGAAAAATGTCAATACCAAATATTTTCAACCTAACGAACCTGTAGAAAAATTCGATTTTTAAAAAGCCCTCCTTCTGCTGGCTTCTCCCGTTAAAACTTTTTGCGCTTCCCGATACATTGTTCTTATTCCCATGATATAGTTCCTGACGAATCACTACCATACATTTACAAACCTGTGTAAAGTGCTATTTTTCAACTATGTCCCCTCATCGAAATAACCTGCGCGGGCAATCAGCGATGCCAATATCAAACAAGGCTTACTCCACGTCAGGTTGATGCGGTTGTTAGCCCGTGATTATGGTGAGAACATCTCCTGCAATATCGCAAGAATGCGTCCCAGCGTGGATGACGACAGCTTACCAAGCCGACGCACCAAGCGCTCCCGATCGACGGTGCGAATCTGGTCAATCACTATGTAGCCTGCTCGGCCTTCAAACCGGCACGGTACACGAAACGGATAGGGATGACCTCCAGTTGTGAGGGGAGCCACGATAAAGGTTCGCAAATAGGAGTTAAGCTCGTCCGGCGAGACAACTACACAGGGGCGGGTCTTCTGGATCTCGCCCCCCCGGGCCAGATCCAGACTAACTAGGAATACATCACCACGCCGGACATCCTCAGTCTTCACCACTCCCACTCCTTGTCGTCAAAGCGGGTGGGGGTGGGGGGATCAAGCAACCGATCTTCATCGCGTTGACGCATTTGCCTGGCCGCGTCCGCCCAGCTAGAGCGTGGAGAGGCTGCTCGCGCGATAACAATAGCTCCATCTCGAACACCCAACTCCACTTCTTCGGTCAAGCCAGCCTGTGCGATGATTGCCTTAGGCAGCCGCACACCGCGCGAATTACCAATACGAACCAATCGAGTCTTCATTAAGTAAAGCCTCCCAATCTGATGTAATTACATTATAATCACAAAAAGAAAGTAATGTCAAGCAAGGAGGGAAACACCTTCATCTGAAACGAGAATGTCAACCAACAGCTCGAAATATAAGAGAGATCCCTGCCTGCTCAGACCAGCTTCTAACTGCCTGAGTGTCATTGTCCCATCTATGATCGAGGGTTCCGCGATAGCCACAAACCCCAATAACAAATTAGTGTTTGGTTTTCGCCAGGGTACATTGTCCCATCAACCGCTGGATCTCACCGTTGGGCATGCGACCACCCTTAGCAGCCACGAATTTCATCTCGACCGCAAGTGTTTTTCCTAACGCATCCTTTGCGACCAAATCGAAGGTGTGATGAGTCCCGAACGCTAAAACAGACGCCCACTTCTTGCTTTCTGCCTAGTATCGCGGACACCCACCCGCTGTTTGACCATGCTCATGGGCCGTCTGACAATCTGGTTGACACTGAATTCTGTTGTTCCAAGGATGACTGTATACGTGAAGATCCCTCTCTTGAGCGAGGATTTGCATGACAACGGGAATGACAAACTCCCTCTCGAGGTCTTTCTCTGTTCTGATGTGCTCTGGAATCGCTGCAGTACTCAGCGCCGATACAAGCTTGTCACAGAACTCATAGATAGGCATTTACTTCACTTCTTTGCTCATCGAATTCATCAGGGCTTACGCTTTGCATAACCTGCGCGGGTAACTACCTATGCCAAAACTAAACATCGCTTATTCCACGTCAGGTTGACGCGGTTGTTAGCCCTTTCCATTAGTTCTTTAAATATTTTTTCAAGTCTCGATAATAATTTTCATGAGGACCAATCATAATTAACTCCAAATCCTCTCCAAACATTCGATAGGCAAGAAGATACTCAGCCGTTTTAATTTTGAATTTGTGAACAAATATTCCTCTGAGGTCTCCTTTCTTTTCTTCTCCAATAGACGGATTATCTGCAATATTCCTTATCTCCTGATCTGATATTTCCTTTTCTCGTTTATGCATTCTCTTTATTCTTTTTTCAAAAGATCTTGATTGATATATTTTCATAAGCCATCATTCAAATTTATATTCGGATTTTTCGCCTTGCTCCAATTCTTCTACTCCAATTAAAATTTCTTTGATAAGCGAATAAGTTAAATCTGGATTTTCCTCAGCACATTTCCCCATTCGAGCCCAATGTTCAATTTGACCAGTTAAGGATCTATGGTCTATTCGGCTGAATTTTCTTGCATCATTGACAAGTTCTTCAGATATTCTAACTGCTGTTGCCATAGCGTTTACCTCCATATCTTGCAATTGTTATGTTTTGCTACCATTATAATTCATTTCATAGCATAATGTAACTGTATTGATATTTCTTTGATTTATTTAGGGCTAACGATCAAAATCAGCGGGGCGTGTAACGCATCCGCTGGATCGCGTTGTTACCCCGCCCCTATGCCGCCTTTTTGAGAGTGACATGCATGCCGGCTCTCGTCGCAAGGGTGATAAGCATTTCGAGGCTAAATCTTTCCCATTTGCCTCTGATCAAGTCTGAAACCCTGGATTGACTAACGCCGAGGATTTCCGCAGCCTTGGCCTGCGTTAGCCTCTTGGCTTTGATGAACTTCCGGAGATCGGCCATAAGATCGGCACGCATCTGAAGAATTGCGGCTTCATCCGGAGAATACCCGAGATCAATGAATACGTTTCCAGAAGAATTAACAACGGCCTCGCTCATAAGTTACCTCCAATCTGCCTGTACCGTTGGCGAGCCAAATCGATTTCATGCCGGCTCGTTTTTTGAGTCTTCTTTTGAAATGCATGAAGCACCTAAACCGCATCGCGAAGCTTAGCCACATAGATTACTCGTCACTCGCCCAAAACGTGGATATGGATTTCGTTCACGCCTGAGCCGATTACCTGCTTTGGTTTCCAATCGCTTGGTTCGAGTCCGCTTTGAACCGCACGAAGCTCGAAGCCTGCGGCACGGCGAGCTTCATCGGGGAAGTTCCGAAGATCATCAAGGCTCGATCCCACCATGTACTGAAGGGCTTTAGCAATCGCTGAAGTGCATACCCCCAATTGGCGGGCGATCTCCCTCGAAATCCCGAACTCATGACTCAATTGATACGCAATCTTCGCTCGCACCGCTGAAACCTTTCTGGCCCGTGCTCCCATCCGCAACTCCTGTTCCGCAACACCTCAAATTAACATATATGTAAAGTGATATTTTTCAACTACATCCCGTTAATTTCCATGCGTTCAAAATCAGCCGACGCTGAAGGCGGTCGGCTGGATTGTATTGTTGGGCAAATCATATTCATACAATTCTGAAATAATACCTGCCTGCGTTGCCCTAAACCAGCGTTTATGAGTACAAATATCAATATTGCACCACGTCCTCTTGCGCACCTATGTTTTTATACTTCCCCTTTCAAATACCGTTGCCTCAAATCTTCTGGGAACCTCTCGATAGCATACCGGAGCATCGTTCGCGGCATAAGCTTGTAGTGTGCCCTTAGAAACACTTCCTCGGCTATGTGATCACGTTTGCCGATCTCTCGGAGCATCCAACCAACTGCTTTGTGAATCAAGTCTTCTGTATCGCTGAGCAACATACCCGCAATATTCAATGTCTCGGTAAACTCCCCATGCTTGATATAGTAAAATGTTGCCATTACTGCAATCCTACGTTCCCACAACAGGTTCGATGCTGCCAAGGCATGGAGCGGCGCCTTCCTTCGATATCTCAAATGAGAACCGACAATATGTTCAGCCGAGATATCCACCAAGTCCCAGTTATTGACGAACCGAGTATTCTGAAGATACAGATTACAAATCTTCTCTTGAAGAGGGGCCTCTCCTTTGGCGTAGGCGCGAACCATAAGCAAGAGTGCCAGCACTCTTGCTTCATGGATGGAGGATTGAAGTAATTTCACCGTCTCTGAAAGGGAAAGTGCCTGGTATTCTTTGGCTATCTTTCTTATCTCCGAAGCACGGATACCGACAAATACATCTCCCTCCCCGTATTCTCCTGGTCCTGTTTTAAAGAATCGTTGCAGCACCTCTGCTCTTTTTGGATCACCAAGCAACTGTAATCTTACATGGATCCCTTGAACATTCATGAAGGATAACGATTTTGAAGCATCCATATTTCTCCATACTCTTGAGTACAGGTTGCTGGCCCAACGAGTAAATTCACCTGCCAGTGTGAAGCGTAGCTGAACGCTGGTCAGGTGGAATGAAAGGTTATCCTTCTCCATTTAAGACTCAAGCATTTGCCTCTACACGCTTTAACCTTCTAATATCAACCGATTGTTCTGTTTTCCATAAATCAAATTGTAGCTGAAGCCGAAGCCACCCCTCCGGTGTCCGGCCAAAAACCTTTGACAATCTAAGAGCCATTTCAGGACTGATCCCAGACCTGCCGTTCAGAAGGGCGGAAAGAGTTTTTCGTGTAACACCCAGTGCATTGGCCGCCTCCGTTACACTTAAGTTCAGGGGTTCAATACAAAACTCTCTTATGATTTCGCCAGGATGCGGTGGGTTGTGCATGCGCATAGAATCCTCCTTTAATGATAATCTTCATAATTTACGTCGATGGCATCTCCTTGTTTAATCTTGAAAGTAACACGCCAGTTCCCACTGACTTTCACTGACCATGTCCCTTTACGCTCACCTTTAAGTTCATGCAAATTTAAGCCGGTCAAATCCATATCATCAAGGGTTTCAGCCGTCTCGAGAAGAGCGAGGATTCGTCGGAGCCGTGGTACATGTTGTGGATTGACACCTGCTGACATGCCTGATTCAAAGAGCTGCTTTAGGCCTTTGTGTCGAAAATTCTGTATCATGCAGTAGAATTGTAACCAGATACGTTGCAGGTGTCAAGAAATTTAGATGAATAATTACATTATTGCGGATAACGACTGAAATCAGTTGGAAAGCTGTTGGTCAAATCTTTATCTTTGACTTTGTCTGGACTCGAAATTAACCACGAGAAAGCCTGACTTTTATTTGCCAGATCCTTCATCTGTCAAGAATAAACGGGCTGTTGCCCAAACCGATTTCATGCTTCGACAAGCTCAGCATGAGCGGAAAAGTCAGATCATTTCAACATATCGCCGTTCGCCCTGAGTCTGTCGAAGGGCAAACGTTGGTTTGGGCAACAGCCCGTAAAGATTTGACCCCAATTTCGCGGGCTAAACAACGGCGGCACCTGCCGGTTGTGCTTACCATCAAAGAAATCCAGAGTATCTTCGATCAACTATCGGGGAGTTCGAAACTGATGACCATGGTGATTTACGGAGGCGGTCTTCGGCTGCAGGAATGCCTGCAGCTAAGGATCAAAGATATTGACATCGAACAGAATATGCTCATTGTCAGGTCAGGAAAGGGAGACAAGGACCGGAGAACCGTTCTACCGGAGACCATGAAGGACGACCTTATCAGACACTTAGCAGAGATAAGATCGGTTTACGAACAGGATAGGAAGGACGGGATAGAGGGCGCCTGGCTTCCAGTGGCCCTGGAGAAGAAATATCCGAATGCCGGGAAGGAATGGGGTTGGTTCTGGCTTTTTCCATCGAAATCGCTCTCGATTGTCCCGAGAAGTAACATTGTCAGAAGGCACCATGTCCATACCGCCCTACTGCAGAAGGCATTCAAGGTTGCTGTGGGGAAAGCAGGGATTACAAAGCAAGCCTCCGTGCACATGCTGAGGCACAGCTCTGCCACCCATCTTTTAGAGAATGGATATGATATTAGGACGATTCAGGAACTGCTCGGCCATCAAAACCTCCAGACCACCATGATCTACACACACGGTGCCTCAAAGAATGTCCTCGGAGTGAGAAGTCCCCTGAATAAATAATTTCTCAGCTTCAACGGTACGCTGAGACTCGCCTTGATTCAAGTAACGTCATCCTGAATTTATTTCAGGGTCAGGGTCTACGATTTCAGGATCAAGGTCTTCGATTTCCTTTTTTTATCTTAAAAACTATTTTATTATTGGTTCATGTGGACAAGAAGAAAACTGATAAGAACTTGGTTTTGGGCTTCTTTATCAAGCCTCGTTCTTCATCCACTCTCAATCTGCTGGGCCAAGGCAAAAAAGATTCTTCCTAAAGGTTTCTCAAAGGAAGAACTCAAGGATATGAACCCGATTGACATCGACACCCGGAATCTCGAGATCGATCCTCTTGATCAATTCGGGACGATGGGCCCGACCGATGTGGCAATTGATTTAAAGACTTATCGACTGAGAGTGACGGGAAAAGTGAGGCATCCTCTTTCGTTAAGCTACAATCAAATTCTCAAGTATCCCTCATTAACCGAGACCGTCCTCCTCATCTGTCCCGGTTTCTTTGCCAATAACGGACGCTGGACAGGGACCCATTTAAAAGTATTACTTCAAGAAACACTGACTCACAAAGACGCCCAATATATCGATTTCAACGGAGCCAACGGAAAAGGCGTTAGAATTCCTTTGAAGGACCTTGACCACAAAAGGATCTTTTTGGCCTACAGCGTGAATGGAGAACCTCTTCCTCAGAAACACGGTTTTCCCTTGAGACTCGTTTATGAAGACACCTACGGATATGATTGGGTCAAATATGTCGATGAGATCGTCGTTTCGTGACCTCTCTCATTTATCCTTGTTTCTTATCGCTCCTCTTTTTTTCTTTTGATTCCACGTCATAATACCAGCAGAGCATCCCGCCATCGATATTCTTCACATTCTCAATACCTGCATGCTGGAGTCTGAGACAGGCTTTATAAGAACGAAGGCCTGATTCACAATGGACAGCAATCTCCTTATTCTTGTCAAGTTCATGGACACGCTTTTTTAATTCTCCAAGGGGAATCCAGACCGACCCTGGAATCCGTTTCTTTTTCACTTCCTCTTCTTCCCTGACATCGAGTACCTGAATCGTCTCTTTTGTCCTTTCCAATTTCTCCTTCACTTCGGAGGCCTGTATGCCTCTCACTCTCCCTTCCAATTTGTTCAACAATACATTGGCCGCAACAATGACCGGCGAGAGGACAGGACTGAATGGAGGTGCATAAGCGAGATCTACAGATGTCAATTCTCGACAGGTCATTTTGGAATGAAGGGCCATGGCCAAGATATCAATGAATTTATCCGAAGGCCCCTCTCCTATCGCTTGACCCCCGAGAATACAACCAGTCTCTTTTTCGGCAATCACCTTCAGGGTCGATTCTTTACCCCCTGGGTAATAGTGAGCCCGATCGTATCCCCTGACTATTGCTTGAACCGGATGGAACCCTTCCTTTTCTGCTTCCTTCATGTTGAAACCTGTTTTGGCCACATTGAAATCGAAGCATTTAAAAATCGTTGTCCCCAACACCCCTGGGAAAGTGGCATTTCCGCCACATACATTTATCCCAACCACTCTCCCTTGTTTATTTGCAGTAGAACCCAGAGGGACCCACACCTTTTTCCCTGTCAAAAGATGAGTTGTCTCAGCACAATCACCCGCTGCATAAATCCCTTCGACGCTCGTCTCCATCTTCTCATTCACCCAGATGGCCCCTGTCTCACCAATCTTCAGTCCTGCTTGTATTGCCAATTCAACCTGAGGCCGAATTCCGAGGCTCATCAAAACCGCATCTGCTTCAATCTCGCGCGACACTGTTTGGACGTGGGTCACCTTTCCATTACCTCGGAGGGCCTTAATCGCCTCCGAAGTGAAGATCTGAACCCCATTTTTCTCAAGATATTGACGGAGGATATTGGCGAAGTCCTCATCAAAGAGTGTCAGGATTTGAGAAGCCAACTCAACAATCGTCACATTCTTGCCTATCCGGACAAGGGATTCAGCCATCTCAAGTCCGATATAACCTCCTCCTGCGATGACCACATTTCGAATACCCTCTGTTCGAATGCGTTCGACAATGGCATCGGCATTGAAGACGGAGCGAAGATAAAAGATATTGCTTAGGTCAATCCCTTCAATCTTCGGCCGTATGGCCTGGGCTCCCGTGGCAAGAACCAATCGATCGAAATAGTCTGTAAAAATCTCACCGGATTCAAGATTCTGGCCATAAACCATATGGTTTTCAATATCAATTTTTTCAATCCGGCGGTGTTTCTGTACACGAATCCCATCCTGGGCAAACTTACCGGGTGTGCGGGAAATCAATTCTACTCTCTCTTTGATAAAACCACTGATATAGTACGGTAATCCGCACCCAGCATAGGAGATATCATCCTCCTCCTGATAGATGACGATCTCCATCTCGGGATCGCACCTTCTCGCCTTGGCTGCTGCTTTCGGCCCTGCGGCCACTCCTCCGATCACCAATAACCTCTTCTTCTTTTCCAAGACAGCCTCCTTTTCTCTGAATCTTTCGTAATACTTTAGCGCTTTGAAAATCCCTCCCTGCCTCCCTTTTCCAAAGGGAGGAGATATTAGCTTCCCCCTTTGAAAAAGGGGGATAGAGGGGGATTTTATAGTGATTCTTCTAATTTTTTTGGCTTTTGAAATTCATTTTTCAAAAGGCTAAACTGATACAATCTTTCTAATTAATCATCTCCCATAAAGTGACTCCAGCAGGTTCGGCTAAGATCCGATCGGCTTTCTCCATAAAGGCCCTCATGTAGGGCATCGATAGGTGTTTATCCAAATCCTCCTTACTCACCCAGTTTTCATAAAGCATAAAAAGGGACTTATTTTCAATAGACTGATGCAAGTCATAATTGATGCAGCCCTTTTCTGAGCGGGTAGGACTCACTAAGGCCATAATTTCCTGTTTGACTTTTTCTTCCATGCCTTCTTTGGCCCTGATTCGAGCCACAACCGTAACTTTCTTGTCTGCCATCGATTTTCTCCTTTCTTGAGGTTTTCATCTGGCAACCCTGACCGATAACGGCATTAGAACTCTGATCAACTCCGCAGGGGACATTTCGCATAAAAGGCCCCTTCTCCCTGCATCAATAAATATTCGGGGCAGGCTGAGGATGGTGTCCTCAACATAAACTGGGAGGCGTTTCTTTTTACCAAATGGGGAAATTCCACCTGCCATATATCCTGTATGCTTCAATGCCGCCTGAGGAGTGTAACAACAGATGACTCATTATTTCCCTTGAAGGTCTGGGTATAAAAATTAAATTTTGTAATCCCCTTTGTCAAGACGTTTTATAGAGAGCTCTGAAAAACTACTACGTGCTCTCTTAATTACACAGATTTTAAAAGAGGGTTACACAGATTTTCCTGATTTTTCAATGTATTTAGGATCATTGCTGTCGAAATTAGACTGGGTTTGTGCACAGTTGGGTTGAGATCGTTGTCTATTTGGATTTCTATGCGCTCCTTTCAAATCCAGGTTCACCGCGGAGGCGCAAAGAACGCTGAGGGGATGTCCTTATGATCCAATCGGGAGATAGCGATTGGATCATAAACTCTCACCCTGCCTGCGCCGAGGCTTCGGCAGGCAGGCCTTTGGGAATAGATTCCAGGTTACGTTCCATAGCTATGGGACTGCAAAAAATGCTTGTTCTGACAAAAGAGAGCTTTTTATTTGGCGGCCTCTCACCGCCAAATAAAAAAATCACTTCTCTGCGTCCTCGGCGTCTCTGCGGTGAAAATTCTATTTTGGACAAGAATGATTTAGGATCTGTACTATTAACCTTGAATTTCTTGAAATTTTGTTAAGCAAAACTTGTCAGGATTTTCCCCCCTCACCCTCCCCTCTCCCCCGCCTTCGGGGGAGAGGGATAGGGTGAGGGGGTGATTTCATTGGTTCTTTTTGCTTGCGGCTACGCTGCGCAAGGATTAATGGAAAATGCTTCTCATCTGAATGTAAATGTGCTAAATTGTTCTTGTCTCTTAATCGAACCGATGAAGAAATATCATTCCAACTTATTTCTCCTGATTTTTATCTTCTTTCTCGGAATGGAAGATGGTTTGTCCCAACCTGTCTTCCAAGAAGAGAAGGAACCCCAGATCAGACTGAGAAATGTGACTTTTCAAATCAGAGAGATTGAATCCACACCTTCTCATCTAAAAATATTAGAGGCTTATATCGAAATTCTCAATCGGAGCCAGCAGCTTGTGGCTCCTCCCAATTCCATAAAGGTGGTCCTAGTCCCAAAAGAGACAAAATACAAAGATTCGAACGCCATGTCCGAATTGGCGTTATTCCCAGGGGAAGTCACTCTCAACTCTCCACTCCCTCCCCGAACAGGGCGTGTGCTGGTCATCGGTTTTTTAATCCCTGAAGAGAAATTGGGATCGATCACCTTCGAAGTCCAAATCAATCCTCCAGAAGGAGAGAAGAAAACGGTTACATGGGAAGAGCCTTGAAGTACAAAAACGAAACCTTCGTCTCTCAGATAATCTTAGAATAATTTCTCACTTCTTCCTTCCTGAACTCCACAAACAGACATTTTGGCCAACCATGCTTGTTTTCAATCGGTAATCATCAATGCCCTGTTTGGTCTTGACATTCAACTTCCGTTTTAATACATTCAATTCATCCCAAAAGAAGTTCTTATCATTTTGACAAATTTTGAATGTGGAAGGCTGTTTTGATCTTCG
>Ga0315274_10015931_pt1 | contig 10633 bp, 10 predicted proteins | sample YL17G02_20_MG_FD_203700 | JGI IMG/M metagenome (GOLD analysis project Ga0315274, IMG submission 203700) | Sediment microbial communities from Yellowstone Lake, YNP, Wyoming, USA - YL17G02_20 | ecosystem: Environmental > Aquatic > Freshwater > Lake > Sediment | place: USA: Wyoming | collected...
CCCCCTCTGGGCCATGGAGATCGTCAAGGCCGTCAACAGGAAGGTCAAGATGTATGATATTTGAAAAAGTTGTATACTGTCCTCACCGTGACGCGCGACATGCGGTCAGGTTCGGATGACGCGGCCGTCCGATCGCTAGGGAGGCGAATATGGAAAGACCATTCGACGAGGAACTCAAGATCCTGAAGGAAAAGCTCCTGGAAATGGCCTCGCTGGCCGAGGAGTCCATCGCCTTGGCCGTCAAGTGTCTGAAGGAGAGGCGGGAGGAGTTGGCCTTGGACGTGATGCGGGGCGAAGAGAAGATCAATCACCTGGAGATAGAGATCGATGAGCTGTGCATGCGCCTGCTGGCCCTCCGCCAGCCGATGGCGACGGACCTGCGGTTCATCACCTCGGCTATAAAGATCACGGGCGACCTGGAGCGGATCGGAGACCAGTCCGTCAACATCATCGAAAGGGCGGTGGATCTTCTCAAGGTCCCCCAGCTCAAGCCGCTCATCGACATTCCCCGCATGGCTGATCTAGCCCAGAACATGGTCCGGGACGCGATCAACGCGTTCATCAACCGCGACGATTGCCTGGCCCGCGGCGTCTGCGAGAGGGACGATCAAGTGGACAAGCTCAACGACCAGGTGTTCCGTGAGCTTCTGACCTACATGATGCAGGACGGGGCGACCATCCCCAGGGCCGTCGACCTCATCCTGGTCGGCCGTCACCTGGAGCGGATCGCCGACCATGCCACGAACATCGGGGAAGACGTCGTCTACATGGTCAAGGGGAAGACCATCAAGCACCACATCGAGGCGAACAGGTTCATCTGCGACGTTCTTCCGGACAAGACCTGAGCCCGAATCAATCCATCCGGCGGATACGGACCTCGATCCCCGGGGACGACCTAAGCAGTTCCATGAGCTTGCTTGTATCGGTTTCGCCGTAATGGTAGGGGTAGAGGATCTTCGGCCTGATGATCCTCGCGGCCTCCGCCGCCATCTCCGGGCTCATCGTGTAGGGGAGGTTCATCGGCAGAAAGGCGATGTCGACGGCCCCCAGGGATTTCATCTCGGGGATGGGCTCGGTGTCTCCCGCGACATAGACGCGTTTATCGCCGAGGGTGATGATGTATCCGTTGCCCGACCCTTTTGAGTGGAAGGGGGTCCCGTTGGACCTTTTGTGGATGATGTTGTAGGCCGGGACGGCCTCAACATCGAACCCTTGGATGGTCTTCTGATCACCGTTCTTCATGACGACGGCGTCCTTGATCTTGCCTGTGCAGGCCTGGGAGATGACGATCTGGGTCCCGTGTTTGCGAATGAGCCTGACGGCTTCCGCGTCCAGATGGTCGAAATGCTCATGGGTGATGAGGATGAGGTCGGCCTTGGGAAAGCTCCGGTAGTCTCCTTCTCCGCTTACCGGGTCGATATGGACGACCTTGCCGTCGAACGTGAAGAACAGGGAGGCGTGGCCCACGAAGGAGATCCTCAGGTCTCCCCTGGACGTCGGGATGGAGTCCTCTTCGAGCTTCCGAAGGACGGCGCCCACCATGGTGAAACCCACGGTTAAAAGGACTAACACCAGCGAGATTTTGCTCATGTGTTTCCTCCTTTTCTATGACGGAAACCATTATATCCCGTGTCCGGGCGACGGGCAATTTTTTGAGTTGGCTATTTCGCTGAAATGGATTATATAATATCCCCTATAAGAACATGATAAAATCGTTGTTCTGGAAGATCTTCGGGGGCTATCTGATTATCATCGCTCTTTTTGGCGCGGTCCTGCTCGGGCTTTCCTTCAAGACCATCCGAACGGCCTATGTCGAGGACCAGGCCCTTCATCTGAAAGGCTTGAACGAAGTCCTCATGGCGCGCGTCATCACCGTTCTTAATAATGAGGGCCCCGGAAACCTCGAACCCTTCATCAAGGATATCGGAAAACGGACCAAGATCAGGATCACGGTCATCCGGCCCGACGGAACCGTCTTGGCGGATTCCGAAGAGGTCCCCGAACGCATGGACAGCCACCAATACCGTCCGGAGGTCTTCCAGGCCCTCCAGGGGCAGACGGGGAGGGCGGTGCGGCGCAGCTCGACCGTTCGGGCGGACATGCTCTATATGGGATTTCCGATGTTCGAAGATGGGAAGGTCGTCGGCGTCCTCCGTCTGAGCATGTTCATGAAGGATATCGATGCGCTCCTCTCCGGTCTCCAGAGGAGGATGATCCAGACCGCCGCGGCGATCCTGGCCCTGGTCCTTCTCGTGATGATCGTCTTATCCAGGTCCATCTCCCGGCCGATCCGGGAGTTCATCACGACCTCCCGAAGAGTGGCCGGCGGAGACTTCGACGCCAAGGTCTCCCTCGGTCACCGGGGAGAGATGGGAGATTTCGCCCGGAGCTTCAACGCCATGACCGGTGACCTGAAAACGATGTTCCTGGAAACCCGACGTCGGACGGAGGAGCTCGACAGTATCCTCTCCACCATCCATGATGGCCTTTTGGTCATCGACAAGGACGATGATATCGTCTTGAGCAACGAGGCCTTCCGGGGGATCATCCAGGCCGTTCCCGAGGGCAAACACCCGTTCTGGGAGGTCATCCGGAGCTCTTCGTTCGCCGACCTGGTCCGATCGGTCCGGCAGTCCAGGCGTAACCGGACCGAGGAAGTCCTCCTGAAAGACCGTCAATTCCTTTGTAGCGCCGCCTTCCTGCCCTCCCAGGAAAGATTGGTGATCATGTTCCGCGAGCTCGCCGGACGCGGGCCATCGAAATAATTGCCTTTGCCGACGCGGGCGCGGCAAAAAGCGTCGATCGGAGACCCGAACCGGGACCTAAAAACTCGGCTCGATGGCCGCGGCTACGGATTGTTGATATACGCCGACGGGTTCGCGCCAAGGGGGTTGATCCGAACCGCCAACGAAAACAGGAAGGGATAGCTTCCCTTGAGGTGTTCCAGGTACGCCAGCCACTCCATCGTGATGTGCGTGTAAGCCCTTTTGGAATCACCCATAAGATGATTGTGATCGGCCGGCGGGAGCCCTTCGAGCGTTCCTTCCCGGAAGGACAGTTCCTCGGCCAGGTGGAACACAGCCCAGAGGAGGTCCGTGAAGCGGTCATGCTCGAGCAGGCTTGGGTTTTCGAGGAGCCGAACCAGGAAGTCGCGCTTTCGGGCCAAGAAGTCCTTGATCTCAAGCAGCGAGGGCGGATCGATGTTGAGATCATAGGAAAACCCCTTGGCGGCGGCGGTTGCTTTCTGAAAGTCCTTAGGCGTCCAGTTCGGTCTGACGTCCAGACGTTCCTTGAGCGCGTCGGCATTCGCGACACGGGCGGAGAACCGCTTGAGCAGCTCCAATCCCACCTCGCTGAAAAACGTGCCGATGACCATATTGAGCTTCTGGAACACCGCCTGCCGCTCCCTCTGGGCGAGCAAGCGTTCGATGAAGATGATGACGACGAGGACGTTCAGGAAGAGGAAGGCGATGTCCAGGAGCAAGTAAAAAAAGATATGGTAGGCATCACGGAATACGAGATAATGGACGCCGTAAGCCAGGACCGAAGCGGCGATCAACAGAAGGGATACGGGAAGGAGCCAGCTCGTTTTTTGTTTCATCGGCGATCGAATCCTCTATCTTAATCATAGCATATCTTCGTCGCCCGGCGCGTGTTGTCCCAAAATTGCCGATAGGACGTGAGTTGGAATTCGGGGACATGGACCAACTTTTTTGAATGGGTGTCGTGTCCCTGGAATTTCAAGAAAGAATCCTATCGGCAATTTTGGCTGTCGTTTGCCCTTCGTCGAATCGCAAGACGCTTGAGAAGCCGGAAAAAGCGGGGCCGTCCAACATTCAGCCTTGGCACAAGCGGGTGCTTCCGGATATAATAGCCCTTCATTTCAGGCGAAGGAGACGTTCATGCCGGTCATCGAGGATAACGACAAGAAGATCGAGGTCAACGAGGAAGGATTCATGGCCCGGCCCGAAGAATGGTCGAAGGATGCGGCGGAGGTCCTGGCCAAGGTCGAAGAAGGGATCGAGGATCTGACTGCGGAACATTGGGTCGTGGTGGAATTCATCCGAAGCCACTATCTCGACAAGGGGGTAGCCCCGATGGTCCGCAAGATGTGCCAAGCCACCGGCTTTCCCCTCAAGAGAATTTACGAGCTTTTCCCCTCAGGCCCCGCCAAGGGCGCCTGCAAGGTCGCGGGTCTGCCGAAACCCGACGGCTGCGTTTAGGACGATCGGCTTTTTTCAACGATTATATTTCCCTCTCTCCAAGGATCGCCGTGCGAAGGAAGGAGGAGATGTCCCCGAGTCCTTCGAAGGCGATCCCTACTTCCGCGCCATCTCGGCGATCTCTCGGACCGCGCCGATGGCCGTGTCGATGTGCTCTTCGGTGTTGAAAGGCCCGATCCCGAACCTGGCCGATCCGTGGACCTTGTCCGTCCCGAGCCCTTCGTGGACGAGGGGGGCGCAGTGGAGCCCGGTCCGGCAGGCGATATTGTGGTCCACGTCCAGGATGGTCCCGACGTTCATCGCTTCCATGCCGGTCACGTTGAAGGGCAGGACGCCGATGTGGTCCGCGAGGCTGTCCTGGCAATACATCGTGACGCCGTCGATCCCCTTCAGCCCGTCCCTGAGCTTCGTCGTGAGCTTCATCTCATGCTGATGGACGGATTCGAGGCCCTTGTCCAGGATCCACTTGAGGCCGGCGTGCAGGCCGGCGACGCCGAGGACGTTCAGCGTTCCGTATTCAAGCCGGTAGGGGTACTCCTCGAGGTGTGTCCGCACGGCGGAGCGGACCCCGGTTCCCCCGGCTCTTGTCAGGCGGATTTCGATCCCTTCCCGGACGTAAAGACCTCCGATGCCGGTCGGTCCGAGGAGCGATTTGTGGCCCGTGAAGGCGACGATGTCGACAAAGGCGTCCTCGATGTCGACGGGGACTTTCCCGGCGGCCTGCGAGGCGTCGATCGCGAACGGGACGCCGTGCTCCCGGCAGCGCCTTCCGATCTCCCTGATGGGCTGGACCGTGCCGATCACATTGGAGGCGTGATTGATGATCACGAGCTTCGTGTTCTTCTTGAACCGTTTTGGAAAATCATCGGGGTCAACGAACCCAGCCTTATCGAAGGGCACATAGTCGACCTCAACCCCGGTCCGGGAGAGGTGATAGAGCGGCCGGAGAACGGAGTTGTGTTCGAGCGTCGTGGTCACGGCGTGGTCGCCGGGCTTGAGCATCCCGAAGATGATCAGGTTCAGGGCATCAGTGGAATTGTAGCCGAAGCACAGACGGTTCGGGTCGGCGCCGTTGAAAAACCGGGTCAGCATCTTACGCGTACTCTCGACAAGTTCGCCCGTCTCGACGCAGAGATCATAGCCGGAACGGCCGGGATTGACGCCGAAGTTCCTATAAAAATGGTCCATAAAGTCGTAGACTTCCGGGGGCTTGGGAAAGGATGTGGCCCCGTTGTCCATGTAGATGAGTTTGCTCATGGGAACCTCCGACAGAGAAGTTCTAATACTAATGAAACCGTCCTGGAAAATCAAACGTAAATTCGGGGACATGTCGCGAAACGATCGGGAGAGCGAGCGATGGAAGGACATGAACAATCATGATAATGATGTTAATATAGATATCCTCTGATCGTGAGAAAATATGAAATACTTCCTGTCTCTGGGCGCCAACCTGGGCAACCGGAAAAAAAACTTGGCCTTGGCCTGTTCCCTGCTCGAAGAAAACGGCGTGGGGATCCTCCGCGCTTCTTCCGTCTATCGGACTGAGCCCGTCGATGTCCCCGACCAACCCTGGTTCTACAACCAGGTCGTGGAGGTCGACACGGAAATGAACCCATCGGCCCTTCTGAACCTGGTCAAGGCCATTGAGAAGAAGATGAAGCGTGTCCCGGCCATCGATAAGGGGCCCCGGAGGATCGATATCGATATTCTGCTGGCTGGGAACAGAGTGATCCAAACTCACCGGCTGAAGATCCCGCACCCCCGAATGGCCGAGCGGAATTTTGTCCTCATTCCTCTTCGGGAGATCGCGCCCCATGCGGTCCACCCGCTCCTACATAAGAGGGTCCTCGACCTGATCAAGGCGTCTGCGGACCCTGCCGCCGTTCAAAAGCTCGGACCCGGCTCTCTTCATGTCATCCATAGACTTATGTCATCGGCCAGGATGAAACGAGATCCTAAAAAGCGTCTCTGAAATGGGTGATGACGGGTCCGTCATCGCCGTTGATCAGGATGGCAAGAACGTCAAAGCGACAGTCCGTGTCGACGAGTCCCCGCTCCATGAGGTACCCTTGGGCGATCCGCTTGATCTGATTTTGCTTGGCAGGGGTCACGGCCTCCTCGGGGAGCCCGAACTCCGTGCCCGCCCGCGTCTTGACCTCGACAAACACGAGCGTCGCCCGGTCATAGGCGATGATGTCGAGCTCGCCTCGGAAGAGCCTGTAGCCGCGCTCGACGATCCTGTATCCCTTTTTTTTCAGATAATCGACGGCGATCTCCTCGCCCTTCTTGCCCAGGACGCGGCCCGAATATTCATCTTCCGTCATCCGTTCGTCCGGCCGGACTGTTTTGTCCTCTTCCACCGAAGGCCGTCTTTTGTGTCCTCCAGGATGATCCCTTCCTCGATGAGTTCCCGCCTGAGCCGGTCGGCCAGCTTGAAGTCCTTCTCCTGACGGGCCTTCCGGCGGGCTTCGATCTTCGAGGCGAGCTCCGGGGGAAGGGCTTCTTCTTGGAGTTCCTTCGGGGGGAGCACGGCCAGGACACGGTCCACCTCGCGGAGAAAGGCTGCAGACGCCTCTCCGCCGCCGGCGCCGAGTTTTTTGGTGGCGATGAGGGTATTGATCTCCCTTACGAACTCGAACAAGGCAGAGAGCGAGTTCGAAATGTTCAGGTCATCGGCGAGGCCTTCGACGAACCCTCGCCGGGCTTTTCCGACCAGGTCTATGACGACACGGTCCGGTCCTTCCGGCGCGAAGTCCCCATGCTCCAACTCAAAGAGGAAGTCCAGCAGACGCCGGCGGGAGGCCTTGGCCTGGGCCAGGGCGTCTAAGGTGAAGTTGAGCATCTTTCGGTAATGGGTCGAGAGGAGGAGGAACCTCATGTCCATGGGGTCGGCGCCTTTGCTCACGAGGTCCCTCAGAGTGAACTGGTTGCCCTTGGACTTGGACATCTTCTCGCCGTCGACGACGAGATGGTGACAGTGCATCCAAGTCCTGACGAAAGGCTTGCCCGTGAACGCCTCGGATTGGGCGATCTCGTTCTCGTGGTGGGGGAAGATGTTGTCCACCCCACCGCAGTGGATGTCAAACGTCTCCCCGAGATACTTGGAGCTCATGGCCGAGCACTCGATGTGCCAGCCCGGCCGGCCCGGACCGATCTCGGTCTCCCAGAAAGGCTCACCCTCCTTCGGCGCTTTCCAAAGGGCGAAGTCGTGGACGTTTTCCTTCTCGTACTCGTCGCTCTCCACCCTCTGCCCCGGCTTGAGTTCGTCCAGACGGATCTTGGAAAGCCTCCCGTAGGCGGGGAACTTGGCGATGCTGAAGTAGATGGAACCTTCCTTGCGGTAGGCGTATCCCTTTTCCAAAAGGCCCCGGATGATCGCCACCATCTCGGGGATATGCTCCGTGGCCCGGGGGTAGACATCCGCGGCCAGGATCCTGAGCGTCCGGATGTCCTCGAAGAAAGCGACCTCGTATTTTTGCGTGTAATCGCCGAGGGCGACCCCCTGGAGGTTGGCCCCGCGGATCGTTTTGTCGTCGACGTCGGTGATATTCATGACGTGGGTGGTCCTGAGACCCGTGAAAAGGAGGAACCGTTTGAGCAGGTCCTCGAAGACGTAAGCCCTGTAATTTCCGATATGCGGGTAGTCGTAGACCGTGGGACCGCAGGTGTAGAGTTTGACGGCCCCGGCGGAAAGAGGTTCGAACGGCTCCACCCGGCCGTTCATTGTGTTGAAGAACCTGATCATAATCCCTTATTATGGCCAATCCCCGGCGTCCCCGTCAAACAAATTTTCGAACGGCCCCTTTTCGTTGACCGTTGGCCTCACTTTGTGCCATAATAGCCGTTCTTATAATCCCTAATTCATAAGAGGCAAAAAATGTTACGAAAGAGAATAGGTATCCGACGGGAGGACATCAACAAGTGGGAACGGAGGGTCCCTTTGATCCCAGCCCACGTCCGGGAACTTATCCGGGACCACTCCATCGAGGTTTACGTCCAGCCGTCGGAAATCAGAGTCTTTCCGGACGGGGACTTTCGCATGAAAGGATCCCATGTCCAGGAGGACATCTGCCCGTGCCCGTTCATCTTCGCCATCAAGGAGATCCCGATCGAAACGCTCGAAAAGGACAAGGTCTACACCTTTTTCTCCCATACGGCCAAAGGACAGCCGCACAATATGCCCATGCTCAAGAGGATGATCGAGCTCGGCTGTTCGATCATCGATTATGAGAAGATCGTGAACGAAAAGGGACAGCGGCTCTTGTTCTTCGGCGGATACGCCGGCCAGGCGGGCATGATCGATACGCTCTGGGCCTTGGGCCGACGGCTGAAACTGGAAGGGATCGAGACCTCTTTCCTGCGCCTCGAGAAAGCCGTAAACTATTCGAGCCTCGTCGAAGCCAAGGAGGAGGTCGCCGCGGTCGGGAGGCTCATCCAAAAGAACGGGCTCCCGCCCCAATTGGCGCCCTTCGTCTGCGGCTTCATGGGTTACGGGCACGTCTCCCAGGGGGCGCAGGAGATGTTTGACCTCCTTCCGTCCGAAGAGGTTTCGCCCCGGGACCTGCCGGGGCTTTTCAAGAACGGAAGGCCCGCGGCGAGGGGGCTCTACAAGGTCGTCTTCAAGGAAGAGGACATCGTCAAGCCCATCGATCCCGGGAGGGCGTTCGATCTCCAGGACTATTATAACAATCCGCAGAACTACGCTCCCGTGATGGAGGGGCATCTCCCATACCTGACCGTGCTCATTGTCGGTATTTATTGGACGTCGAAGTTCCCGAAGTTCATCACCAAGCCGTTCCTCCGGAAGTTTTACGGGGGGGAGGGCACCCCCCGCCTGAGGGTTATCGGCGACATCACCTGCGACATCGACGGCTCGGTGGAATGCACGGTCAAGGCCACCGACTCCGAGAACCCGGTCTACGTCTTCGATGCCGAGAACGACAGGGCCCTGACAGGTATCGAAGGGAAAGGTCCCGTCGTCATGGCCGTCTACAACCTTCCGGCTGAACTGCCGCTCGAGTCGTCGACGTATTTCAGCGGCGGCCTCAAAAAATACGTCCCGGCCATCGTGGCGGCCGATTTCCACGGCGAGTTCAGCGGGTGCGGGCTGCCCCCCGAAGTGAAAAAAGCCGTCATCCTCTACCGGGGGAAGCTGACCCCGGCCTATGAGTACCTCAGTAAATTCGTTTATTAAATGGAGAAAGAGGACCAACCATGAAAAAGATCTTTGTCGCGGGCGCCGGGCTTGTCGCCCGGCCTCTCGTGAAATACCTGCTGGACCAGCCCGGGTTTCTGGTCGAAGTTGCGGACGTGGAACCCGGGAGGGCTGAAAAGATCGTCGGCGGCCACCCGCGCGGGACGGCTGTCAAGATCGACATCCAGAACGAGGCGTCGCTGGCTGCCAGGATTGGCGGCGCCGACCTCGCGATCAGCATGGTCCCATTTACATTTCATCCGATGCTCGGCAGGCTCTGTATCGCCCACGGCAAGCCCATGGTCACGGCTTCCTACGTCAGCCCCGCCATGAAAGCCCTGGATGAGGATGCCAGGCGGAAAGGCGTCATTCTCCTGAACGAGCTCGGCCTCGACCCGGGCATCGACCATATGGAAGCGATGCGGGTCATCCATGGCATCAAGGCCGAGGGAGGGCGGGTCATCAGCTTCATTTCTTACTGCGGGGGCCTGCCGGCCCTTGAGGCGAACACCAATCCTTTCGGCTACAAGTTCTCCTGGAGTCCCAAGGGCGTGCTTCTGGCCGGCAAGAACTCGGCCCGCTTCCTCGAGGACGGGAAGATCGTCCTCATTCCGTCGGAGAAGCTCTTCGAGAGCTTCAAGATCTTCCCCATTCCCGGCCTAGGGGACTTCGAGGCCTACCCGAACCGCGACTCCGTTCCCTATGCCGAAGCCTACGGCATTCCGGAAACGAAGACCATGCTCCGCGGCACCCTGAGGTACCCCGGCTGGTGCCTGACCATGAAGAAGATCGGGGACCTGGGGCTCCTTGACCAGACGGAAAGAGACTTCTCGGGGATGACCTACGCCGGGTTCTTGAAGGAACTTACCCACGCGGCCCCCGGGGAGGACGTGAAGGAGGCGCTCGCCCGTGCGCTGAACCTGGAGCCGGCGTCAGTGGTGATCGGAAAGATGACCTGGCTGGGACTCCTTGGCGAGGCGCCGATCCGGGCCGGCAAGAGCACACCGCTCGACGTCCTGGCCGGACTCATGATCGAGAAGCTCCAATACGCGGAAGGGGAGAGGGATATGATCATCCTTCAACACATGTTCCTGGCCGCCCGGCCGGACGGGACGAAGGAGAAGATCACCTCGACCCTGATCGATTACGGCGTCCCCTATGGGGATTCGTCCATGTCCAGAACGGTCGGGCTGCCGGCGGCCATCGGCGCCCGCTT
>Ga0315274_10015932_pt1 | contig 10633 bp, 6 predicted proteins | sample YL17G02_20_MG_FD_203700 | JGI IMG/M metagenome (GOLD analysis project Ga0315274, IMG submission 203700) | Sediment microbial communities from Yellowstone Lake, YNP, Wyoming, USA - YL17G02_20 | ecosystem: Environmental > Aquatic > Freshwater > Lake > Sediment | place: USA: Wyoming | collected...
CGCGGGCGCGGCAGCGGTCGCGACCCCGCTGCTTGTCGTCAGCGCATGGTGGCTCGCCGAAAAGTCCTTCAACACGATGACTCCGTACCAGGTGCGAGGAGGGGGGCCTGATCTTTTTAAAGGGACACAGCGCGTCCTGAAACCTGGCTTGCTGTATCGAGGGGGTCGGCGGAAGGGATCAGCGCTGGTCAGCGCGCCCCGGGGAGAGAGAAGCATTTGAAGGATCCGAATGTCGGAAAGAAAAGAAAAGAAGAAGAAAAAACTCGACCTCGCCTCCCTCTCTCCTCTATCTCACCCGCTCCCCCGCTGCCAACCCCTCTCTCGCGCTCCCTCTTGCCGCCGCCCCCTCACGCCCAAACCCGACGACAAACCGCGCGTGTCCTCGATACAGTACCATTACCGCCCCGGAACCATCTCGGCCTTCTTCTCGAGGGCCCTGGCGAGGCACGCCAGCCGCCGGCGCTCCCGCGCTCCGGTGCGGGTGTACATGGACGGCTGCTTCGACATGATGCACTACGGCCACGCCAACGCGCTGAGGCAGGCGAAAGCCCTGGGGGACGTGCTGGTGGTGGGGCTGATCCCGGACAGCCAGATCAGGATGTACAAGGTGAGTTGCGTTTTCTTGTTTTCTTCGAGCGGAAGCGGAGCGAAGCGGAGCTGAAGGGGAGAAGCTTGCTGTTATTTCCTTAGAGCGGAAGCGGAGCGGAGCAGAGCGGAGAAGCTTTCTGATGCCCTACTTCTTCTCTTTCCCCTCGCTCTCTCACCCCCCCCCCCCCGTCCCCCTCCTCCCTCGATCCCGTACAACAACAAAAAATGCCAAACGCGAAGGGCCCGCCCGTGATGGACGACGCCGAGCGCAAGGCCATGGTCGAGTCCCTGAAATGGGTCGACGAAGTTCTCACGGACGTCCCCTACGAGCTCACGCCGGACTTCCTCTCTGAGCTCTTCACGCGCCACCGCATCGACGTCGTGGTCCACGGGGATGACCCGTGCCTGCTCCCCGACGGGACGGACGCGTACGCGCACGCCAAGGCGCAGGGGAGGTTCAGGGTGAGGATCGTTTTTTGTTGTTGTTCGTTGTTCTCTTTTCTGGTTCTGTCAGCTTTGGAGAGAGAAGGGGAGGAAAAGATCAAAAAACGGAAAACTCAGAACCCCCCACTCCCCTTTTTCTTTCCTTTTCCTTTCCTCGATATTTCGTTGTTTAACACAGGTCATCAAGAGGACGGAGGGCGTCTCCAGCACCGACATCGTCGGCCGCATGCTGATGCGCACCCCGCCCGAGAACAAGGGCGCGGGCTCTCTTTTCAGCAAGGGGAAAAAGAGTGATTTCTACCCCGCCGAGGCGCTCGCAAAGCAGTTTTCGGCGGGAGACCCCGAGGCGCTGGCTATGCTCGGGAGCAGCCCTCCGAGCACGAGCACGGGGGCCGTTGCAGTCGCTGAGGCGGCCGCCGCTGCTGCTGCCGAGAGGAGGAGGGCGGCGTCGCAGGGGGCGCCCGCAGGAGAGGGAGAGCGAGACGAGGACGCCGCGGGCTCCTCCCCCGCCCCCGCCGCCGCTGCCGCCGAGGACCCGATCACACAAACCCCGCGCGGCGCTCCCCCCACCGCCGTCTCTCGCTTCCTGCCCACTACTCGCCGCATCGTCCAGTTCTCGGCCGGGGCGGCGGCGGCGAAGCCGGGCGACCGCGTCGTCTACATCGACGGCGCGTTCGACCTCTTCCACCCCGGCCACGTCGCCGCCCTGCGCGCCGCGCGGGCCCTCGGGGACTTTTTGCTGGTCGGGGTGCACTCCGACGAGGACGTCAGGGCCCGCCGCGGCGTGGGGAGGCCCATCATGGACCTCCACGAGCGCGCGCTCTCGGTGCTCGCGTGCCGCTTCGTCAACGAGGTCGTGATCGGCGCGCCCGCGGTGCTGACGGAGGACCTCCTGACGACGTTCAACGTCGCCGTCGTCGCGCGAGGGACGACGACCGAGACGACCGCGGCGCCGGGCTCCGACGGCTTTGCGTTTTCCGTCCCGGGCAGCGCCACGTGGGGGAGGAGCGGCGGCACCTCCGGCTACGGCGGCGCCAACGGCAGCGGCGGCGGGGTCTCCCGGGGCCCGTCGATGATGTCGCTGTCCGCCCCGCCCTCGAGGGCGCCGAGCCCCGTGCCCTCGGGCGTGCTCGAGGCGCTCGGGGTGCCGCCGAGCCCGAGGAGCGCCGCCGCTGCTGCTGCTGCTGCTACTGCTCTCGACGCTGATGATGCTGCCCCATCCGCGCCCGAGGCCGCTGCGATCGCAGCTGCTGCCTCAGAGGTCGCCGCGGAGGCTGCCCCTTCTTCTTCTCCCGCTGCTACCGCGGAGGCCCAACTCAACGGCGGCAGCGGCTCCTTCCTCTCGGACGAGCGCCGCTACGCCGTTGCGCGCCAGAGAGGCATCCTCCGTGAGTTCCAGTCGCCTTCGACGCTCACCGCCGCGGCCGTCGTGGACAGGATCGTCGCGCACCGGGCGCAGTACGAGCGGCGCAACGCGAAGAAGGCGGCCGCGGAGGCGGCGTACTACCGGGAGTCGAAGACGTACGTCGCGGAGAAGTGATGAAAATTTTGTTAGAAAAGAAAAAAAAACTGATGAGAGTTGCACCGAAAATCCAGAAAGTCTGGGACAAAAAGAAAGATTGTTGCCTCATTTTTAAAAAACGCGTTCCGTTTCCCAGTTTTCTCCCCCTAGTTCTCTCGCAGTTTCTGGCGTTCCAGGGATACCCGAGTGTACCGAGCGCCTGTCGCGACCTAATAAGGCTAAAAAGAATGGTGGCGAGAGTGAGCTGCAGCAGCAGCAGCAGAGGAATTGCCGCGTCCAGATTTCGTGCGGCGTCAGCGGCGGCGAAACCTTCGCTCAACCTCCTCCGGCCAGAGGCGGGAAGCCCCGCTGCGGGCTACCGCTCCTCTTTCCTCTCTAGCTCCAACAACCCGATGCTTCGACTGAGCGGAGTAGTCTGCGGCGCTTCTTCCAAATCGTCGGGAGATAAAGTGGAGGTGAGTTGACGAGGTGGGGGAAGAGCCCCCTGCCCTCTTCGGGAGAGAGGTCGGCGTTCGTTCCCAAAAAGACGGGCGCCCAAAAGACTTTGAATCGAGCAACCGCTGGAGTTTGAATCATTTCCCCGCTTTTATAAGCTTCCCGAAACGTTCGGATCCATCTGAGGTGCAGCTTGCATCGCGATACACGCATAGATATCAAAATCGCGATAGAAATTGGTCACGGTGGTGCCTCATGCCGCCCGCAACCAGAGGAGACAGAAAAACTCATCGACTCACTGCCGTGGCTCGACAAGCAAAGAAAAAAAAACTCGACCTCCACCCTCAAAACCACCAGCCGACCTTCCGCGTCTCCGGGGAGCTCCTCTCCTCGGCCCCGCCAGCGCTCGTTTGGCAGGTCCTCACGGACTATGACGGCGCCGCCTCGATCTTCGGCAACGTCAGCGAGAGCAGGGTGCTTGGACCTCTTGGCGAGCACAGGAAGGGGGAGGGAGAAGGAGAGGAAGGAAGCGACGGAAAGGAGGCCTCTGTTGCCGCTGCTGCTCCTGCTGCTGCTGCTCCTGCTTCGACCGCCTCTCCGTTCCTCTCCGCGCCCTTCGAGCCCTCAGCGATCGAGCAGCACTGCAGCTGGAAGTTCCTGCTCTTCGGCGGGTCGTTTAGGATGCTGCTCGGCGTCGAGGAGGGGCCGTCGAGTGAGTCCTCGTCGCCCTCCTCTTCCGACACGCCGTCGGATTCGGACGCCTCTGCCGCCGGTGAGGGGAGGTCTCTGGTGTTCTCGCTGCTGGAGCCGGGGTTCGTGAGGGCCTTTGAGGGGATGTGGTCAGTCGCCGTCGTCGAGGAGGAGGAGGAGGAAGGCGGAGGCTGGAAGAGCAGCAGCGGCGGCGGCGGCGGCGAGGTCTCTTCGAGCAGCGGCGGCGGCAGAGGCGGCGGCGGGAGGAGGCGGCGGTACAGGACGATCGTCAAGCACTCCCTGGGAGTCACCCCGGCCGTTCCCCCGCCCCTTCCCATCCGGCCCGTCGTCCGCAAGCTGTTCCAGAAGCAGGTGGCCGGCCTGCTGGACGATTTGGAGAGGGAGCTCGAGCGGAGGATGAAGTTCCTTTGAGGCACAAGAGGTTTTCGTTCGTCGTCGGCGGCGGCGGCGTCGGCGGCATTTTTCGTTGTCGTTGTCGTCCCTCTCCCAGATCCTTTTTTTTCTCTTTTCTCGTTCCAACGAACAAGAAAAGAGGCGGGTCCATCAGAGAGCGCCCCGCGTCAATTGTGATGTCCGTTGTTGTAATTTTCCTGGTGTATTCGCTCTTTTGTCGGCCACCGTGGCACCAAGGAAGAGGGAGAAGGGTGGTTTTCTTCAGTCGAGAGGGAGAAAAAACTCACTCTTCTATCCCTCTCTCTCCCTGGCTCGTTTCCCAGGGCTGCACGAGTCAGAGGAGGCTCGCACCTCTTTCTCGTAGAGGCGAGAGTCCTCATCACGCAAGATGGCCAACGAGGACGCGCAGACCCGCCGCCTCCCTCTCCACCGAGGCAGCAGACGAAGAAGTAAGAGGGCGAAATCAGATGCTGCCCGTGGAAACGACGCCGACGACGACTCCGATTCGGCGCCTCCGCCGCAGCCCCGCGTCGGCGCCGTCACCTCCCGGGTCGCCGCGCTGTGGCTCCCGGAGATTCATGAGGAGCAATGCGTGGTCTACGGAGCCGGGAAGAACGTCGTGTTCGAGGGGCTGAAGGAGGTAAAGAACGAACAGTTTTTTCTTCTTCGATTGCTTTCCGACGAGGGGCGCCCTGACCTTTTCCCCGTCCTCTCTTTGCCCTTCAACAACAACAAAAAAAAAGCCCGGCTCCACGAGCCCCACGATCCCGAGGGCAGTCGCCACGCTCCCCGTCAGCCGCAGAGGAGGAGGAGCAGAAGGTGATGATTCAAGCGGTGAAGGAGACGATGGAGACCCGATCGCGGCGGTCTCCTGGGCCGACGCCGCCGGCGCCGCGCTCGCCGCAGCGGCCTCGCGCAGCGGCCGCGCCGTCGCCGTCGTCTCGGCCCGGAGGCACCTGGGTGCAGTCATGCGGGTCCCGCCCGTCGACCCGCCTCCTAAGGGCGCGCCTCGGGTTCCCGGGTCGCTCGACATAGTGGCGAGCGGCGGGAGGTGCCCCTTCGCCGCCTCTCGGTCTTCTTCTTCTTCGAGGAACAAGGAGACGAATAGCAGCAGTCTGGTCTTGGCGGTCGACCTTTCGAGGCTCGGCGGCGCCGTGCTGCTCTCTTCCGCCGTCAGAGCCTCCACCAGCGGCGACGAGAGCGCTCCCGAGACGACAGCAACGACCACGGGAGGGGTCTCGTGCCTGCGCGTCCTCCGCAAAAAGCGCGGCGGAGGCAGCGGCGGCCGCGGCGGCGGCGGCGGCCGGCTCGTCACAGCCTGGGCGGCGCCGGCGCCGGAGCCTCACGACCTCCTCGCCGCCGGGGACTGCGCTTCCTCCCCCGCGGCGAGCGCCCGGGCCGGGTCGAAGACGGTGACCGTCTGGTGGCCTCCGACGCGGGAGGAGGTGCTCCGGGCAGCAGCGGCGGCTTCGGCCTCGGCGGCTTCGGCGGCCTCTTCTGCTTCTTCCGCAGCGGCGGCGGCGGCCTCGCAGCCTCGGCCTCCCCCGCTGCTCCGAACGGCCGCCTCTCCTCCCTCCCCGGCGAGCAGGTCCGAGTTCGGCTCCGAGACGATGAAGCTGTTCGGCTCCATGAGCCTGGGAGCGCGAGAGGCGGAGCAAGCGGAGGAGGCGGCTGTCGCTGCCGCTCCTGCTCCTCCGCCGCCGACGCCCGCGCCCTTGGCCCCCGCCCTCCTTCCGCCCTCTTCGACCCCCGCCGTCCTTCCGCCCTCTTCGACCCCCGCCCTCCTCCCGCCCTCGGTCCCGTCTCCGACCCCAGAGGCCCTCCGCCACCCTGCCCCCGTACTTTCTCTGGCGTGGGCTCCCCCGGGAGACGATGCATGCGGCGTCCCCTCGTTCCAGGAGAGGCAGAGGCAGCGGGAGGAGGAGGAGGCGGAGGGAGGTGGCGATGAGAGCAGCGACGACGGCGGCGACGACGGTGGCGAGAGCGACGATGACGACGACGAGGCCCGCCTCGCCCTCTCCTCCTCCGCCGCCGCCACGACGGCAACGACCCCGCACCGCGCTCTGGCCACGCTTGCCGCCGACGGCACCGCCCGAGTCTGGGTCGCGGTGGACATCTCCGCGGGGGCGCTCCCGCAGAAGCGCTTCTGCTGCGCGCTGCTGCTGTCGTGCCCGCCGGGCGCCTTTGGGCGCCCTGGTCCCGCGTCTGCGGCCTGGGCCGCGCCGCTGCCGCCGGCCGACGGGCGCACCCCGCTGGACACCGAGGTGCAGTGGCTGGTGCTCTCCGGTCCCGCGCCGCAGGCGCAAGCGGAAGAGGGAGGAGGGGGGGGCGAGGCAGCGGGCGCGGGCGCGGGCGCGGGCGCGGGCGCGGCGGGCGCGGGCGCGGGTCCCAGCCAGGGGACGCCGCCCGGGACGCGGCTGGCGCTCTGGGCGGTGGACGGCCTCGACTCCGTCATGCTCCTCGCGCGCTCCTCGTCCCCCTCCTCTTCTCTTCCTTCGGCGACGGCGGCCGGCGACGGCGGCAGCAGCTCCTCGCAGGAGGCGGCGGCGCTGCTCGGCCCGCGGGGGGCGCTCTGGGGGGTCAGCACCGTCGAAGGCGGCGGCGGCGGCGGCAGCGGGAGCGGACGCGGCGAAGATGAAAAGTCCAACCTCTTCGCCTGCGCCGCGATCGAGGGGGGGGCCCCCTCCCTCCGCGTTCTCGAGGTCTCTTCTGCTTCTGCTTCTTCTTCTTCTTCTTTATCATCTTCCAATTCCAGGCCAAGGGCGCGCTGGCTGCGCCTCGACGCGGCGGAGGGAGAGGTCGCGCTCCCGCCTCTGCGGCTCACCGCCGTCGGCGCGCCGGGCACGCCCCGCGCTGGGGGGGGCCGCGGTGGTTCCGCAGGAGGGGGCTTCGGCGGCGCCTCGGCGCCGAGGGAGCTCCCGCCGCATGACGTCCGCGAAGCTGAGATAGGGATCAACGAAGAAGGAGAAATCGACGAGGCGGAGGAGGCCGCGGCGGCGGCGGTGGTCCTGATGACGGGGCGAGGAGCAGCGAGCTTTCCGCCGACGGCGACGGCGACGACAGCGGCCGCCGAGCCCGATACGCGCCCCCACCTCCACCGCAGCAGCCGCCGCGGCCCGCGCCCGGCGTGGCACCCGTCGAGGCTGCGGCTGCTCCTCGCCCTGGGGAGGGCGGCCGCCGCGGCCTCGGCGCTGCGGGCCGCGTCCGCCCGAGCCGAGGGGGCGGGCGGGCGCCGGAGGCGGGGCTTTGGCGACGAAGCTTCTCCGGCGGCTCTGCCGCCGCCGCCTTGCCCCGCGTCGGTGCTCGATCGCGGCCTCCTGCAATGGGCGAGCTCGAAAAAGAAGAAGCAGAAGGAGAAGAAGCAAGAGGAGAGCGTCGAACAGCAGCAGCAGCAGCAGCGGCGGGCTCCCTCGTCGGTCGAGACCGGGACGATCGATCTCTCCTCTTTCGGGATGGCTCCACCGCAGCCCTCTCGTCCACTCCCAGCTCCTGCTGCCTCCTCTTCCTCCTCTGTCGAGAGCGGCATGCTCGACCTCGCCTCCTTCGGGATGACGGCGCCGCCGCAACCGATGCCTCCTCCGGCTCCTTCGGCTGTCGACAGCGGCATGCTCGACCTCGCCTCCTTCGGGATGGCGCCCCCCTCCGTCCCCGCCCCCGCTCCTCCAGCAGCAGCGGCAGCGGCAGCAGCGGCAGCGGCAGCAGCGGCAGCGGCTGCCGCCCCGGCCATCCCGAGTCAGCAGCAGGCGCCGGCGCAGCCTCTGCCGCGCTGCAGCCTCAGGCCCCTGCTCCCCTCGCCCCCGCCGTCGCAGTCGTCGGGCGACTCGGCCACTGCTGGCCTCCCGACGCCGCCGCCGTTCGAGCCGCTGAGCGCCGCAGAGGTCTCCGCGCTCGGCAGCTCGTCTCCGGCAGCGGCCGCTGCTGCTGGAGGAGCTGCTCCGCCCCCTTCCAAGGCTCCGTTCTCCGACTCGGAGGGCTCGTCATCGGCGCCTTCCTCCTCGGCGTCTTCATCGGAGGAGGAGGACGAGGGGGCGACCCCGCCGTCCGCCGCCGCCGCCGCCGAGGCCGCGGCCCTGCGCGCGAGGAGGGCCCTCGGCCTCGGCGCGCGCTCCGCCTCCGCGGCGGCTTCCCTGGCGTCCTCGCTGCTCGGGGAAGGGGGAGCGGGAGCGGGAGGAGGAGCAGCAGCAGCGGGCAGCAGCTCGAACGTTGCTTGGGGATCGCTCGACGAGCCTGCGCGGAGGTGCCTGCTATCACTCGCCGCGGCGGGGCTGCTCCTCGGAGGAGGAGGAGGAGGAGGCGCGGGCGGGCGCGGAGGAGAGGCCAAGGGGGGCGGCGGTGGCGGCGGCAACAGCAACCCCTCTGCTGCGGCTGCTGCCGCCGCTGCGGCGGCGGCTGCCTCCTCCCACTCCGAGCGCGCCCTGCAGATCTCGCAGAAAAACAGGAGCGCGGGCGGTGGCGTTGCCGCTGCCGGCCCGCTCGGCAAGAGCGCAGCGGAGGAGCGGGCAGAGGAGGCAGCTGCCACCGCCGCCGGCGGGGGAGCGCAGGAGGAGGAGGAGGAGGAGGAGGATCCGCTCGCGGGCGCCCTCCCGCAGGCCGCGCTCTGGGGCTGCCTCTCCACCACGAAGGCCGCGCTCGCCTCGGCGCTGCTCGCGGCTTCGTCTGGGTCGCCGTACCCCTCTGTCGCCCGCTCGGGAAGCGCCGCGGCGTTCGGCTCGGGAGCCGGAGCAGCGGGAGCGGCGGCGGCGGCGGACGCGGCGGCCGCCCCCTCGACGGGCTTCCTCGTCGGTCCCTGGGCGCCCCTCCGCGCCGCCGGCGCCGGCTGGTGGCTCGCCTCGGACCCTCGGGCTGCCCTCGTGGCCGCCGAGGCCCTCGCCAGGGCCCAGTACGCAGCGCGGAGGTGCCCCTGCGACGCGGGGCTGCTGTACGTCGCGTCGGGCCGCGCGCACACGCTCGCGGGCCTCTGCCGCGCTGCGGGCGAGCCGAGGCTCGCCGACTTCTTCGGGCGCAGGGACTTTTTCCCTCCTCCTCCTTCGTCTTTCTCTGCCCCCCTTGTTGATGCTCCCGGCGCCCATCCTCCGCCGCCTCCTCCGGGCCGCGCCGTGGCCAGCAAGAACGCCTACGCGGCGCTCGCCTCGCGCAGGCACGGCCTCGCCGCCGCCGCGTTCGCGCTCGCGGGCGAGGGCGGCAACGCGGTAGGGGCCTGCGCTCGGGAGGCGCGGGACCCGCAGCTGGGGATGCTCGTCGGGGCTGTGATGGCCGCGGGGCCGTTTGGCGGCGGTAAAGGAGGAAGCGGGGGGCTCGGAGGGGGCTTGGCGGCGTCTTCGGCGCCCTCGGCGGCGGCGGCGGCCCTGACCGCGGCCGCGGCGGCCGAGGCGGCGGCCGAGCTCGTCCTGGAGGCCGCCAGGGAGGTTTCGCTCTCTTCTTCCGCTCCTTCTCCCTCGTGGTGGGCAGCAGCTGCCTTGCGCGCCGCCGCGGGAGACGCGCAGGGCGCCGTCTCGGCGCTCCTGGCCGTCGGCGGCGGCGGCGACGAGGAGGACGAAGAGAAGAAGGAGAGAAAGGGGACGACGAGCGCCGCGGGCCGCCGCCGCCGCCGCTCCTCCCTCCCCGCCGCGGCGACCGCGCTCGCCGCGCTCCCTGCGCTCTGCTCCGCCACCGCCGCCTCTTTAGACCACAATTCTTCTTGTTCGCTGGCAGGCCTGGCTGCCGCGGCTTCCGCGGAGCTCGCCGCGGAGGGGGAGGGGGTGCTCGCAGCGGAGGCCTGGGAGGTTGCGAGGCGCGCGGCGGCGGCGGCCTCGGCCGAGGATGGCGGGAGCTCGACGACGACTCCCCCTCCTCTCCCTCGACCCCCGGCGCTCCTGGGGCCCGCCCTCGACTCCCTTATCGAGAGCGACGGCCCCGAGGCCGCCCGGGAGCTCTCGGAGGCCGGCATCGCCCTCGAGCACGTCTCGGCGGCGCTCTCGGCGGCGGCGGAGCGGGCGAGCGCCGCGGAGGGGCTGAGGCTCGCGGCGCGCCGCCGCCGCGCCGAGGCCGCGGCCGCGGCGGACCTCTTGGCGAGAGCGGCGAGGCCCGCCCTCGCCGCCAGGAGGGCCGGCGGGGGGCCGCCGCCGCCCCCACCCAGGGGCCCACCGTTCGCACCGGCGGCGGAGACGCTGTTCAGGCTCCCCGGCGACAGGCTCTTCGCGGTTGCCGCCCAGCTCGGCGGGGGAGGTGGCGGGGCGCCCGGCGACGGCGGCGGCACCGGCGGCTTTTCTTCCTCCTCCTCTCCGCGGCCGCTCGCCGTCGCCTCGGGCTCCTCGGGTCTCCTGTGGCTCGAGTGGGACGCCGCGGGGGAGTTTCTTCCTTCGGGAAGCTCCTCCTCGAGCGCGGAGGTGGCGCCTTCGAAGCACCTGCAGCAGGGCATCGGCGGAGGTGCGTTTTTTTATTATTATTTTCATTTTCAATTTTCTGAGTTTTTCGGGGCGAGAAGGGAAAGCTCACGCCTCGATTTTCTCCCCCCTCCCCCCCCCCCCCACACACACACACAAAACAAAACAAAAAAGGCGC
>Ga0315274_10015934_pt1 | contig 10633 bp, 26 predicted proteins | sample YL17G02_20_MG_FD_203700 | JGI IMG/M metagenome (GOLD analysis project Ga0315274, IMG submission 203700) | Sediment microbial communities from Yellowstone Lake, YNP, Wyoming, USA - YL17G02_20 | ecosystem: Environmental > Aquatic > Freshwater > Lake > Sediment | place: USA: Wyoming | collected...
GGTCAAGGTAATACTTTAAAAACCAATTAGGGGTATTATTTACTCCCTTTTGAATAAGCTTATCAAAGCTAGCTTTTGGGTTAGCCTTACGATACATCTCTCGATATATGTCCATACATATTTCTTTAAGGTCTTTAGATGGCATTCTTTTATGAGCTTTTACCATTTAATCACCTCTTATATAAATTCACAATTACTTTAGTCTTACGCCAAGTATTATGTCTACGAGCACATCCTCTACAAAGTGCTCTCAGTACATTTGGTCTAACTTTCATAAGCGTACCACAATCGTGGCATTTACGCATCTTTCCTTTTTTCATTTAACGTCTCCTATCTTTTTTCATTACTTTCTTAACACAACGCAAATGATAGAACAAGCCAGTACATGGTTCTGATATCCAAACGTCCTTCCCTTCTTCTATAATTTGCTTTTTGCAAATATCACACTTCATTTAAATCACGTCTTTATAGCTTCTTTGATTCTATTACGAATTTCATCTACTTCTTTCTGTGCAGTCCATGAAGTCTTAGCGTATGCATTCATTATTTTAAATTCATCACTACCACAACGAGGCAATTTAAACAAAGTATTTACTTCCACGTTAGTTGGTAATTTTCCTTTTCTAAGTAATTCTTTAACGTCTATTAAGTTATTAGTCTCTTGTCCTTCTGTATTACAAGTCAATAACAAATCGTACTTAGTACCATTACACCATTCTGTATCAATCAAATACGAGTAGCCTTTTGGTGATTTACCAATATTATCAGCAGCATATTCAAATATAGCTCGTTGTGCTGCAATTAACATAATCCACCAATTGTTGGGTTCGTTGGGAGTTGTTGACGTAGACTTAGGGTCTTTGTATCCCAATTCTGTTGGGTTTCCTATTTCAAATATAGCTACTAAATCCATCAATTCAAATCACCACGAATCAGGTGCTCTGCCACCTACTTCGGCTGTACTGACGTTCTCCGTATCATTCTTTGGCATCTTATATTCTTTCCTTAACAACCAATGCCAATTTTCTTGTGAATAAGTTCTCAATCTTTTCTGCGATACCATAGTCTTAAGCGTAGTTAGTTCTTTCATTCTTCCAGCCAATAATTGTCTTGCCCATTCCCGTTCTTTTTTAGGCAACTTAAGAGCTAATTCACGTTCTTTCTTTAGCTCGGCTACACGAACTGTTATATAAGTCAACAAATCTTTCTTTTCAATGAGCTGGTCTAGTATTCCCATTATTTCACCTCTGGTAATTTATCGCCATTCCAATCGCAATCAGAACAGTAATATCGACCATCTTTACCACGATGAACCTGTTTGTTGTCTAAACTCAGATGCTGATATCCGAAGCAATTCTTAGGACATACTGCAATTGCTTCTCGTTCAAGATATAAATGCGGATGGAAGTAAGACCACCACCACCATTTTCCATCAACGAAATCGAAATTGCCATGAGCACCACAGTAAAAACTTTTTTTAATTCCATGTATGGATAGTGTTCTGGCAATACCGTTTCCGACAATATACTTATTATCACATTCCGACACAGGACATTTCATTTTTAATCACCACGAATCCGGCGCAACTTTTTTTGGATTTTTCTTTCTATACTCTATATATTTGGTTAAGTGCTCCATGCAACAGAAGTGCCACGTCTCTGTATCGTAGTCGCTTGGATAGCCGTGTATGACTGTTATAGTATCGAATTGCATTTCCTCATGGCAATAGTCGCATTTGTATTCTACTACTTCTCTTTGTTTTATTGTTTTCATTTACTTCACCATCATATTATACTTGTAGCATGTTCTTTTGCAAACTTTTTTAATTCAGCTATTTGTTTCTTAGTTAATACACCTTTAATCATTTTAGCTAATAAATTGTTAATTGATTTTCTATCTGCCGACTGAGCCATAAATTCGAGTAGTAAACCAAATATTATCTGGTCCACATCTCCGTATGTAGTAGTAACTCCATATATATTAACGCCCTTTCTATATATTTTTGTATCACTATCTTTAAACATCGAATTAACTTTTGACGTATTAGCAGTTGCTATTTTAGCAAGTTCTATACTACCCACTGTAGTAATCTCTTTATAATAAAGACTGGCATTTCCATTCTCTTTATTTACAAACGTTAGTTCTATATGCTGAGGCGCGGGAACCGGAGCTTTGGATTTTTTAGTCATTTTAATCACCTTACATCCCTGACGGGAGTAAAATCGTCGCTGCGACCACTCGCACTCGCTTGCCACATTTTCCGCAGTCTATGGTGTGACTCGAATCTCTGTCGCCACCCCAGTCGAACACACCACTGTCCAGCAGTGCCTTGAGCGGCATGGGTTCGACCAGTCGTTCCCCTTTAGGGCCTCCAAAACCGAGAGGATACCCACATTCGGGGCACACCCATAATCCGTGAATCTTGTTCATATTAATCACATCCTTATAATTTTTTAACACTTATCAATTTAGCTGGAATTGCTTGTCCAGATTCCTCTTGATTTTCTATTACTATTCTGTATTTAGAGCCTACTTCAATTCCATTTACTACGCCTTTTACAAATAAAGTAGTATTTCCAATACTATCAGTTATATTCATAGTTAGTTTCGTAACTTTATTACCACCATCGTAACTTATTGAAGTAACGATTCCGGTATAAGTTTTCTGACCTGTACTTTTTGTATCGCAACCACTAGTTGCAAGTACAGAAAAAAGAAGTACTGCAACTATCGGATAAATATACCATTTCATATTCGCCATACCTTACCTCACCCTACCTTAACCTGATTTCTCATCCGTATTCAGTATCAATGGTGTTCCATTGGCCGGAACCACAACGAATTTTACATTGCTATCCGGGTCTTTCAACATCTGTATGTACTGATATAGCAAGAAATTTTGGGTTGCATTATCTGACGTATCGTTCAGTGCCTTTAGGATTATTTGGACAGCTTCGGCTTGGCCTACTGCCCTGATTCTCGTTGCATTTGAGTCGGCCTCAGCTATTAGCACAGTAGAAGTTGCATTTGCTTGGGCATTTAAAATTGACTGATTTGCTATGTACTGCCGTGCTTGCAAATTATACATTTCTGTTATTACGCCTTGCTCTGCAACCTTCTTGCTAATTATTGCTTGTGTAAGGCTAGAGGGGATTTTCACGTCTCGCATTTGTACGCCTTCGACTATTATATATTTCTCAGCTAGCTTTATTGTGATACCTTCTTTAATAGCTGCCTCAACTGTGCCTCTCTTTTCACCAATCAAATCCATTGCTGGATATTTACTAGCTTCATCACGAGCTATGCTCCGTACATATGGATAAATGATACGAGTCTGATAATTTTCCCCGTTCTCAATTACAAGGTCACTTACGCTGCTAGCATCTATATGGTAGATAATACTTAGTTCAATAGATATAGGTACTGAATCTTGTGTAATTACTTGTATACCTCCACCACTCTCTGCGCCTCCATTATCGTTTGCATCGTGGAAATTAAGAGTTTGTGTTCTATACTCCACGACCTTAACATCGGCCCAAATATATGCAGTGCTCCACTGATAGCCTTCATTTATTTCTTCATTGGAAGGACCACCGGGCGAGTTTACAATTACGCCTTTATGACCCGCAGGTATTACTTCCATGCCGTCTAGTATTATGCCAATTATAATGAACATAAATACCATGCCCATTACAATTAACAACAGCTTCTTCCATCTAGCCATTCCCTCATCATCGTCATCATCGTCTCTTGACATAATGTTTCCCTCCTTAATTCTCAACTATTACTTTCTTTCCTTTCTTTATCGAATTTCTAAGTTCATCTAGTTCTGCTCTCAATCGTTTGTTCTCCCGTTTTGCTTTCTTGAGGTCTTTTTTAGAACCTGTTAAATATTCTTGGGCAAGCCAAGTTAACGAAATTCCAAAAAACAATCCGATTGCAACTCCCACTACTAGAAATCCCAATACTTCTGGCGGCATTTTATCACTCCTGCTGATACTGCTGTTTTCCCATCCAAATTTTACCTGCATCCGGGTCGTGCCACGGATTATATGGATATGGAACGTACGGATGAAATGGTGTTGGTGATGGACCATACTTCTCTCTATCACATCTGGTACAAAGACCATTTGATAGAATTTCCAAATCCGTTCTTCCACATATCTTACACGTCCCTTTCTTGCCTCTAATTCTCTCCATCGCGTCCGGGGGCAATCTCAAATCCTGTCCACAATGTGGACAATCGTTTTGTCCTTCCAATAACTTTTTGCTCATATCTTTCCCTCCTTTAACATTTTTATAAATCTCTCCCTATTATTAACTGGCTCTTTTTCGGTCATTCCTCCAAATATAGAAATTGTAACTGTATCAGGATAAGATTTAATATCTTCTTCTGCTGCATACGAAACTGTCCATCTCCTTTTATCAAAGATACTCATAATTTTCCCTCTTTTATCATTTTTAAGAATCGTTCTCTATTATTAGCCGGTTCACCGAAAATTGAAACTTTTTCAACTGGAGCATAATCTGCATCTTGAATATCAACTGGAACTTTGATATTTGATTTGTTAATATCGAGTTGTCGGCTAATATTAAGCCAATTCATAAGATACTCACCATAGTTTGTTGTCATAATTTTCCCTCCTTAATCATTTTTAGGAACCGTTCTCTATTATTACGCGGCTCTGGCTCTATTATTTTAGCACCAATAGGAATCGGTGTCCATGCGTTGTAAGGGTCTCCCCATGAAGTGAAATAAATAATTGAAGTTGGCACTGTTGTATCTGTTGTTGTTATCCAATTGGTCGAATTGCCCGTCCAATTAGTCCAAGCAGTTTTATCTGTATTCGCACTTACAATTAAACTACCGTCCATTTAAGTTCCTCCTCCTCTTTAACAGTTGGCGCACAGCCAAGAAATACTTCAACGCTAACTTTTCTTGTATCGTGTTTGTTCAATTTATGTTTATTGCAATGCTTCTCTACTATTTCAGTCTGTGTTTTTTCAGGTAACTGATATTTCATAAACCAATTTTCTTTTTTAGTTACTCCTTTTTTAATTAACTTATCGAAGTCTGCTTTAGGAGTAGCTCGACTATACATCTCGCGGTATATATCCATACAGATTTCCCATAACTTTTCGTCACTTTTCATTTTCTTTCCTCCCTACGGTATTATATTACCTACTCTCTTGCCAGCGAAGAACTGTAGCCATTCTTCCTTTGTTGCTATTGCGTCACCAAACAATGAAACTCTTTTCCTTTCACAAAACTCAGCTAATTCGTCTTTGGACTTAAAGACTGGAGTAATTGGTGAACCTTCATCTACAGTTTCCCATAATTGAAATCCTTTTCCTTTTGGTGGTTGTACTTCTTTGGAATCGATTTTATATTTATGGTACATCTCCCAATAATTATCTTTACTTCCTTTCCATTTAATACTCTCCGGAGTAACTGGATATGTACCGGGCCACGTGATTCCAATCGGCCAATCGAAGTCCAATGGTACTCTTCTAATTTCCCTGCCTGCTACCCATAATGTCATTCAAATTCCTCCAATTTAACTATTCTAACTTTTGTTCCCATCCTTGTAAATTCAACTTTCCCAATACCAGCCCAATGCTCTAATCTAGCTTTTCCGATTTTAACATATTCTTCTTGCATTTCTACGCCTACTACTTCGTCCCAGCCTGCGTGCAATGCTCCTATAATCTCAGAACCAACGCCAGCAAATGGAACCAATATTCTACGGGGTGCGTAAGCTACGGGCGGTAATAAGAGGGTGGCGAGCCATTTGTTAAGTGCTATTGGCTTCACGGTAGGATGAATACACTTTGATTTAGGCTTTCCATTTTCATCAAGAACTTCAGGAAGTGATTCTAAACCAACTTCTTTTTCTTCACTTGACGGTTTTGAGCAATATCGAACTGGAGACGATGTTAACAAGCCTTCAGCGACCTCGAAATTCCAATTTGAATTAAAGAAGAACCGTGAAGCGCCTCCCACTTGCTCATTTAATTGTTTAACTGGACAGCCATCTACACATTCTTCTTTACATTCTGGTAAATGACTTAATGCAAAGTTTGCGGGCCAACGACCGGATGGACTTTCTTTATTACGCATAGTATAATCACCCGCTGTGCCGCCAATATAACGGCCACCTGTTATATCAGTACCGGGTGATTGTCGTCGTTTGGTGTCATTTTCTAACGACTTGGTATCCCACTCTATTCTTCCACCATCTATATTCAAAGCACCTGCTCCGGTTTTAGTTATTGATTCGATTGGTTTTCCTTCATATGGCTTCTGGAATACTATAATTGGCTCAACTGCTGGCTTAATTGCCCCGCCATAGCGGTATCCACTCCAATTTTTAGCCATATCAGTCGCGGGTGCAGTTACGTCAAATTCTTCTGCACTCTCACCTGACCATTCGCCATCTCCAAATGCAGTACCAATTCCGCTCTTCCCTTGACCTATTATTTCACGGTCTGCGTTCTTGATTGCTAAATCGTATTTATCATCAAATCTAATTACTTTTTTCATAACCTGCCATTGTTCCCAATCTGGTAGTGTAGTTCTCCACGGGTCTGGATGTTCTGTCTCTCGCCATTTAGCATATGAGACTGCTGTAAATCCACATTCGGTATTGATTTGGTCTTGTGTCTTATCACATTTCTTAATTGCTTCTTCAAGATATTGTTTTATTTCAAGCATCTTTCCCAATACTCCGGGTCGTTGGTCAATTTGAGTATCAATACGTGTGGCCTTCGGGAATCCTGTAAAATAGCAGTACAAGAACACGGTAGTATTTATTATAAATCCAGCATCTTCGATTGCACAAGTCATTCTATGCCATCCTCGTGAACCACTGAATGCCATGCCAAACGCGCCCGGATACATAACACCTTTAATTGCTCTCCACGTATCTGGCTGGAAGGCAACATCACCGCCATCCCAAGTAGCTCCTAGAAATCCAGTTGAACTTCTTAAAAACGGTGAACTGCCTTGTTTCTTTCCACTTTCATCTACAAACTCTTTTACTTTCACAGGTGCACTATCCGGTCTACCAAATCTTTCAGTAATTGAAGTCAAGTGATAAGGTGGGTCACACAGAACTGCATGGTATAATGGGCCTTTGTATTGCTTGCACCACGCGACTATCTCTGCTTGTTCCATACACCAACTCATACTGTACGCTCCTTCACTATCTTTTTGCAGCTTGAACAAATCGTCGTATATGTTCTAGTTTTGGCAAAGATACCCGCTTGATTAAGTTCAACTGTTTCATACGTATATTTATGTTGACATTTTTCTTGGAGATTCTCTAATTTATCGGTCCAGTATTCAATTTGTTTATCAATTTTATTTAGTTCTTTTCTTATTTCTATGTCCATTGCCATACCAACCAACGTCATATTCACTACCTCCCCATTTCCTTCAATGCTTCTATTCCTTCTGTTGTACTAACATGGGGATGTAGTTCGCCTTTTTCTTTCCTACATCGAATCATTTCATTCATCCTATCATTTAATTTCTTAAAACATTCTTCACAAAGATTCAATCCTCTATTTCCATAAATAACCAAGTGCCCTTCAACCTTCATAGATTCATTACATAATCCACACACATATCTATCGATTTCATGTACGTGCGTAATTGCTTGTATAGCATCGTCAGTAAACAACGATTTTAATTCATCGTCACTTGGTTCTATCATATTCTCCCCATCAATACTCTCATCATATCAGTTTGCGCCTCTAACATAACTTTAATTCCGGGGTCTTTAGTTATTTGCGCTGCTTTTTTAAATTTCCTAATAAGCTTTTCCATTTTCTTTAGTAAAATCTGCGGGTCATAAGTCTGAACTACATTTGCTGCTGCGGTTCCTAATGTTATACCTTTACCTTTTTTACCTTTTCTTTTGACGCCGCTAAAAAGAACTGGCATCATTCTATCACTTTTAATTTGCCAATGAACCGGATGTGCTCGTAGACATCCTAGTTTTGTACTTCCATCGTTCTCTGATACTAAACCAATGTGCGCACATCTATACGGCGATTTTCCTTTTTGGTACGTAGCACATCTATACGCAGACCCGCATGTTAAAGTAGGTCGGAACGGTGGATTCTTTCCTAACTTGGCTAAGAATTGCCAAATGATTTGTGTCTTCTTATCTTGAGAATAGCATTCCTTACACATAGTATGTATTTGATTATCCAGCTTTTCGTAATTCACATCCCATAATACAGTTAAAGATACATGAGGCGTAGCAACTTCTATTATCTTGCCGCAACGAGAGCAACAAAGCGCGCCTTCGTGTACTTCCTTTTTTACTAAACCTAGTTTGGGTGCTGCCTTAACGTCATCCAGCATCTTTAGTGCATCTATAGTTAATGGGTCTTCGAGGCACCGTTTACAAATAACGCTTCGGCCTGAATGAATATCTCCTTTCTTGAGATTAATTATATAATCAATCACCTTATATTCTCCAGTTTTGCCGGAGTCTGTTTCAGAACCGCAGACACTACACCAATGTTTTTCAGCTTGACACGTATTTCATCCCTCCAAATAATGCTTCTTGCCGACAATTCCACAACTCGGGCATGGTAATGGCTTTCTTTCGTGTTTATCACCAGAACCCGCATCATAAATTCTCACCCGACACTTGGGATTATGGCATTCCGCTTCAAATGCTTCTCTGTTCATTACCATTTATTCTTCCTCCCGCTATATTCCGGTTTATAACAATTACAATCATACCCTTTACTATCACTTACTTTACAACTGCTATGATAAACTATGAAATGTACTCTTTTGATATATGCAATATGATATAATTTCCCTTGATTTATTCCGATTGGATGATTGCAATTCTTGCACACACCCATTTTGGCATCAGCTACTACCTTATCCCATTTCTTAGACATTATTCTTCCTCCCCGCTATTATCGCTATTCCTTCCTTTTACGCGCAGATACGGACAAATCTTGCCGTTGCCAATGCAATTGCCATCGCGTTCGCATTCTTCTGCATCACAACAAAGAATGGTTGGTACGTACATTGGGTCACTTGTCCTCCTTAATATTCTGTGCTTGCTCCTGACTAATTAATATTTGCGCTGTTATTGTAATTGAACAACCAATACGACGATTACATATATAAAGAGCGCAGGCCATACTACACTCTCTATTAGTAAATGGACAAAATTTCTCGGTCATTGCTATTCCTCTTCAAAATGTATTGATAAAGAAACTTCACCTTGTCTTTTAACTAACCTTTCGATTACGTCCCATAATTCGTATGGTGTCTTTGCTGTTATCCAAGAGCGTTTAAACCGATTTCCTCTATTATCTATTATCTCAAACGCCTGTTTCTTTTCTTTCTCTTTAACGATAATTCTAGTATGACCTCTAAATAAACCTTCCTTTACTTTTACTATATGATTCTTCTTAAGTTTTTTATCTACGTATAGAAAATCTTTCATTTCTTCACCTCTTCGCCGTGATGAATACACTCCCACTGATTTTTAAAATAGTTATATGCAGTTCCAGCTCCGGCTGCGGCATACTCAGTATCACGTTGTTTGACGTATCTAATGCAATGCGTTACATCTTCGCCAGTTTCACATTTTGGGTCTTCGACTTTCATGGGACAGCCTGCTATGCAATCACCGCCCGCTGTTTTGTATCTACACCTGACCATATCAATCACTCCTAATTCTCGTCATAGAATCTAAGCGTTATAGCTAGTGCGAGAAATACTATTCCACCTACCACAAACGCCCCACCCATCATAACAGTCCTATCATCGTTGTCTTTTATGGTAGTCGTATTATCCTGTAAGTCTACGCTATCTGACCCATCGTTATCGTAAGTAATAACAATTACACTACCACTAGTTAATAATGCAATTCCAATCACCAACGACATTAGCCACGCTATTTTTTGTCTTCTAAAAGTCTCTATCATAATACCACTTCCCCTCCCCTCACTTTCTTTATTGTATAAATAGAAGCCATTAACCAAAATACTACAATTGGTATATTTAAAATTAAAGATATCCATTGCTGTGATATTACATAAAATATGTCGAATGATAAGAGAGCAAAGAAATTCAATACTGCTCCTGATGGACTAATTCCTTTTACTGCGTTTCGGTCCTTATACAATGCCCATATAAGAGGTGCTGATGATATAAGTAATAATACGTTTCCAATTGCTAATGGAATACCAATATCTATCATTTCACACCGTCCAATTATGATGCTTACTGCATTCGTACACTACAACTTTATCATCCGTATCTTGCGCTGCACCTACTTCTCCACATTCAGGACACATTGTTGTCTGCTGTGGATGCTGTATTTTCTTGAATGTAAGAACCCACGGTTCACAATCACCGTCAAATTCTTTCATAAATTCATCTACAGTCTTCCAACGCCCACCTTCTGCAACGAGACTTTCTTTTGGCATATCGTGAAGCCATTGCTTGTACGGCTTCTTTGTGACCTGTCCGTATCCTATACATTTTCCTCCACTACGAGGACTTTTATCGTAAGCTTGGAATATCTTACCAACTGTGAATCGAGCTGCATGTTTATCTTGCCATAGACGCCGAGTTTCTGTTTTAATG
>Ga0315274_10015936_pt1 | contig 10632 bp, 8 predicted proteins | sample YL17G02_20_MG_FD_203700 | JGI IMG/M metagenome (GOLD analysis project Ga0315274, IMG submission 203700) | Sediment microbial communities from Yellowstone Lake, YNP, Wyoming, USA - YL17G02_20 | ecosystem: Environmental > Aquatic > Freshwater > Lake > Sediment | place: USA: Wyoming | collected...
TGTGGACCTCCTGGATCAAGGCGAATTCCTGTCCGACGGCAAACCCGTCACGCAAACTCGCCGCGTGAACAATCCGCGCGAGGCCGCCGCCTATACCTTCGGCTACAATCCCACACTCTTCGCCCAACGCGTTCATGACCTCCTCTCCGTCGTGAAACTCCTCCGCGACAGCTCACAGAAGCCCGATGAGTTGTGCATCGTCGGATTGGAGGGCGCCGGCCCCTGGGTCGCCGCGGCGCGAGCGGTTGCTCAGGGCGCAGTTGACCGCGCGGTGATCGACACGGTGGGCTTCCGCTTCGGGCAGATCCTGGACCTTCAGGATGTCAGTTTCCTCCCTGGCGGCGCGAAGTACGGCGACCTGCCCGGCATGATCGCACTCGGTGCTCCAGGCAAACTGTGGCTGGCCGGCGAAGGTGCCCAGGCGCCCGCGCTGGTCGGAGCGGCGTACCGGTCGGCCGGGGCTGAGCAGAACCTCACCACATTCGCGGGCGAGCCCCGACAGAAACTGGCGTCAGCCCTTAAATGGTTGCTGGACTGACGGGCATGTCGTCAAGCGGCCCTTACTGGCGCGCTGCGCAACTTGACTTCCTGGAGCACGGCGAGCATGGCGAGTGGGTCCGCGGAGGTATGCAATCGGGCGAGCAATTCTTTCTCCTTTGCCAGCCGGGCCAGCGCAGACACCAGCAGCAGATACTCGGAGGCGTTCGTCGCCGGAACGGCGATCAGGAACACCAGGCGCACTGGCTGGGGCGGTTTCGTGCCTCAGGACAAAGGCTCCGGGCTGCGGCCCAGAGGAAAAGACCCGGCCTAATCCACCAACGACTGGTAGAACAGCGTGGAGAACTTCCAGAAGATGCCGTGTTGGTCGTGCGGGAAGTGCTGGACGAACAGGAGCGCGAGGGTGTACTCCCTCGGATCGAGGTTGAAGTACGTGGTTGCGGCCCCTGTCCACCCGAACTGCCCCTCTGAACCCAGGCTATTGCCCTTGGCGAGGTCGATCCGGACGGCGCCGCCGAGGCCAAACCCGTCCGAATCGCTCCAGATGTGCGTCTGCCGTTCGAGGTGGTTGAGGTGATTAACCATCATGAGTTCCACGGTCTTGCGTCCGAGGATCTGGTGGTCCTCGAGCCGGCCGCCGTTCAGGAGCATTTGGCCGAAGCGGGCATAGTCGCCGATGGTGGAGTAGAGGCCGCCGCCACCGCTGGGGAAACCCTGGCCAGAGCCATGGTAGGAGTCGAGAATGGGTTTGGCGGGTCGCAGCTTGCCATCGGGGCCAGCCTCGTAAATCTTCGCCAGGCGCGAACGCTTTTCCTCCGGCACGTAGAAGGCCGTGTCGCGCATGCCCAGCGGACGGAAGAGGCGCTGTTCCAGGTAATCCTCGAACTTCTGGCCGGAGACGACTTCGACCAAATAGCCCAGCACGTCGGTATTGATGCCGTAACGGAACGCTTCCCCTGGCTGGTGGGCCAGCGGCAGCTTGGCGACGCGGCTGATGAATTCCTTGAACGTCGGCGCGTTCCACAGGTCAGCCCGCTCGTTGAGCGTTTCGACCGCGTTATTGGTGGAGCCATAAGTAAACCCCGCCGTGTGGGTGAGCAGGTGCTTGATGGTGATGGGCGACTTGGCGTCCACCAGGTCAGGCTTGTCTGCCGTGCCCCCCTTGAAGACCTTCATGTCCTTGAGCTCGGGAATGTAGCTGGCCACCGGATCGTTGAGCTTGAACCGGCCCTCTTCGTGGAGCATGAGCACGGCGACGCTGGTGATGATCTTCGACATCGAGTAGATGCGCACGATGGTGTCCTTCTCCATAGGCGCTTTCGCCTCCAGATCCCGGTAGCCGTAGGTCTGCCAGTCCACAATGTTGCCGTCGCGGACGATCATGGAAATCGCACCCGCGTGTTTGCCTTCGTCGATGTACCGCTGGACCACGGCATGCATTTTCTCGAGGCGCTGGGGCGAAAAGCCTTTTCCCTCCGCCGGGGTTTGCGGAAGGGGCTGAGCCAGCGAAACGGCGGTTAAGGCAAGCCAGATGCCCACGGCGGGGAACCTCGGTGAAAGGGAATGGCATTTCATACACTTAAGTGCGGGCGGAGTCTCAGCGCCGACCGACTGGCTGACAAGGGGAAAAATGGACAAGCGCACGGGGGGGGATGTGGCGTGGTTCCCCCTCCACTTGCTGCGCGACGTCCTGCCATCGGGAGCCGGTCCCCCTTTCATGAACCTGCCTCCACCGGTAGGGCAAGACTCCGTCGAGCCCTGACTTTCTTGGCCGCACGTGATTCCAGGGCTCGACGGAGTCTCGCCCTACCAGGACTCAAAGGTGGTTCATGGGCTGTGCGCAGTTCAAAAAGGAACAGGTGGCTTTCCAGGTCCTTGCCCCCGCACAGCAGCCAGCCGGGGTTCGCCGCGGATCACGGCTTGCCAGCGGGCCTGGCCTCGGCCTTACTAACCCGGAATGCGAAAGCTCCTGGCTTGGCTGTTCCGGACACGGGCGAGGCAAATCGTGGCCCTCATCATGTTGGTGCTGGGCATGGGGTTCCTTAGCCTCGTGGCCCTGGGAGTGACGTTGTTTTTCCTTTTCCGCGTGCCGTGGTTCCAAACCCGCCTGATGGGGGGCATCCTTAATGCCCAGGCCACGTTCCCGCTGACCGAACCACCCGCCGTCCCACCCGGTCCACCCTACCAGGGGTACGTCCCGAAGACTTCGTCAGTCCTTTCTGCGGCTGACATCTACCAGCCCACCAACATCTGGACGGTTCATCTGAGGTTCCTGCCCAAGCACTGGGCGGCGCTGGGGCCAAGCCGCGTGCCCGCTGTCGCCAACTGGCAACGCCCGGATGGCTCGGTCGTGCTATCCAATCCCAATGCTTCCCGGCCGGGCATCGCCGGGGTGTTGGGGTTTGATATGCCATGGTCGGAGGCCGACGTGGAGTTTGGCGGGGTGCGGCTGTGGGACGTGGGCGCGCGGTTCAAAGGCAATGGCACTTTCCTGGGCGCGCTCCGCACGTACAAGCGTCCGTTCAAGCTTGACCTGAACAAGTACGACCGGGCGCAACAGCTCGCCGGCCGCACGTTGTTCAACCTGCACAACCTTTCTGCGGACGTCTCCTGCCTGAGCGACACGCTGGCCTACGAGTTCTTTCGCGAGGCCGGCGTGCCCGCGCCCCGCACCGCCTTCGCCCGCGTCTTCCTGACGATCGACGGCCAGTTCGACCAGCGGCTGCTGGGCCTCTACCTGCTGGTGGAGAACCTCGACGGCAAATGGGCGCGGGAGGTTTTGCGCGCGGAGCCGATCGCGCTTTTCAAGCCGGTCACCAACGAACTGTTTCACGATCTCGGCGACGACTGGGCAGCCTACGAGGCGGAATACTACCCCAAAACCAGGATCGGTGCCTTGCAGCAGCGACGCTTGATCGAGCTGGCCCGGTTGGTCACCCAGGCCCAGGACCCGGAATTCGCCGCCCGAATCGGCGAGTTCATCGACCTTGACGAGTTTGCTTGTTTCCTGGCCTGCGAAGCCACGCTCGCCCACTACGATGGCATCCTGGCGCAAGGACAGAATTTCCTGATCTACCTTGATCCACGGTCCAACCGCTTCGGCTTTATACCCTGGGACCAGGACCATTCGTGGGGTGAGTTTGGCCTCATGGACACAGCCGAGCGGCGGGAACGCGCGAGCCTCTGGCATCCCTGGGTCGGCCAGAACCGCTTCCTCGAACGCATGCTTGTTGTGGACGACTTCAAGCGCCGCTATCGCGGCCAGATCGAGCGGCTCCTGGCGACCTTCTTCGTGCCCGACCGACTCGCCCGCCGCATCGACGAACTGGCCGGGGTAGTGCGGCCGGCGATTGCCGAGGAGTCCAGTGACAAGCTGGCCAGGTTCGAGGCCGCCGTGGCCAGCCAGCGCCCCGATGGGCCGCGCCAGCCCCAACGGGTCGGCGCAAACCGGCCCGTGCATAAGCTCAAGCGTTTTGTGGAAATCCGCGCCCGGAACGTCCGACAACAGCTTGACGGTCAGACTGAAGGCGTCGTCATCGGGCGCCGGCCCCTGCGGTGAGAAGTGGAAACCCACGCCTTGTCCGGCATCGACTTGGAGATCCGCACCGGCGAAGTCTCGATCACCTCAAACCGCAGAGATGGTCCGGCCGCGCCGTGTCAGATCTTTACCTTGAACTCCTCGCCGGCCTTGAGGGACAGCGCAAAGGCCGCCATCAGCTCCGGGATGCGTTTCAGGTCTTTCAGGCTCACCAGCTCGACCGGCGAATGCATGTAACGGTTCGGCAGGCTGATCAAGGCACTCGGGATCCCGCCTCGTGTCCAGAAGATGACGTCGGTGTCGGTTCCGGAGCTGGCGGACATCGCTTCGTGCTGCAGTCCGATCCTGGCTTGTCTGGCTACTTTTTCCAGGCGGGCGACCACCTCCGCATGGTTGCACCCGCCATGCGTGAGCGTCGGCCCCCGACCCACCTTGATGTCGCCGTGCTGCGGTTGGCTCACGGTGGGGTAATCGGTCGCATGCGTCACGTCCACCACGAGCGCAATATCCGGCTTCAACGAATAGGCAATCTGCCTGGCCCCAAGCAGGCCCACCTCTTCCATGATATTCGAGACCGCGCAGAGTTCCGCCTTCAGTTTGCCCGGGGCCTCGGCCAGCAGGCGGAGCGCCTCCGCCACCGCAAACGTGCCGATCCGATTATCGAAGCCGCGCGCGATGGCCAGATCGTTCCGCAGCAACTCGAACTCGTCGTTGAGCGTCACCGGGTCGCCAATGTTCACCAGCTTCCCGGCTTCTTTGCGGCTGCTCACGCCGATGTCGATGAACAGATCGTGAATCTTCGGCGGCTTTTTGTCGCCTTCGTCTTTGGTCAGGTGTGGCGCCACGTTGCCGACGACCCCCTTAACCGGGCCACGGCGCGTGTGGATCGTCACCCGCTGGGCCTTGGTGATGGCGGGATCCACCCCGCCCAATCTGCGCACATAGAGAAAACCCTCCGGGTCGATGAAGTTGACGGTCATCGCGATCTCATCGGCATGGGCCGCCAGCATCAACCGGGGCGACCCACCTTGATGGAGCATAGCCACCGCGTTTCCGTAAGCATCCGTAAACGTCCGCTCGGCGAATTGGCTGACGTAATCCAGCCAGACACGCTGGCCGCGCACTTCCTGGCCGGACGGGCTCGGAGTATTGACGAGTGTTTGCAGGAATTTCAATGAAGCATCGCGCATGAGGATATTAGGCAACGACACACGTCACGAGGCAACTGCAAAGAACACAAGCTTGCCCCCCGCCCCGACCGGCCTATAACCTCGCGCCGAGTTATGCGCGCTGAATTGCTCAAAGACGTCAGTCGCATCGTGGTGAAGTTTGGCACCGGAGTCTTGACCGACAGCCGCAAGCAACCGGACCTGGAACACATGAAGCAGTTGGTGGCCCAGGTGGCGGCGCTGCGGCGGAGGGACAAGGAAATCGCCATCGTCACCTCCGGCGCTGTGGGCGCCGGCATGGGCCTGCTGGGCTACGACAAGCGCCCGACCGACTTGGCTGAACTGCAGGCCTGCGCGGCCGTCGGACAGTCCCGGCTCATGGCCACGTACCAGAGACTGTTCGAGGAGTTCGACCTGGCCGTCGCCCAAGTCCTCCTCACCCACGATGATTTGCAGGACCACGACCGCCACCTGAACGCCCGCAACACCCTCGTCACCTTGCTGGCCCACGATCGGGTCATCCCGATCATTAACGAGAACGACACCGTTTCGTTCACGGAGCTGAAGTTTGGTGACAATGACCGGTTGTCCGCCCTGGTCGCCAGCCTGTTGCCGGCCGATCTGCTGGTCATCCTGACGACCGTGGACGGCGTCATCGAGAACTTCGGCCGAGCCAACCCGCGCACCCTGCCCACGGTCGAGCACATCGACGAGAACCTTGAGCGGATCGCCGGCGGGACCACCAGTGCGACTGCCGTGGGAGGGATGGCGTCGAAAATCCAGGCGGCTCGCATTGTCATCCGCTCGGGCATCCCGCTGGTGATCGCCTCGGGCTGCAAGCAGAACGTGCTGGCCGACATCCTGGCCGGACGCCAGGAAGGCACGCTCTTTGTGCCCCGGCCAAACAAGCTGAAGGGCCGCAAGCGTTGGATCGCTTTCTTCCACCGGCCGAATGGCGCGCTGTTTGTGGACGCCGGCGCCAAACGCGCCTTGCGTGAAGCCGGCAAGAGCCTCCTGCCGCCCGGCATCGCCCGCTGCGAAGGCGATTTCGCCGCCGGCGACATTGTGCGGATCTGCGACCTGGACGGAACCGAGTTCGCCCGCGGCATTACCGATTTCAGCGTGGACCAGATCCGATCCCGCCGCGTCCCGCGTGTCGAAGTGGTGCATCGGGACAACCTGGTCATTCTTTGATATGCCCCGTCTCGCTGCCGTCAACGACCTGCTCAGAGTCATGGCCCAACTGCGCGCCCCGGATGGCTGCCCGTGGGACCGCGCGCAGGACCACCTGAGCCTCCGCCATCATGCGGTCGAAGAAGTCTATGAGCTGCTGGACGCCATCGAGACCGGCGACGACCAGGAGATGCTGGAGGAACTGGGCGACCTCCTCATGCAAATCGTGTTTCACTGTCAGCTTGGCCGCGAACGCGGCGCTTTCGATTTCGACCAAGTGGCCCGCCACCTGGTGAAGAAGCTGATCGGCCGCCACCCGCACGTCTTCGGCAACGCCAAGGTCAAGACCGCCGCCGGCGTTTGGGCCCAGTGGGACCGAATCAAGAAATCCGAGCGACAAGGCACCCGCCACGAGCGGCATTCAGCCCTGGATGGCATCCCCAAACACCTGCCGGCCTTGCTTCTGGCGGAGAAGCTGGTCAAGAAAGCCCGCAAAGCTGGACTGGCCCTCACCCCTCCAGCCACACCCTCAGGCTCTGGACGGTCCAGGCAAACCCTCGCCCGCCAACTCTTCGCCCTGGCTGACTACGCCCAGCGCCGCGGCTGGTCAGCGGAAGAACTCCTGCGCGCCGAAGTTAAACGGAGTGAGCGACTCTTGCGCCGCCAGGAGCGCCGGCAAAACGCCAAGACCATCAAAGAGAACCTCAAAGGCCTTGGCTATGGCCTCTGACCACAAGACCAAAGCGCCTCAACGGTATCATCTGTAGTCGATGATTCAACTGACACGTTAGCCCATGTCCTTGTCCCTCAATAAACCCAAGCTCGACAACCTGGCGGGCGACATCTGGAAATCCGCCGAGCGGTTGCGCGGCAAGTTCAAGGCTTACGAATACCAGGGCGTCATCCTCCCCATCATCGTCATTCGCCGGCTGGAGTGCGTGCTGCTGGCGTGGCGCGAGGCCAAGCGCGCCGAGGTGCTCGCCAAGCGGCCCAAGCTCACCGAGAAGGGATTAGCCAAGCTGGTCAAGGAACTCGAACTCAATCCCAAGCAGTCGCCGTTCTCCAACAAGACCGACTGGACTCTGCGCAAGGTCTATGAAGAAGACCACGCGCTCCTGGAGGAAAACTTCCGCGCCTACATCAACGGCTTCTCCAAGAACGTTGACGACATCATCGAGCACTTTAATTACCGCGCCACCATCGGCACGATGGTGAAGAACAACCGGCTTGCCCCCATCCTGAACCAATACAAGGAACTCGCGCTCGGCCCGGATCAGCTCTCCGGCCTGGAGATGGGTTACATCTACGAGGAATTGCTCCGGCGCTTCTCGGAACAAAGCGGCGAGGAAGCTGGAGATCACTTCACCCCGCGCGAGGTCATCCGCCTCATGGTCGAGCTGCTGGAGATTCCCATCCCCGACCGGCATTTCTCCATTTACGACCCCGCTGGCGGCACGGGCGGCATGTTGTCCGTCACGCAGGAACACCTGCTCGATCGCGCCGCCACACCAGAGGAAAAGGAGCGCGTCGAAAAATACCTGACGGTCCACGGCCAGGAGCTTTCGCCGACAAACTATGCCGTCTGTCAGGCTGACCTCCTCATCAAGAACGACCAGCAGGCCAAGATTTTCCTCGGCAACTCGCTCATCCCGCACGATCCGCACAGCCGCGACCCGGGCGATCAGTGGCCAGAGCCCAAACACCGCTTCAACCGCATGTTGAGCAATCCGCCCTTTGGCGTCACCTGGGGCGGCAAGGACGGCTACGAAGCTGAGGCACGGAAGCTGGAGAAAACGCGCTATCAGGCCGGCATGCCGCGCGTGAACGACGGCGCTCTGCTCTTCCTGCAAACCATGCTGGCCAAGATGACCCCGCCCGCCGAGGGCGGCAGCCGCATCGCCATCATCTTCAACGGCTCGCCTCTCTCCAATGGCGACTGCGGTTCGGGCGAAAGCGAAATCCGCCGCTGGATTCTGGAGAACGACTGGCTCGACGCCATCGTGATGCTGCCCGACCAGTTGTTTTACAACACCGGCATCTTCACCTACATCTGGCTGCTGCGAAACGACAAGCCCGGCAGCCATCGCGGGCGTGTGATGCTCAATGATGCCCGCCAGCAGTTCGAGAAAGAGCCAAAAGCCTTCGCCAGCAAACGAAACCGCATGACGGACGCTCATCGCCAATGGATCGAGGAGCGTTACCGCGATGGCTGGGCCAAGGGCTACACCGATGAACAAGTGAAGATTTTCCGGCGCGAGGATTTCGCCTACCACAAGGTCAGCGTCGTCTTCTGGCAGACGGACGAGCAGGATAAGCCAGCCATCCTCACAGAACCTTACGAAAAGGCGTTCACCGCCGCGAACGTCACCAAGGAACTGGAGTTCCACGCCAGCGAACTGACCTTCCGCGTGCGCGTGAAGGCGACCGGCGGGGAAAAGACCGTGACTCTCGCTCTCACTCCCAAGGACAACGCGTCGAAGAAATTCAAAGCGGCCCTGGGCGACGGCCCGAAAATCCTCTCCGTCGAATGGACGCACCGGCACTACGTGCAGGACGACGAATACATCCCGCACGGCGAGGACATCGCGACGTTCCTGAAACGGGAAATCGCCAAGCCCATCATCCGTTGGCAGGACAGCCCGCAGCTCGGCTACGAAATCCTGCCGAACAAATACTTCTACCGTTACCAGCCGCCCACGCCCGCGAAAGATTTGCTCGCGGAGTTCAGGAAGCTGGAGAAGGAGGCGCTGACAATGTTGGAGTGGTTGAGTCAGACCGCATGAGCGTTGTGCAACAATCGTCCGGGCTTGCGGCACAAACGGTGTGGCCGGTTGACCGGATCAAAGACCACGTCTGGAAGATCGGCAGCGGCATCACGCCGTCCGGTGGAGCGGCTTCGTATCTCGATGCCGGCATCCCCTTGTTGCGGAGCCAGAACGTGCATTTCGACGGCCTCCGGCTCGACGACGTGGCCTACATCGCCGCGGAAACCCATGAGGAGATGAGCGGCACGAAATTGCGCCCGCGCGATGTGTTGCTGAACATCACGGGAGCATCCATCGGCCGTTGCGCGTTCGTGCCAGACGGCTTTGGCGAGGGGAACGTCAACCAGCATGTGTGCATCATCCGCCCAGCGGCGAAGCTCAATTACAAGTTCCTGACCTACTGCCTGTCCGCCCCGTGGGGACAGGACCAAATCTTCTCCAGTTTCACCGGAGCTTCGCGGCAGGGCTTGGGCCAGCGCGACCTCGGCGAGATTCAAGTGCCTTTGCCCCCGCTGCCAGAGCAACAGCGCATTGCGGCGTATCTGGATGTGAGTTGCGCGGCGATCGACGCAGCGGTGGCTGTCAAACGCCGCCAACTCGAAACCCTCGACGCACTCCGCAAGGAAACAATCACACGCGCTATCACACGCGGGCTGACACCCAACGCGCGAACGAAGCCCTCCGTGCAAGACTGGCTCGGTGAGATTCCGGCACACTGGTCCGCCCTTTGTCTCAAACGCCTACTGCGCGAGCCGCTGACCTACGGCCTGAATGAAGCTGCTGAACTGGAAGACCGAGACCTGCCACGCTACCTGCGAATTACGGATTTCGACGACGACGGCAACCTGCGTGAGGACGCGTTCCGCTCGTTGCCCGTGGAAATCGCCCGCGAGGCGTTGCTGGAACCGAACGATGTCTTGTTTGCTCGCAGCGGCGCGACGGTTGGAAAGACGTTCATGTTCCGAAATTACGAGGGCAAGGCTTGCTTTGCCGGCTACCTCATCCGCGCGCGAACGCTGCTCTGGAAACTCGATCCACTTTTCCTCTACCTCTTCACCAAGAGCACGGCATACGAAGCTTGGAAGAACCTGATTTTCACACAGGCCACCATCCAGAACATCAGTGCGGCCAAATACAACTACCTCGTCATTCCCTTGCCTCCGCTCGGCGAGCAGCGCGCTATCGTTGCACATGTCGAGCAGAGGAGCGCCGAGTTTCGCTCTTTGACGGCTTGCATCGAAACCCAAATCGCCACCCTCACCGCCTACCGCAAGTCGCTGATTCACGAGTGCGTCACCGGCCAGCGCCGGATTTCGGAAGCGGATGTGCCGCGGGCGGAAGCCCGCGCGAGTCGCGCGGCGGCAATAGACCACGATAGGCTCTGCCCATGAAACTGAGACATATTCGGATCAAGAATTTCCGGTGTCTGGCAGACGTCGATCTGCCGGTTGATGACACCAGCATCCTGATCGGGGAGAACAACGCCGGC
>Ga0315274_10015938_pt1 | contig 10631 bp, 6 predicted proteins | sample YL17G02_20_MG_FD_203700 | JGI IMG/M metagenome (GOLD analysis project Ga0315274, IMG submission 203700) | Sediment microbial communities from Yellowstone Lake, YNP, Wyoming, USA - YL17G02_20 | ecosystem: Environmental > Aquatic > Freshwater > Lake > Sediment | place: USA: Wyoming | collected...
GGCTAGTAGATGTCCAGAGAGTCGCGGTCGAAGACCTTGGGTTCGTCTTTGGTCGTGCTGTCCGGTGTGCCTTTGGCCCCTCCCTGCGAGACGCCGGCTAGAAGGACGTCTCCCTTGCCAAGGGCGACAAGCACAGATGTCGCCTCTCTTGCCCGTTTCTCGTGCGTGGGCGATGCGGCCTCGCGGCGGCGGGCGAAGAGCGCGGCAACGGCCAGGTCGGCGCTCAGCTTCCTCACCAGCGCGGGGACGACCGCCAGGGGAACGTCGTAGCGCACGTTCAGATAGCTGTCGATCAAGCCGTCTGCATCGGCGATGGCCGCGTTGATCACGGCCGAATCCGGCGTCCCGTCGCCGTCGTCGTCGGCCAACTCGATGAGGTGTTTGGGATCCAAGCGGTCTTCGATGTCACTCTGTGAGGCGTACATTTCTTTCTCACCTTCCGTTAGGATAATCGGCAATGAGGACGACGAGCCGTTTGGGCGAAGGGCGCGCGTCCGGCAAAGGAATCCTACCCGCGAAGGTTCTCCAGTGGCGATTCCCCCACGGTGTCACCGAAGCCCTTGCGGCCCCGGATTGCGGTCCCTGCGCTCTGAAAGGCGCAAAGACCGGACTTGACGCGAACGGAACGCGCGGGCCAAGATGGCGCGGGTCGGCAATTGTCGCGGGCCCTCTGCCGCGGTCCGATGGGGGTCCTCCGCGTCGGGAGCGTCCAACTTTCCCCGGCCGGCGCCCGATTCCAGGCCGCTCACGGCCGGGGGCGGCTGTGCCACACTAGATGGGTCCCGGGACGCTGGACAGGGCGCCGGAACGCCGGGAAAACCGACGGGTCTCAGATTCGTCTGAGTCTCCCCGAGGACCCATCGGGAGATGCGATGGTTTGCGGCGCTGAGACCTCCCCGAGCGACTCTCCAAGGAAACCCGTCGCGCCTTGGCTGCGGCTGGCGACGGCGGCGTGCCTCCTCACCCTGGCCGCGGCCTCCGCCTATTTCCTGCGCAATTGCTGGACCTTTCGAGATCTCAAGATCGATGACGCCTTCATCACCTACCGTTTCGGGGCGAGGTTGGCCCACAACGGCACGCTCCGTTGGAACCTTGCTCCCGTTCCAGAGAACGCCGCGGCGGCTCAGCAGGAGGCGGCGAAACCCGTCGAGGGGTACACCTCCTTTCTGGCCGTCCTGATCTCGGCAGTTTTCGGGCTGTTAGGCTTCGATCCCTTGGTTGGCTGGAAGATCCTGGGCCTCATCCTGGCAGCGGCGGCGGCAGGGGCGGTTCTCTGGGGCGCGCAGACGTTGTGCAACGCTCGATCGCCCGCCGCCGGCCAGGCGGGGGTCCCCTTTCTCGTCGCCGCCCTGTACCTGTCGGTCCCTGCGGGGGCCGTCCACGCCATGTCCGGCATGGAAACGATGCTGTTCGCCGCTCTTCTGACCGCACTGGCGGCCGTCGCTCTCCGCATTCTCTATGCGCCCGACGGGGCCGCCCGACGGTGGCAGTACGCCTTGGCCGTGGGTTTTCTCCTCCTCGGCATGGCCCGGCCCGAGGGCGTTCTTTGGGCATTGGTGGTCGGCGCCGGCGTGGGATGGGCATTGCCGCCGCAGAAGCGCCGATCCTTTCTCCGAGTTCTTGTCCTCGGATTCGTTCTGCCCGGCTCCGTGTATTTCGTCGCTCGGTGGGTCTATTTCGGCAACTTCCTTCCAACGACCTTCTACGCCAAAGCGGGCAGTGCATCGAAACCGGGAGCGGGGCGCCTGCTCACTTACCTTCCCTCGAAACACGAAGTCTACAAGTACCTCCGCGATTTTTGGCTGCCTCTGGCCGGGGCGGCGGCCGTGGCATTGGCCTCGGCGAACTGGGTGCGGACAAGGCGCGTGAGGCGCGCGGGGCGCGTGAGGCGCGCGGGGCGCGTGAGGCGCGCGGGGCGCGCCGGCGCGGCGCCGTGGGGCCCCGGGCGTCTCACCCTCCACAGCCGGGGGCGACTGTGCCACACTTTCGGATCCGGGGAGTCTTCGTCGTTGGGGATTCTTCTGTCCCTCACGGTCCTCGCCTCGGTTCTCTGCATCGTGTTCTTCGCCCATATTCACATGCTGATGGGCTACGCCCACCGCTTTCTCTATCCGTTCGGGCAGACGTTCTGGCTGACGCTCGTCGCCTCTGGTCTCGCATCTATTGGCTTCCTCGCGAGCGTCGCGGCTGGACTGCAGTCACAGCCGAGGGCGGCTGCGCCACACCCACGGCCGGGGGCGCGTGAGGCGCGTGCTGCGCGTCGGGCGGCGGGAGGACTGGCGGGAGTGGGGGCTCTGCTTTTCGCCGCCGCTTTGGCTCGCACGGCGGGTTCCGTGCTTCGCGAGTCTGAGAGTTATCTCGGCCTCCTGCGCGGCAACAACCGCGCAAACGACACGTATCCGCGGGTGGGCCGGGCTCTTGAGTCCGTCGCCGAGGCTGCGGGGCGTCGCCTCACGCTGTTTCATCACAACATGGGTGAGCTCATGTACTGCGCCCCGCACTGGGACTCGATCGATCCCGTGGGGCTGCTCGACAGACACGTATCGCGTCACGGTTTCAGCGCGGGTTACGTGTTCAGCCGCGATCCTGATCTGTTCTTCCTCCCCTCAAAGCGCCGCGACACGGTCACTGTTTACCCGGGGGAGTTCATTCCGGACGTGTCCAGGATCCTGTTCGTTGATCCCCGAATGGGAGCGTATGAGTATCTTGGCTGCTTGACTTCGCCCTGGGAGTCGGCATCATGGGGGGGGCACTTCTTCCTTCGGCGGGCCCTCCTCGAGGCCCATCCGTGGGTGGGACAACGCCTGAGAAGGGACTTGGGCCTGGAAACCGACCCGAGCTTCCCCGGAATGGGCGGGGCGCGTGAGGCGCGCGGGGCGCGTGAGGCGCGCGGGGCGCGTGAGGCGCGCGGGTAAGCGCTAAGGCCGGGCCGGAAAGACGTCGATGAGGCAACACGGAACTCCGTGCGTCCAAGCTCCAGGGGGCGACCCAACGGGAAAGAGCCGCATGTCGAAAAGACGAGGAGTAACCACGCCGGAGTTGACGGTCGTCGAGGATGAATTGCGCCTGCCTCAGTTCTTCCGGCGCTTTTTCATCTTCGATCTGCGTCTCCCCCTGCACCTCCTAAGACTCTGGCAGAACGCCTACCTGCTCTATGCCCTCACCCTTCGCGGCGTCCGCGCCCGCTACAAGCAGTCCGTCGTCGGCATCGGATGGGCGGTCATCACGCCCGCCGCCATGACCGCGGTCTTCACCTATCTGTTCGTGCGCACACGCCTGAACGAAGCCGTTCCCTTTCCGTGTCCCTTTCCGGTTTACGCTCTTTGCATGCTGACGTTCTGGACTTTCTTCCAGAGGGCGGTGGCCAACGGATCCACCGCGCTTGTCACGAACATGGACTTGGTGACGAAAGTCTACTTCCCGCGCGAAGTGCTGCCCATTTCATCGGTCCTGACGAACCTGGTGGATTGGGCCGTCGCCTTCGTTATGTTCGTCCTCGCCGCTTTCGCTCATTCCCGCCTTGTTCCGCGCGTGGCCGGCCACTTCCCCTCCTGGAAGCGGTACGCCGAGACAAGCGACTACGTGTTCGGCCCTCACGTCGCTTGGCTGTGGGTTCCCCTCCTGTTTGCCGCCCTTGTGCTGTTCGCCATGGGCGTGGTGTTCTTCGTGTCCGCCCTTCAGGTTTACTTCCGGGACATGTCGCACCTGGTGAATCTGGGACTCTTCCTCTGGATGTTCCTGACGCCGGTCTTGTACCCTCTGGATGCCGTCGCCGGCGGGCGAGCCACGACGCTCATCATTCTCAATCCGGTCACCGGAATTCTCGACGGCATCCGCCTGGCTCTCCTCAACGGGCGCTCGCCGTGGGAGCATCACGTGATCTACGGCGCGGGATGCTCCTTGATCCTTTTCGTCGCGGGCTACTCTTTCTTCAAACACGAGGAGCGCTACTTCGCGGACGTGGTGTAGAGGATGGAACGCATCATCTTTGACGGGGTCTGGAAGAAATACGACCGGGTATACGGGTCAAACCGCTTCCGCGGCTTGGCGGCCAGGCTGATCGGACGCGACCCGACGAGAAACGAGTTCTGGGCGCTTCAGGACGTATCGTTCCGCCTTGAAGAAGGAAAGAGCTTTGGCATCATCGGGCCGAACGGGTCGGGGAAGACAACGGTCCTCAGAATCCTGTCGGGCATCACCCACATCAACCGCGGACACGTCCGAGTCCGTGGAACCGTTTCGGCCCTCATCGCTCTCGGAGCAGGCTTCCACCCGGAACTCACGGGACGAGAGAACGTCTACCTCAACGGGTCGATCCTGGGGCTGAAGCGGTCGGAGATCCGCGAGTACTTTGACGACATCGTCGATTTCGCCGGGATCGGCAGCTACATAGACGCCCCGGTGAAACGCTATTCGTCGGGGATGTTCGTCCGCCTGGGCTTCGCCGTTGCCGCGCAAGTCCGCCCGGACGTTCTCCTGGTCGACGAGGTGCTCGCCGTCGGCGACGCGCGTTTCCAGGCGCGCTGTCACGGACGCATTCGCGAGCTGCGCGAGGAAGGAACCATCATCGTTCTCGTCTCGCACGACATGTGGGCCATCCGCCGTTCCTGCATGGAGGGCGTCTTTCTGAACCACGGCAAGATCCAAACCCAAGGCGACATCGCGACCGTCATCTCCGCCTATACCCAGAGCATCCAGGAACAGAGCCTCCGGAGTCTGAGTGAGTCGCGGAAAGGGGAGGGGAAGGGACTGCCCGTTTGCTCCTGCGATCTCGAGTTCCGAAATGCCGCGGGCGAACCGGTCTCCGAGATCCCCTTGGGCGACCCGGTCGCCGTGCGACTCCACTACGCCTGCCAAGAGCCGCTGCGCCGACCCACGCTGGTTCTCACCGCCACGGCCCACGACGGGCCGGCGGTCATTGTCCTCAGAAGCCGCAAAGCGGAGTGGAACGTCGACGTTCTCGAGGGCACGGGATCGGTGGACGTGACGATTGGGGCGCTTTCCCTCAATCCGGGCCGCTACGCCTTCGCGCTCTCCGTGAAGGACGAGCACGACTTCGTTTCGTTCGCGGAAAGCCCCTTTCGCGAGCTTTTCGTCCGCCCCCCCCATCCCGATTGGTGCGAGGAGAACTGCTACTACGTCCCGGAGGCGAAATGGTCTGAACCCCACACCCTCGACCCCGTCTCAGATGGAGGCGCCCCTGTCCCTCCGACTCCACGGAGCCCCGCTCCGCCCCCAGCCTGACCTCAGAGCGTGCGCGAAAAACCTCCGGAGGAATGTGGGGGAAAGATGGCATGGGCGTCCCGCCCGTGTTTTCTCAGGAATCCGCGGGCAGGATGGCCGCGCCACTTCACCAACCTCTCTCCTTTTCGCACACGCTCTCAGGGATCCAGGTTCTCCAGTTCGCCCGTTTCGAGGTTAAGGCGGCGGTAGAAGCAATTGCGGGGCTGGCCAGCTTGGTTCCTGGTGTGGCAGATGTTGCCTCGCCGCGGGCGGACAAGGTAGAGCAACGAGTTCTGCTCACAGTTGACCCGCACTTCGAGCAGCTCGAACGTCTCGCCCGAGGTCGATCCCTTCTCCCACAACTCCCGGCGCGAGGCGCTCCAGAAGGTGGCGTTGCGCGTTTCGATCGAATGGCGGAGGGCCGCTTCGTTGGCGTAAGCCACGAGAATCACCTCGCGCGTGTCGGCGTTCTGAACCGCGACGGGCAGAACGTCCCCCGAGGCGGCGGCGACCCTCGCGGCCTTCTGGAAATCCAGTCGGAGCTCCTTGCCTTCTTCAAGATCGTCCAAGAGCGTGCACTCCTTTCTGAAGCGGGTCGGCGGCCGGCGCCGGCAGAAACGCCACCGTAGTTTTTGCGGGCCGGCCTGTCCATGAAAAAGGGCCGCCGCGAGGGGCGCGGAAAGGCCAACGCGCCGTCGGACCCGCGCGATGCCGGCGCCGCAAAGAAGTCCGTTTCGCAAGTCCCTGGAATCGGGAGTCCCGTTTTCTTCTCTTGACACACTCGCCCCCGCCACCCCATGGTTAGAAGGCCTTTTGACTCCGGCAAGACGCCGCGGACGGGGTCCGTGCGCGGGGGCGCGCGTGTCTTCACAGGTTGGCTGGAGTGTGACTCTCGGGCGCCCCGCCCGTTCTTAAAGACTGCGATCTCACCAAGTGACGGGAGAAGATTATGGGAAAAACAGGATCAATCAGCCGACGAAAATTCCTCCGTCGAACCATTGCGGCGGCCGCGACGGTTGCCCTCGTGCCGCGGCACGTGCTCGGGGGGCCGGGCTACACGGCGCCAAGCGATGAGCTCACCAAGGCCGTCATCGGCGTCGGCGGCATGGGACAAGGGCATGTAGGCCTCGGCGGCTCGCGGCTCCTGGCCGTTTGCGACGTGGATGAGAACCATCTCAAGCAGGCGCTGAAGATGGCCCCCGCCAAAGACGCGAAAGGCTACCGGGACTTCCGCGAAGTGCTCGCGCGCCCCGATATCGACATCGTGCATATCCCAACCCCGCCGCACTGGCACGCACTGATCTCTATAGCCGCAGCCGAAGCGGGCAAGGACATCTGGTGCGAGAAGCCGATGACGCGCACGATCGGCGAAGGGAAAAAAGTCGTCGAAGCCGTTCAGAGAAACGGTCGCATGTTCCGGCTCAACACCTGGTTTCGGTTCGAGGGCGGCCTTTACGGGTTCGGCTCGACGGCCGCGCCGGTCAAGAAGCTCGTTGACAGCGGCATGCTCGGCTGGCCCTTGAAAGCCACTGTCGGCGGCCCGACCGGTTTCGACTGGAAATTCTACTGGAGCGGCAGACCGAATCTGACGCCGCAGCCCCTGCCGCCCGAGCTCGACTACGACATGTGGCTCGGACCCGCCCCCTACAAGCCCTACCATCCGCATCGGGTCCATGGCTCGTTCCGCGGCTACTGGGATTACGACGCTGGCGGCCTCGGCGATATGGGCATGCATTACCTGGACCCGGTCCAGTACATCCTGAACAAAGACGACACGAGCCCCGTCGAGGTCGAAGTGGACGCTCCCCAGCAGCATCCCGACGCCGCCGGGTCGTGGCGGCGCATAGTCCTGAGGTACGCCGACGGCTGTGAGATCATCCTCGACGGCGAGGGAAAGGATCCGAACGCGCCCTTCGTGGAAGGCCCCGGCGGCAAGCTGTTCCGCGGCTTCAAGTCCGACATTCCCAACCTGGAGAAGAAGCTAGCCGCCTTCCCCGAACCCGAGCCGCAATTCACGGATTTCCACGAAGCGGTCCGCACGCGGCGGAAATTCGCCTTGAACGAACAGAACGGCCATCGGTCCTGCACGATCGTCAACCTGGCCGCGGTCGCCGTGCGCCTCGGAAGGAACCTGCGCTTCGACCCGGACAAGCAGGAATTCATCGACGACGAAGGGGCGAATCGTCTGATCGATCAGCCGATGCGGGCGCCGTGGCATTTGTGAGAAAAAAACAAGGAAGACGGCCCTGCAGGACCCGGGGCAAAAGCAGTCCTTTTCGGATCCCTTTCATTCGGAGGAACGGCCAATGATGAGTCAAGGAAAACGGATTCTGGCGGCAGCCTGTCTGGCGCTGTGCGCGACGCTCTCCACTTTCACCGCGCTCGGCGCCGGTTCGCGGGTGAATGCTCTTCTTGAGAGATTCCCCGCGCAGACCGTCGCCGAAGGGCAGAAGACCTGCGCCGAACTCATGCAGCTCGGCCCCGAAGGCGCCCGGGAGATCTGCGATCTCCTCGTCCCGCCCGGAACGGGAGACGACACGAAGGAGCGCTACGCCTTGAGCGGACTCGCGAAGCACGTTTCGCGGTCGGGCGCGGAAGCCGAGCGCAAGGTGTTCGCCGAGACCCTCATCGGGGCGTTGGCGCCCCCGGCCGACAAGGAAGTCAAAGGGTTCTTGATCCAGCAGCTTCAGGTGGCGGGGCGAGAAGAGTCCGTGGCGCCCCTCGCGGGATTCCTCATCGACGAGCGCCTTTGCGAGCCCGCGACCCAAGCGCTTCTTGCCATCCGCACGACCTCGGCGGCCGCCGCGTTGCTGAAGGCGCTGCCGGCGGTCGAAGACGGCAACCGCGTCACCATCATCCAGGCGCTCGGCGTGCTGCGTTGCAAGAGCGCCGCGGAGAGACTCATTCCCTATGCCGAGAGCGACGACATGAACACACGCCAAGCCGCTCTCTACGCCATCGCCAACATCGCCGATCCCTCCGGCGCCGCCGTCCTGGCGAAATCTGTAGCGGTATCGTCCTCCTACGAAAGGACGCGAGCGACGGCCCACTACCTCCTGTATGCGAGGCGCTTGGTCGAGGAAGGGAGGAAGAGAGAATGCGCCAAGATCTGCCGCGACCTGCTGGAAACGCGCGTCTCACCCCGCGAGACCCACGTGCGGTGCGCCGCTCTGAGCACCCTCGTGGACGCTCGCGGCAGGCACGCCCTTGGCGATCTCCTGACCGCCGGGGACGATGACGACAAGGAGTTCCGCGCGGCCGCCCTCGCTCTGGCCGACAAGATCCCCGGAAGCCGCGCCACCAAGAGATGGGTCAACAAGATCGAGGGCGCCGACCCCGTTCGGCAAAGCGAGATTATCGCCATGCTGGGCCGGCGAGGCCACAAGGGGGCCCTGCCCGCGCTGGTCGAAGCCATCGGGAATGAGAACGACCAGGTGCGCCGGACGGCGATCGCGGCGGCGGCCCGTGTCGGCGGCGGGGAATCTCTGCCTCGCCTGTTGGCCGTGATGCAGACGGACAACGGAGACGACATCGCGGAAGCGAAGGCCGCGATTCTCCGTCTGCCCGGCGAGGGCGTGACGCGCGCCGTGGCCGAGGCTTTTCCGAAGTCCTCCGTCGCGGGGAAAGTGGCGATTCTCGAAATGCTCGTTCATCGCGAGTCCAAGGGGCATGACGATCTGTTCATCTCAGCGGCTCGAAGCGACGAGGAGAAAATCCGGACGGCGGCGCTCAAGGGCCTCGGCGCCGTCGCGAGCGGAGAACGTCAGCCCGATCTCGTTGCGCTGCTCCTCGAAGCGAAGAACCCCGATGAACGCAAGATGGCGCAGGACGCCATCGTCGCCGCCGGCAAGGAGATCGGGGATCCCGCCGCCCGCACGCGCGCCCTCCTGGCGGCCCTGGAGAGCGCAACGGCCGACCAGAAGACAATCCTCCTCGATCCTCTGGGCCGCCTAGGCGGTGAGGACGCCCTGCAGGCCGTTCACGCCGAACGGAAAAGCTCGGATGAGAACGTGCGGGAGGCGGCGGTGCGCGCGCTGACGGAGTGGCCCGATGCCGGCGCGGCCGGCGAGCTCTTGAACGTCATCCAGAGCGCGGAGAAACTCACACACCGGGTCCTCGCCGTCCGCGGCTACGTGCGCATCGTCAGCGAGGGGGATCTTCCTCCGGAGAAGAAGGCCCGCATGTACGACGAGGCCTTGGCCGCCATCGAGCGTCCCGAGGAAAAGAAGCTTGTTCTGGCCGCCTTGGCCGACGTGCAGAGTCTTCTGGCTCTGGACGTGGTTGCACCATACCTGGACGACGATGCTCTGAAAACCGAAGCCGCTCTGGCAGCGGCCAAGATCGCCTGCCCCCCCGGTCCCGGCGCCGAAGGGCTGAAGGGGCCGAGCGTGCTCGCCGCTCTGGGAAAAGTCATGAGCATCTGCAAGGACGACAAGGTTCGCGAGCAAGTCGGCGAATACATCGGGACGTTGCTGAACCTGGCTCATGACAAGCCGGTGGAAGCCTCCGTGCCCCATCAGGGCGATAACACGCCGGAGCGGGCCGTGGACGGCGACCGCGATAAGAACTCGGCCTGGTTCGGCCTCAGCTGGCCGGCCTCCCTTAAGGTGGATCTTCAGCAGGCCGCCGTGATTGACACGGCCCACGTCATTTTCTGTTGGGACGAGGAGCGCTACTGCCAGTACACCGTGGATGTTTCCCCCGATGGGCGGAACTGGAAGACGGTTGCGGACATGAGCCGGAACACGAACGTCGCGACGGCCGAGGGCGTCATGCACCGTTTCACGCCCATGCAAGCGAGGTACGTCCGCATTAACGTCGAACGAGACAGCATGAACCCGGCGGTCCAGCTGGTCGAGTTCCGCGTCTACGCCGCGGGTGCGATTCCGGAATCCGCCGTGGAACCGGCGCCCGGGCAGAGGGGCTTTGCCTCGCTCTTCAACGGCAAGGATCTCACCGGCTGGACCGGCGCGACCGAAGGATACTTGGTTGAGGACGAAAAAATCGTCTGCCCGGCGCAAGGGGGCGGCAACCTTTACACGGAGAACGAATACGGCGATTTCACCTTGCGGTTCGATTTCAGACTCGCTCCCGACGCCAACAACGGATTGGGCATTCGCGCCCCTCTGACGGGCAACGCCGCTTATGAGGGGATGGAACTGCAGATCCTGGACGACACCGCTGAGCAGTACAAAGACCTGCAACCCTATCAGTATCACGGATCGATCTACGGGGTAGTCCCCGCAAAGCGCGGCCACCTGAGCCCCATCGGCGAATGGAACTCTCAAGAGGTCATCGCCAAAGGACCGCACATTGCGGTGAACCTCAACGGCGTCACGATCGTCGACGCCGATCTCAGTCAGATTGACGCGTCCCAGGCGACGGACGGGAAGGATCATCCGGGTCTG
>Ga0315274_10015939_pt1 | contig 10631 bp, 11 predicted proteins | sample YL17G02_20_MG_FD_203700 | JGI IMG/M metagenome (GOLD analysis project Ga0315274, IMG submission 203700) | Sediment microbial communities from Yellowstone Lake, YNP, Wyoming, USA - YL17G02_20 | ecosystem: Environmental > Aquatic > Freshwater > Lake > Sediment | place: USA: Wyoming | collected...
CACCCGTTGGTGACTGGCTCATTTCTGAATCAGGCAATTGAAATAGGCAGAGACGAGGCTTATATGCTACACTTATTAGTTGTTATCCGGTTGCGCAGCTAACAATTCTGAGGCAGGAGGTATGAATGACTAAGCGAGTATGCGTCGTGAAGGGGGAGGATGCGGCACCGGAGGTGGTTGTGCCCACGGTTCAGATTTTAGAGGCCATGAAGCTGGACATTGAATTTATCTGGGCTGAGACCGGCGATGAAGCGGTGGCCAAATATGGCACCAGCTTTCCGGAGTCGGCAAAAAAGATGATTGATTCGTCCGACTGTGCCCTTATGGGCTCAACCCGTAATATTAGAGGTGTGCATGGCTACCTGCGGTGGGGGAAGAAATGCTTTGCCAACATCCGCCCCACGAAGTACATCCCGGGTTTTAGAAGCCCGCTAAAAAACCCCGTAGGCATTGACTTTATCATCCTGCGGGAGAACCTCGAGGGGCTTTATCCCGGCTGGGAGGGTGATATTGAGCAACTCGCTCGGCTGAAACTGAAGAATGATATGCTCGGCCTGATGCTGGACACCACGATGAAGGGCAAGTTCGCGGTTAAGGTGAACACGGAGGCGATAACGCGGGACATCTGCCGCGTCGCCTGCGAGCTCGCCATGAAGCGGAAGGCCAACGGTGGGCCGGGTAAAGTGACCGTATCCAGCAAATACAATTTGTTAACGCAGTCGGACGAGATGTTCCGCCGCATCGCTGAGGAGACGGTCAGGCAGTACCCTGGACTCACCTTCGGTCAGCTCATCATCGATAACTGTGCCCAGCAGCTGGTCATCAACCCGCAGCAGTTTGATGTGCTGGTTATGGACAACGAGCACGGGGATATTCTCGCGGACGAGGCGGCGGCGCTTATCGGTGGGCTTGGGCTGGCGCCCAACGCCTGTGTCGGCAAGGGATACGCCTACTTCGGCTCGGTGCACGGTACCGCGCCTGACATCGCCGGGAAGAATATCATCAATCCCACGGCGATGCTCCTATCCGGTGTCATGCTTCTGGAGCATCTCGGCTATGATAAAGAAGCAGCCCACTTGGAGGCAGCGGTATATCAGGTCTATAAGAATGGGAAACATCTCACCCGCGACCAGGGGGGAAGCGCTTCCACCACCCAGTTCTGCAAAGCGGTCAGGTCAAATCTGTAAAATATAATATAAATTGGTGCGCAAGATGAAACGTACCATCTATGTTCTTTTTGCCGTAATAGTGCTGTGCAGCCTGCTTCTGGTGGGCTGCCAGCGCGGTCAGGAAACGGCGCTGAACCTCTACGGCATCGACCCGATTACCCTGGACCCGGCGGTCTCCGGGGAGATGATTTCCCATGAATATATCCAGCAGATTTACAACGGGCTGGTGCGCCTTGATGAAAACCTGGAGCCGGCCCCGGATATTGCCGAGCGCTGGGACATAAATGAAGACGGGCGCACCTATACTTTCTATCTGCGCAAAGATGTTAAGTTTCAGGACGGTCGGGTGGTCAGCGCTGATGACTTCAAGTACTCTCTGGAGCGTGCCTGCCGACCCTCCACGGGGTCGTTAACCGCGGCTACCTACCTGGGAGACATCGTCGGCGTTAAGGAAGTGCTGGTCGGAAAGGCAGAGGAAATCAGCGGCGTCAGGGTCGTTGATGACCATACTCTCCAGATAACCATTGATACCCCGAAGTCCTACTTCCTGGCCAAGATGACGTACCCGGTCGCCTTTGTGGTGGACCGGAATGAGGCCGAGTCGGGTGGGGAGTGGTGGCGGGAGCCAAATGGAACCGGTCCGTTCCAGCTGACTAAGTGGGAAAAGGAAAATCAGCTCGTTCTGGAAAGGAACGGCCATTACTACGGTGAGAAGGCAAAGGTCGGCACGGTGGTTTTCAAGCTGTGGGGCGGTGTGCCGATGAACATGTATGAGACCGGAGATATCGATGCCACCGACGTCGATATCGAGTACGTTGACAAGGTTACCGACCCTGCCGGCGGCTTCTATAAGGAGCTGCAGATTGTGCCGGAGTTAAGTTTCAGCTACATCGGTTTCAACTACATCAGACCGCCGTTCGATGATGCCAATATTAGGCGTGCCTTCAGCATGGCACTGGACAAGGACAAGCTGGTCTCGCTGGTCTTCAAGGACATGATGGAGCGAGCCGACGGCATTCTGCCGCCCGGCATCCCCGGCTTTGATGAGAACCTGAAGGGCCTGGAGTTCAATGTGGAGCAGGCCAGGGAACTGATTGCCAGCTCCAGATATGGAAGCGTGGACAACCTGCCGCCGATTACGGTGACGACCATGGGCTGGGGAGGATTGATATCGAGCAGCCTGGAAGCGATTGTCCACGAGTGGCGGCAGAACCTCGGGGTGGAGGTCAAGGTCAGGCAGCTGGAGCCGGAACAGTTCCTCTACCACCTGAAGGAAGAGAAGGACGAGACGTATTACATGGGCTGGGTGGCCGATTATCCCCACCCCCAGGACTTCCTGGAAATCCTTTTCCGCACCGGCGGGGACAATAACGCCGGCGAGTACAGCAACCCTGCGGTAGACGATATTCTGGACCGGGCGGGGGTGGAACTTGACTATGACGCCAGCCTGGCGCTCTATCAGAAAGCCGAGCAGATGCTGGTTGATGATGCCGCCTGCATCCCGCTGTGGTTCCCCAAGAATTACTACCTGGTCAAACCCTACGTCAGCGGCTATGAGCTCACGCCGATGGGCTACGCCAACCTGAGCAAAGTCTCTATCAAGCGCGACTGAGCGCGATGGCAGACTGTGGCGGAGGGGGTGGGATTCGAACCCACGGTCCTCTTGCGAGGACAGCGGTTTTCAAGACCGTCTCCATAGGCCACTCGGACACCCCTCCAAAATAAATGAAGTTTCTAGTCTTTCTCCTTCTTCTTCACACCCCAGTATTTGGCTAGGATACCGCTGCCTGCCCAGCAGACTATGGCCAGAATCAGACCTATCGTGAAACCATAGGCTGAGGTAAATATCCCCACCAGAAGAAAGACAAGCCCCAGCAAACTCAGCAGACCGACATAGGCTATCTTGGCATTCTTTGACATGATGGTTACCTCCTTCAGGCTGCCCGCCTGATTGTGATGTCTATTTTATCACCTTCTCCCCCACCATCGCCCGCAGCACGTCTGGAACATTTATGCTGCCGTCTTTATTCTGGTAGTTCTCCATGACGGCAATCATTATCCGCGGCAGGGCGAGACCGGAGCCGTTCAACGTGTGGACATACTGAGGCTTGGCATCCGGGGTGGGGCGGTAGCGGATGTTGGCCCTTCTCGCCTGGAAGTCGGTGCAGTTGGAGCAGGAGCTGACTTCAAGCCATTCCTCGCAGCCGGGCGCCCAGACCTCAAGGTCATAGGACTTGGCCGAGGCAAAGCCGAGCTCAGAGGTATTGAGCATGGCGACGCGGTAGTGCAGCCCAAGCTTCTGACACACCGCCTCGGCGTCGCTGACCATCTTCTCCAGCTCGTCGTAGGAGGTCTCCGGCTCGGTGAACTTGTAGAGCTCGACCTTGTCGAACTGGTGGCCGCGCTTGATGCCCCGTGTGTCCTTCCCCGCCGACATCTTTTCGCGGCGGAAGCAGGCGGTGTAGGCAACGTAGTTGAAGGGCAGCACGCCCGGCGGGATAATCTCATCGCGGTGGAGATTGGTCAAGGGCACCTCCGCCGTGGGCACGAACCAGAAATCGTCCTCCGGGTCGTGGTAGAGATTGTCGGCGAACTTGGGCAGGTTGCTCGCACCGACCATGCACTCGCGCCTGACCATGAACGGCGGGTAGACCTCGCGGTAGCCATGCTGGATGGTGTGCAGGTCAACCATGAACCAGATGAGGGCGCGCTGCAGCCGGGCACCGAGCCCCTTCAGGACGTAAAACCTGGTCCCGGAAAGTTTTACGCCGCGCTCGAAGTCGATGATGTCCAGCGCTTCTCCCAGCTTCCAGTGTGGAGCGGGGTCAAAGTCAAACTCTTTCGGCTTGCCCCACGTCCGCACCACCACGTTGTCCTCGTCGCTCTTGCCCACGGGCACGGAGGGGTGGGGGACATTGGGCACCTGCAAGAGCAACTCCTCAAGCTGGCTGTCTATATCCTTCACTTCTTCCTCGAGGTCACGTATCATGGCACGCAGGTCGCGCGCTTCCTCCGTGGATGCGTGGTCAAACCTGCGTTCTCGCGCCGACTCCCTGCGGGTATGCCGGAGGCTCTCCAGCTCCAGTATCTTCTGGCGGCGGTCGGCGTCAAGCTGCAGTATCTCGTCCATCGGGGCGCTGTCCTGGCGATTTTTCAGCGCTTTCTCGACCAGTTTGCGGTTTTCCCGGATGAATCTAATGTCAAGCATGGATTTCCTCTTTAGTTTTATTATGGTTTCTCTCGAAGCTGTGGGAACAGGATAACCTCCCTGATTGATGACTGGTTGGTGAGCAGCATCACCAGACGGTCGATGCCAACGCCCAGGCCACCGGTGGGCGGCATACCGTACTCCAGGGCGAGCAGGTAGTCCTCGTCAATGGTCCAGCTTTCCTCGTCCTTTTCGTATCGCTCTTTCTGCTGCTGGACGAAGCGTTGCCGCTGCTCTTCCGGGTCGTTGAGTTCGGAAAAGGCGTTGGCAATCTCCATGCCGCCGGCAAAGGCTTCAAAGCGCTCCACCACCCGTTCCTCGCCGGGCTTGGTCTTGGCCAGCGGCGACATCGATACCGGGTAGTCCCTGAGGAAGGTGGGCTGGATTAGGCTCGGCTCAACGAAGGTGGTAATGAGCTCGTCCACCAGCTTGGCCCAGTTCTTCTTCGGGTCAACCTCAAGCCCGATGGCCTTCATCTTGTCCCTCATCCGGTCCCTCAGTCCATCGGCAGTGGGATAGGTTACGAAGTCAATGCCACTGTACTGCTCAACGGCTTCGCGCAGGGCGAGGCGCGGCCAGGGCGGCTTGAAGTTTATGGCATAATCGCCGAATTTTATCCGGGTGGTGCCAATTACCTTTTTGCTGACCCAGGCGACCATTTCCTCGAGCATGTCCATCACATCGTTGTAGTCAACGTAGGCCTGGTAGCTTTCCAGCATGGTGAACTCGGGGTTGTGCCTGGTGGAGACACCTTCATTGCGGAAGATGCGCCCCAGCTCATAGACCCGGTCCAGTCCCCCGACGATGAGTCGCTTGAGGTGAAGTTCCGGGGCAATGCGCAGGTAGAAGTCCTGGTCGAGGGCATGGTGGTGAGTGACGAAAGGTCGGGCCAGGGCACCCCCGGCGGCTGGCTGCAGCACCGGTGTCTCCACCTCAATGAAGTCGCGCTCGTTGAGGAACTGCCGTATGGCATTGATAACCTGGCTGCGAATCCGGAAAGTGACCTTGGTCTCCGGATTGCTGATCAGGTCAAGGTAGCGCTGCCGGTATCTCGTGTCAACATCGCTGAGGCCGTGCCATTTTTCCGGCAGCGGCTGCAGCGACTTGGCGAGCAGGGTGAAATGCTTCACGCCAATGGTTGGTTCACCGGTTCTGGTGCGGAGCACCTGTCCGGCCACACCGATGAAATCACCGATGTCCAGTTCCTTGAAGAGCTGGTTCTGCTCTGTGGGGAACTTATCTATGTCCTGGAAAAGCAGCTGTATCTTGCCCGAGCCATCGCGGATGTCGGCGAAGGTGCCCTTCCCCATCCGCCTGATGGCCATTATCCGCCCGGCAACGCTGACCTGCTTTTCTACGGTCCGTCCAGCCTCGCTCTGCTCAAGAAGGGCGACCGCTTCCTGGGTGGTGTGGCTGCGCTGGTAGCGGTGCGGGTAGGGGTCGATACCGCCGGCACGAAGTCGTTCCAGCTTCTCGCGGCGCTGCTGCGTAATTCGGTCCAATCTGGTCGTCATTTCTGCACCATATGATTTGGGTTGAAAGTATAAAAACGCTTACGCCATTATAACATTTTTCACTTGGCCAAAGTAGAGCTAAATGCTTCATAAGTATTGACATAGCAACGTTCGGTGCTATAATTGCCCCATAAGGGGGTGGTGGAAATGGCCATTGCTTCTTTCGTTCTCGCAATATGTTGTATTCTTGCTTGGGTCATCCCGTTTATAGGTGTTCCCGTTTGTTTAGCTAGTATCGTAGTTGGTGGCATAACCCTTGCTAAAAAGCGCAATCCAATCGCTGGTTTTCTAGGCGTCTTTCTAGGAGCTATCTTTCTAATACTTTCCCTTATAAATGCTGTGCTGGGGTGGATAATGTGGTCTCCAGAGTTCTGGAAATGGATGGAATTCTGGGAAGGGTTTTAAGATCAGTTCACTGAATTACTATCCATCTTTTTCGCCTGTTCCCGCAGCGTATCAAGCCAGGTGGCCGACTTGACCTCCTGTTCCAGGAGGTATCTGAGGTAATTGCCCGTCGCCCTTTCCAGCTCCCGGGAAAGCGCGACGTCCACTTTCAGGCGCTCGACTGTGCTGTAATCGCTGCTCTGAAGAAGGCGCAGCACTTTTTGCGCATTGACGGAAAGCGGGTAGCTTGATGGGTGGCCTGCGGCACAGTCCGGGCACAGCATGCCCCCCGAGCCCGGGCTGAACGAGTTGACCACCGGCTCCAGCGGTTTCTGGCAGGAGACGCACTGGTGGAGCTGTGGTCGGTAGCCCACCTCATTGAGGAGGCGCAGCTCAAAATAGCGCAGTGCCAGGTCGCGGTTGCCGGTGCGGCATAGCTGCTCCATTGTTGCCAGCAGCAACTGGAACAGGGGGCAATTCTCAATGTTGTCCGCGGTAAACTGGTTGACCAGCTCAATGACATAGAGCCCGCAGGAGGTGAGCCACAGGTCGCTTTTGAGGGGCAGGAAGCTGTTGATGGTCTGGCTGCCGATGATGGTATCCAGATTGCGCCCTCTGGCCAGCGAAACCTGGCTGTGGGTAAGGAGCTCCAGGTGTCCGGCCATCTTGCTTTTCGTCTTGCGGACGCTCTTGGCGAAGGCCTGTATCTTGCCGAGATGCGGCGTGTAGAGGGTGAATATGGCATCGGCCTCCCCCAGCTTGGTCTTTTTGATGATGATGGCTTCTGTCTGGTAGGTGCGTGGTCTGGACATTACTTACTCCCGTGTTGAATGAAGAGTTACTGTTATCCCGATAGCGGTTTTCGGGCCAGAATATAAAGAAGGACGTGAGTATGTGGGCCTTCACTGTGGTTCTCTGCGTCTTCAGTAATCCCGGACTCAATTATTTCAAAGTGTTCGAAATAATGGCGCAGCTCGGCTTCGGTGAAGTAATGCACCGGCCTTCCGGGCCGGCTTTCAAACGTGTTTTTTTCTACTTTCTGGCCCTTGGCAAAGCTCGGCTCTCTATCCGAAAAAACGATGAAAAACAGCAATCCATTGCCTTTTACTTTATCAGCGCACGCCTGCAAGCACTGCTTCCTCTCTTTTTCCCGAAAAAGATGCAGAACGTTGTAGCAGTATACGGCGTCGTACTGGCTGTCATTAGAAGGCATATCCAGTACGGAGCCGTGATACGTTCTGGTCTGCGGGTCGTATTCCCTGGCCATTTCACCGGCCACATCTGATATTTCAATCCCGGTGACGTCAAAGCCGGACTCGGAGAAAAATTTGGTGTTCCGCCCGTAGCCGGAGCCGGGGACCAGTATCTTCTGCACTCCATTTTTTCGAAATATGGCCGCGGCGTATTCGGCAGTCTGGCTCGGTGACGTGCCCCATACGTAGCCTTCGCTTTGAAATCTTTTGTCCCAGTAAATTTTTTTATCCATAATCAAATTCAAGGCCTTTCTGAAGCCGGATATTCTGGTAGTAGTTCGGAAGTTAAAGGAAGGACGCTAATTTTAAAAACCGGTACAATTAGTCAGCCAAATTTCAAAATTCCTGTCTGCCTTCAATGGCCCGGGTGAGTGTAACATCATCGGCGTATTCCAGCTCGGTGCCATAGGGTAAACCACGGGCCAGGCGGGTAACCCTGATGCCCAGCGGGGTGATGAGGCGGCTGAGGTACATGGCTGTCTGTTCCCCCTCAAGGTTGGGGTTGGTGGCCAGAATAATTTCTTTGACCGAGCCGTCATTCAGCCGGTTCATCAGCTCTTTTACCCTGATGTCCTCCGTGCCGATGCCTTCGGTGGGGGAAATGGCCCCATGTAAAACATGGTACATTCCGTGATAAATACCCGTATGCTCCAGAGCCAGGATGTCCTGGGGCTGCTCCACGATGCATATCTGGCTGCAGTCGCGCTTGTCGCTGCGGCATAGGGCGCAGGGGTCGGACTCGGTTACGTTGTAGCAGGTCGAGCAGAGGGTGATTTTTCGTTTCAGGGAAAGGATCGCTTCGGCCAGGAGTTTGCTCTGCTCATCCCCGGTGCGCAACAGGTAGAAGACAATACGCTGGGCGCTCTTCGGCCCGATTCCGGGCAGCTTATTGAATTCCTGTATGAGGTGGTTAATCACATCAGCGTTGGGGAGGACATTCGGCTCCAATGCGGTATCTCCTTCATCCGTTTAGGTTAGCCCGGGAATTTTGAGGCCGCCGGCAAGACCCCCCAGATGTTTGGCCGCCGCTTCCTGGGACTTGGCCAGGGCTTCATTGAACGCGGTCAATACCAGGTCCTGAAGAAGCTCAACGTCTTCCGGGTTGACCACTTCTGGTGATATTTCCACCGACTGTATTTTCTGCTGCCCGTTCATGGTGATTTTGACGGCACCACCTCCGGAGCTGCCCTCAAGAATCAGTTCGCTCAATTCTTCCTGGGCTTTGGCTAGTTTGGCCTGGAGCTTCTGGGCCTGCTGGAGCATAAACCGGTTCATTTCTCCTCCGATTCAATAATCTGGGCACCTATTTTCAGGGCTTCTTCGATAAGGTGGTTTGCCTCCGGCTCGTAAATACAGCGAACGCGGCAGGCACGACCCAGGAAATTGCTGATAATCTGCTCCGCTATCTTCTGATTGTCCGTTTTTTCCATATTTTCCTTGTGCAGCGGGAACTTGAAAGATAATATAACGGTATTGCTCTCAATAGCTTTTGGTTTGGCACTCCTGAGCAGGGCGGCGGCGGGGGTTCGGCTCAGGCTGGAAGGGGCGTCCCTTATGAACTGTCGCCAGTTAAGTTGCAGGTGCTCAATATCGGCACCGCCGGCGGCAACTGGGATTACCGGGGCAGCTTCAACCGGTGCCGGTACCGGTTCGGGTGCTATCTTTTTCTCGGCTGGTTCTGGCGCTGGGGCCAGCGCTGGCTCAACTTTTGGCTCTGCTGCCGGTTTGCGGGGATGTTCTTTTCTGGTGACGACCTTTTCCGGTGCTGGCGGCGTTGGCATTTCTGGAGCTGTCGGCTTCGCCGGCTGGCGTGCCTCAGGTTCTAGCTTCGTTACCGGTGGTTCTTTGCCCGAAGGCAGGGTGGCGTCCACCAGGGCAAGCTCCAGCGGTAACGTGGAGTAGTTATCAAGGCTGAGGTCTAGCTGTCCGAAGAGCTTTACCGCCTTTAATATCTGAGGTAATGAGGCCCTGCTGGCCAGTTCCTTTAATTCGGCAATGTCCTCGGCAGGTAGTTCCACCGATTCGGCAGAGCCGGTTTTCACTAGAAGCAGTGCTCTGAGGTATTCCACCAGTTCTCGGTTGAACTGGCGCAGGTCGAGACCATCACCGTTGATGCGGTTTATGGTCGATACTCCGGCGGCGACGTCATTATTGACAATGTGTCTTATCATCTCTTTGGCGCGCCAGTCGCCAGTAATGCCCAGAATTGTCTGGACCTGCGGGAGGGTTACTTCTTTGCCGTAGTAGGTCGTCAGCTGTTCCAGAAGGTTTTCGGCGTCGCGCAGGCTGCCGGTGGCGGCTCTGGCGATGAGCCGCAGTGCCTCTGGCTCGATTTTAATGGTCTCCTTCTTGCCGATGAGGGTTAATTTGGACACCACATCGGCTTGGGAAATGCGCCGAAAATCAAAGCGCTGACAGCGTGACATGATGGTGGGGAGGACTTTGTGAACCTCGGTCGTGGCCAGGATGAAGATGACATGCGGCGGAGGCTCTTCAAGGGTCTTGAGCAGGGCATTGGAGGCGCTGGTGCTCAGCATGTGCACTTCATCAATGATATAGACTTTGTAGCGCGCTTGGTTTGGAGCGTAATTAACCCTTTCCCTGAGGTCGCGGATGTTATCCACGCCGGTGTGGCTGGCGGCATCAATTTCAATGACGTCCAGAGCTCTGCCTTGGGTGATTGCCTGACACATCTCACAGGCATTGCAGGGTTCGCCCTTGCCTTCGTTGGTGAGACAGTTGACCGCCTTGGCGAGAATGCGTCCGGTACTGGTTTTGCCGGTACCACGTGGACCACAGAAAAGGTAGGCATGGGAGACGTGGCCGCTGCTCAGGGCATTTTGCAGCGTCTTGGTTACCTGTTCCTGGCCGACCACCTCGGCCAGGGTCTGCGGACGCCACCGCCGGTAAAAGACCTGGGAAACCATTTTATTTATTATAACCCATCTGTGGTGGTGTTTCTAGGCGGCTGATGTCCGCTGTGGAGGCAGGCTCAGGGTATCAGGAACCGTTGATTCGGCGTTGGGCTGATATTTTCTAAGGCCCAAAATAAAAGCCAGCTTTACGACTTCGGCTCTTGTCATTCTAATGCCATAAAGCTGAC
>Ga0315274_10015942_pt1 | contig 10629 bp, 9 predicted proteins | sample YL17G02_20_MG_FD_203700 | JGI IMG/M metagenome (GOLD analysis project Ga0315274, IMG submission 203700) | Sediment microbial communities from Yellowstone Lake, YNP, Wyoming, USA - YL17G02_20 | ecosystem: Environmental > Aquatic > Freshwater > Lake > Sediment | place: USA: Wyoming | collected...
GACGAATATAGCAACGCCACCAATAATCAGAATAGCCAGGTAGAAGTTAGTGAGTATCAAAACAAAAAGATATAAAACAATAAATAAGAATTCGATTCCTGAGGGCTTTTTTTTGCGCATATTTTTTATTCACGTCAACAAATGCAAACGGAATAAATAGATTCCTTATTTAGATGAACTGGAATTACGATCTGGATAGTCCTCATCTCTAATAGAATACTTGCGTTGAAATATATAATAATAAGTTATTTTATGTCAATTGATTACTAGCGGACTTCCCCCAATAACTTAGCCCGATTTGAGCTTAATTATTGGGGAAAGGGACCTGCCCCACGTTTCTAGTTCATTTTGTCAGCAAATTTTTGAATATGCAAGTCATTGTTGGCTATTTTAAAGAAAATCCGTCGCCCCAGATGCTTTAGTAACGACAACCTTGTGTAGGTATACATTTAACCATGGCTATCCTTTCTTGCTTTTTATAGTCGATCAACATCCCGGGCAGGTCGTCGAGGGAAGAGCGGCGCCAGCGGCTGAATATTGATTTCTATACGTAATTTCGGGAGATCCAGGGCAAGGATGAGAGGGAGTGGAGGGAAAAGCAGGATCGCAGGAGGTTTCGCAAAAGATAAGAAATTGAGTTCAGCATGTATCAACGGGCGAAGGAGATGTGGGGGATATGAATAAAGTGACGTCCTATGCATGCACGTGTAATTGTTTTTTCTGCGATCATCCGTATAGGGAAACGAAGAAATTCGAGAAGGAGCTTGATGAGAGGATTTAGGCTTTTTAAGAACGGTTTTGGGAGGAAGCCCGGTTCTATTTGTAATCAATCATGTTCACACCCGCACCGTCGTCCGCCAGGTCCTCAAAGGGATCGATCAGAAAATCTTTTTCCCGAGAACCGGCTTCTGGTACAAGAACTGCGAGTATGCAGGCCAGTGCCAGCAATGGCTGGGGGGGGTTGATCCCATTTCTTTCAACTCAAACAAAAGGAAGCAGAAAACCTGCTTTCTTTTTTCTTAAAAGAATTTTACCGAGTATAAATACTATGGTAATATTTTAACGTATTGGGTAATCATAATTTATTGGGGGTGGATCTATTATGATAGCTAAACCTAAAGTGACAAGAACATTCGGACCTATTCATTTTGAAGATCTAGATCCTCATCGTTTTGAAGATCTTATTCGTGAACTGATTTATGATTACAAAGACTGGCAAAGTATAGAAGCCACTGGCAGAAGTGGAAGTGACGATGGCTTTGATATTCGTGCATATGAAAAGAGAGAAATCACTACTCAAGAAGAAAACGAAAACGGTGATGAGACTGAAGTTGTCCATCCCATGGAAGGGAATTTATGGATGATTCAGGTAAAGCGAGAAAAAGAAATTGGCCCCAAAAAGGTCGGGACGATTATTGCAGAAATTGATTCACGTAATCCGCCATACGGATATATGTTGGCCGCATCCGCCAATTTTTCAAAAGAATCACATGATGTTTTTCGTGATGAATTAAGAATAAAGGGGGTGATGGAATATTACTTATGGGGCAAAGCAGAATTAGAGGATATGTTACATCTGCCTAAAAACGATCGTATTTTATTTACTTTCTTTGGCATATCATTAGTAAGCAGGCGCAGATCTAGATCTACCGAGATACGATCGATAATAAGTATAAAAAATAAATTATTCCGAGTATTAGCGGAGGGAGGTGATTTCCATAAAGAAATTCTATTAAGAGATTTGAAAGATTTAAAGTATCCCTACAAAAAAGAATATAAAGATTTTACTGAAAAGCCTCGATGGAAAATATATGTCGCATTTAGCAATCATCCGCTTGGCTTATGGTGCCATATTCATGAGTATTTAGCTTTTATAGATATGGAGAAAAAAGAGTGGGATTTTTCTGATGAATATGATTTCGTTCGAGGCGAAATAGAAGAAGGTGATGAGCGAAAAGAAAGCATAGAAAAGCTTGATCTAATTAATAATATTTGGGAATTTTACCCAAGAAAAAATAAAGGCCATATTTGTATTGATGGTCTAGTTAAATATACGGACATTGCAGCGGTGGATGAAAAGGGCGACATCTTACATTATTATCCACATATATACGTAGATTTTGATAAAGAAAAGGGGCCTTTTGCGAGATTTATTAATATATTAAAAATCGGCGATAAAGAAATAGTACTAACCGATGAATATAAACGAATAAATAATTTCCCTAAAAAATACGAAAAGCCGAAAATTGGAAAGATATTCAAGACAAAAAAGATCTTATTAAATTCAGATAGTTTTAAGGAATTTAAAGAATATCGGCTAGATACGCTATTTGAATCGGATGGAAAATATGGTTTTTTAAATTCAAGAGATGTTATCCTTTTAACTAGTCAAGATAGTGAATCTCGAGATGATTTTATTCAAATAACCTATAAGGTTAAAATGAAAATAAGGGATTACCTGGAACAATCCTTGGAACCATCAAGAGTAAGAATGAGTATTAAATTGCAATTAAAGCGAGAATATTCAGAAGATGATGAAATAAATATATATGAGTTTAAAAGATATTACGATTCGCAATTAAGAAAAACTTAATGAAAATAAAGCGTAATTATAATAAGCGCTTTACAATTGCCGCGCTAATCGCGCATTAAGTCTGAATATCGAATCAATCGTCACAGCCGGGCTTGGCATCAGCAAACGTTGCTTTCCCTCAAACAAAAGGAAGCAGTAACCCTGCTTCCTTTTCATTCTCATTCTTTACGCCGGTGTATTGTTTTGATATCTTGCTGATATTATGGGGAAAGAAAAAGCTTTCGTGTTTGATCCAAGGGTATTCATTTCCAAGCCATATTTAAAATGTCCCAAATGCCATAAGCCCGAAGTTTTTGGCACTAATTGGATTTCGGGGAATGGTTTCACTAGACGATGCAAAGAATGTTTTTATATCGAGGATTTCAAGCTCCCGAAATTGAATAAAAAGGTAATTTATTTAGATCAATTTGTTATTAGCCTGGTGATGAAAGCGCTAAATAACAAATTGGGAAAAACGAAATCTACGGATAGTTTCTGGCTAGCTCTTTTTGAGAAAATAGATCGGCTCTTAAAATTGCAGCTAATAATCTGTCCTGCCTCGACTTTTCATCAAGACGAATCAGCCCCATATCAATTCGAAGCTCAGCGAAGAATGTATGAACATCTTTCGAACGGTTCGAGTTTTTATGATCCTGGAACAATCAAAAGATTTCAAATCTCATATTATTTTAGACAAATGATAAAGGGAGCGGAAAAACCGGAATTCAAGTTGGATAGAAACCATGTTATCCGGGGGCATTATAACGATTGGCAGGAAAGAATCCGTTTGTCGGTCAATTTTGATATTAAGGCAGAAGAAATAGAACAGTTAAAATCTTTTAAGGTGAAAATAAATCAGGCGCTAGCGCAGCTATTTGAAGCTTGGAAGAAGGAGAATGGTAGAAAGTATAAAGATTGGTTTATTGAGGAAGTCATGGCTTATGGTCAGGCGATCGTAAGGCAATATTTTGATAATTTATCCAAAATATATTTCGTCTCAATCGGAAGAGTTCCGGCTACGGCTGAAGAATATTTTAATCTTATGATGAGCGATGCAAATACGATAATTCATGACCTCCAAGGTTATCTGCCTGAAACCAAAGATCCGGATAAGAAGAAAGAGAATTTAAAGAAAGTAATCGATTTTTTATTATCAGAGAAGATGGCTGATATTCCATCGATTCGCTTGATGGCCCAATTGTGGTCTGCTATAGCAGACCAATTTGCACATGGAGGAAGAAGACGTAATCCTAGCGATGGGATTGCGAATGATATCAGCATGGTATCCACAATATTACCGTATTGTGAGGCGATGTTCATCGATCGAGAAATGCACGGGCTCTTGAATCACGCCGAAGTGAAGAAGGACGTAAGAAATAGATATAAAACAAAGATATATTCGGTAGCGAATAAAAAAGAAATTATGGAATACTTGGATAGTATAGAGAGCGCGGCCAGCGAAGCGCATTTAAAAAAAGTGAAAGAGGTTTATGGAGAGGATTGGCCAAAGCCATTTACAGAAATGTACAACTACGAAAAATAGCAACATGACTTGATCAAGTCTTTCAAAATATCTATTTGGAATTATAATTAAGAAGTAGCATATGAAATCCGCTTTATGGTTTTCTCTTTAGATAAAATCTCCCATGTTCCCAAGAAAAATGCCTCATTTACATTATTATTAATTGCTCAAGGATTAACTTGAGTTGACACTCGTTGTCTGAATAAATATTGGTCAGACCGCTTAAGCCGAATTTATTCAGTGAATTAAGATGACCGGAAAAAACCCAGACGCGCTGGACTCAAAATCCAGTGAACCGAAAGGCTCGTGTGGGTTCGATTCCCTCCTCCGGCATGCCCTATTTCCCTTATTTTCCTTCAGTTAAGAAAATTTTGAACCCTTTTTTATTGTTTTCTCAGTTTTAGTCCTGATACCGTATTTTCAGCGCTTTTAAGTAATTTCTGTCAAACGGCGGTCAAATGGATTTCCGCCGATTCTAGGGCATTTGTCTGATCATAGGGGGTCTATCCAATCACTTCGCGAGTATCCGACCTGACCGCAAGAAGGTTGCCGTGCATGGGAAAAGAGAGCCAAAGGGGCTCTGGGTTATTTCGCTGGCGAACAATGTGAAGGGCGGATCCGATTCCGAGCTCGACGGGAGAGAGCGTTTCGTTGGGCGAAAAAATAAATTCATATAACCTACTGCAAATCGAGGATTCTCACCCGCGGATAAGGGGAGCTGTGCAAGAACACGATACGGCGGTCATTGGCGAATCCCAGGTCGACGACTCCTTCCTGTGATCCCAGGTCGGCTCTCTTCTCCAGCCGGTTTGAACGCAATCGGTATAGCCGGATCGATGTCGCCTCTGCTTCCCCATCGGCCAATGTTCGGAAGGAATCTCCGGAATAGCGATAGCGAAATACCAGCACATGGAGGCTGCCGTCAAAAACGATGGGCACCCCATATTGAAAGACGATGATCATATGCCATTCGGACGATTTGATCACCCGAAACGGGCGATATTTCTCGGGGAGGCGAAGATTATCGATCCGGCGGCCATCCTTCAGGGAATAGGAGACCAGTTGCATCCGGTCTTCGGAACATAACCAGACCCTGTCACCGTCGACGAGGAACCCCGGCAAACTGATCTTTATGGCGATAGGAATGCCCGTGTTGATCTTCTCGGAGAGGCTGTTGCTAGGGAGATCGTACTGGCTGATCAAATAGGAAGTCCCATCCCCTGATTCCCTGAAAAAGAAAAATCGATCAGCATCCGTGAAAGAGAAAAAACTCCACATCTGACCGCGCATCGGATATTTTTTTAGCTCCTTCCCCGTCGGAGAAAACTCCTTGAGTGAAAAACCGTACTGGTCGAGAACAAACAGCGTCTTCCGGAAGCGATTCCATTTCACCTTGAAGGGATGCGAGATTTCCTCCGGTCCCGGCCCTGGCCGGAAAAGCTTGCGCAGAACATTCCGGTGGCGTCAAACACCTTGACAACAGCTTCCCGGCCGTCAAGGACATATATATGCCCCTCTTCATCGGCATCCACGGAGGTGATCTCGGAAAACTGCTCATTTTGACGCTCCAAGGTCGCGGTTTCCTCGCGGCCGATGAGGGTCACCTTAAACTTTTCGGCCGCCAATCCCGAGCGGGTGAGAAGCCAGGGCAGGACCACAGTCAACAAGATCGAACCGGAAGCGGTTTTTCGCAATGAGTTTTTCGATTGTTTTATCATCCTTCACCCGACCTTTATGAATTATAGCTAGGTGGTCAGTGGAAGACAATGTTTCGCCGATTCGAGCCCGAGATCCTGGTGCTTGTGGGCAATGACGGCGGCGAGAGAGAGCGCGGCCGGCCGGCAGAAGGTGAGGAAGAGAGGAGAGGAAGAGGGATTCTGTCATTTCGGGCATGTGTGGGCAGCAGAAAAAAAGGAGCCAGATCCGGCATTGATGAAGTCGGCGGGGATTAGGCCGTAATTCTGGGAGCGCGGCTCGATATCTTCGGCGTATCTTTTCCTGAGATCACTCGATTAGATGGACTATACCGTTTTCCAAGATATAAAAAAACAAATGGTGAAAAAAGAGTACACAAAAGGAAACAGTTAGGTGGACAGGCCGAGAGACGGCCCGTAACTCATTGAAAATAAAAAATGCCGGGGTGGCGGAAGTGGCAGAAAAAATAAAAACGAATATAATAGTTGACAAACTAAAATATTAGTTTTAAATTATTATCGCCATGAAAGAACTCACACGCGTTGAAGAACAAATCATGCAGATCCTATGGAAACTCGGCCGGGCGTTCGTCAAAGACATCCTTAACGACCTCCCCGCGCCCAAACCGGCGTATAACACTGTTTCCACGATCATCCGTATCCTGGAAAAGAAAGGAGTCGTCTCGCACAAAGCTTTTGGGAATTCCCACGAGTACTTTGCCTTGATCACGAAGGATGAGTATAAAAAGAAATATTTCAAATCCTTCCTCACGCGCTACTTCGGTGATTCCTTCCAGGACATGGTTTCCTTTTTTGCCGGCGACCGCGACCTCAGTCTACAGGAGTTGGAAGAAATCCGACGGCGCCTGGGCGAGGAGATCGAGAAGCAGAAGGGAGAAGGGGAATGAAGCCCTTGCTGATCTATATCTTGCAGTCCGGCCTTTGCCTGGCCGTTTTTTATTTGGTCTACGAACTTTTTTTGAAGCGGGAAACATACTTCCAGCTAAACAGGATTTTCCTTGTCTCGGGCCTATTGCTCTCTTTTTTCATCCCGGCGTTTCCCATTACCTCCCCGTTTAAAACACCGGCCGCGCCCATTAAGTTCGATTACGCTTCGATTCCATCCGCGTCCGTGCGCGGTTTTGGATCGGCCGATTTTCTCTATGTCCTCTATGGAATCGGCGTCCTTGTTTTTCTCCTTCGGTTCGGCCTTCAGCTGGCGAAGCTTCGCCGCGTTGTCCGGACTCATGGGATCCATCGATTGTGCGGAGCGAAGATCGTCGCCGTAGATCGATTATTTTCCCCGTTTTCCTTTCTCGATATCATCTTCATCAATCAAGAGCCGTCCATCGACGCCAACCTCCGTCGTATTCTGGCACACGAACAGGTTCACATCCGGCAGCAACACACCCTCGATGTCTTGCTCATGGAAATCGTCCTCAGCCTCCAATGGTTCAATCCTTTTGTCTGGCCATATAAAAAAGCTCTTCAGGAAACCCACGAGTATCTGGCCGATTCAGGAGTCATTGCGCGGGGTTTCAGTTCGGTCAAATACCAGGCGCTCATGTTCGAGCAGCACGTGGGTGCCAGTCTGTTCGAGTTCGGGAACAATTTCAAAAAATCCCAGATCAAAAGGAGAATCATGATGTTGTCCAGGATCAAATCTCCCAAGGCGGCCAAGCTCAAGCTTCTGCTGGCCTTGCCGTTGGCGATAGTCTTGGTCCTGATATTCGCCGAACCGCGCGTCGCCGACAGAACGTCCGCTTTCGGGGAGAAATCTGGTCCGGCCGATCCGACTCAGGCGAAAGTCACTGAGGTCAAAGAAGAATTCGATAAGCTCATCGCGGAGGAACAAGACCTCCGCCGGACGCTGGAAACGGCTCAGGATAAAACCACAAAGAAAGAGCTGGCGAAGAAAATCGAAACGGTCATCCAAGAGCGGCAACAGCTTGCCGCCGCGCACAATGCCAACTTTATCCCCTCACCCCACGAACTTGAGGTCATATTCAAGGAACTCAAGGAAAAAGAGGGCGTCCTCCTCGCCGAGCTCGAAAAAACAACGGATGAGTCGAAGAAAACCGCGCTCATGAAAACGCTGGAGAATATCAAGCAGTATCGAGCGCTCCTCAAGGACGCTGCCAGGTACTACGAATCGCCCCAACCCGCGACCAAGGAGATGAAGAAGCAGATGGTCGAGCTTATATAGGGAGCATATTTGGATCAAGGTCAAAACCAAAGGGGAGACATTGCATGGAAAAAAATTTAGCTGACAACGTGGCGCGGACAATATTATTCGCGACCGTTATTGTTTTTTTGATTGCTCCATGTATGGCGGCCGGGCCGACAAAATTAACTCCTAATAATCCAAAGTGGGGCGACAGCGTTACGGTGACCTACGATCCCGCCGTCAAGGGGGCGAAATTCCTGCTTGGCGATACAATTTATATCTATTATGAACTTAAGTTTCCCGGGTTCTCAAAGAACGGCTGGGCGAAAATGGTTTCGAAGGACGGAACGTTTAAGCGCGACATCACAATCCCTGAAGAGGCCAGCTTCATTTTCTTGTCTTTTGTAACGATGGACAGCCATGACCAAAACGCCGACCTTGAAAGTATGATCTATCGGCGAGATGGCCTTCCCGCTGAAGGAGCTTGGATGTGGCAATTATCGCGGGATGCATTTAAAACTAGTGAAACCAGATATATGGATGATTTCAAAAATGAACGGAAACTCTATCCCGAGAATTATCTGGTCTATCGAAACAAGTGGTGGACCGACGCCCACTTCCATAAAGACAAACTGAAGTCCATCGTCGGCCGGGAGATGGAGACCCTCAAGAAGCCGGGCATCAGGGAGTCGCCAGGACTTCTCTGGGCTCTCTCTACCGGCTACCTTATCCTCGATGATGAAAAGGCAAGCCGGGAAGTGTTACAGCGTATGGTCCGGATCTATCCCAAAAGCGAATACACGGTCTGGGCGCTGAGGGAGTATGATTCTCAGGCGTTTTCTAAACAGATCCGGGGCGAAGCGGCGGAGGAGATCAAACGCCTGAAACTCGAGCTCCTTCGGATGGATCCCGCGTCGAAAATCCTGCGCGATTACATCCTTCTCTGGGTTGCCTACGAAAAGGACGCGCCGTTGGACATCGTCCGCCCCGGCTTTGAAGCCTGGATCAGGGATGAGCCTGATAATCCGACGCCTAATTACACCCTGGCCAAGGTTCTCCTGGAGAAGAACGAAGATCTGAACGGGGCCGCCGGGCTCGTCGCGAAGGCGCTGGCCGGATTGGTCGCGGGCAAATGGCGGCTGTTCGGTGACATTTCTGGCGGCATGACCGAGCGTGCTCTGCCGGATTATTACGCGACCGCCGCAGCCATACATGAAAAGCTCGGCGATTTCCCCGTGGCTCTCGCCGAAATCAAGGCCGCCGAAAGCGCGACGAAAACAGAAAACCGCCCCGATTTGTTCGTGCGCGAAGCTTCGATTTGGCGAAACCTCGGGTATTTCGACAAAGCGGAAAACTCCTTTCTTGAGGCCCGCCGCCGTGGCGAGAAAAGCGCCGATGGAAAACTAAGGGAAATTTATCGGCAGCGTCATCAAACCGACGAGGGGTTCGATGCCTGGCTCGCGGAAAAGACGGAAAAGCAGTCGTCCGCGGCGCCCGGAGACAAGAATCCTGCGCCGGGATTCGAGGTCAAGACCCTCGACGGCGAAACCCTGCGCCTGAATGAACTCAAGGGGAAAGTTGTGGTCCTTAATTTTTGGTACATCGGTTGCGTGCCGTGCCATGTGGAAATGCCTGGTTTGAACAAGCTCGTCGAAGAATTCAAGACTGGGGAGGTCGTTTTCATGGCGTTCGCTTTGGACGATGAAAGCCGCCTCCGGGAATTTCTCAAGAAAACTACTTTTAACTACATGATCGTTGCCGGATCGTCCTCCATCTCCAAACAGTACGGGGTGTCAGCCTACCCAACCCACGTTATCATCAACAAACAAGGTCTGGTCGAATTCACCATCACCGGAGGTAGCCCCAACATCCAAGAGAATTTGCGCCCTCTCATTCGAGGCCTCTTGAAATGACAGCGGTTTCGTAAAATAGAGAGACGCAAGGGACTTCAAATCCAGTCCGGGGCGACTCGGCTGTGGGTTCGATTCCCTCCTCCGGCACACTCTCAGCACTTTATAAATCAGCAAGTTACGAGGGTCTCCGAATAGGTCCGTCACCCCCTTTCGGCGCATGGTCAATGGAGCCAAAATACCGCAAAATACGCAAGTTTCAACCCTCAACACGAAAGGTGACACGAAAGGTCGTTTTTCCTCGCCTCCGCAAAAAAGCGGGAAGAAAACGGAGTGTCTTTTTTCGCCATAGATTCGGCCAATAAATCTATTCGACGTTGGACACCGCCCTCCCATGTTTTTGCCGAGGTCGCCCTGATGGCCGCCGAGGAGCGGGAGGAGTATTGTTGAGGTCGGGTGATTTCGTGAGAGGGGAGAGGTCTTGCATCTTTCGGGCGATTTTCCGGTCGTTCGCGAAGATGAAACGGCCGGACGGCCTCCTTCGCGGCCATCTTTGTGTTATTGACTTCGATCTGCAGCCAGGAATATCCTTTATATCAGGAAGGCTCATACCGATTCCGATCTGAAAGGGAGGGATCGTCGCGTTGCGCGGAAAAGCAAATTCTTATCCCCTTCTGCATAAGGAGCATAGCATGAGAAACATTTCAATATTCATTGCCCTAGAGATACTTGTCTTGGGGTGTTGCTCAGCAACAGCCTCTGTCAAGGGCGATTCATCCATCGGGGCACAGGTGACGATCACCATTTTATACGATAATGTGTCC
>Ga0315274_10015945_pt1 | contig 10628 bp, 8 predicted proteins | sample YL17G02_20_MG_FD_203700 | JGI IMG/M metagenome (GOLD analysis project Ga0315274, IMG submission 203700) | Sediment microbial communities from Yellowstone Lake, YNP, Wyoming, USA - YL17G02_20 | ecosystem: Environmental > Aquatic > Freshwater > Lake > Sediment | place: USA: Wyoming | collected...
TTACTTTTTTCAGCGCCTCTTCCATTTGGGGGCCGGTGCGGTAAACGCCTACATTCTTATCCATCGTCTGCTGCAGTTCATTGCGTATGGCATAGATGCTTTCGCTGCCGTCGCCGTGCCCTATCTGCTCGAAGACGCGCTTCTCCTCGTCCTGCACTTTCTTCTGGGGAACGACAGGCAATGATTTTTGCGCTGCGGCGTACCTGGCTGCTTTGTCCCCAGTTATCTTGCCCCAGACCAGGCACTCGGCGGTGGAGTTGGAGCCCAGCCGGTTTGCTCCGTGCAGAGACACGCAGGCCGCCTCGCCGGCTGCCCAGATGCTCTTAACAGACGTAGCACCTTCGATATTAGTATGAATACCGCCCATGCAATAGTGTGCCGCCGGGCGAATGGGTATGGGCTCCTTTATGGGATCGATGAAGGCAAACTTGATGGCTACCTCTCTGATTAAGGGCAGCCGTTCATTTATCTTTTGTGCTCCCAGATGGGTCAGGTCGAGGTGCACGTAGTCCATGCCTTCAGGGCTAACAAAACCTCTGCCTTCCAGTATCTCGGTCGTCTCGGAGCGTGACACTATGTCTCTGGGTGCGGTCTCCAGCTTAGTGGGTGCGTATTTTTGCATGAACCGCTCGCCTTTGTTGTTCTTAAGGTATCCGCCTTCTCCTCTGGCTGCCTCGGTGATGAGGATGCCTGACGGCACCAGGCCGGTGGGGTGGAATTGTATAAATTCCATGTCCTTGAGCGGTAAGCCGGCCCTGTAAGCCATAGCCATGCCGTCACCAGTGGCTGTAAAGGAATAGGTGGTGAAGTTATACATGCGGCAGGCGCCGCCGGTGGCTATAACCAGCGCTTTTGCTTTTATCAGGAAGAACTCGCCTGTAGTCAGGTTCCAGGCTGTTATGCCCTGGAACACTCCGTTCTCTATCATGATGGAGGTGACATAGCATTCGTCGTAACGGCTGACCCTGGCGAACTTCTGCAGCCTATCGTACAGAGTATGCATCTCGAAGAAGCCGGTCTTGTCCTCGGCGAATACCGCGCGGTCGAAGCTATGTCCTCCGAAGGGCCTCTGGTTGATGCGCCCATCGGGACGCCGCGACCAGGGGATGCCCCAGTGTTCGAGCTGCACAATTTCTTTGGGTGATTCCTCCACAAAGAGAGAAACAACATCCTGGTCGGCCAGGAAGTCGCTTCCTCGGACAGTATCCCAGGCATGGAGTTCCAGGCTGTCGCCTTCTTCGGGGCGCATGACGGCAGCAGTGCCACCTTCGGCACAAACAGAGTGAGAGCGCATGAGCTGGACCCGGGAGACAATGGCTATATCCAACTCATCCTTGCTCACCCTGGCGGCCTCGACTGCCGCCCTCAGACCGGCCAGCCCCGACCCCAGGATTAATAAATCATGACTGACTTCCATTGTTATCATTCTCCAATGGCTGTTTATTCTACGAGCTATGTTTGAAGCTTAAAGCACGGCTTCCTTGTGGCGCGCGCTGTGGCACTGAATATTGACCGCCACCGGCAGGCTGGCGATGTGGGCAGGGAAGGTCTCGACGTGAACTGCGAGCGAGGTGATTCTACCTCCCACGCCACCGGGCCCTACGCCGGTTGAGTTGATGCGCTGCAAGAGCTCTTTCTCAAGCTCAGCGACCTCCGGGTCCGCTGAGGGTTTGCCAACTTCGCGCAGCAATGCCCTCTTGGCCATAATCATGGCTTTCTCAGCCGTGCCGCCAATGCCCACGCCAACGATGGTGGGAGGGCAGGGGTTGCTTCCTGCTTCATCCACCGCGTTGACTACGAAGTCAACCACACCCTGGCGACCCTGAGCCGGTTTGAGCACGGTGAAGCGGCTCATGTTCTCGCTGCCGCCGCCCTTGGGGGCGATGGTAATTTTCAGCTTGTCGCCGGGCACTATCTCGATGTGGATGATGGCAGGAGTGTTGTCCTTGGTGTTTACCCTGGCCGAAAAAGGCTGTTTTACCGCGGATTTGCGCAGATAACCTTCGGCATAGCCCTTGCGCACACCATCATTTATTGCCTGGACGAGTTCTCCGCCTGTGATGTGAGAATCCTGCCCCATCTCCACGAAGACCACAGCTAGGCCACAGTCCTGGCACAGGGGCATTTGCTCCCTGGCAGCGATTCCAGCGTTCTCCAGTATCTGGTCCAGTATCTGGCGCCCTGCTGGAGATTCCTCCTGCTCTCGCGCTTTCTTCAGGGCGGCTATGACGTCCTCTCCCAGGTAGAAATTGGCTTCCTTGCTCAGCCGTGCTACAGTATCGGTTACGTCCTTTGCTTTGATTTCTCTCATGTTCACTACCGTTAGATTTTCATTATTTTGACGAGATCCATGACGGCATCGGCTGACTTCTTCAGCGCTGCACCCTCCTCTGGAGTCAGCTTGACCTCGATAATCTTCTCGATGCCACCTTTGCCCAGCTTCACCGGAACGCCAACGAATGTACCCTTTATCCCATACTCGCCGTCAAGATAGGAAGAGCAGGGCAGAATCCTCTTCTTATCCAGGACTATGGAGTCAACTATCAGGGCTGCGCCTGCACCCGGGGCATAGAAGGCGCTGCCTGTCTTGAGCAGGGCGACAATCTCAGCGCCACCATTGACGGTGCGCTTGGCAATGGCGTCGATTTTATCCTTGGGCATAAGCTCGCTCAGAGGTACCCCACCCACCGCAGCCAGTCTGGTGATGGGCACCATCTGGTCACCATGTCCGCCCAGGATCAGGGCAGAGACATCCTCTACCGAGCAGCCCAGTTCCATGGCGATGAAGGCCCTGAATCGGGCAGTATCGAGGATTCCAGACATGCCCATGACGCGATTCCGCGGGAACTTGCTCACGTGAAGCGCTAGGTGAGCCATGGCATCGAGAGGGTTGGCTACCATGACGAGTATGCACTTGGGTGAGTATTTGGCTATCTGCTCGGTGACGCTCTGGACTATCTTCATATTGGTGAGCACCAGGTCGTCACGGCTCATTCCTGGCTTTCTGGGCACGCCAGAGGTGATAACCACTACGTCTGAGTCAGCAGTGTCCGCATAGTTGTTTGTGCCCATAATGTTGGTGTCGTAGTAGCGGATAGGCCCGGCCTGCCGCAGGTCGAGAGATTTACCCTGAGGCATGCCCTCGATGATATCTACGAGCACAACGTCAGCATAGTCACGCTGTGCCAGCAGTTGGGCACAGGAAGCGCCCACGTTTCCGGCGCCGACGACGGTTACTTTGCTACGCATATTATCTCGCCTCCTTTAGCTTTTTAATCACAGCATCCGCAACGGCGGAGGTTGTTGCAATGGAAGGGTCGTTGGGGTCAGCCTTGAGGTCATAGGTGACGGTCTTGCCCTCGGAGATGGTTTGTGTTATAGCGCTCTCTAGCCTTTGCGCAGGCTTTTCCTCTCCGATGTGCCTGAGCATCATCGCGGCCGAGAGCATCATTGCCATGGGGTTTACTTTGTTCCTCCCGGCATATTTAGGAGCGCTACCGTGAGCGGGTTCGAAAACCGCGGCCTTGTCTCCAATGTTTGCGCTGGGCACTACTCCGATTCCACCCACGAGCCCAGCGCAAAGTTCTGAGACAATATCGCCATATAGATTAGGTAGCACAATAATATCATATCGCTCTGGTTTTGTCACTAGCTGCATACAGAGGTTGTCCACGATGGCGTCCTCGAACTGGATATCGGGATAGCTCCTGGCGACTTTTTGAGCAGTAGCGAGGAACAGGCCATCGGTGAACTTCATGATGTTGGCCTTGTGTCCGCACGTAACCTTCTTCCTGCCGTGGGCGCGCGCGTATTCGAAGGCGAAGGTTACGATTCTATGGGTTGCCTTTTCTGAGATGGGCTTGAGGCTGATGCCCGAGGTCGAGCCGATTCTTTTCTGTAGCCTATCGTTTGTAAACTCAATTAGCTCTTTTGTGTCCTTGGCCCCTTTCTTAAACTCGATTCCGGCGTAGAGGTCCTCGGTGTTCTCCCTGACCACCACAATGTCAACGTTCTTATATCTGGACTTGATACCGGCGTAGGTCTTGCAGGGTCGCAGTCCGGCATAGAGGTCGAGTTCCTGTCGCAGAGCGACATTCACGCTCCTGAACCCTTTGCCGACAGGGGTAGTCACGGGCCCTTTGAGGGCAACTTTGTTCTTTCTGATAGAGCCGAGGACTTCCTTGGGAAGCGGTGTGCCATGCTTCTTGAGCGCAGCTTCGCCGACTTGGTGCACTTCCCACTTTATGGCCACGCCGGTCGCTTCCAAAGCTCTGGTCGTGGCCTTGGTTATTTCAGGCCCAACGCCGTCTCCGGGGATGAGAGTTATTGTATAAGGCATGTTGTTTACCCTAGTGAATTGTGACAATTGGGTCAACTAGCTCTTGGTAACTTTAAAATCGCCGTATTTCTTAATATATGGCACGAGGCCGCCTTCGGAAAGGATTCGGAGCATGACGTCAGGGATTTTACCGGAGGTGAGCTTAGCCCCGTTGGTGAGGTCTACGATGCTGCCGGAGGCGAGGTCTATCTCAAGTTCGTCGCCGTTGTTTATTTTATCGGTGTTGCAGATAAGCACGGGCAGACCCACGTTTATGGCGTTGCGGAAGAATATGCGGGCCACCGACTTCGCCAGCACGGCGCTTATCCCTGCTAGCTTCAGGATGGTAGGAGCATGCTCTCTGCTCGAGCCCAGTCCGAAGTTCTTGCCTGCGACAATAAAATCTCCCTTCTTCACCCTCGAGGCAAAGTTGGGGTCGGCATCCTCCAGCACGTGCTTCGCCAGTTCGGGTAGGTTGCTGCGGAGATAGTTGTATCTACCCGGCTGGATAAGGTCGGTAGAGATGTCATCCCCAAATTTAAAAGCCTTTCCTCTGAGTTTCATGCTATCTCCCTGGGATCGGTGATTACACCGGTAATGGCTGAAGCCGCCGCTGTGGCGGGACTTGATAAATAGATAAAGGCGTTGGGATTGCCCATTCTACCCTTGAAATTGCGGTTAGCCGTGGAGAGGCAGTTCTCTCCATCTCCCAGTATCCCCTGGTGTCCCCCGACACAAGCAGCGCACCCCGGAGGAAGGATGATAGCTCCTGCCTGAATTAAGGTGCGAACATATCCTGCTTTGATGGCACCCAGCAGCACTTCTTTGGACGCAGGAGCAATGAGCAATCTGGTATCGTGATGGCGCTTCTTGCCCTTAAGGATTTTGGCTACGATTGCTAAATCATCTAGTCGCCCGTTGGTGCAGGTGCCGATGAACACCTGATGCACCCTGGTGCCTTCAACTTCTGAAACCGTAGCGGTGTTATCCACTGAGTGCGGCTTCGATACCACCGGCTCCAATTTGGAAGCATCAATCTCAATGACTTGATCATATCTGGCTTCAGCATCAGGCTGGAGAGGACGCCATTTCTCGCCACGACCTTGACTCTCGAGATACTTTCTGGTTATCCCGTCCGAGGAGAAAAGTCCGGTTTTGGCTCCAGCCTCCACAGTCATATTGGCGATGGTAAGGCGCTGCGAGATGGTCATGCGGTCTATGGTGTTGCCGCTGAATTCCAGTGACATATAGGTGGCGCCATCGGCACCGATCTTGCCAATAAGATAGAGTATGAGGTCTTTGGCTGAGACCATCCTGGGGAAACGGCCTTTAACGTTCACTTTTATGCTCGGCGGAACGCGGAACCAGGTCTTGCCCAAAGCGAAGGCGATGGCGATATCGGTGGAACCCATGCCGGTGGCGAAGGCGCACAACGCCCCTGCGGTAACGGTGTGGGAATCGGCGCCCACGATTATATCGCCTGGGTTAGCGTAGGATTCTGAGATTACCTCATGGCAGATGCCCTCACCTACATCGGATACGCACGCGCCGCAATTTCTAGCGAACTCCCGGATGAGAAGGTGGTCATTGGAGAGTTCCTTGGTAGGCGTGGGGACATTGTGGTCAAGGAAGAAAATGGTAGATGAAGGATTGGCTAACCGATGGAAACCTGAGGCTTGAAACTGCCTTATGGCCAGAGGGCCTGTGCCATCCTGAGCGAAGACTGTATCAACGGGAGCTATCACGATGTCGCCAGCGCGCGCATCAACGCCTGACTTTTCGCTGAGGATTTTCTCTGCCAGAGTCTTGCCCATATCCCTCCCCACCTTCACCGATTGAAAATTAACGTAGGGGCGTTCAGTTGAACGCCCCTACAGTTTACAGGTATCTGTGTTTCTAGGCAACCTCACTATTTGGTGGAGATTATCGCCAGCACGTCGCCCTTCCTCACTGCTGCGCCTGCGACGAAGTTGACTGCTTTGATTGTTCCAGCAGCGGGAGCGGGTATGGCGTTCTCCATCTTCATAGCCTCGAGCATGACCACGATGTCGCCTGCTTTGACCTTGTCTCCCACCTTAACCAGGTAACGAATCACGGTGCCTGGCATGGGTACGGGCAGAGTAACGTCGCCTTCGGCAGCAGCTGCTGCTGGTGGAGCCTCCTTTTTAACCTCGGCCTTGGGAGGCGCTTCGGCAGGCTTGGCTGCGGGCTGCGCAACAGGTGCTGGGGCAGCGGTGGGTCGGTTAGCCACCGGCCCCGAGATAATTGCTCCGCCGGTTGGCTCTACCTCCACCTTGTAGTATTCGTTCTCCACAAAAACGTTGAAGGTTCTTATACCCGGGCCTTTGGCAGGGACTTCCTTCTTGGGCGCTTCCACTTTCTCCACAAGCTTTCCCGCCAGGGCTTTGGCGATAAGCTCGTCCTCTTTTTTAATCTCCTCAAGGGTCTTGGGCTTCATGGATGCAGGCACAGGCTCCAGTCCGTATTTTATACGCAGGAACTTCATGCCGGTCTGAGGGTACATGGCATAGACAAGTACGTCACCGATGTCTTTGGCAATGTCTTTGGTATCCTGCCTGGCCTTTTCCATCTCCGGCTTCAGTAAGTCGGCAGCGCGCCCTGTGATGGGCGTTTCGCCTTTTTCATATCCTTTGAGCACTATCTTCTGTACCTCGGGGTCGATGGGTGCAGGCGGCTTGCCATACATGCCATAAACGTAGTCCTTCACCTGGCCTGAAATCATCTTATATCTGCCGAAGAGGACATTCTGCACAGCCTGAATGCCTACGATCTGGCTGGTAGGGGTTACCAGAGGAGGATAGCCTAGCTCTTTGCGGACGCGCGGCAGCTCCTCATGGACCTCATGTAACCTATTCAGGGCGTCGGCCTCCTTCAGTTGAGCCACCAGATTAGTGGTCATCCCTCCGGGTACCTGGTGCATCAATACTCCAGTGTCGATAATGGACATCTTGCTGGTGTCCAGGAAGCTACGATACTTGGGCCCTATGGACTCAAAATAATCGTCCAGCTTAAGGAGACGTGCCAAGTCCAGGCCGCAGTCCCTCGGCGTTCCTTGCAGGGCGGCTACGATAGGCTCAATAGCTGGCTGGGAGGAACGTAAGGCGAAAGGCGCCAGGGCGGTATCTATAATATCTACGCCTGCTTCGATGGCCTTGAGGCAACTCATGGAAGCCATGCCGCTGGTATAGTGTGTGTGCAATTCCACCGGGATTTTGAGCGCTGCTTTGAGAGCCGTAATCAGTTCATAGGCATCGTAGGGGGAGAGCAACCCCGCCATATCCTTGATGCACAGGCTATCTGCGCCCATATCCTGGAAGATAACGGCCTTTTTCACCCAGTAGTCTATGGTAAAGACGGGACCGCCGATTTTGTTCTCGGTGAGGGAGAAGCTGAGGCAGGCCTGGATATGCTTCCCGGCTTTCTTTATCGCAGCAAATGAGGCCTGAACGTTGCGCTCGTCGTTCAGGGCATCGAAAACACGAAAGATATCGATACCGACCTCTGCAGAGTGTTTTACAAACGCATCGACCACATCATCGGCGTAGTTGCGGTATCCTACCAGGTTCTGGCCCCTGAGCAGCATCTGAAGCGGGGTATTGGGCATCAGTTTCTTGAAGATACGCACCCTCTCCCAGGGATCTTCGTTCAAAAACCTTGTGCAGACATCGAATGTGGCCCCGCCCCAGACTTCCATGGAGTGGAAGCCGACCTTATCCATCTCTGGGGCGATGGCTTTCATATCGTCGGTGCGCATTCTGGTTGCGAACGAGGATTGATGTGCATCGCGGAAAGTGGTATCGCATATCTTAACCGGGTTCTTTCCTTTTGAGTTTGCTTTTGCGGACATGGCTTAAGCCTCCTTCAGATTGACATAAAATGCGCTGTGCGCATCTCATTCTAGACTATTCTTCGCTGCCACAATTGGCGCATCCTCATCATCTCTTCACGCCCTGAAACATGCCATAAGCTTATCGCGGGAGCTGGCCTGCGCTGTGGGATTGTCATCAACTCGCGAGCCATATCCTCTTCTTCCATATACGCGTTCACAGCTGCCATTATGGCTGCTGATATTATGCCTCTATCTTTGTCCATCATTTTACCCCCAACGTTTTTACATTGGGATATTGCCGTGCTTCTTGGGCGGCCTGGTCTCGCGCTTGGTCGACAGGAACTCCAGGGCATTGATTATCTTGGGACGGCTATCGCTGGGCATGATAACCTCGTCCACCAATCCGCGAGCCGCCGCAATATAAGGAGTATAGAATAGATTGCGGTATTCCTCAATCTTCTCCTGGAGCTTCGCCTTGGGATCAGCAGCCTCGGAAATCTCCTTGCGGTGGATGATGTTGGCCGCGCCTTCGGCGCCCATGACTGCTATCTCAGCAGTGGGCCAGGCGAAGACCATGTCGGCGCCAAGGTCCTTGGCGCACATGGCAAGGTAAGCGCCGCCGTAGGCTTTGCGCACTATCATGGTGATCTTAGGCACCGTTGCTTCGGAGTAGCACCAGAGCAGCTTGGCGCCATGCCTGATTATCCCGTTCCACTCCTGGTCTGTGCCCGGGAGGTAACCAGGGACGTCAACCATTGTCAGCAACGGGATATTGAAGGCATCGCAGAACCTGATGAAGCGCGTAGCCTTGTCGGAAGCATTGACATCGAGGCTGCCGGCTATCATCTGAGGATTGTTGGCGATGATTCCTATCGTTCTCCCATTCAAGCGGGCGAAGCAGACGATAATGTTCTCAGCGTAGAGAGAATGGGGCTCCATGATTGTGCCGTTATCTACTATGGAGCAGATAACGTTCCTCATATCGTAGGTCTGGCGGGCGCTCTCGGGGATTATGGCATCGAGTGCTGGTGATGTGCGCCTGGGGTCGTCTCCAGTCTCAACAATGGGAGGGTCTTCCATATTGTTGGAGGGCAGGTAGCTCAGTAGCTCCTTGATTCTCTCTATGGCATGGGCATCGCTATCGCAAATGAAGTGAGCTACCCCGCTCTTGGTGTTATGAACCAGTGCCCCTCCAAGGTTTTCGAAGTCTATCGTTTCACCGCTTACCGTCTTGATGACCTCGGGCCCTGTGATAAACATGTAGCTGGTTTTCTTGACCATGAAGACCCAGTCGGTCATAGCGGGGGAGTAAACCGCTCCTCCAGCGGTGGGCCCCATTATGGCCGATATCTGAGGAACAACCCCCGAGGCGCAGGAATTGCGAAAGAATATACTGCCATACCCTGCGAGAGCGTCGATGCCCTCCTGAATACGAGCGCCACCGGAGTCATTGAGGCCTATGCAGGGTACACCTAACTTCACAGCAAGGTCCATGACTTTGGCTATCTTCTTAGCATGCATCTCGCCTAGGGTTCCGCCGCGAGCGGTGAAGTCCTGAGAGAACGCGCATACCTGTCGACCATTTACGGTGCCGTAACCTGTGACCACGCCCTCGCCGGCGATGTAGGTCTTGGGCATGTCGAAATCGGAACAGCGATGGCGCACGAACATATCTAACTCGCAGAATGTGCCGGGATCGAAGAGCAGGTCGAGCCTCTCCCTCGCCGTAAGCTTTCTGGATTGGTGCTGCTTATCAATAGCCTGTGGGCCACCTGCAGCCTTTTCTTTATCCTGTCTCGCTCCTAAATTCTTTAGCCTATCTGGAACTGTTGCCATCAGGCCGCTCCTTTCTTTGCCTGACATTTGGGTCACTCTATTTCAGTTATGGGCCTTAAATCGTTACCATACACAAAGTCTTTCCGTCGAACATCTCAGCCTTAGCGAGGAGTGAGCGGAACTTGGGGTAACATTTGCCCTCTCGGTGAGGTCAAGGAGAGATATTAGCAGTGGTTTCACCATACCTCGTAACCAAAGAAATACCTAGATAGTCTCGGTTACCAATGTTCAGTATGCCAGTTAGGGGCTTTTTTGTCAAGTTGTACTCGAGGGCAAGAAAACTCTTTTCAGGTGTGATAGAATATGCGGCAAAGTGCAATTTGAGTAGCCAACAAAGTAAGACCGGCTGATATGACAACTTATTATATCCGTGCCATGGAGCCAAGGGATATCTCACAGGTGTCTCAAATCGAACGGGAGGCTTTCCCTCCGCCCTGGCCTGCCACTAATTTCAAGCGTGAGCTGACTTCTAATACCCTGACGCATTACCTGGTAGCCTACGAGGAGTTACCCGAGCCGACAGAGCCCGTCACTGAAGCAGAGGCAGTAAATAACTTTAACTCTCCGAAATCAAGGCTGGAGGCGTTGAGATTCGGGCTGAGACGCTTGTTCGGAGGAAGGGAA
>Ga0315274_10015947_pt1 | contig 10628 bp, 9 predicted proteins | sample YL17G02_20_MG_FD_203700 | JGI IMG/M metagenome (GOLD analysis project Ga0315274, IMG submission 203700) | Sediment microbial communities from Yellowstone Lake, YNP, Wyoming, USA - YL17G02_20 | ecosystem: Environmental > Aquatic > Freshwater > Lake > Sediment | place: USA: Wyoming | collected...
GTCGTGGATTGAACGGGTGCAGGCTTTTTCCCAAAAAGTTTAGAGAGCAGGATACTTAGCTCATAGAGACCCATCAGGGGGAGAGCCATGAGCACCTGGGAGACGATGTCGGGTGGGGTCATCACAGCAGAAAATACAAAGATCAGGAGAATGGCATATTTCCTTTGCCGGGCCAACATCTTTGCATCGACCACCCCGATCCTTGCTAAAAGTACCAAGACCACGGGAAATTCGAAAACCAGACCGAAAGCCAGCAAAAATTTGATGCTGAAGGAGAGGTACTCCTTCATACTCGGCATAGGCTTGATGAAGTCGGTCGCATACCCAAGAAGGAACTTAAAGCCGGTGGGGATGGCAACATAATATCCAAAGAGAATCCCCATGGCAAAAAAGATCGAACCACCGAGGACAAAAGGGACCACATATCTCTTCTCTTTTTGATACAGACCCGGGGCAACAAAGGCCCAAATCTGGTAAAGGACGAAGGGCGAGACCAAGATCAGGCCTGCAATGAAAGCGACTTTCATATAAGTGAAAAAGGCTTCGGCCACGCTGGTGAAGATCAAAGAGCCTCCAGTGGGCATTACTTTCAGAAGAGGTGCAGCAAGGATATCAAAGAGAGACTCTTTAAAGGCGTAGCAAACAAAAAAACTGACCCCAATGGCGATAAAAGAAAGAATTAATCGCTTTCTCAGCTCTTGAAGGTGAGCGGTCAGGGGGAGCTTCTTCTCATCCATGGGAAGGGACCTCTTCTTTCGCCCCTTCCGGCTCCTCCTTCTTTTCCTTCTTGACCTGCTCCCCCTCGATAAGGTTCGATGCCCCTTCGAGAGGTGGGGTCTCTGCAGGCCTGGAAAACAGTGGTAAGGTCCCTTGCTTAGTCTCTGTAGAGATGGGAGACTTGGCAGGAGCCGGTGTCTCAGTGGTAGCCTCTGGAGGGGTAGCGGCCTCTTCAGCAACCCCTGAAACCTCTTCGGCCAAATTAGCTATAAGGTTCTCTTTCTCTTCCGTTAAGGTACTCTTCAGCTCTTCCAGATCCTTGGTCTCTGCCTCAAAGCTCTCCTTCACCTCTTCGGTGGCCTTTTTAAACTCCCTCATCGCCCTGCCAAAGGCCTTGGCCAATTCTGGAAGTTTATTCGGCCCAAAGACGATCAAGGCAATCGCCAGGATGATCAATAATTCCGGCAATCCAATATTAAACATAAATTCTCCTTAAAAGTTTTATATCATAATTTTTCTTACGAATGCAATAAGGGATGAGACGACAGGGGATTGAGTTTTGTCTGCGAGAATGATATAAATCAGCCATCATGACCATTATTCATATCAATGTTCCTTATTCGATGCTCCTTCAACGGATCGATTTTGTTCTCCAGAACCGCATCTACCCTGAGATCTATTTCAGTGCGGAGGACTTGGATGCCTACCATGAGAAGGATGTGAAACATCTGGCTGAGACCCTTCAGGGAAATGCGTTGGAAACGACTTTACACGGCCCTTTTATGGATTTAAGTCCTGGGGGAGTTGACCGAAAGATTAAAGAGGTCACATCAGACCGGTTCTTGAAGACGATCGAATTGGCCAATTTCTTCAAGCCGAAGATGATCGTCCTTCATCCTGGGTACGAGAAATGGAAGTTCGATGGAAATGTCAAGCTTTGGCTCGAGAGCAGTCTCCAAACCTGGAGGCCTTTGGTCAAAGAGGCTGAAAAGTCGGGGTTGACCCTTGCCATCGAAAATGTCTTTGAAGAGACTCCTGATTCTTTAGCGACACTCCTGAATGAGATCGATTCACCCCATTTCCGATTCTGCTTCGATACAGGCCATCATCATCTCTTCAGCAAAACCCCTCTTCCCATCTGGTTTGAAGTCTTAGGAAGGTATCTCCGTGAGGTTCATCTCCATGACAATCATAGAGAGATGGACGAACATCTCCCAGTGGGTGAGGGAGGGTTCGATTTCGATCGATTCTTTAACCTCCTTTTACAATTTGGATTGAATCCGATTTATACCATCGAACCTCATGAAGAAGCTCATCTTTGGAGAGGACTGGAAGCAGTTAGACGATACATTAAAACATAAATGAATAAATGAATAACTTGACAATTAGAAATGCATTTAATAATATTGCTCCACTCACAATGAGAAGGCTTTGAAAGGAGGTGATGCCTTAACGTAAGGGAAAAGGAGGGGTTTGGTTTCTTAAACATTAATTTTATTTTAGTAGAGAAAAGGAGGTCACTATGAAACGTTTATTCGCTTTGTTCATCGTTCTTGTTATGATCATGGGTCTGAGTATGATCACCGTACTGGCGGCTGCACCTGAAAAGGCAAAACCAGCGGAAAAGGCAAAACCAGCAGCATTCGTTTATGAAGACAAGATTGGGGTGGTGAAGATCAAGCCCGGCGCACCCATCCATATTGCCTGCTGGATGGTCGTCGCAGGACCGGACGCCTCATTAGGTACAGATACCAAACGTGGCGTCGAGATTGCTATTGGAGACAAGGGTGGAAAAATCCTTGGCTTCCCCATCAAGTTGAGCGTTCAAGACACGGGCTGTAACGCCGAAGGTGGCCAAGCCGCTGCGACCAAACTTGCTGCCGACCCGACCATTGTGGCGGCGATCGGCTCAAACTGTTCAAGCGAGGCCAAGCCTGGTGCGCCGATTTTATGGAAGGCTGGCATCGCCACGGTATCACCTTCAAATACCGCACCATTTCTAACAGACCCGAAACGCGGGCCAGAATATGACGGTTATCTGCGAACAGCCCACAATGATAAGGTGCAGGGAGCCGTTGCAGCTGAATTCGCCATCAAACAATTGAAAGTCAAAAAGGCTGCGACCATCCATGATGGAAGCCCCTATGCTGAGCAACTTCAGGCTGTCTTTGCCGAGACCTTTAAGAAACTGGGCGGGGCCATCACCTCTCAGGAAGCAGTTGCTCCAACGGACACAGATATGCGACCGGTTCTAACCAAGATCGCAACAGGGAAGCCCGAATTCATCTACTACCCCATCTTTATTGCAGCAGGCGGACACATTACACGCCAGGTGAAGGAGGTAAGGGGCATGGAGAAGGTCGGCCTGATGGGTGCTGACGGCATATTCTCTCCTGACTTTTACAAGGCTGCGGGTGACACAGCGATTGGCATGTATCACTCGAGCCCTGACTTCTCAGCTTTTGCTGCCGGTTATAAGAGCTTCCTGGAGAAGCATCAAAAGAAATATGGTGAAAAACCATTAGCCCCCTTCCATGCACATGGCTATGATGCGGCGTTGATGATCTTTGCTGCTATCGAGAAAGTGGCCAAAAAGGCTCCAGACGGCACACTATACATTGGCCGTCAGAAACTTCGGGACGCTCTTTACGCTACCAAGAACTTAAAGGGCTTGACTGGAAATGTTACCTGCGACAAATATGGAGACTGTGCAGACCCGAGGATCGCAGTCTATAAGACGACAGAAGAAAATGTTAAGAAATTAGTGATGCCGGATAAACCTTTCTGGACGCCTGCAGCACCAGCTAAAGCTCCAGCTAAAGCAGCACCAAAAACTCCTGTTGAAAAAACTCCGGTTAAAAAGTAACCTTATTTTTAAAAAACCGGGGTCCTTGGAAACTGAAAGGGTGAGCCGGGAACGATTTTCGTACCCGGCTCACCTCTAATTTGAAGGTCAAAAATTAGGTAGAACAGATCAAAATTCAATTTGTGAAGTGATCTCAAGGAGAGCTCTGAAAAACTACCATACGCTCTCTTGTCGGTACGACTCGTATCCGAGATTGCACAGATTTCAAAAAATGATTAAGCAGATTTTCTTACTTTTCAATGCATTTCATATCTGTGCAATCGTTCCATAATCTATGTAATCAGAGATTTCGGGACTTTTTCAGAAATCTCTCATGGGGTCGAGGCCCTTATGCTGAAACGTTGGAGAGAAAGGATTACCCCCACAGATATCGCCATGTGGCTCATTGGAGGAATAATTTTAGCCGTGATTATTTGGGGCTCTGCCGCCACCTTAACCACAGGCCGATATACCCTTTACCACTGGTTTGATTTCCTCATCTTCGGTTTGGCTCAGGGGAGCATCTACGCCCTTATCGCCATGGGTTACACCTTGGTCTATGGAGTTTTGCGGATGATCAATTTCGCCCATAGCGAAGTCTTTATGAGTGGGCCTTACACTGCATATTATGTTGCGGCTGCTTTTTACTCATCCGGTTTTCTCGATCGCCAGCCTATCCTTTGTTTGGTCATTATTTTCCTAGTCTCTATGGCTACTTCAACTTTGATCGCCTTTCTTCTCGAACGGGTTGCTTACCGTCCCCTTAGGACCGCACCCCGCTTGATTCCCCTCATTACTGCTATTGGGGCCTCCTTCTTTCTTCAATATACCTTTCGGGGGCTTTATGGTTCAGGATTCCAGGCTTATCCAGTGGTGAAGATGATGGAAGGTCAAATAGTTTTCGGTGAATTTCGAATTTTACGGATTCAGGCAGTGGTGATTGTGGCCGCTGCATTGCTGTTGGCTGCTCTCTATTCCTTTGTCCAGCGCACACGTGTTGGGAAGGCGATCCGTGCAGTCTCCGAAGATAAGGAGGCTTCCTTGCTGATGGGGATTAACATTGACAGGATGATTGTGACGACATTCATTATTGGTGGGATGGCAGCCGGAGCAGCTGGTGTTCTCTATGCTCTCATGTTCAAACAGGTGCACTTCTTCATGGGTTTTATTCCAGGGATTAAGGCCTTTACTGCGGCCGTATTGGGTGGAATCGGTAATATACCAGGAGCCATGCTGGGGGGAATTTTTCTCGGTCTCGTCGAATCCATAGGTCCCAGCCTCTTCTTAGACGGTCTGGGAATTGTGGCACCTTACCAGTTAAAAGATGCGATTGCCTTTATCATGCTCGTGCTCGTGCTTATTTTTCGACCTACCGGCATTCTGGGAGAGCGTCTGGCAACAAAAAAAGCCTGAGGTGAAAAAAGGAATATTGGAATGATGGAATAATGGGTTAACAACCAAAATCGGAATGCAATTGAAAGGAGGCGAAAGCCTCCCGTACCCAATGTTCCATTATTCCACTATTCCATTATCGCATAGTCCAAAAGGGAGTCTTCATCAAGGAAGAGTAATGCGGCAAGCTCGACCTATTTGGCAGGAAGGAATAAGAGTTGGACTGATTGGTGGTATCGTAGCAGTACTGCTTTCACTCATCGGGATGGTCGAGGCTTTTAGCCAACGCGATATTATTAGCAATGTCGTTTCGATGGGCCATACCCTTTTACTCCTGGTTGCAGTGTTCATGGGCTACCTGGCAGCCAAACGCACCACTCAGACTGAGCCGCTATGGATTCTTGTCAATAGTTTTATTTCAGGGCTGATGATAGGGGGTTTGCTGGCTCTTCTGGTCATTGTAGGGAGCCTGATCAATCTCCGAAAAGTCTTCGTCAATGCCATGCCTATCCTTTACGAATTACTTACTTTTAAACAAGGGACACAGATTGGCGTTTTCCTGCTTCTTGGTGCTGGAGCCCTGAGTGGTATTCTGGCAGGTCTATTCTATTTCTCGCCCCCCCTTGCCCGTCGGGTCTTGATAAATTCCCTGGGGAGCATTGTGATGGCAGGTGTGCTGCAAGATTTGCTTTATCCAACCTTTGCCCTCTGGGGTCCTCTGGCGGTCATCAACGAGTGGCTCTTCACCGCCAATGGACTCACCCTCCATGGTGCCATTGGATTGTTCATCTTGGTTGCTGCTTTTTCCTATTTTTGGGCTAAAAGGGGAAGTTCAATTCGAACTGGCCTCCGAGGGTTGCCACCTAAAGGTCAGCGTTTATTAAAGATAACGAGTTTACTTATTCTTATCATTATTTTGCTCGCTTTGCCGCAGGTACTTGGCCTCTTCCTGAGTGAAGTGTTGACCATCGTGGGTCTATATGTTCTTTTGGGCTTGGGGTTAAATATCGTCGTCGGCTTTGCTGGCCTCTTGGACCTTGGCTACGTGGCCTTCTTCGCCATTGGTGCCTACACGATGGCCGTATTGACCTCACCTGAGCTGGGCTTCTTTAGTCTGTCGTTCTGGGGAGCTCTCCCCTTTGCAATTTTCATGGGGGTCATGTCGGGAGTTATCCTGGGTGTCCCTGTCCTCAAAATGCGTGGCGACTATCTCGCTATTGCAACGCTTGGTTTTGGCGAAATCATCCGTATTCTCGTTCTATCCGACTTTCTAAGGCCATGGTTGGGTGGAGCTCAGGGTATTGGTAAAATTCCTAAGGCATCCATCGGGGGCTTCGAGTTTGCGGGCCCTCCACAGATCTACTATCTTATTCTTGTCGGCTGTTTGCTCGTTGCCTTTGTCTCCTTGCGACTAAGAGATTCCCGGTTGGGGCGTGCCTGGATGGCAGTGCGTGAGGATGAGGATGTGGCCCAGGCTATGGGGATAAACCTCGTCGCCACTAAGTTATTGGCCTTCGCTACCGGTGCTGCCTTCTCTGCTCTAAGCGGTGCCATCTTTGCCAGCAAACTCAGCTCAGTCTATCCCCATAGTTTTAATGTCATGATTTCCATTAATGTCCTCTGTCTCATCATTGTAGGGGGGATGGGAAGTATTCCTGGTGTGATCGTGGGATCTATTGCCCTCGTTGGTTTGCCTGAGCTGTTGAGGGAGTTTGCTGAGTACCGGCTTCTGGTTTATGGTGCTGCTCTGGTGGCCATGATGCTTCTCAAGCCAGAGGGCCTCTGGCCAGAGGAAGTACGGCGTCGCGAGTTACACGGGGCAGAATCTGTCGAAACAGAACCCAAATCGGTCTCAGACTCGAAACCCAGTAAGTAGGAAGGTTAATAACAGTTTAGCCATTTTTTATAGATGGCCAAACTGCAATGCAAAATACAAAATTTTAAATGCAAATTGTAAAATTGTTGAGACTTCTTCTCTAAAATTTATATTTTTCATTTTGCAATTTACAATTTTCAATAAGGTTTTATGGCTATCCTCACTGCGAGCAAAACGACTAAACGATTCGGCGGGCTGATTGCCGTGGATGAATTGGATTTAGAGCTCAAGGAGTATAGTATTCACAGCATCATCGGACCTAATGGAGCTGGCAAGACGACCTTCTTTAACTGTGTGACCGGCTTTTACCGGCCTGAAGTCGGAGAGATACTCCTCAACAGCCACTCGCTGGTTGGTCTTCTCCCCGATCAAATTGTCCGTCTTGGGATTGCCCGTACCTACCAGAATATTCGTCTCTTTCCTAACCTGACAGCGATGGAGAACATCCTAGTGGGGTTGCATAGTCACTTGAAATCAGGATTTTTTGGTATTGTTTTGGAGTTACCAGCTACCCGGAAAGAAGAGAAAATAGCTGCTGAGGAGGCGCGGCGCCTCCTCAGATTTGTCAACTTAGTCGGCAAGGGTGATTTTTTGGCAAAGAACCTTCCTTATGGTGATCAGCGAAGGCTTGAAATCGGCCGTGCCCTGGCCGCCCTCCCCAAATTGTTGCTCCTTGATGAACCTACTGCTGGCATGAACCCACGAGAAACACAAGAAATAATGGATTTCATTCGGCACTTGCGTGATGAATTGAGTATTACGATTCTTCTTATCGAGCACCAGATGCGGGTTGTGATGGGAATCTCCGAAACAGTGACCGTATTAGACTATGGGAAAAAAATTGCAGAGGGTACCCCAGCCCAAATTCAGAAAGATCCTAAAGTTATTGAAGCCTACTTGGGGAGAGGAAGTGCCTCCGAAGTGAGTCGCACCGGATAATTTTAGATTTAAGATTTCAGATTTTAGATTTTTAAATCTTAAATCTGCAATCTGCAATCAGGTTTTAACCATGGCAATGCTTGAAATCGAAAATGTGCATACCTACTATGGAAATATTCATGCCCTCAAAGGTATCTCGCTCACCGTTGATAAAGGGGAGATCGTCACTCTGATTGGAGCCAATGGAGCGGGAAAGAGCACTACGCTCAAGACCATGAGTGGTTTATTGCGGCCCCGTCAGGGGTTTATTCGCCTCGACGGTGAAGACCTTACCCGCTATCCTCCATACGAGATTGTGGGTAAAGGGGTGGTGCAAGTTCCTGAAGGACGCCGCGTCTTTGGTCGGCTAACGGTGACAGAGAATCTGGAGATGGGCGCTTTCGCCATTACTGATCGCCAGCGAATCAGTGCAAACATGGAAAGGATCTTTACTCTCTTCCCCAGACTGAAAGAGCGCCGTTCCCAAGTAGCTGGTACGCTGAGTGGTGGTGAACAGCAGATGCTGGCTACCGGTCGAGCGTTGATGGCTAACCCCCGCATTCTTTTAATGGATGAACCTTCAATGGGCTTGGCACCGGTATTGGTGGATAGCATCTTTGAAACGATTCGGCAACTGCATGCTGACGGTACGACTATTCTCTTGGTTGAACAGAATGCGCGCATGGCACTGCAGGTTTGCAGCCGGGGCTACGTACTGCAAACAGGTTCGGTAGTGCTTAGTGATTCAGCCGAAAATTTGCGTAAGAACGAGATGGTTCGAAAGGCCTATCTGGGCGAGACATAAACCAGTGGGGTTCTCCATTCAAACAATAACCTTTCCCCAAATATCGCCATTTTATTCAAATCCCAAATATCAAACACCAATAATCAAATAAACTCCAATGACCAATGCCCAAACTCAATCATTGATTTAATTGTTGGTGTTTATTCTTAACATTGAAATTTGGTGATCGGTTATTATTTGGAGCTTGGGATTTGGTGATTGGAAATTAGTCTGTTGCAGTGGGTTGATATACAGGGTAAGTATTAACTTACTCCATACTGACTCTATGGACCTTAATTTCTTGCTTCGTGGGCTCATCATCGGCTTTTCAATTGCCGCGCCTGTTGGACCAATCGGTGTACTGTGCATACGTCGTACATTAGCCGAAGGCAAAGCCTCTGGTCTTATCTCTGGTCTGGGGGCTGCCACCGCTGATGCCATCTATGGCTTCATTGCTGGATTCGGGCTCACATTCATTTCAAGTATCCTGATCCGCCAACAAGTATGGTTTCGCCTTATAGGCGGTTTATTTCTCTGCTTTCTGGGCCTCAAAACCTTCCTGGCAAGACCTGCAGAACTGGCAGCTTCAGCTAAAGGAAATGGCCTCCTTGGCGCTTATGCCTCAACGTTTTTCCTGACCCTCACAAATCCAATGACGATTCTATCTTTTACGGGGATATTTGCCGGTTTGGGGGTGGGAAGTGCAAGCGGCAACTATGTCTCTGCGGGATTTTTGGTCCTGGGTGTATTTATTGGCTCAGCCCTATGGTGGCTTATCTTGAGCAGTGTCGTCGGCATGATTTCGACAAAGGTCGACCCTCACAGGTTGCGGTGGGTAAACAGAATCTCAGGCGTGATCATCACAGTATTTGGTCTGCTTGCCCTGCTGAGTCTCTGAAATGAGTTGAAGAAGTTCGTAGCTTTTAGTACGTAGCTTTTAGTTCGGAGTTCAGAGTACAGCCATTGCAGATTTAATATTTGTTCAGTCTGCAATCTAAAATCTTAAATCAAAAAACCTACATTTTCTTGTGGTGCCAAGAAAAGATGAGTCTCTTGCCAAAGGGATAGGAGGGCGAACTTGGTTTATACGCAGTATATTAATCGCCGATACAACAGGAGTGGAAGACTTTGGCAGAATCTTTTCTTTTCTGCGATCGTAGAGGAGGGACCCTACTGATGGGCTGTAGCTCGCTACATAGAAAGGAACCCTGTTAGGGTGAACATTGTAGAAAGAGGTGAAGATTATCCCTGGTCAAGTGCGAAGGCTCATGTTCTAAGGGTAAGAGATGCTATTCTTTCGAGTGAGGATTGGTTAGAAGAAAGCGAGTTTAATGCCTACCGTGAATTTTTGACGGATGAGGATAGAAACAAAGAGGATTCTATCAGGAAGGCGACCTCAACGGGCAGGCCTCTTGGAAGTGAGGAATTCATAAAAAGTCTTGGGAAAATCCTTGAGATTAATATTTTCCCGAAGAAGCCAGGGCGACCGAAGAAGGAGAAATAATAGAAATATGGGAGGTGTCCCTCATTATTTTAGTAATTTCATATAAAATGATATATTATTTTAATTATCAGTGAGGAAAGGATAGAAGGGGGGTAGCCTTGGAAGACCGGATATTAATTGTCGATGATGAAGAGGTGATCTGTAGTATCTTTGCTCGAAGGCTTACCAGAGAAGGATATGTCTGCGTCACAGCTAACGATGGGAGAGAGGCCATCAGATATTTTTATAACCATCCTTTTTCCCTCATTATTTCTGATATCAAAATGCCCGAAATGGATGGCCTCGAGTTATTAAAAAGAGTCAAGGCAATGAATCCAAACATGATGGTGATCGTGGTCACCTCCTTTCCGGATATTGATTTGGCAGTGGAGGCCATGCGCCTTGGGGCCTATGATTTCATCATAAAACCGGCTGACCTGGATTTGATGACCCTCAGTGTCAAAAAGGCCTTGGAGAAGAAGAGGCTGGAGGAAGAGATTTCGGCCTACCGTAGCCATCTTGAGAGATTAGTGGAGGAGAGGACTGCAAAACTTCAACAGGCTTACCGTATCTTGAAGAAGGCCCATTTAGATTCGGTTAAGGTTCTTGCAGA
>Ga0315274_10015949_pt1 | contig 10627 bp, 10 predicted proteins | sample YL17G02_20_MG_FD_203700 | JGI IMG/M metagenome (GOLD analysis project Ga0315274, IMG submission 203700) | Sediment microbial communities from Yellowstone Lake, YNP, Wyoming, USA - YL17G02_20 | ecosystem: Environmental > Aquatic > Freshwater > Lake > Sediment | place: USA: Wyoming | collected...
CGATTTCACCGCGATGAGCGCGGCGGCATGGTTGACTACGCCATCATGTTCGTGGCGGTGCTCCTCGTGCTGGTGGTGCCGATCATACCCGGTTCGTCGGAGGCAGGGCATGCGATTACGATTCCAGAGGCGCTCTGGGACATTCTGGCGGAATACTTCGGAATGATTGCGTATTATGTCACGTGGCCGTTCCTGTAACGGCCCTAGAAAAGAAGGGAGCCACAAATGAGGGTAATCAGTCTTCTGAAGCGGCTGCACGCGGACGAACGCGGCGCAGAGGGGTTGGAGAAACTCCTGATCGTCGCGGCCATCGTCCTGCCATTGCTGGGCCTCCTGATCATCTTCCGGGATGCCATCAAGGAGTGGGTCAGCACGATCTGGGAAGAGGCCCGCGGTAAAGAGTCGGCGGCCCACCAGGACTACTTCGGTAGCCAGGTGCCGACGGGCAGTGGTTCCGGCAGTTAGTCGGCCCGGTGGGAAAGAAGGGAGTTGCACATGAGAGCAGCCACTCTCTTGAGGCGGCTGCACGCGGACGAGCGCGGCGCCCAGGGGTTGGAGAAACTCCTTATCATCGCGGCCATCGTCCTGCCATTGCTGGGCCTCCTGATCATCTTCCGGGATGCCGTCAAGGAATGGGTCGGCCAGATCTGGGAAGAGGCCCGCGGTAAAGAGTCGGCGGCCCACGGCGACTACTTCGGTAGCCAGGTGCCGACGGGCGGCGGTTCCGGCGGTTAATCGCCACCACCGAAAAGAAGGGAGCCACACATGAGGGTATCCACTCTTGTGAGGCGGCTGCACGCGGACCAGCGCGGCGCCGAGGGGCTCGAGAAAATCCTGATCATCGCGGCCATCGTTCTGCCCCTGTTGGGCCTGCTCATCATCTTCCGGGATGCCGTCAAGGATTGGGTCGGGCGGGTCTGGACAGAGACCATCGACTTGGAGGCTCGGTCCCACCCGGAATATGTGGGTCCCGGAGTGCCGGGCGGCAGCAGCGGCTAGTAGCCACGGCTGGAATCGCTCCGAGCCTCGGCGGGGCTCGCAGGCGATTGCCGTTACCGGGGCCCCGTGTCGGCCTTTCCGCCGGCACGCGGGATGCGCGGACGACGCTGCGCTTGCCCCGAGAGCAAGACGGCAGGGGTGAGGAGCGTCCGTGACTTGGGAATGGGTCTCAAGGGCTTTCCTGGCGGCGGTCCTGGTCGCGGCAGCGGTCACGGACCTCCGCCGGGGAACCGTCTATAATTGGCTGACGTACCCCGCGATTCTGATTGGCCTTGCGCTGGGCGCCGCGGCGGGGGCCGCTGCCGGAAACGCCGGTGAAGGACTCATTAACCATTTTCTCGGTCTGGCCTTTGGCTTCGGCGTCCTGCTGGCGGCGTACGTGCTGGGAGGGATGGGCGGCGGCGATGTGAAACTGATGGCGGCGGTCGGGGCCACCCTCGGATGGCCGGGAGTGCTGCACGCGGTCTTCTACTCGTTCGTGGTGGGCGCGGCTGTCGGGCTGATCGTGCTGGTGTGGCGCGGTCAGGTGCGGCTGGCCCTGCGGCGCCTCTGGCTGGCCGTCCGGATTCTTCCGCTTCCCACCGCCACGATGGACGATGCCGTGCCGGTGAGCACGTTTCGCGTTCCGTTCGGCTTTGCCGTGGCCGTCGGCACGCTTTGGTACCTGGCGGAGGAGACTTGCGGGGGGTCGCTGTGGGACGGCGCGAGCCGCCTTGTTTCAAGCCTGTCGGCATGATGCGGCACCAGGCGAGGGTCCCGGTATGAACGGCAGACGAAATCGTCGGATGATCTGGCTCGCCGTGGCCAGCGGTCTTGCGACCGTGGGCCTCGTCTGGCTGGCTGTCCAGGCATGGAACGATCTGCCCGAGTGGGCGCTGGCGGCCGCGGGCAGCCCGCTCGCCATGAGGTGCCTGGCGGCCATCATCGTCGGCATCGTGGCGCTCTTTGCGATCGTGGCGCTGCTGGTACGCGTGCGTCCGCGATCCCCGGCGGCAGGCCCGCGCAGGCTTCATGCCGACCAGGGCGGCACCGCCGCCATCGAGATGGCCTTTGTCGCCCCGCTTGCGCTCATGATCTTTCTCGTTATGCTTCAGGCCGCCATCCTGTTCAACGCGAACATGGTGGTCCACTATGCGGCGTTCGCGATGGCCCGCGTCGCCATTGTGACGGTCCCGCTGGAGATCGACGAGGAACTGCACAACCTCGTCTATAACCCGGAGGTGGCGTCCAATCCGGCGTCGATAAAAATGGAGTTGGTCCGCCGCGCGGCCGTTCTGGCCCTCATGCCGATCAGCGCGCGCCTGTCGGCCGCGGCCGGCGGCACGGACCAGGGAGGCGCCACCGTCCAGACGCAAACTCAGGGCGCGTTCCAGCGCCTCGGCGCAAAGGACCGGCCGTGGATCCGCCGCGTCCAGCCGCAGTATGACTACACCAACGGCAAGATCACGGTCCAGGCCGGCGAGATTCCGGTTACCCAGATTGAAATCGCCCAGCCCGACCACTGGCGCGAGGGAAACCGCGACACCGCGTGCCCTTACCGGCACACGCTTCGCGGAGACTGGGAACTTGACGCCGGCGACTGGAATTATTACACGGTCTGCCCCTACTATCCGGACCGCATGGATTACTGGTACTGGGAGGACCTGAAACTGCGCCTCACGTACCAGTTCCTGCTCGAGGTGCCGTATGCGTCGCGGTTCCTTGGGCAGCAGGTCCAGGTCCCGGGTCTGGAGGGCAACCAGTATGCCACCGAGATTCGGGCCGTCGTGATTCTTTCGAACGAGGGCGGACCGGAGTTGAGACCCAAGGATATGTGATGCGCCTTGCCGCGCGCCATACAGCCCCCGTTGGTGAACGGGGGTCGTAACCAGCCCCCGATGGCAATCGGGGGTGAGGAGACACGCTCAGCCATGGCAGATCAGTTGTTTACGGGTTCACTGAAGCCCGGCAGCCTGCTCGACAAGTACGAGGTCCGCGAGCAACTGGTGGCCGGCGGGATGGCCATTATCTACAAGGCCTACGATCCCTCCCTGGACCGATATGTGGCGATCAAGCAGGTTGCCCCGCACCTGGCGTCCGACGAGAAGTTCGCCGTCCGGTTCCGCCAGGAGGCGCAGACCCTGGCGCGCCTCTCGGCCTCTCAGGCCAACATCGTCCATGTCCATGAACTCATCCAGCAGGACGGGCAACTGTATCTGGTGATGGAGTACGTCGAGGGGACGACCCTGCGAGCCATGCTGGACCGCGGCCCCGTGCCGCTCCAGACCGGCCTGGGCATCCTCCTTTCGACCGCCCTGGGCCTTCGGGCGATGCACGCCCAGGGGATCGTCCACCGCGACCTTACGCCCAACAACATCATGATGGCCAAGGACGGCGCCCTGAAGATCACCGACTTCGGCCTCATCGGCCATTCCGGAGGCCGGACGAGCCTCCCCATGGGCACCACCAAGTACATGGCCCCCGAGACGTTCACCGGGGCGCTGATCGACCCGCGGGCCGACCTGTATTCGCTGGGCATGATCGCGCTGGAGATGTTCGCCGGGCCGGAGAAGTTCGGCGAGGCCTTCAAGGACGTCCTCCGCGACGAGAAGGCGCAGCAGGTCCGCTGGATGCACTGGCATTCCAACCCCGGCATGCGTGCCCCGTCGCTGCGGGACCTCCAGCCGGGCATCCCGCCCCTGGTGGCCAAGATCGTCGAGCGCCTCCTGGAGAAGGACCCGTCGAAGCGGTTCGCCTCGGCCGACCAGATCGTGCGGTGGCTGCGGCGGATATTCGTCATGCACGTACAGGGCAAGAGTATCCCCCAGACCGACTCCGAGGCGATGGAGAAGGAGATGGAGGCCGAGGCCGCAGCGCCGGTCGTGCGGCCGGTCGTGGCGGTGGCGGCCGTCGGAGCGCCGAGAGCCGGGCTGCCCGGGGTCGAGTCGGGCGAAAGGACCGCCCCGCTCCCGCAGGTCAAGTGGACCTGGAAACGCGCCCTCTTCTGGGGTTCGGTCATCGCCGGGCCGCTCATCCTGATTGCCGCCACGCTGGTTATCCTTAAGATGCGCGAGGAGTCGAGCCGCATCAGCCAGGCCCGCGACGCCCAGCGACTGGCCGACGAGATGTTCCACAGCAAGGACTACCCCGCCGCCATCGAGGCGTACATGAGGATCGTCCAGGATTTTTCGCGCGACCTGAATAGCGTCGCCATGTACGCCATGCAGCACGCCACCATGGCCCGGGCCGAGGATGCGCTCCAGAAGAAGGACTACGCCAAGGCCGATGAGTACGCCAACACGGCCCAGGAGAAGTACGGGGCCGAGCAGGACTGGATCAGCCGGTTCAGGACGCGCTTTACTCAGTCGAAGGACATCGATGAGAAGATGGCCCTGGCCGATGCCGCCCAGAAGGCAGGCAACTTCGAGGGGGCCATCGCCATCTATACGGACCTTGTGGCACATTACACCGACCTGAAGGTCAATGAGCGCATCGCCGAACTCACGGAACAGGTGGCACTGCGCGGGTACCAGAGCCTTATCAGGAAAGCCAATGACGCCATCGCGAAACGCAAGTACAACGATGCCTACGATTACCTGGCGGAGGCCCGCAAGAATCGCGAGACGCCGGAAGTCCTCGACATGATGCAGGCACTCGATAACCTCGTGAAAAGCAGCGAGGCCTACGCGCAGGCCGAAAAGGACGCCGCCGACGGCAAGTGGGACAGGGCCTACGAAGGCTACAAGAGGGTGATGGACATCAGCCCGTCCGAGGCCGTCCGCACCAAGATGAACATCGCCAAGGCCGAGGGACTCTGGGCCACCGCCAAGTCCCTCAAGGATGCCGGGCAGAACGACGAAGCCCGGACGTTGGCCATGGAAGTCCTCAAGTTCAACCCGAACCACGCGGATGCCCTGAAGTTCATCCAGCAGCAGAACCAGGCCAAGACCCTGGCCGGCTTCATCGCGGGCGGCGACGATGCCATGGCAAAGGAGCAGTGGGAAGCCCTAATCAACAGTTTCTCCATGGCGCTGCCGCTCCTCGACTCCAAGGACGATGCCACCAAGAAGCGGCTCGAAGACCAGATCACGGAGGCCCGTTACCGCCTGGCCCTGGGCAAGGCTCGCGATGCCTTTGCGCGAGACGACTTTGACGGGGCCCGCCGCTATATCACCGAGGCCCTGGGGTACAAGGACACGCCTGAGGCCAAGGCCCTCCTGGAGCAGGTCAACAGCCGCGAGTCGTACAAGAAACACCTCACCCTGGGCAAGACGCTGATGGGGCAGGGCCGGTACATGGACGCCCGCAAGGAATTCCTCGAGGCCAGGAAGGTCTCGGACACCCAGGAGGTGCGCACACTTTTGGCGGACTGCGATTACCTGCGGGCCATGTCGCAGGGCAAACAGTACCTGAACACCCGGCAGTACCTGGAAGCAAAGGCCCAATTCAACCTCGCCCTGGCGGCGAAGCGCACGCCCGAGGCTGAGGCGTACTACAAGGAAGCCGAACGTCTGGCGATTGCCGCGGGGAAGAAACCAGGTGAACCATGAACCGTTCAAGCATTGATCGGCGCTGGGAAACGCGAGGCGGACTGACGCAGAGGCTGTTGCGGCTGCACCGATGCCAGCGCGGCCAGGCCATCTACGTCGTCGTGATCTTCGCCTTCCTCATGGCGGGCCTGGTGTTCCTGGTCCTGAATTCCGGCGAGAAACTCAATCACAAGGTCCAGATGCAGAGCACGGCCGACGCCGTGACCGCCACCGGCGCCGCATGGTACGGCAGGGGCCTCAACACCGTCTCGATGTGCAACGTCGCGGAGACGCAACTTCTGTCGATGATCAATCTGCTGGACACGCTGAAGACCGTTACCCCGCCGGCCGTCAAGTGCATCGACGAATTCGTCCAGAACATCGGCCAGTCGCACGCCGGCCACGACATCCAGAACGACGAGCGGCTCCGCGTCTGGCTGGTCGTCGGCAACGCCAACCAGGAGCAGGCCATCCTCCACCAGTTCGACGAGATCGTGCAGGCCGTGAACTGGCCCGACTACCTGGACTACGACAGCGGCATCCTATGGCAATGCATTTACCTGATGGACGGTTTCTCGCAGGCGGTGGTCGCCGACACCCCCCTGGCCGCCCAGCGCGAGGCGATGGACATCGCCCAGAAGAACCACGCCGAGTTCGGCTTCGTCCTGCCGCTGTGGCCGGCGCTGCCGGTGACGCGCGGCACGTTCGAGGATTTCCTCTGGCCGATGGTGTACGGCACCATGCCGCCGGACAACCGGAATCACGACAGCCGCGGCGACCCCATCGGGGGGTTCTACCCCGTGATGGGCTATTACGGCCATGCCAGCACCTTCTTGAGGGAGGACTGGCGCCTCAACCGTGTCGGCGGCCGCATGGGACCGTGGACGTACTGGCGTGAGCCGATCACCGACCCCAGTCCGATGGGCTTGTTCGACATCAGCCGGTTCTCGCTGCTCTTTAACGTCGTCTCATCCAGGAAATTGTGGATGATGTTCGGCTCCGCGGACGACAGGGTGTCCCTGGAGCGCTGGGAGATGGACTACGATGCGGCGAAGGAGTTGTCGCAGCAGCGTCCGCAGCCCATCCGCCGGACGTGGTGGGAATCGACATCGTTCGACGCCCGGTATCCCGGCGCCGAGGAGACGCCGCCCTTCCCGCTTCCGCCGTCGGGGCAGTGGTCCGCCCTCAAGCACGAGGAGTTTCCGTACGTCAACACGCGCGTCTTTAGTGGGCCGTTCGGGCGAAGCGGCAGGGAACTCGGGCCCGACCTCTCGCAGTACACGCGGGCCACGGAGGTGTGGGAAGGCGCCGACCCTCGCGGCGCCGTGTTCTACAAGGTCGATCGCCGGCGTACGGCCAACTACCCGGAACTCGGGATAATTGCGCCGCACCCCCCCGTCCATCCCGACGGAAGCCCATGGCCGTACACCGACGCCGAAATGAAAACGTTCTATCATGTGAGTCTGTGGCGATTCAACGCGGCCGAGTTGGAGGACGACACGAGCCTGCCGCCGTACCAGCAGCCCGCCGTGGCCCCCTACCTGTGGGACCCGACCCTTCTTCAGGAGGTTCAGGGCAAGCTAGAGATGAACACGATGAAGAACGTTGACGAGCGGTTCACCTTCGTTGGGTTTGCCTACCGCAGCGGCAAGGTGCAGAACTGGGCCGCGCGGTTCACCAACCCGAATCCGATCGAGGACCTGGTCTGCTACGCCCAGGCCCGCGTCTATAACCGCTGGAGTTGGGACACCTTTACGCAGCACTGGAAGGTCAAGTTGACACGCCTGGGAATGGTTGACCCGAGCATGAATGCGGGCGACCGGTGGCAGCAACTGGACGCGGCGATGGGCGCGGGCCTCCCCGCCGCGGGCAGCGACCTGGCCGGGCAACTGACGGCCGAGCGCCTCGAGCCGGTCCGCAAGATGGTGAACGCCTACTCGCCGGACCTGGTAAGGGAGATAACCCATTGAACTCGACCAATAGTACAATCCGCCGGCGGCATAGGGCGCGCGGCAATGCGCTCATTGAATTCGCGCTCACCCTCCCGATCATCTTCTTCCTCATCGGCCTCGTCATGTACATGGGCCTGGCGATGCTGACCAAGCAGCAGAGCCTTGTGGCCGCGCGGCACAACCTGTGGCATGCGGCGGCGTGGTACTGGCCGCCGATGAAACTCGAAGGATACACGCCGCCCGCTAACCCGAGCGCCCCGGCCGATGCCGGCGACATGCCCCGCGGCGAGGGCGAGGACCTCGCCCGCCTGCTGGACGATTTGCAGAAGCCGCCGGGTCCGCCCTCCTCCTGGTCTTCCAACGGCGCCGCCTGCAACTACTGGAGCCGCATCTGGGGCAACCTGCCCGGGCGGCACCATACCGAGGCCTCGCGCTCGTTTGACCCGACGGCAGGCCCCATATATAACTGGATCAACCGGACGGCCACGTCGGAGCACTTCCGCGATTCCAGCCCGTGGCATTTCTACCATCTGGACGCCTGGAGGATCGCCCGTAGCGGACCTTTGAACGAGGTTGCGGCGGCGTTTATCAACACGCTCCAGGCGCACCCGGCCGCAGTGGAACCGCCCAAGGGCCAGCCGTATCCGCTGGACTTCTACAGCGGCGTTCGCGACCAGATCATCAAGCGCTGGTGGCACGGGAGCGATGTCCTGGACGATGAGGGCTATGGAGGCGCAGCACCGCCGACGCAGCCGCCGGCGGCCGGCTAGCGGTCTGTTACTCGTCAAACGACGAATAACAGGGTGGCATGGTCACGCGCTGTTGCGTGACCATGTTTGCCCGGAAGCATGGTCACCCAACAGCGGGTGACCATGCCACCCGGCTACTGCTCGCTTGATGAGTAACGGAGCTCTAGGCCGCACAGATATCGACCATGACCGATGAACCGCAACTTGAGGGGCAGCATCCGGCGCCGCGCCGCCGTCCGGCGGCGCTGGTGTGGCGCATCGTTGCCATAGCGGCAATCGTGGTGGCGATGGTCGCGCTGACGCACTTCCTGCGTTCGCCGATGGGACCGGCCGGTGGGGGGCCGGGCGCCCCTGGCCAGGGTTCGGCCGGGTCGCCGTCGGACGAGTTGTTCGCCAAGGCGACGCCAGGGGAGCAGGCCGCAAAGATCGAAGAACACCGGAACGTGGCGGCGGGCGACCTCCGGCGCCTCATGGCCGGCATCCTGATGCACGCCGCGGATAACGAGGACCCGCAGACGGACCCGCTGAACCAGGACCGCGAGGCCCGGCGCCGGTTCCTGGCCGAACGGTTCAAACTTCCTTCCGACTATCCGCGGGGCGAGGCCCCGCCGGACCTGCCTCCCAAAGGAGGCGAAGTGCTCGTGGTCTTTGCCAATCCGTCCGGCGACGGCTCCCGCATGGTGCTGGTGCGCGTCCGGACGACGATCAGCCGCGCCATGTCCGATCTCTACAAGCAGTACGCCGATGCCGGCTGGAAGGCGGCCGGGCCGCTCGACCCGCAGGCGCAGACCGACCGGGGCTGGCTCATGCGGTTCTCGCGCGACCGGCGGGACCGCGTGGTCTATGCCCGCCCGCGGCAGGTAGGCGATGAAACCCTTCTGGCGATCTATGAGTCGCCGCGCTAGTGGAACAAGAGTTCGGGTGAAGGAGCCTTTATGGCCAAGTCGAAGGATACATCGTGGGTGCCGAGCGGGGGCGTCCTGGTGGTGGCGCTTGTCTGCGCCGTCATCGCCGCAATCCTGGTCAATATATACATCGGTTATGCCAAGAGCGCGTACGAACTGGGCGCCAAGAGCGTTCTCCAGTTGACCGACAATGTGCCGCTGGGCACTCCGGTCCCGGCCACGCACCTGAAGCCCGTCAAGATTCCGGGGGTGCTCCTGGATGCGTTCGAGGGCGCCATTGCGGCCTCCGACAAGGACACGCTGGTCATCGGCAAGAAGGCCCTGCGGGACCTCCGCAAGAACCAGATTCTCTTCTACGCGGACCTCATCGAGAACGAGGCCGCGAAGCCGTACGTCCTGAAGCCGGGCCAACAGATGATCACGATCCCGATTGACTCGTCGGCGTCGCTGGGGCAGCAGTTGCAGCCCGGCGGGTACGTGACCATCTACGGCGACTTCGATCTCAGCCCTGACGTCAAGAAGCCCGATATCCAGCAAGAGATCGTCATGAAGAACGTCCAGGTCCGGTCCCTCGGCGGCTCGACGGAGCCGGTCGGGTCGAAGGGGCGGTCGTACGACAACGTGCAGATCATCCTCCGCGAGAGCCAGGTCCGCCAGATGATGCAGATCAAGACGCTGCTGCGCTCCAAGCGTTTCACGCTGGCCATGGCCGGCACGCCCGAGGGCACCGGCGCCGGCGAACCGGATATCTCCAAGAAGATCCTGGACCTGATTGAGAAACCCCGCGGGGGCGCCGCCCCGGCGATGCCTCCCCCGCCGCCGTAAGGAATGCTTGAGAGATGCGAATCATTGCGTACAGCCAACTTAGCGACGTGCGGCAGGAAATCGAACTGAAGGCGGACATCCTGCGCATCGGCCGCGACCCGGCCAACGACCTGGAACTGCCCAGCCCGTTCGTCTCGCGCGAGCACGCTCGCCTCATCCGCAAGGACGGCGAATTCTTCATCGAGAACGTCGGCCTGAACGGCACGCTCGTTGACGGCGACCTCGTCGGCGTCGGCGAGCAGGTCAAGGTCAACGTCGGCCAGGAAATCCACATCGGCGAGTGGGCGCTGTACCTGTCGAGCGAAGAGGCCGTCAAGCCCAGCGACGAGGCCATCAAGATCCGCCGCGAACGCACCCCGCTCGCCAAGGCGATGGAGGTCGAGAAGAAAATCCACGCCGAACTCCTCCGGCGGCTCAACCTCAGGACCGTTGACGTCGAGGCCCAGGACGACCCGCGCTACGTCGCCCACATCAAGGCCCACCTCTCGGCCGTCCTCGACACCGCCGTCAGCGAGGTCGATGATGAGACCGGCTGGTTCCTCGTCGGGCAGCAGATGAAGCGGGATGTGATCACCGAGATCTCACGCCGGGCAGGCTCGAAGATGCGGCCACCCGTCCTCAAGCAGGGCGATTCGGTCCTCGACCCGCAGTATGAGTCGGGACTCCTCAGGATGCGGGACATGCTCATC
>Ga0315274_10015951_pt1 | contig 10627 bp, 11 predicted proteins | sample YL17G02_20_MG_FD_203700 | JGI IMG/M metagenome (GOLD analysis project Ga0315274, IMG submission 203700) | Sediment microbial communities from Yellowstone Lake, YNP, Wyoming, USA - YL17G02_20 | ecosystem: Environmental > Aquatic > Freshwater > Lake > Sediment | place: USA: Wyoming | collected...
TACGAGATAGTGGAGCTTCCCATACACGTCGAGATGTACCGCGCCCGCCCTGATGTGGCCGCCGTCGTGCACACCCACCAGACTTATGCCACGCTCATGGGATCGCTGGGGCTTAAGCTGGAACTGCTGGACCCGAGTACACTCGCCTTCACCGGGGGCATCCCGATCTACGATGAGGTGGACGACCCCACCTACTTCACGAAGGATGTGGGGACCCTTATACGAAACGAGGTTCAGGGGAAGATTGCGGCAAAGAAGATCGGAGGCTCGAACGCCCTCATACTCAAGGCACACGGCCCGGTCATCGTCGGCCAAAGCGTCGAAGAGGCGTGTATGCTAACGATCGCACTCGAGAACGCGGCGAAGTCCCAGATCATGGCCGCGATGATCGGAGGAGAAAGGCCACCGATTGAGAGCCTCGGGATCGCGTCACGCAGACCCTCGAAGAACCTCTGGAATGCCTTAATAAAATCGTATTAACGAAACACCCGGAAGGAGCAAGGGGTCTCCACTCGATTCAAAGTAGCCTCAGTGTAACTCTGACCTGACTGGACTTATATACAGTGCAATATAACAATCGCTTACTTCAATGAGTTATTTTCCTGTGCCCTTCATGAAGTCGATCCTGCGCGCACGCATTAATGAAGGCGTTGGGCTCTTCTGAGCCATTTGCTCCATAAATTTTTCCTAACGGTTTAAAATGTGATCCTTCAAAAATTAAGCTTTTATCGGGGTATCTTCGATCTTTGGAGGCGCGCGTCGAAGCCTATCCCCCTTCAATTCCTTCTTATGGGCTTTTCTATTATGATCCTTCTTCTTCGTCATTCTTGTCGTTGGCATACTTTCAATTCACTCTTTCATGATACCTACGCGTGCGTGGCTATTATAGGTTCAGGACATAAGAGGAGCAGCGGGTGAAGTTCATGCCGAAGTCGAGGAGGACGCCTCTCCTCATTGTCGCGTCCCAGCCCCTCGGCTCCACCCCGAAGTAGCCCTTGTCACGGTCCACGACCTCACCCGGCAGACTCAGATCCACCCGGCTGTCGTGCACCGAGGCGGAGGTGGCGTCAACCGCCCGAATGTGGCCGAAACCCAGATCCGTCTTCACGTGCAGCTTGAAGCCGAACACGGAGCCCTTCGGCCTCTTCGCCCAGTCCCCATCGCTGCTCCTCCGAGTAGCCGCCTCCCCACCACGCGGCTTCCCCGATGGCCCCGGGTCCGCCTCGATGAACGAGGCGTCCTGCGCCACGCCCTTCCGGACCTTCAACTCCGCCTCGTCGAGCTGCCTCTGCAGCTCACCCCAGAGCACCGCATCCGTCATCGTGGCGGCTAGGCGTTCCCTGAACTGCCACACAGTAGAGTAGTCAGGTGGCCTCTCGGGCCACCCGAGGAAGTTCTGGGAGTCGAGTCGATACGCGGCCTGTCGTTCGAGCCCCATGTCGCTTAATCCGTACCATTGCTGGAGGACGAGTAGCTTCACCATGAGGACCTCGTCGGTGTTTGGTCTGCCGCCTAGGAAGCCCTCCGCCAACCTCTGGAAGGCGCTGATAGACTCCTACTAGCCTACATGGAGAGTTCCTGGTTCAACTGCGCCACGAGCACCATCGAGCGCATCCCCATACGCGTCAAAACGTAGTCCTTCGACTCAAACTGAGTGATGTGCCCCGAATCGACCAGCTTTCGGATGTGGTATAGGAGCTGGCCACCCTCAAGGCCGGTCGCCTTGATGAAGTCCGTGAACCTGTTTTCGCCCTTGAAGACGCTCTTCATGATCATGAGCCGCGTCTTGTTGCTGAGTGGTTCGAGTAGTTGCTCCGCGGCCTTCTCGGGGTTTAGGCTGTCCACGGTCGCCCTGCCCTGCTCCATCGTCAGGGCGGGTGAACCGATTGAGCGAAGTTGGGTGAGGAGCTTCTCGCTTGAGGCGAGGACGTCTAGTTCGTTCTGTATGCAGGCGACGCAGCTTTGTCTGCTCTGCTCCGCCATCATGGCCTTGAACTTCTCCATGTTTTCCTTGACCTGCTTGAGTTCCGTGTACGAGTCGTCGAACCTACCGGTCTTGAGGAGGCTTGTTAGGCGGCGCTGGTGCGCCGTGAGGGTCGCCTTGCAGGCGGTCTCCTCGTCCCCCCTGTCGCATTTGAGGTTGCGTACGGCGTCGCTGGACACGTCGATTAGGTAGTCGATTATGGTGTGGTTGTAGTTCAGGCTGACCTGCTTCGTCACCTCGCCCTCGATGGCTTCGAGGCGTTGCCTCGTCTCGGCGCGGAACTTGACAAGCTCCTTGCGCAGTTCCTCTATCTCCCGTCCAACCTCGTAGGTTAACGGTTTAACCCTCTAGGTTATATCCTTTTATGCGGTCGTCTCTCCCGCAGGCGCAGGGAAAAGGAAGATGGCTCACAAGCGACCGGGTTACCGGTTCGAGGACGACTGGGACCCAGATTGGGCGGAGGAGAACGTGGGGCACACCGCGGCGGGCATCGCGCTGCCCGTCTACGAGGAGATCAAGGTAAACAACACCGTGCTAAACCTCGACAGCGTGAAGCGGTACCTGGAGAAGGCGCGCAAGATCGCCATACAGGACTGCCCATGCAGGACGAAGCTCCACCACTGCGATGCGCCCCTAGACGTCTGTGTCCAGCTTAACGACGCCGCGGAGAGGGGTATAGCGAGGGGGACGTCGAGGGAGGTCACCATCGAGGAGGCTCTTGAGGCCGTGACGAGGGCGCGCGACGCCGGGCTCGTCCCCATGGCGTACGTGCGCACCGACACGCCTAGGCCCGAGGGCGTAAACTACGTCTGCAACTGCTGCTCATGCTGCTGCAGTATCCTCGGCGCGACGCTCCGCTTCGGCATGGTGCCACACATCCTCAAGTCGATCGCCACGTCGATGACCGACGAGTCCAAGTGTGTATCCTGTGGCAAGTGCGTCGAGCGATGCCACTTCGGGGCGCGAAAGATGGTAGACGGGAAGATGGAGTACGACAAGGACCTGTGCTTCGGCTGCGGGCTCTGCGTGAGCACCTGCCCGACTAAGGCGATCTCCCTGATCCAGTTCACGTAGCAGTATAGGTATCCACAAGGTTTTCCTACCCGCCGAGCAGCGGATTATGGATGCTCGAGCGCCTGACAGAGGAGGAGCGGCTTAGTCTGTTTCGCGCCTCGCTGATATGCGTGGCAATCTTCTTCGCCGACGCCAGCCACAGCCTCGTGATACCCATCTTCCCGACGTTCGCGCAGGAGCATGGCGCGAGCCTGACGATGATAGGGCTCTACGGTTCGGCGATCGGCGTCGCCATGATATTGCTATCGGTGCCCATTGGTAGCATTAGCGACAGGTTCGGCAGGAAGGCGGTCCTGCTCATGGGCTTCTCCCTGTTCACTATCGTGCCCATCATCTACATCGTCGCCTCCTCGACGCTGCATCTACTCGTCGCCAGGCTCATCCTCGGCGTCGCCATGGGCTCGACATTCGGGCTCGGCTTCATCTGGGTGACCGAGGAGGCCGTGGGGGAGGCGCGCGTCATAGCGCAGGGCATCTACATGACCGCGATGGGCATCGGCTTCACCGTCGGGCCGATCATCGGAGGATACGCCTCGACCCTCTGGGGATTCAATGCCGCCTTCATCGCAAGCAGCCTCCTCGGCGCATCGGGGCTAGCCGCCGTACTATTAACGAAGGGTAATGCGAGGCGTTCGAGCGCCCCCGTAAAGAGGGTGGGCATGCGCGAGACTCTCTCAGACCCGCGCGTCCTCGCCGCGGGGCTCACCAACTTCATAAACACCCTGCTCTACAACGCCCTGAGCACGTTCTTCCCACTCTACGGCGTCGTTGTCGGGTTGAACTCCGCCGAGGTCGGCTTGGGCTTCACCGTCAGGGGGCTATTCTCCACCGTGATACGGTATCCCGCGAACATCGCCATGAAGGGCCGCATGACGTTCCTGCTACTAGTTGGCGGGCTGCTCGCGCAGGCGGTAATGATCGCCTTCCTAGCCTCAAGCTCATTACTCAACATAGTCTTGATCCTCCTCGCCGTTCAAGGGGTGATGTATGGCGTCTCCCTCACCGCGGGGAACGTCTACGTCACCTCCGAGGCGCCTCCGGATCGTAAAGGTGCCGCCATGGGGGTCTACCAGAGCTTCTCGAACACAAGCAGCGTGATTACGCCACTTGTGCTTGGGGGAGTGGCGGAGGCTTACGGCGTCGCATCGTCCCTCCAACTTGCTGCGGCGGCCGCGATACTGGGAACCATCCTATGCGTCTTCCTAAACCGCTCCCGGTAAACCAACACAGGTTAAGGCAAACCCCACTTCTGGTCCGAAAAACACCTCGACGGAGCTTATGCGAGACCGGAGCGTTACTTTGGATATCCCCGATATTAGGAGAATAACTCGGTTTCGCCTGTCTTTGAATCATAGTGCCCCGCGATTATCCACTGGGTACTCCCACCCACGTCGTAGTACCCGTAGATGTCGAAGTCGGAACTCACGCGGTCGCCATTGGCGTCGAGCTTCATTTCCCCGGTGGCTCCCACATAGTTTGTAGCAACTTTCGAGATTTCTGACTGCAGATCTTTGCCTTGTGTGGAACCGGATTCTATTACCGCCAAGGCGGCGACCTTGACCGCGTCATAGAGCGCCGCCTCTTTCGACCCCAGTGGGGTGCCATCGAGCGCGTAGAGGGATGATGCCTCGTAACTCTCCTCTAGGAAGAGATACCTGTCGCCCCCGGGCTCGGATAAAGAGAGGGTTAAGAAATGGATCTTGGTGAACAGATCAGAGTAGCTAGCCATCAAAGTCTGGTTGACACGACAGATGGGGGTTGTGTACCACGTCACTGACTGGAGTTCCCCGTGGGCGGCGATCTCCCTGATGAGGTTCTCGTTCACGTACGAGAACGCGTAGACCACGCCGACCTCAGTAGGCTCGTATCTCTGTAAGAGTTCGTTCAGTTTTGTGTTGATATCGTCGATGAATACTCTGTTTCTCTCGGCATCTTGTTCCTGCCACACGCTCGGCTCAGCCTCGGTGTGATCATGTATTATCTCCACGACTTCCTCGAAATCTATGCCCTCCTGAGGCAGGATTGTCGATAAGTAGTCGTAGCTATAGCTGTCCCTGAGCACGATCACCGCTTTAGCCCCATTCGCCAGCAGTGTCTCTTTTAGTGCCTCGGTCTCCTCGGTCGTGTTAGGGCTCATCCTGTAGATGCTGTCGACTTGCTTGTGGCTCCGGCAGTGAGAGTCGGGTACGCCAATCATCGTTATGTTTTGCCGGGTCATGTAAGTCTGGAAGAAGCATATTGGGGTGTTCCATTCGCAGAACATGATCTTCACACCTTCGGCGTTTAGTTTCTGGATGACCTCGGTCTGTGTAACCGCATCAGGCGCGACGTGCTCGACTATGTCGAATCTCCATGGTAGTCCAAGTGCCTGACAGTGTATGTTGACCTCGTCCAAGCCCCGTTTTGCGGCGTATAGCAGCCGTGGCGCGGAGCTGTTGCTCCAAATCATAAGCCCCATCGTCACCGTCCGTTTGGTCTCTCCGTTTTTCTCCGGGACTTCAACCGAGGGCTCTACCTGAAGGTAGGCGGTGATGGCAGCGGTGGCTACGATGACGCTGATGAGGACGGCTACACCCAGCGCCAGTCTTCTGAACACGATAAACCTCTTGTAATAGTATCACTTGAGGAGCCTTTAACAATTATTACCTTATCACACTTAGATTTCCTCGGCGACTAAACCTGTTGTGAAGCTGATGTTAAAAAGTAGCCTCAGTGTAACTCTGATCGCTCATGGATCGCACTAATGCCTTCACATCATCGGCTGAACAAGATGAACACCCCCGGGGATAAATGGGTTCCCCCGCCACCCCCCGGGACGCGTTGTTACACCAATTAACACCCCCCTCAAATACCGAGGAACACCCAAAAAACGGCCCAAAAATGACGCGTATAAACAAAAAACGAAGCCACAAACCAAACCACTTAACACACCCGCTAAACACGAAGCATGATGTTGTTGTTACCATGCCGCCAGAAAACCCATGCACACGCCCCCAAACACCAACCAATCACACATGGAGCGCCGGCGCTAAAATCACAGGATCTTTATAGTCCGCCCCGAGCCGCTCCCCCGCTTCCTCTTCATAATCGTCTCAAGAACCCCGTTCCTATACGTGCTCGTCGCAGAGTCCTCATCTACCTCGAATGGGAGCTCCAGCTCCTTGTGGTAGCGGTGCTCGGGGTTAGTCACGTCGAGCGTGAGTGTCCTCTCCGTCGCGAAGAGCTGTATGTCGTCCTTCTCCACGCCGGGAAGCTCTGCGATGACCTTGACCTGCTCGGGCTCCTGTATGACGTCGACGAGCGGCTCCCTCGCCTCCTGGAGACTAAGAGGCCTCTTGTCCTCACCCCCCACTGTGTTGGGCTTCATGTTCCCAAACTCGCGGACGACGGGTTTACCGTCGGGGCCTATCTTGACGGAGTATCCGTAGACGAATGGGCCGTACTCCTTCTTGATGGAGCCGTCCCGGAGGGTGTGCCCCTGCGAAAGGTCCGCGGGTACCTCTCCCTCGAGTTGCTTGAAGAAGTCCACCATCTCCTTCTCCATCTCGTCGACCATCCTCTCGAGGTCGGGGAAGAAAAACGGTGTCCCCCGTTTCCTCCGCTTCTCCCACTCTTCCCAGAACGACGTCTCAGTCCACCGTGTCTACTGTTAGAGCATCTCGGTTTAAGGATATCCCGCGCACCTTAAGAGGTGCTGTGAACTCTTCCCACTCGATATGCCCATCCTAGCCGCCTACAACGAGATCGCCCTGAAGAGCAGGTATGTGCGGAGCACCCTCGAGAGGAGACTAGCTTCACAGATAGAGCACGTTCTCCGGAAGGCGGGCTACGGCGAGGCTAGGGCGAGGCGGCAGTTCGGCAGGATAATCGTCGACGGCGCCCCCCCGGAAGCAGCGGCGATGGTGGCAAACGTCTTCGGCGTCGTCCACGCCATCCCCGCGGAAGAAACAGGCTCAGGCATCGACGAAGTCGTCGCCTTGGCCGTGAAGGCGGCGGGCGACACCCTGAAGGAGGGATCAACCTTCGCCGTACGCCCCAAGGTCGTGGGGGTTCAACCCTACGGGAGCAGGGATCTGGCGGTGAAGGCGGGCGCCGCCATAAACGAGACATACAAGGGCAGGGGCGTGAGGGTGAACCTCACCACCCCCGACGTCACGGTGGGCATCGAGGTCAGGGACAAGGACGCCTACGTCTACTCCAAGGTGCTCGACGGCGTAGGAGGTCTGCCCTACGGCTCCCAGGGGCGCGCCGTCTCACTCTTCAGCGGCGGCATCGACAGCCCCGTTGCCACGTGGCTCGTGATGAAACGCGGCGTCGAGGTCCTCCCCCTCTTCATGGACCAGACACCCTACGTCGGGGAGAGCTACCTGAGGCGGGCCGAGGAGGCCTTCAGGGGCATAGCAAGGTACGCGCCATCCGAGGGATTCGCACTCTACTCCGCCCCCATGGGCCGAGTGATGGAGAGGATACTCGAATCCCCAGAGCCCCGATTCACATGCATACTCTGCAAACGCTCCATGTACCGAATCGCGGAAGGGTTCTGCAAGTACAAACGCGCCAAGGCTATCGTGACGGGGGAGAGCCTCGGCCAGGTGGCGAGCCAGACCCTCGACAACCTCTACGTCCTCGACTCCGCCGTGAGGATACCCGTGCTGCGCCCAATCATAGGTTGGGATAAGGTGGAGATCGAGGACCGCGCCAGGGACATCGGCACATACTCATTGACGGCGCACAGGGTCGAAGGATGTAAAGCCGTGCCATCCACCCCCGCGACGAGGAGCAGGATCGAGAAGATCGAATCCATCGAGTCCGTTCTAGGCCTCGACGACCTTAGCATAGAGGCGGCTAAGAAGATAACGCGCCTCGATCTGGGCTAAAGATGAAATATCAGACGCCTCCTGATCTGGGTAGGTATACCCTATGGCGATACAAACTGACGCTCTCACGGGGAGCACCGATCTGGACTTCACGGAGCTGGAGGAGCACTGGAACATCTACCAGCTGAGTGACGGCACAAAGCTCAAGGTCAAACTCATAATAAGGGGCGTGAAGAGACTCAACCAGTTCGAGCCCGACGGGACCCCCGTCTACCTCATCAACTCGATGAATGTTGTAAGGGCGGTTGACATCCCCGACTCCGTCAAGGCCAAGCCGAAGAAGAGCAGCATGCCCCCGGTGTAGCGCCTTGAAGCTCAGGCTCCTCGCCTCGACGCCCTCCGTTGAGACCCTCATCGCGACGGCGATGCTGACCACGACGAGCGGCGCCACACCCTCAAACCTCTACCACAGGCTCTCGGTCAACCCCGGGAAGGTCGCTGAGATAGTTGGGCGCCTAGAGGTCCAACACGGGAGCATACTGGAGCACAACAGGCTGAACTGGCTGCTTGAGGCGGGGGAGGGGGAGGTCCTCAAGGTCCTCCTCGTGAACCGGTTCTTCGCCTTCACGAGGCTAGGCTCTAGGGAGTGGCTCGTGAGCGCCAACCTGCGCTCTGTTATCGAGTACGCTGCTGAAAGGGATGAGTTGGGGGGTCTATTGTTAGAGTCTATCAGGGAGAGGCTGCCCTCGGTGTACGCATTCGGGAGGCGGGGCGCATGAAGGTAGAGCTACTATCCCACACCACCAGTGGGGGACTACTCCAGTCTCTGCCCGTCTCCGAGGTACCTGTGAAAGATTTCCTCACACACCTATCCTTCACATTCGCCATCGAGGGGATAAGCAGGGCGTGCAGCCACCAGCTGGTCCGACACAGGGTAGCAAGCTTCAGCCAGCAGAGCCAGAGGTACATACAGGTGAAGCGGCTGCAGGAGCACGTCGTGACCCCGCCCACCGTGACTGAGAAGGCGAAGGAAGGGTTTGGCTCCTTCATAGGCGAGGCGAGCGACGCCTACGGTGAACTCGTCGCCGGGGGCGTCCCGCGGGAAGACGCCCGCTTCGTGCTCCCAAACGCGACGGAGACGAACCTTCTGATGACGATGGATGGTGGGAGCTTGATGCACTTTTTCGGTCTCCGTCTCTGCAACAGGGCGCAGTGGGAGGTCCGCGCGATGGCCGAGGAGATGCTCCGACAGGTGAAAGCCGTGGAACCAAACCTCTTCGAGGAGGCTGGACCTTACTGCGTCCAGTTGGGCAGATGCCCCGAGGGCAGGTTCAGCTGCGGTAAAATGGATGACATGAAGAAAAAATACGGCGCAGTCTAGTCCTTTGGCTCGGAGTCGCGCTCCAAGCTACCGCTCGTGCAGTGGATGCTGCCGCTGTTCCGGGGGCGGGTGAGGCTGCTGCACTCGACCTCGGTGACGTCGACGCCGATGGATTCGAGCCACTTCACGTTCTTGGGGCTGCCCGTGGGGACCATGATCTTCATGGGTCCGAGGACGACGCCCGTGTCTGGGCCCTTCTTGAAGCCGCGTGAGTCGATGCTGACGAGGTCATCCGGCGGCGTGATGAAGTTCCAGTTCATCTCCCTCTTCATCCACTCGACTAGGTAGGGGTCGTAGAAGCTGGGGTCGGCGACGCTCGTGTGGCGGTCTATCATGCTGTAGTGGATCGTGCCCTTGCGGGTGCCGTAGCCTGGGCCGAGGCGGACGTCGACCTCTGGGTCCTGCTGCTTTACTATGCGTGCGTACTGCTCGTGGCCGGATTCGTTGCCGCGGTGGATGCCTGGGTCGGCGGTGTTGCCGCGTGGGTAGTGGACCTCGATGAGCAGGTGCTTCTCGTCCAGCCAGCCGCAGGGGCCGCCCTCGACCATCCCGTTGCCAGTGATCATGCCGACGACTGGGCACCCGATCTTGGCGAGTGTCTGGTAGGTGGGCATCTCCTCCCCCTTCCTGATCCAGTCATACATGCGGAGGATGACCTGCCCATAGACGGCTGCGTGGCATACGTCGTCCGTGTATATGGCCTTGACCTGGTAGGGCGGGTCGAATGGGTCGGGGTCCCTGACGATGACCTTGACGCCGTTGTCCTTGTACGCCTTGACTATGTTCTCGTGATGCTCGGTAAGTTCCTTGAGGTCTGGTTTGAAGGTCATGCGCCACGCTGCGAGGCTCGCCTCGTGGGGCGACCAAGGCGTCTTCTTACCGACACTGAGGAACTCCTTACCGGGGCGGTGGACGAGGACGGTGCGAAGCTTACCTATGCACGTGTTTGCCTTCCATTTGCTGCCCCAGAGCTTTGGCATTTCCTCCTCGAACTCGGAGAGGATCTGGGGGTGGAGCCGCGTGTATATGTCCTTCAGCTCCTCCTCGGCGTTCATCTTCTTCGGTTCTGGCATTTCAGTCGGATAGATGTGCAGGGGAGGGCTTAAAACACCTGCCCCGGGCGTCGACGGCGTGTTGGGATGGGCAGAATGGGGCGCACCTGTAGGTGGGGTCTTCCACAACCCTCAGGACGCTTCTCCCCAGTGGAGTCAGCTCGGCCTCATCCGGCTCCGACAGCGTACCGTAGCGGATGAGCCTGAGCTCCCTGAGTATCTTCGCGTTGAGCTTCAGGGTGGATAGTGGGACGCCGCGGGAGTCGCTTATCCTCTGAAGGATACGTGACACCCTCTCCCCTCTTCCACCGATGTTGCT
>Ga0315274_10015953_pt1 | contig 10626 bp, 11 predicted proteins | sample YL17G02_20_MG_FD_203700 | JGI IMG/M metagenome (GOLD analysis project Ga0315274, IMG submission 203700) | Sediment microbial communities from Yellowstone Lake, YNP, Wyoming, USA - YL17G02_20 | ecosystem: Environmental > Aquatic > Freshwater > Lake > Sediment | place: USA: Wyoming | collected...
ATGCCGGGTAAAGGGAAACTCATCCGACGGGATGACGGAGCATACGACATCTTCCTCAACGAAGACGCTTGCTGGCGGAACGTACCCGAGGCGGTGTGGGACTACACCATCGGTGGCTACCAGGTGATCAAGAAGTGGCTGTCGTACCGAGAGAAGCCACTCCTTGGCCGTGGCCTGACGCCGGACGAAGTCCGTTATATCACGGAAATCGCTCGCCGCCTGGCGACTCTGATTGCAATGCAAACATCCTTGGACGACAATTACCGGAAAGTAATCAAGGCAACGTACTCGTGGCCCAAGAAATGATGACAGTAAGCAATCGCATGGAACGCTGCCCGGATCCGGTGTCCGCGCAGAACGGTTGAAGTGCACATTCGAAAAATTTGCTCTAGACCAGCCAATTTTCGACTCTGAGTCGTTTGATCCGACGGAACTCTTTCATGTTATTGGTCACGAGGACGATATCGAGGCTCAGGGCATGCGCACCGATCTGTGTATCCAGAGGGCCGATCGGTGTCCCGGCTTTTTCCAGATCGGCTCGGACCGGTCCATAAGCGGAGGCCGCATTTTCATCGAAGTCGGCGATCTCCAAGGGCAATAGGAATTTTTCGAGAGCCTGGAGGTTCTTCTCCGCGGATTGGCTCTTGGCCGTCCCGTAGCGAAGCTCGCCGAGGGTAATCGTCGAGATGCCGACATCCCCCACGGCCAGCGAATGAAAACGCTTCAGAATCTTCGGCGGTTTGCGTTTGATCAGGGCAATGCAGATATTAGTGTCAAGCATATATTTCATCAGAGAGGCTCTCGCTTCTGGGCCGTCGGCTGCCGGCGTTCGGTCATAAAGTCCGCGGAGAACATGTCGAGGCTTCCGAGAAGAGAATCCCATGAGTTCTTAGCCGGAATCAAGACGACGGCGTTTCCCGATTTCTTTATAAAGACGTAGTCATCCTCGAACCGGAATTCCTTGGGCAGGCGAACGGCCTGGCTCTGGCCGTTGCGGAAAAGCTTGGCTGTTCTCATGGGCACCTCTGTCATCGCTATTAAATATATACTATTAGTATATATTTATTAAGCTCTTTGTCAAGCCTTCATTTTTCTATCGCCATCTATTATAGACTGGCCGGCCGGGTGATTATTCTCAGAGAGCGGATGTTGTCCGGGCCTACCGTCCATTTGAAAGACAGGGACATACGTTCCTGCGGGAATCGGTTTCGCGGAAATAAGCCGACGTTACTCCTTGCCGCAGTCGATCGCGGCGATCGAGAGCGCCGGAATCATCACGACGTTTCCGGACTCCCTCTCGAGTTTCACCTTGACTACCCTCTGGGGATTGGCGAAGCTGTTGATGATGTCGATCTGACGTCTATCTTGAGCGTCCTTGACGACCTCCCCTCCCCTGACGCTGAAACCGGACCCGAAATCCGTGAAGTCGAGGACGAGGCGGACGGGTTCTTTCCGGGGGTTCACCGCGAAAATCGTAACACCGGTTTTGTCCTCCGAGGCACAGGCCGTGACATCCACATTGACCGGAATGTCGGCGGCCAGCCGCAGAGGCAACGGCCGGGAGTGTGTCCTGTAGAGAGTCATGACGAGAAAACTCGGCGTCCGGTAGAGCCCGGCGGCGTTGGTCTGGATCGAACCCCCGGAGAAACTGTTGGTCATGTTCGACCGGCAGGCCAGGGCAACGAATTCAGAATGGCGGTGGAGGACGTTGAGAAACTGCGCTTCAAAGAGGGCGCAGCCGAGACTGTTAAGCTTGCCCCGGCCGAGGCCCCAATTTCCGGCGTCGATATTCCACTCCGTAACGCCCACCCGGATCCGGTCGCGGCCAGCCGATTCCCTGATCCAGCCTTCGATCCTCCGGAGGTCCGAATCCACGCCGTCAAGATCAGACTGGTAATAGTGGGGACAGACGATATTAATGTCCGGACCGGCGACATCGATGATCTCCTTTGTCGGGAAGGACGAGAGGACGATGGCGCCCGGGTCGGCGGCGCGGACGGCCCGGGCGAACTCCACGAGGCTTTTGACGTATCCGGGCGCGTCGATCTCGTTTCCGACCTGCCAGTACTTGACGCCGTAGGGCTCGGGGCGGCCGTTCGCCGCCCGTTTCCGGCCCCACTCGGAGTCGGCCGGCCCGTTGAGGTATTCGACCATGTGGCGGGCGCTCGCGACGCCGTCTCCGAGGCTGACACAGATGAGAGGCTCCGTGCCGACAGCCCGGCAGAGACAGACGAATTCCTCGACACCGACGTCGTTCGTATCGCGCCGGCCCCAGACCCGGTTGACGAAGGACGGCCGGAGGTCGCGGTCACCGGTGGCATCGCTCCAGTGGTAGGGGCCGGGGTCCACAGTCGAGCCGCCCCAGCGCACGATGGGAGGCGCGAGTTCCTTCATCGCCTCGACGACGTCCCGACGCCAGCCTTGGATATTGTCTTCGGGCATGAGCGAGAGCTTGTCGAGCCAGAGATGTCCGGCGCCGCGGACTTCGACTTCGAGCACCGCCCGGTCCGTCGTGCCGGCGGAAACGAGCCGGGCGTTGACTTTGCGCCACTCGGCGCCCGCCTTGGGGAGCCTAGCGGAGGCGAGCGTCGTCCAGGATTCATCCGGGAGAAGTGTCTTGAGAAAGACTCTCAGTTCGTCGGAAGGTGAATCGCCCCGGACATAGCCCGTGAAAATATAGGCCACGCCCTTGCGGACGGCGAGCTTGCTCTGGGACAGGCGGGCAGGGCGGTCCTTGGGGACGGTCAGCCGGCAGGATTGTTTGTCGTTAAACGGCCGGTCGGTGTCATAGCTCCAGTCGGGGCTCTTGTCCCAGTCGCGGTCGCAGAGATTGGGCTCACCACGGAAGTAATCCCAGGTCGACGTCGGGAGAACACCCTCGAAGCCACGGTCGCCGAGCATCTCGGCCCACATCCCCGGCACGACGTCGTCGAGGAGCTCCATGAAGCCGCCATAGAGCATCGGGTTGATTCGGTCGCCGTGGAGCGGGGTGGAATAGACCTTGAGATTGACCGAGTCATCTCCGGCGCCGGCGGGCCCCGGCGTTAGGGAGATCATAAAGGTAAGCGGAATCATCATGAGGGACAAGCGGAGAATCGTGTGTTTCATTGTTCCTCCTTCAGGGTCCCGGCCCCGTGGCCGTGATGCGAGGGGCTTTATATACATGCGACGAACCACATTATATTTCCTGCCCGGGCAGCCCTCAAGCGAAAAGAAATCCACTTGACATCGATCATCAGCCGGATTAAACATTTTTATGGGGGCGGGAGTATAATCATTGGGCTCAGAGGAGATATCTCTCAAGCGTACGGAAAAAGCAAACTCCTTCTACGATTTGATGATGCGAAGAATATCAGAGACCATTTTCTTGTTTAAAGCATCAAGCGGTCGTGTTTTAATGTCATTCTTGTGGTTGCTGTTTTTATTGATGATTTCGAGCTGTAATGGTCCTGCGGACATAAGTTACGAGAATGGGATTAAGGTGGTTTATAATAAGGCAGCGCCCAATAAAATAAACAAAAAACGTATTAATATTTCTTTGGAAGAAATAAAAGTTATTGATTTAGAAAGCCCAGAGTTTCTTGAAAAAGGGATGGGATCAGCGGGGGAGTTTGATGTTGATTCGGATGGGAATATCTATATCGTCGGATTTAAAAACAAAGAGTATTATATCAACAAAATTGATAAGACGGGCCATTTGGTTTTATCTTTTGGACGAAGAGGCGAAGGTCCGGGCGAGATCAATACGCCAATCCGTCCCACAATATATGATGATCATCTATTAGTTATCACCGATATGTTTAAGAAATTGATTTATTACGATGTGCGAAGCGGAAAATGTGTGCGGGAAATTCTTTTTAAAACGCCCATGATAATCGTCGAATGTCTTCCCAATAATAAATTTCTTGTTTATAAATCAAAATATAGTTCTCATAGCAAAGAATTATATTTTAAGTGTTTGGAAATATATGATGATCAATGGAAAATGATAAAAGAATTGGATGTGGATGAATGCCCGCCCCAGGAGGAGTTGGGATTGTTGCCTCCTTATTTTATGTGGAGGGTTTCAAACCAGGGTATCTTTATCGTCAATGAAAAAAGAGGGTATGAGATACAAAAGTTTGATCATGATGGAAAATTGTTAAGAAGAATTAAAAAGGAATACCGCCCCGTCAGGCTGTCGGAAGAATTGGAAAAAGAAATCGCCGGGCCAAACTATCAGGTGGACCATTTATATCAGGGGAAGAAGATGCGCTACCTGGCGCCGATGAATTCCATTTTTTGCGATGACGAGGAAAGGTTTTTCGTCATGACGTATGAAAAAAAGCGACACGGGCGCTGGATTCATCCATAATGTTTTTAATGCGGATGGGTTATACATAGGCGATATCATAATCAATAAGGTTTGGGCGGGTATCATCAATAGTCCAAAGTATACAGCGATTAAAAATAACAAACTTTATTATTATAGAGAAAAAGCCAATGGGTTTAGAGAATTCGTGGTCTGTCATATAAAATATGAATAAATCGTCGCTGGTGGGTCTTGAGGGATAATACTATCGACCGGCCTTTTTCGCAGCCATTTGCTGTTCTTGACATAGTAGGAGGGCGACCTTATCTCTCACTTTCCCTTTTCTCTGCCTTTTTTTGCACCTGCACCTGAAGAATCCATATCTGGGGGAACAAGTCATATCCGCTACTAGAAATAATCAGCCGATTCCTCCATGTTGTGTGATAGTCCAGAAAAAATTCTGTTTTGGGAAAACCAAGGATTTTTTGTAAATCATTATTTTCCAGGCAGTACAAGTCAATGAGCCTCTTTTTTGGCTCTGTGGGCCAGTCGGTCCTCGGCGGCGGGAAATCTTGTTTTATGACCAAAACAAAAAGCTTAGCATCAATCATGAAAGCTTGTCCGAAGTTATAGATTCTCACGGCTTGCCAATTCGATCCCTTGATGAGTTCTGAGGCGCGATATTTCTCCGGAATACGGAAAGAATGACGCTCATTTCCGCTCTTCAAATCGTATCCCTTCAATTCCATCTTATCTCCAGGGCAGGTCCAGAGGACATCATTACTAATAAGCAATTTTTGGAGGGCCTGAGACATCTCGGGAATGTTTATGACTGCGAACTCCTTTTCCACTTTTAGCGTTTTAATGTTAAATATTTTGATATTCGCTTCGCGTTTCTGGTTGCGGGAAATATAGAGCAAACGGTTCTCATCCATAAACCTTGCATCATAGAATATCTGTTCCGGAAGTCCATAGGACTTACAGAACGCGCCGGTCGTTTCAAATTCTTTCATCTGAAAGCCATACTCTTGAACCACGAACAACCGGTTTACGAGCCTGTTGAGGATTAGCCGATACGGATTTGAAAGCTCCTCTGGACCTTGCCCGCCTTTAAACATCCTTCGCATAAAACGGCCCGATTGGTCAAAAACCTTGACGCAGACATCCTTATAGTCAAGAACATAGAGGTTTCCCGCCGTATCGCAGTCTATGGAAAGAATACTCGCCAACTGGTAGGGCTCTTCGTCTTTGTTCTTTGCCTCTTGAACGCCGATCTTGGCTACAACCGAGAATTGGACATTTGATAGCTTTTCCTGAGTATAGGCGTCAGCCAATTGAGCTATGATTACCAACGAAATGAGGGAAAATGCCACGGTCTCTATGGATCTTGTCTGGAATTCGCGCAAATATTTGTATCTTCGCATTTACCTAAACTACGACGATTCTTTGATTTTTGTTTATAGAAAAATTCAGGTTTGACAAGCTAATGCAACCGCATTAATTTTTTTGAGATGCTAACAATCTTGATGATAATCTTAGAGCATGCGAAATCCAACCCTAACTCTAACACATCCCGAGGCATAAAAAGGCGTCAGAGATGCTTTTCCCCTAATTCCCGCTATCGAAATAGTTATTCCATCCCTTTTCTATCACTTCTTGCTAGGGCTCAAAAAATCCAATTCGCCTATTTCCTTTTCTTGACATCGATCATCAGCCGGATATTGCATTTTTATGGGCGCTGGTGTAAAGTCATGGGGCTCAGAGGGGATAGATCTCAAGCGTACGGAAAAAGCAAACTCCTATCACCTGAGACACCTCCTCCACCAGCAATAGTACGAGAAAAGAAATTGAAACCCCGCCGCCACCTCCCGAATACTAATCTACTGACTGGTCGGGGATAGAGGATGTACCGACGCTATGCAGAAAGTATCTAGGTGAGCTTGAGCAGTTCATCAAGGAGGGGGTGTCGCTAGGTTAAATTTCAGGATAGAGCATGAATAAGTTTTGCGGATTGGAATAAAGTCTTATTTTTTCTGCCGGAGTTCTAGAACTCATAGATTATTTGCAGGAGGCCTTTGGGAGCAAAAGATGAATCCTTTGTATAAATACCTCCCATTAGAGTATGCAACCTGTTTAGTAGAGAGCGGGAAAGTTAAACTCGGAACCTTAATTGACTACCAGAATGAAGATCAGTACGGCAAAGATATTGGCGATAAAGATGAAGGCAGTCTCACAGAATGGTCTCGAATTAGCCGAAAAAATCTAACCCAGAATGATCTCAATCGAATAGAAAGGCAAACAATCCGTATTGCCGATGGATTAAAAGGTGTAGAACTCAACGACTGTTTGGCGGCAGTAGCCCAAAAAACTAAAGATCTCTATATATATTCAACGTCTCGTGTATTTAATGTTGAGTTAATGAGAAGACTCAGCAAGGAATATGAAAAAAAATATAATGCTTGTGTGAAAATTAATAATCCAGTGAGTTTTTTGGAATCAATATCTAGCGTTTTTAAAGATAAAGGAAAGTTCGAGGCACACGGTCTATGCTGTTATATGAGCCGCATAAAGCATCATAGCAAAGCGTCACCTCATCCAGTATTTATAAAAGACCCACATTATCAATACCAAGAAGAGGACCGAGCAATCTGGAGTCCAATTAATTCTGAAAAAATACATAGTGAAATATTGGAAATACCAGAGTTGAAGAAATATTGCGAGCTGTTCTTTGTAGATAAAGATGAAAGTACTGAAGATGGCATACCTAGCATAAAAGAGAAAAATTTTATAAACGATGTGGTCAAGATTGATTCATCTTCGTATCTCAGTTGTGTTTTCAAAGAGACGGAAATCGTATTCTGTGCTGAGGGTATCATATCACTAGATAGTTGTGAGTTTCATAACTGCATATGGACATTTAATGAAGCCGCAAAACGAACATTGGATTTCATGAAGGCCATCCATAACGGCATTGCTGGGGACGGGAAGATAATTGTGGAGAACATATTTGAGAGTATTCGAAAAAACGCCTGATTATATTCCTAAAAAGAGTTGGAGATGGCAAATGCATCCGGAAGTCAAATCCCTCATTTCATGCTTATCTTCATACGCCATAGAAGGCGGTGATCGCGCCTCATTGTAGATAGCCGTTTGAAGGGGAGTGGGAGTCTCAGACAGGGCAGGTCAATGGAAAAGAAACTTATGGCCACTATTGATCAGTTCATTGTTAAGGTCAATCTGTTGCTTAAAGAATTCCTAGCCGCATGGACAATGTATGATGTTGGAAGAGACGCCATCGATACAATAAGCAACGACGTCTCGATCGCTCCATGTGTGGGTTACAATCAACGAGTTGCACCTATTCCCATATTGTTCATTAAACAATATAAGAGGCAATATCCACATTTTATTCTTGAGGTTTACCAGAACAAACTAGTTCAAGTATGGAATGGATTATTAAATGACATCTTTTGCTTGCTATTGGAAGAACATATGGCAGGAACAAGAAAATTCGTAGAATTAAAAAAGCAACAAATTAAGGTAGATTTCCGTTCTGATGAGCACTTGCTGGTTCAATTGAAGGAAAGTTGTTCAAAGGACTTTGCTTTTTGGGAATACGATGACAGGCCGAAGGTTATAAATAATGTTCTGAATCCCGATGGGAAGAGGCAAAAAGAGCTGAGAAATATAAGGAAGCATATTCTCATAAGGAATGTAATCCAATATGCGGGGGGCATAGTAAACGATTACCTACTCAAAGAACTCGGCAGTAAAGAAATCATTCTTAAGGATAAGGTCGGAAAGCAAATGAGCTTAAAAAAAGACGATAAGATATTACTGTCAATTCCTGAATTATATGATTTTCTGAGCTGCTTATTGTATGTAGCTCAGACGTGGAGGGGTTAAGATGGCTGACTTCATCCTGGAGATCATTCCCGAACCAAAACCTGGTACAGCCTCAGTTCTGGTATTTGGGAAGAAGGGTAAGCATGCCTTTATCAACGGCACAGGGAAGGACAACTATCTATGTGGGACGTGCAAGAATGTTCTTTGTGAAAATATAAATAGGGGTCAGGTCCAAAATCTTGTTTTCAAATGTCCCAATTGCGATAGCTTTAATTTGATAAGATGACCAAGTGAGTGTCAGGGGTAAAAGATAGCCTTGTCAATTTTCAATCGACAGGCAAGGACAGGAAATCACAGTAAATAAATGAAGGCCTTCAAATATCCTGAATGATGAAATTGAAGGTCTTGAAGGTCTCATTCGACAGACTCGACCTGGCTATACTGAAACGGGCGGCTGATATTGTCGAGCTTCTCATCCGAAACTCCGGATGATTCCGAGCAAGGACGGAAAGTCGTGAAATTCTTCGTCAGCCCTGCCTGACTTCCTTTCCTCTTCCTCCTGCCATGATTTAACAAATTCTTAACAAAATCTTGACAATTTTATGACAACTCTCTTTGCCAAAAATCCTACATTGGTACCAGAGACGATACACATGAGCGAATCAACGCTTCAGACAACGACGCGTCGCCAGGGAGGCCAGCCATGACCGCCTTTTACATGAAAAAATGGTATTTCGACTTCGCCACCGACAGGGGCGAGACCCTTTACGCCTACTTTATCACCTATCGGATTTTCGGCAAAAGCCAAGGCCTCATTTCGGCCCATTTGACCTTGCCGGAGGGTTACCTCATGCAGGATTCTCTGAAGACAGAATTCTCTTCCCCTAACGCCAAAGGCAAACTCGTCCTCGGTCCCCATTCTCTGACGAACTATCACGGAGGGACAAAAATCCATATGGAGCTGAACCACTTCACGATCGACCTCCGCTATTTTTCTCTCGATAAGGAATGGATCCCGGCCAAAGACGCCCTTCTCCTAAAGAAAGAGAGGGGATTTCTCAAATGGCACGTTCCTCAGCCCCGGGCTAGGGTGGAGGGGACGATCAAAAATACCTTTCAAGTTCTGAAGATCAACGGATTCGGCTACCAGGACATCGTCGAGACAAACATTCCTCCGTGGCGGCTGCCTCTCGCCGAGCTCATTTGGGGAAGAGCCCACTGCGGCGGACGGACGGTTGTCTTCAACCAGATCACGACGAAAAAAAGAAATGTCATTCAAAATATCCACCTGAGCGCAGGTGCCGATGCAGACAGACCGTCTCAGCCTGAGGACGCGGCGTCAGAATCGGAAGACAACCAGCAGTATGCTCTCCAAACCAACAATGGGGATGAGGAAACACGGATCGCCAAGGGCGGCTGGACTCTTCTCCTCAAGCGGCGGAGCATCATCGAAGAAAGTCCCGTCACGACATCGGATCGGATCCGGTCCTCTTTCTTGAGGAACGCCCTGGCCCGGATCGCCGGCGATCCGCAGGAAAAAAAGATGTTTTCGGAAGCGCGGCTCTCCGATGGCGAAAAAATCTGGGATGGGCTGGCCATCCATGAAAGGGTGCTCTGGCAATGGAAAACACGCTGATTCTAGATGTCCATCCAAAGTCTCATTGGAGCGTGCTGGCCATCATTCTGCTCTACATTTTCATTTTTTGGCTTTTTCTTCCTGTATTTTTGTTGGCCGTCGGCCTCCGTTTAGACATGCTCGCGCCCGTGGCCATGTCCGCTACGGCGGCGAGCTCTATCTTCGGCTGGAGCCTGGTCGTTTGCGGTTTCTCGCTCCTAGCCGCCGGCATGGGCCAACTCTCGTTCCAAGGGAGAGGCCTGCCGATTTCCCACCTCCCTCCCAGTCAGTTCGTCGCCAACGGCATCTACAAATATTTCCGCCACCCGATTTATCTCGGCTTTAACGCAGCCTTTTCCGGGCTGGCCCTCCTGATCGGATCGTTCTGGTCGCTGGCGTTCAGCTCTCCCCTGCTCCTGGCCGGCTGGATCATCTACGCCCGGTTCTACGAAGAACCAGGCCTGATCAAGCGATTCGGAGATTCCTATCGAACGTATATGGAAACGACGCCCATGGTTTTCCCTAAAAAGACGAGCCGTCTGTTGGCCGTCATCTTCAGGCCGGTTTTCAAAAAAATTTGCGCGGGCTTGACGAGGATCGCCCGCCGGACAATTCTCTTTCGCCGGGGCAACCTGATCCTCGTCACCAACGGGCTGTTTGTGATGGCGGGAGCCTTTCTGTTCGTCCAGCATGTGACAACGCTTTTTCTCATCCAGGGTCTTCCGAAAGGCCATATAGTCGTCTTTATTTTTGGGACGATGCTCTCGGCTTCGTTTTTCGGTTACTTCTTCTGGTGGTTGGGGCACTGGAGAGAACTCATCCGCCAGCCCTGGCTCGGCATCAAGAACAACGGCTTTGTTTCCTTCGGCGCATT
>Ga0315274_10015954_pt1 | contig 10626 bp, 8 predicted proteins | sample YL17G02_20_MG_FD_203700 | JGI IMG/M metagenome (GOLD analysis project Ga0315274, IMG submission 203700) | Sediment microbial communities from Yellowstone Lake, YNP, Wyoming, USA - YL17G02_20 | ecosystem: Environmental > Aquatic > Freshwater > Lake > Sediment | place: USA: Wyoming | collected...
GATTCACAAAAATTATAGCAAAGCGACGACATTAGCGTTAATCACCCCACGTTTCTTTCTTTGGGAGAAAGAACTTTTGACGCGCTGTGGTGGATACAGCCGCCAAAATCGTTATAATAAAGGCCAACAAGTAGTTTGACAAAAAGCCTTTTCCTTGCTATATTGCGGTGATTTATTCAAGACACCACACCGATAAATCGGAGGTCTCGATATGGTCATTATTGGCGAAAACATACATGTCATAGCTCAGGCAGTTTCCACAGCGATAAGGGGAAGAGATGCCAAAGTAATTCAGGATTTAGCTAAAGCTCAAACTGAAGCGGGAGCCGATTACATTGACTTGAATGTTGGCCCCATGAAAAAGGACACCGAAGAGACCATGCAATGGTTAGTCAGCACAGTTCAGGAAGTTACCGATTTGCCTTTATCTATAGATACTATGAATCCTGTAGCGATGGAGGCAGGTCTAAAAGCTTGCCGGAAGAGACCTTTGCTTAACTCTGCTTCGGGGAAGACTGGCTCCAAAGAGCAAATGCTTCCCTTGGCCAAAAAATATAACTGCGATGTGGTGATTTCGGTAATGACGGATAAGGGAATGCCTCCCGATGTTGATTCCAAGATAGAGAGTATTATGGACACGGTGACATATGCCAATGAATTGGGGATTCCCAACGAAGACATCTGGGTTGACCCTATACTTCTTCCCGTGAGTACCGCTGGCGAGGGACAGAGGTTCGCCGTAGCAAATTTGGAATTTATCAAGATACTCGAGGATGTTCTGCCCGGGGTTAAATCCACAGTAGGGCTTTCCAATGTATCTAACGGGGTGCCGGACCAACTCAGGCCGCTTCTTAACCGTGTGTATCTGGTGATGCTAGGGAGGAATGGACTTTATTCTGCCATCGCTGACCCTTTGGATAAAGAGCTTATGAGCTTGATCAAGGGAGAGATGCCGAAAATTGTCGAGCTCATTTATAAGGCTATGGATGGGGAGGACATAGACCTCTCCGCCCTATCTCAAAAGCAAGTTGAGTATGTTAAGACAGCCAGGGTTCTTAAGGGAGAAACCTTGTACTCCAATGCCTGGCTGGAAAGTTAAGGAGGATAAGGAATGGAATATAAAGCACCAGTTGAAGCGTATACTGGGGTAGTGAGAGAGGTAACTATTGGGAAGGGAAAGAAGAGCTTGAAGATTGGGGGAGAGAATATTCTTCCCCTTCATTTTTTTGACCAGGGCTCAAATCCCAATCCGGCGAAGTTTGCTCTGGAAGTTCTTGATATGGAACCTCAGGATTGGCCAAAGCATGCGGTTGAGCCCTTCCAGGATGTGATTTCCAACTCGGTTAGCTGGGCTAAGAAATGCCAGGGCTTTGCTGTGGATGCCGTTTCACTTTTCCTTATGAGTACCGACCCGGCGGTCAAGGATGCTCCTGCTGACAAAGCAGCGGCATTGGTAAAAGAAGTAGCCGAGGCGATAGATGTGCCTTTAATTGTCTATGGCTCCGGAGACGAGAAAAAAGATGCTGAGGTTCTTCCCAAAGTGGCTGAAGTGTGCGATGGAATGAACCTCCTTATAGGCCCGGTGCTTAAGGAAAATTACGAAGCGGTGGGCAGGGCAATTCTGGACCATGGGCATACGGCTATTGCTCAAAGTCCTCTGGATATCAATTTGCTTAAGGAGTTGAATGTCAAGCTCAGTAAGTTCTTTCCTCCGGATAGGATTGTGATCGACCCCTTGTCTTCTGCGCTGGGCTACGGCATGGAATATAGTTTCTCTTTGATTGAGCGGGTAAAACAGATTGGAGTTATCACTAAAGACAGTATGACCATGATGCCGATTATTGCCAATCTTGGTGTGGAGTGCTGGAAGACAAAACAGGCTAAGGAAAACAAGAAACAAGGATTGCTTTGGGAAGGAATGACAGCGCTATCGCTTTTACTGGCTGGGGCAAATATCCTTGTCTTAAGGCATCCCGAGACCTTGAAATTAATAAAAGAAACGATAGAAGCGAGGTAAAAAATGGCAGAAGTAAAAGAAATAACGCGGAAATTAGAAGAGATTCATAAGAAGATAAAAGCGGAGATTCCCTGGGAGCCGGTAGGTCCCACGCCCATGCCGGAAATTCCCGACCTCAGAAATTGGGACATGAGGTTATTGAAAACATATGCGCCTTTTTATGCGCCATTCTGTGATTTATGTTGCTTCTGTACCTATGGCAAATGTGACCTCACCGAGACAAGGAGAGGGGCCTGCGGTATTGATATAGCTACTCAGCAGGCAAGATGGGTGCTCTTATCTTGTTTGATGGGATGTTCCGCTCATAGTGCCCATGCCGGGCATATCCTGGAATTCCTGATTGAAAGGTATGGTCCGGATAAGAAGATAGATTTAGGGGGATCAATCAATATCGAAGCACCGCACATAAGGACAGTTGTGGGCTTGAAGCCTGAGACTTTGGGTGACCTTGTAATAGCCATAGAATATGTCTTCAAGGAGATCACCCATCTTCTGGATTCCACTAACATGGGACAGGAAGGCAGCTACTTGGATTACGAATCGAAAGCTCTTCATGCTGGGATGCTGGACCATGTGGGTATGGAAGTGGCTGATATTGCTCAGATAGTGGGATTTAATTACCCCACTTCAGTTGCTGATACACCCCTGATAGATTTGGGGTGGGCGGCAGTGGACAAAAGCAAACCGGTAATCCTGTTTGTGGGGCATAATCCAGCTACTTCAACCGTAGTTATTGATTATCTCCGAGAGAATAATCTTTATGACCAGGTTGAAGTCTGTGGCGTCTGTTGCACTGCTCTGGAAACAAGTAGGTACTCTGATAGAGCCAAAGTTGTTGGTCCTTTTTCCCGGCAGCTTTTCTTTATCAGAAGTGGCATTGCCGATGTGATAATGACCGATGAGCAGTGTATCAGGACCGATATGCCCATAGAGGCATCCAAAGCTGGGTCATCGCTCATAGCTACTCTGGACAAGGCTATGTATGGACTTGAAGATGCCTCTGAGATGGATACTGAAGACATAGTCAGACAGATGGTAGAGGACAAGAAGCATTTTGCCATCCTTGACCCTCGAAAGGCAGCCGAGGTAGCGGCTAAGGTGGCGATAGCAATTGCTCCTCAGAGGAGAAAGGAATGGCTGACGGAGGGGGAGGCTAAGGAACTGGCCACGAAGTGTAATGTCTGTGGCATGTGTGAGCAGGTATGCCCTAACCTTTTCAACATTGGCGCTGGTATAGCTGAGGTCACCAAGGGCAATTTTGACCTGATAAGGGAGCAATTCAATCTCTGTGTTGGCTGTGGAAAGTGCGAGGCAGAATGTCCTCGCAAGATTCCCATCTTCAAGATAATGCAGATAGCGGCGAGTAAAGAAAGTTGGAAGGTGAGAGCCGGGCGTGGTCCGATTATGGATACGGAGATACGGACTGTCGGGGCACCTATAACTCTGGGCACAATCCCCGGAGTAGTTGCCATTGTCGGCTGCTCAAACTTTCCTGACATTCGAGACATTGCTGAGATGGTGGACGAATTTGCCAAGAGAAAGTATATCGTGGTTGTTTCGGGATGCAGTGCCATGGTTGCCGGGATGTGGAAGGATGCCGATGGCAAGACCGTATATGAAAAATATCCCCCTGCTTTTGATATGGGAGGGGTAGTGAACGTTGGCTCCTGCGTTGCCAACAGTCATATCACCGGAGCGGCAATAAAAATTGCCAATATCTTTGCTGCTCTTCCCTTGAGAGGAAACTACGAGGTGATGGCTGATTATGTCCTCAATCGTGTGGGTGCTGTGGGAGTAGCTTGGGGGGCATACTCACAGAAGGCGGCTTCCATCGCTACAGGCTGCAACAGATTGGGCATCCCGGTGATACTCGGACCTCATTCCTCCAAATATAGAAGGTTGTATCTCTCGAGAAAGGAAGAGGACGATTGGAGAGTCATGGATGCCCGGAAGAAGGAAATTGTGGATACTGGAGAGCCTTCTCCTGAGCACTTGGCCTATGTATGTGAGACTAAAGAGAAGGCTATGGTGATGATTCCTAAGTTGTGCATAAGGAAGAATGATACCCCTCAGGGAAGAGCGATAAAATTAAACCATTACATCTCCCTGCATAAGAAGTACATGGGAGGTGGTCTTCCTGAGGACATTCACCTCTTCGTGCGCAGGGATCCTGATATTCCTCTGGTCTATAAGAAAGAGGTGAGGGCATATCTACAGGAAATCGGCTGGAAACCCAAGGAGCCTGTAGGACTTCCCACCCTTATCGGGACTTATCCCAGCAAGGTTTCTGTGGATGCAGTGATACATTAAAAGGAGGATAAAATGAGTGCAGTGATACCATATCATAGGGTAAATGTCTTAACCGGGATAAAGTCGGCAAGGCTGATAGAAGATGCCCAAGAATATGCTGACTTGATAAAAAAAGCAAGAAGGCCGCTTCTTGTACTTGGCCCTCTTCTGCTGAAATGGTCGCTTGATGGAAAGCTACTCATAGAATATGCTCTGGAGATTGCTAAGGCTGCTAATATTCCTACATGCGCCACGGCTCAGGTTAGGGCGAAGATGGCAGAGCTGGGGGTAAAGCCGGATAGCTTCTATGATGTTGTGGAGATAATCAATGCTCTCAAGGATCCGAATTGGCGGGGGGTCAGGAAGGAAGGGAACCATGATTTGGTGCTCTTCTTCGGTATAAGGAGCGATCTCGGAGAGCAGGGCCTCTCTGTGCTCAAGCATTTTGCCCCTCATCTAAAGACTATGACGCTGTGCAAATTCTATTTTCCCAATGCTAATTATTCCCTCCCCAATTTCAGGAAAGATGAGCAATGGAAAGCATTCTTGGAAAGCTTAATAGATAATTTAAAGAAAGGAGAGTAAGAAAAAATGGCAGGTGAATTTCACGTAGATATAGGACCTCAATATGAAGGCGAGGTGATAAGAAAAGAAAACCTCTATATGGAATTCGGTGGACCAAAAGCAGCACATAAGTTTGAATTAGCAACAGTTAAAAGTCCTGATGAAATAGAGAATGAGAAAGTAGAAATTATCGGCCCGGACATAGGTGATTTGAAACCTTACGATGAAGAGAAAGGCGGTGGTAGCTATCCTATTGCCATTCTGGTAGATGTTGCCGGAGGAGAATTAGACAAGGATGCCGAAGCAATTATCGAGAGAAGGATTCATATGTTCACTAACATGATTGAGGGCTGGTATCACATGAATCAAAGACAGGATACGTGGCTGAGGATAAGTAAGGACTGTTATAAGAAGGGTTTCACTTCTTTACGAGAATTGGGAGAAATTTATATCTTGCTTTATACATCAGAGATGTCAATCATCGAGAAAATCCAAGTCACTATTATCACCGATGGAAAAAAAATAAAGGAGCTTCTTCCCCACGCTTTGGAAGTTTATGCCGCCAGGGATGAACGGGCAAGGACCTTGAATGATGAGGATGTGGACACCTTTTATGGCTGTACCTTATGTCAGAGTTTTGCCCCCACTCATATCTCTATCATAGCCCCAAATAGGATTGCCAATTGTGGAGCGATAAACTGGTTTGACGGCAGAGCTGCTGCCAAGATTGACCCTGAGGGGCCCATATTTGCCATACCAAAGGGGGAGCTTATAGATGCTGTAAAAGGTGAATATTCAGGGGTGAATGCAATTGAAGCTAACAAGTCTCTGGGTACCTACGATAGAGTTTATCTCTATAGCGCATTTGAGCACCCCCATACATCTTGTGGTTGTTTCGAAGCAATTGTATATTACATTCCTGAAGCGGATGCCTTTGGAGTAGTGCATAGAGATTTCAAGGGCGAAACTGTAGTAGGGGAAACATTTTCCCACATGGCTGGTGAAACTTCCGGAGGTAAACAAATAGAAGGAAGATTAGGAACTGGACTGCAGCAACTAAGGTCTCCCAAATTCATCCAGGCGGATGGTGGCCTGGCCAGGATAGTGTGGATGCCCAAGGAGTTAAGGGAAAGGTTTAAAGATGTCCTGGAAAAGAAAGGACTCTACGATAAAATAGCCACAGAAGAAGATGTCAAGAACGTGGATGAGCTTCTAGCATTCTTGGAAAGAGTAGGACATCCTTGGATAAAAGGAGAAGTAAAGCTTCCAACATAAATACAGGAGTAGTCAGCAGTCAGCTAATTGAAAGCTGAAAACTGATAGCTGCAGAAGGAGGGTTTGTTATGCCAATCGCAGGTTCCGAGATTGTAAAGATGCTTCCTGGGAAGAAACCATGTAAGGACTGTGGCTTCCCTACTTGTTTTGCCTTTGCCATGAAGCTGACATCGGGTGGAGCTACTGTGGACAAGTGTCCTTACCTCTCCGAGGAGGTGAAAGCTAAGCTGCTGGATCTTCTGGCACCGCCGATAAAGCTTGTTACTATAGGCTCTGGGGAGAACGCCGTCAAAATCGGGAACGAAGAAGTGATATATCGGCACGAGAAGACATTTGTCCATTCACCAGGCATTGCCCTCCTTATCTCAGACAAGGATGACAAAGCCAAAATCGAGGAGAAAATAAAGAAGATAAAAGAATTGCAGTTCCCCTGGGTCGGGGTAAACCTAAAGGCAAATCTTTTGGCACTTTATTTTGCATCAGGGGACAAAAACAAGTTTCTGGCTCTGGTGAAGAAAGTTTATGATTCAACAGACCTGGGCATGGTCTTAATCTCGGAAGACATGGACGCCTTATTTGCGGCGCGGGATATATGCGCGGATAGGCATCCACTTGTTTACCCCATAACGAAGGAGAACATTGATAAGGCCATTCCAAAGATTAAGGCGAATCTTACTCCTGTTGGCCTTCGTGGGGGGAGTATTGAAGAACTTGTTCCTCTAACTATTAAGTTAAAAGATGCTGGGATTGAGGAACTAGTTTTAGACCCGGGTTCTAAAAATTTGCTGGAGGCAATAAGAGACCAAACTTTTATCAGAAGGGCAGCGCTAAAGCAAGGTTTCAGGCCTCTTGGCTATCCCACTGTTGCCTTTCCTTGCTTCATGGCCAAGGATGGGCTGAAGGAAATGCTAGTGGGCTCGGCATTTATAAATAAATGGGCTAGCATTATTGTCTTTTCTGATTTCGACCAATATTCTCTGCTTCCTCTTCTAGTTCAGCGGCTTAACATCTATACCGATCCTCGCTTTCCTATGGCAGTAGAGCAGAAGTACTATGAAGTGGGAGAACCTGATGAATCTTCTCCGGTTCTTGTCACTTCAAACTGGGCTTTGACCTACTTCCTTGTCTCATCGGCTGTTGAGGCTACCAAGGTTCCCGCCTACATTTGTGTTAAGGACGCGGAAGGGCTTGGTGTCCTCACTGCTTGGGCAGCAGGTAAATTTAGCGGCGATTCTGTAGGAGCATTTATTAAGAAATGTGGCATCGGGGGAAAGGTAAAACATAGAAAGCTAATTATCCCGGGAAAAGTAGCCAGGATCAAAGGTGAGCTTGAGGATGCCTTGAATCTTGAATGGGAAGTAATAGTGGGTCCTAGGGAGACGACCGGAATAGCGGCTTTCCTGCCTGGATTTGCTAAGCAACTCAAGGGATAGTCTTGAATCTGGCGAAGGAATGATTACAGAGGAACAAGCTAGCCAAGCCATAGCTGAGATTTTAGGTCATTATAAAAAAGAAAAGAAAAATTTAATTCCACTATTGCAAGAAGTCCAGACAAGACTGGGATATCTCCCCAGGAAAGCGCTGCAAGAAATTGCTGACTTCTTGGAGATGCCAGATGTTGAGGTTTGGGGGGTTGCTACCTTTTATAATCAGTTTCGCTTTGTTCCGTTAGGAAAATACCATGCCGTGGTTTGTATGGGGACTGCCTGTCACTTAGCGGGTGGTAGACTTATTTTGGAGGCCTTGGAGCGTGAGTTAGGTATCAAAGTAGGCAAGACTGCCGAGGATGGTAACTTTAGCTTGGAAAGGGTCGCTTGTATTGGGTGCTGCATGCTGGCTCCCGTCGTAGTAATAAAGGATAAAATTCATCCTAAGATGACGCCTTTTAAGGTGGAAGAGGCTTTGATACCGTATAGAGAGAAAATGCAGAAAGAGAGCTAAGACAAAATCAAAGATAAAAATTCAAAAAGACAGAGCAAAAATCAAAAATATTTTCCTTTTACATTTTGAATTGTCATTTTGCGTGTTGACTTTTGAATTTCATAAGATGAATTTCGAGGAAATTACTAATAAAGCGAAGTCGGAATGGGAAGCTCTGCAGAAGGGCAGCTATATTCTTATTGGCACAGCTACTTGTGGGCGGGCAGCCGGCGCCTTGGATATAGTTGAGGCCTTTAATAAGGAGCTAATGAGGCAAGGACTGGAGGTCCCGATTATTAAAGTTGGCTGCACGGGTCTATGCTATGCTGATCCCTTAGTTGTTATATCCAAGCCTGGCTCTCTTCGTGTCGTGTATCCTAATGTAACTCCAGAGAGTGTACCCCGCCTTGTGGAAGGTTATGTTGCCGGCGACGACCCTTGCCTTGAGCTTGCCTTAGGCACTCTTGAAGGAGGTGGTGGGGAAGCAGTCTACATTCCCGAGCTTCCCAGGTTTGAGCGTGAGCTTCGTCTTATACTGTGCCACTGTGGCTACATCGACCCTGAAAATATAAATCACTACATCGCCAATGGTGGTTATAGCGGTCTGGAGAAAGCGTTAAAGATGTCGCCTGAGAAGATAATTGAAGAGCTGAAGAAATCTGGGCTGCGAGGGCGGGGAGGGGCTGGATTTCCTACCCATCGGAAGTGGGAGCTATGCCATAAGGCTAGAAGCACACCAAAATATGTCATATGCAATGCTGATGAAGGAGACCCCGGTGCTTTTATGGACAGGGTCGTTTTGGAAAGCGACCCGCATCAAGTTATCGAGGGCATGATTATTGCCGGCTATGCTATAGGTGCCGAACAAGGCTATATCTATGTCCGTGCTGAATATCCTTTGGCTATTGAGCGTATCCAGATTGCCTTAAAGCAAGCGAAGGAGCTGGGTTTTCTGGGAGACAATATCTTAGGCGGTGATTTTGGGTTTCACATTGAAATAGCAGCCGGGGCTGGTGCTTTTGTCTCCGGTGAAGAAACAGCACTGATAGCGGCTGTTGAAGGGAAGATGAGCACACCTAGCCCCAGGCCACCTTATCCTGCCGAGCTTGGATTATGGGATAAACCTACTCTGTTAAACAATGTGAAGACCTTTGCTTATGTTCCTATGATAATTGCGCGAGGGGGGGATTGGTTTGCCTCCATAGGCACTGAGGGAAGCAAAGGCACAGCAATGTTTACCCTGGCAGGCAAAGTAGCTAACACAGGATTGGCTGAAGTGCCTATGGGAACAACGCTTCGTGAGCTTGTTTATAACATCGGTGGCGGGATTGCTAAAGATAAGCAGTTTAAAGCGGTACAGATAGGAGGGCCCTCAGGAGGGTGCCTCCCCGAGACTTTGCTCGACATCCCTATTGATTATGATTCTCTTCGAGAGGCTGGCTCGATGATGGGCTCAGGGGGTATGATTGTCATGGATGAAAATAACTGCATGGTCGATGCTGCTAGGTTTTTTCTCGATTTCTCTACCAGGGAGTCTTGCGGCAAGTGCACCATGTGTCGCTTGGGGACTTTACAGATGCTACGTATTTTAGAGGACATCACGACTGGCCGGGGCAAAATAGATAATATTGCTCTTCTCCTCGCATTGGCTGAAGATGTTAAGGTAGGTTCCCTTTGTGGCCTAGGGAAAACAGCTCCTAATCCTGTTCTCACAACCCTACGCTATTTCCGAGATGAATACGAAGCTCATATTCTGGAGAAGCGCTGCCCCGCCAGAGTATGTCCCGAACTCACTGTGTATTATATCCTTCCGGACAAGTGTGATAGAGCCTGTGAGCATTGCATTTTGACCTGTCCCACAGAAGCAATTAAGGGAGACAAGGGGGAAGTTAAAATCATAGACCAGGAAAAGTGCTCTAAGTGTGGTACATGCCTGGAAGTCTGCCCTCCCGAGTTTAATGCAGTGGTGAAGCTATCGCCTGTTAGCTTGCTGCCTTCCCCGAAGTTGTCTGAAAAGAGAGCCAGGAAATGACCAAAACCATTGCTATCGCAGGAAAGGGAGGCACAGGCAAGACTACTGTGGCTGCCTTACTCATCAAACTCCTTTCTCAAAAGGGGTTGGTCCTGGCTGTTGATGCTGACCCGAGCACCAATCTTAACCAAGCGCTGGGTCTGCCTCTGGATGATAGTAAGACTGTGGGTAAAATACGGGAAAAGATGACTGAGGATGTCTCCAAGGGTCGTTTTAGCCCCACTATTACCAAGCAGGAATATCTGTTTAGCAAGATAATGGAATCCTTAGTAGAGTCCAAGGGCTTTGACCTTTTAGCCATAGGGCGTCCGGAAGGGCCTGGATGCTATTGCGCTTCTAATGAATTTCTGCGTGCCTCCTTAGATAAACTAGTGAAAGATTATAAGTATAATTATATTGTCATAGACTGTGAGGCAGGCATGGAACACATTAGTCGCCAAACAACCAGAGATGTGGATGTTTTGCTCATTATGTCGGACCCCACCATAAAAGGTGTCACTACGGCAGCTCGAATGAAGAAGCTCATTGA
>Ga0315274_10015959_pt1 | contig 10625 bp, 8 predicted proteins | sample YL17G02_20_MG_FD_203700 | JGI IMG/M metagenome (GOLD analysis project Ga0315274, IMG submission 203700) | Sediment microbial communities from Yellowstone Lake, YNP, Wyoming, USA - YL17G02_20 | ecosystem: Environmental > Aquatic > Freshwater > Lake > Sediment | place: USA: Wyoming | collected...
AACGCCATCGGTGCCTCTCCCGAGGGAGCGGAGGTGGTTGTTGCCGGCCGGGTTCAAGAGACCGATAGTGCAGGCTTCCTGATCCTCTCCATCTCGGACGCCGGCGCGGGCATCCCATCCGAGGAACTGGGACACGTTTTCCAGCGAGCCTATCGAGACGATGTACCGCCCATTGAGGGGCTGGGCGACAGCGGCGTGGGCCTTTCCGTGGTGAAGGCCCTTGCCGAGAGCCTGGGCGGGCGGGTTTGGGTCGATAGCGAGGTGGACATAGGCAGCACGTTCACCGTCCTTATGCCGCTCGCAGACCATCATCTCCCCCAGGTCACCAAGGAAATCGAGGTGGCATGATCCCCGGTGCCCCGGCTCCTCGAGAGTCATTCCCTTTGGCCGGCTCACTTGGGAGAGCCTTGCCAGACAGGGGTCCATCTGCAGGCGCCGGATCCCGGCATGTTCCTCGCACGCCCGTGACTCGCAGGATGGACTGCGGGGCTTCCCCTTGGCCCTACCCGCGAGGGAAAGCCGGCCAGGGGAGACAAGATACGCTCCGGCGCATGTGGCGTCCCTTGACCGGTCGCCCTGGATTCGACTCATGTGCGCAAAGCGGGACATGCCGGTGAGACGGACGCGCCTTCCTTCCGAGATCCGCGCCTTGAGGGCACCCCAACCGCCGATGTCCGGCTTCGAGAACTTACCGAGGCCGAAGCCGCCCTCTCGCGGCCCCAATCTCAAGCTGATTCTCGCAGCCCTAGTTCCTTGGGTCCTCGTGGGCTGCCTCATTGCCGTGAGCCGTGCGTTCGTGTCCGGGGTGCAGGGTGTCGTCCTTGCCGCCAACACGATCAGCACCCCCATGGCGACCCCCTTCCAGCCATTGCTGCCGACGCCCACCCCGCCGTTTCTCACTGCCGAGGCCTCGCTCCCATCGGGAGCCACCGCGTTCTCCTTTGGCGACTTTCCGGGACCGACAGAGTCCTCAGCCATCGCGATTCCGCCGCCGGCAGCCCTAATCCCCTTCGCCCCAGGGGTGGTCAACATTCTCTTCCTGGGTTCCGATGAGCGCTCCTGGAGCCCAGGGCACCATCGCACGGACGCGATCATGATCGTCTCGCTGGACCCGGGAAAGAGCCGTGTCACCCTCCTGTCCATTCCGCGCGACCTGTATGTGTACATCCCCGGCTGGCGAGTGGATCGCATCAACGTCGCCGACGCCCATGGCGGCGCCGACAAAGTCATCTTGACGGTTCTTTACAACCTCGGGATTCCCATCCACCACTGGACGCGTGTGCGCTTTGAAGGTTTCATCGCGGTCATCGACGCGCTCGGCGGGATCGATGTCGAGGTGACGCGGGAAATCTACGACGAGTGCGACGAAGTCCAATGGCACTTCACTCCGGGCATCCAACACATGGACGGCTTCACGGCCCTGTGCTACGCCCGACTCCGCAAGACGACCAGCGACTTCGACCGGTTGCGGCGACAGCAACTTGTGATCGAGTCGGTATTCGATCGCCTGCTGTCCCTCAACGGCCTGGCCAGGGCGCCGGAGCTCTTCAACGCCTACTCCCGCTACGTCGAGACGGACGTCGGCATTCAAGATCTGCTGCCGTTGATCCCGCTGGGCACAACCATTGCCGGCGATTCGTCGCGAGTGCAGCGCTACGCTATCGACCAGACCATGGCCAAGTCGTGGAGTGTCCCCACCAGCGGCGCGTCGGTTCTCCTGCCGGACTACGCGGCGATCCAAGCGATGCTGCAAGCGGCGTTCATGCCGTAGGCCGGCGCCACGGGGCCTTCGACCTCGGTCAGCAGCCCCCGCCCCTCACGCAAACCTCTCCCTCCGAACCGCAGGCATGGCCTCTTCGCCGGACAGGTATCGGAGAGTCGGCCCCTGATGACTTGTCCCTGCTTCATGCTTGCGGGGTTTCTCGCCGCCGGATCGGAGCTCGATTTGACTTTTCCCTGCGACGCGGCTACCATCAGCCGCATCATGATGACTGGGCCGAGGCTCGCTCGAGGCGATGGACATGGATCAGTCGGTTGACGACCTGCCCCTTTTCTCCAGAAGCCCCGGACGCCGAGACCCGTCGCACAGCGCCGCCGAGGTTACAGGGCATCTGCGTGCAAGCACGAGCCTCACCGCCGCCCTCCGTGCCTGGGGAGAGGCCCTCGAAGAACAAGGCGCCTCCCTGCACACGATCAAGGCGTTCACAGGCGACCTTCGCCTCCTGGCCCGGTTCATCGGCGCCGGCCAGGCGATCAACGGGGTCGGAACGCATGACCTCAAGAACTTCCTCGAGTGGATGCTGAGTCGCCGCGGCGTGCCCTGCAGTCCCAAGACGTATTCGCGCCGGGTGACCTCGATCAAGGCGTTCTTCCGCTGGCTTGTGGACACTGGAGCCTTGCCGGCAAGCCCGGCGGACTCGGTACCTCAGCACACGGTCCTGAGTCCGTTGCCTGATTTCCTGACGCCGGAAGAAACGCAAGCCGTCCTCCAGACTGCCGACGGCTTGCGCCGCGGCGACGGGCAGGACGCGCGACCCTACGCACTGGTGAGCCTCCTTCTCCACACCGGCATCAAGAAGAGCGAATGCCTGGCGATCTACCTCAATCACATTGATCTCAACTCCATGGATGGACCGATCCTGTTCGTGCGGTACGGAGAAGTTTCCAAGAGGTACCGCGAGCGCAAGCTGCCGCTTCCGGAGGAATGGATCGCCGCCTATCGCGAATATCTGGAGGAGTACAAGCCCCTCTCGCGGCTCTTCCCTTACTCGCCGAGACGGCTGGAATACATTCTGGAGGACCTGGGGGAAGCGGCCGGGCTCACGAAGCACCTGTCCTTCAACATGTGCCGCTGGAGTTGTGCGCTCCACGACTACCGGGCCGGCATGGATCGGGACAGGATACGGTCGAAGCTGGGTCTGTCGAAGATCCAATGGCGAGAGATCGGCGCCAAGCTCGATCGCCTGGCGGCGATCGAGGAAGATCCTGTCGGCGCCTAGCCTGGGGAAGAGCCTTTGCCGGGATCTCACCCCCGGGCGTCGCGTGCGCCCCCAATTCTCTCTCCGATCCACAATGGCCACCGCGAGCCGTATCTACTCCTATTGTGATTCTCATGTCACGCGCTCAAGGGGAGGAGCAGACCGGCATGATTACCTGGGGCCAGCATCCTCCTCTCCGGCAACTTCGGCGGTTGTGGACTACCCAACGTTTCCACGCCCCTTTCCTTGGTTGTGCTTAAGGCAATCCAGGTGCCGTTCTCAATCGTCGTCCTAGTCCTCCTGTGTCGCGTCTCATAGCTACCATGATGGAGTCCCTTGACTTTCTCCAGTGTGGAGTCGGCCCTGACGGTTCATACTGAAGCCTGCGAAGGGAGTCTGTATTGCTGGACGGACCCATCGAGCTTCGAGACCGAGGCTTTGACGTCCCACAGGGTTCCCCACAGAAAATCCATGCATGAAGGAGGCGTACCCGTCAAGAGGCGGGAGTCGGCATCAAGAGCTTGCTCATTCCACGAGGCCTTCCGGCCTTGTTCATTTGAACCCTGCCATTCGGATGGAAGCCGGACGGCCTAGACGCCAGAGCATTGTAGGGTAGTCAACATGGGGAGAAATGCGAGACTTGACGCTAGGCTGCCCGCGGATTGGCCTCGCGCAGACCGAAGACATTGCCCTCGCTGTCCTGGCAGTAGGCGAGGAATTCCACTCCCGGAATCGCGAACTTGGGCGTCACTTCCTTTCCGCCATTCTCGAGGACCTGCCTGACGGCTTCATCGATCGATGGGACATCGACTACGTTCCAGATAGTGGCTCTCGGATTACCACGCCTCATAAGGAATCCACCTAGCCCAGGCGAGTCCCCGGTGGTGATTCGCCAGATCTCTCCTGCCCCGCCAACCTCCTCCACCTCCTCAAAGCTCCAACCGAGAGTCTTGCGGTAGAATGCCCTCGCCCTTTCCGGATCGTCGGCATACAGCTCGAAGTAGATTATGCGACACACCATGGCCTCCTTTCATCCGTCTCGAGTTGCTTGCCCACCATATGCGGCGGGTAAAGGGAACCCCAGGGTGCGACCTCGGCCCAATTCACGGCTTGCCCCGGGGATCTGCCTTCCGACAGTCGACCATCGCTCCCGTGCAGCAGACGCATCCATCTTGTCGAGCCAGATCCAGTAATCCGGCTGACGCCTCCTCCGATGCACTGGCCACCACACACACCTTCACTACTGATACAACTAACGGCAGAAAGGCCTCCCGGTCTTTACTCGCCGCACATTGCCACTCCAAGGGGGATTCAACCTCCAGCACGTCGGCCCCTCGGTGCGTTTCGGCGAGTGGCGACCGAGGACGTCAAGGTGGGATCGCACAGTGCTACTGGGACGAACCGCAAACGCGGTGCGCGTGGAGGAATCCCGCCCCACATCCCGGGACCTATCCAGACTCCGACGTGATATGCATCCTGCATCATCGAGAAAAGTGGGCGAATGGTGAAGGCGATCTTGTCGCTCCTCCCTCCAGTCGCGGCGTATACCTCAACTACGGCTCGTGATTGTTCGCGGCTACCTCCTTTCAGAAAACAAACTGTGAGAGGTCGCCGTTTCCAGCGGACGATAGAGCCAAATCTCAGCTCGGCAGGCGTGCTCAGATCTCAGTGCGGCACTTGATCGCAGCAAGAAGGCGCTCGGTAGTCCTTTCCCGCCCCTCGATCGTAAAGGAGATGGCTTCCACGGGGCAGACGAGGGCGCACTTGCCACAACCCACACACAGGTCACTGATCTCAGCCCTTTCCCTGCCCAGTTTGATGATGTCCTTCCGGAAACATACCTCGAGACAGTCTCCACATAGAGTGCATGCCTCGCCAACACTGACCGTCAATCCCGGCAGTCGATGCACGTTTTCCCAGAAGACCCTAGGACCAAGCCTCAGGCCCTTCCGAATGTCGCAGCAGCAATCGCAGCACAGGCATACCGCCAGCATTCGATCATAGTCAATGCCGAACATGTCGGAATCCGTTGTGGAGTGGACAATCAGCGGAACGAGCCCGGTTTTCACGGCTTTCTGCACATGGTTCACAGCATCTTCTACGCTAACCTGTTTCCCAAACTCGGGACGGATTCCCCTCGCTCCGGGACCCATAATTAGGCACCCTATCTCATGAGGGTAGCTTTGACAGCCATACCCATCCCGGCAGGGGCAGTGGTTGATCTTGAAAATGAAGCTAGCCTTTTCCAGGATAGGGATAAGGACGTCGGACGGGAGAGCGACGCTCTCTCCTCGAACGATGGGCTCGCTAACCGGAATCATCCAGTTGGATTCAATCTCATCTTTGAATCTCCCCCGCGTCAACAAGGGCCCAATAATGGGAACCCGGGCTAACCGCCACTTGCGCTCGCCCCTTGAGTAATCCTGCATAATCCGTTCCCACGAGGGCTTCATTCGTTCTTTCTCACCATCACTGTCAGCCATGCGTGTTCCCTCCTTACGTGACCTGATCCATTGGGCCGACAGGTCACGGAATGGGCGACTCAGCTTCAACGACCATGGGCCATCTCGTATCTGAGAGGCGATGAAGGGCCTGGAAGAAGCCGGTCTTCCTGGACACTCGCGGGCTTGGCGCCAACACCCATGCCTCCATGTCATCCCGCATCGGGGCGGCAAGATATAGGCGATGGATGGGGCGTGTCACTTCGGACCTGGTGAGAATCATACATGGAGGGCCGCCCGTCGTTGGCGTTCACCTCCCTGGGGGAGACTTATCCACAGTGCTGCCCTAAGCCCGTTGCGTGTTTCAGGTTATGTCGGTGCGTTCGGCGATACTGGATAACAGCATTTCGACGACGTTGATTTCAGGATCGATTTGGAAATGAATGGCCTCCTCAGGACACACCGTTGCGCATCGTCCACAGGCAACGCAGGTCTCGACATTTATCTCAGCCCGCACGTGCCCCAGTGTAATGGCGTTCACCATGCAGAGGCCAGCCTGCACACACTCTCCGCAGAGCGTGCATTTCTCATCGACCAACGGCGTGACGCCCGGGGGAGGCAAGACGCGCTCCCAAAACGCCCTGGGGCCCAGACGCAGACCCAGACGGATATCACAGCAACAGTCACAGCAGAAGCATAACGCCAAGAGCCTAACCATTGTCTTGTCATACACGATGGAGGGGACCAGGCCGTGCGCCAGGGCCTTCTTGGCGTGCGCGAGAGCCTCCTCGGATGAGATCTCCTCCCCCCAGTATGCCGGCATGGCCTTCGAGTTTTCTCCCATCCAGATACAGGCGATATCGCGAGGATACTTCTGGCATTCATAGGCCGTGCGACACACACAGGCGGGACTGCGCTTCAGGCTACCCGCTTTCTGTAGGAGGGCAGTGATGACCTCCAGCGGCAGCGCCATGCTTTTGCCTCTCTGGATGACCTCATTCACAGGAATGATCCAGTTACGCGCCTCCGGATCGCCGACGGGGCTGTTCCGGTAGAGGTACTTACCGATGACCGGGAGACGCGTCAGTCGAAAGGCCTTGGGAAGGTTGTACATGAACTTGAGCTCGTCCTCCCAGGTCCTTTCGCGCTTCTTCTTGCCTGGGAGCCACCGACTCTCCGTAGCTTTCTTCGCCATCAATCCCTCCACTGTGTGTTTGACCGCAATACCCTACGCACCGTGTCTTGCACTGATCATGGGTTGATCTTGTAGGAGGCGCCCGTTCGATCCGTGTACATGGGTACCCGGCTCCTCGGACGGCCTCACACAAGCCACGGACAGGAGAACCAGGATTCCTGAGTGCCGCAGTCCGAGAGGCATTGGAGCCTCTGCCCGAAGGTGCTTTCGAGAAACCACCAAAGGGATCGAGCCTACCGTTCGGAGAGAGACCATCTGGGGCGTGAGCTCCGCCCACGCCCCAGATGCGGATGCCTCATCCCATGGCCGATTCCTTCCAGGCAATCTCCAAGCACTACTTGACTGGCTCAACCTCCAGAATGGCCGGCCAGCCCCAGCCCATGGCATAGAAGGAGCATGTGTCCTCGGGGAACACAAAGCGATCGTTGCGATAGGCCTGGGTGGCGTTCTCTCCGACGAGCGTGATGACTGGCCTATCACTGGCCAGGATTCGCTGCATCTCGAATATCGAGACCAGACGCTCCTCCTTGCCCAAAGCCGTAAGCTGCTTGTATATCAGGGCATCATACTCGGGGTTGCAGTAGCCAGACACGTTCCCGGCCCCGCCTTCAGAACTCCAACAGCTCAGCCAGAAGTCGGCCGAGGTTGGATCGGGGTCCGTGGTGTCGAAGCGGATCATCATGTCGAAATCATGCTCATCTGCGCTGACGGTTTCAAGCGTCCCTCGCTCCATGGCCTCGACGGATACTGCAATCCCCGCTTCCGACAGCCACTCTTTGATGTAGTCGGCCATCGAGATCGCGGTCACAAGGTCAGCGGGGAAGTACAAACGGAATTCAAGCGGCTCACCGTCCGGCATCTCGCGGACGCCATCGCCGTCCTTGTCCAGATATCCAGCCTCGTCCAGGATGGCATTCGACTTCCCCGGGTCAAAGGGCGTGACGGTAATGGATGGGTCATGTGCCCATTCGAATATCTGCCCACAGCCCTTCTGATTCGAGCATGTGATCCCATGGCCCATCAAGGCGACATCCACCAGTTGTTGCCGGTCTATTGCGTAGTCAATCGCCTCACGGACCTTTGGATCATCGATCGCCGGATGCTTCTTGCCACCCTCTTTCACGTTGAAGGCAAGCAGATAGTAACGCGTCGGAGGAAGCTCGAGGAGCGTCAGGTTGGGGTCGCCCTTCAATACATCGTAGTACTGCCCCGGAACATAGCTGTCGGTGATATCGATCTCTCCGCCAATTGCGGCATTGACCACAGCATCCCAGTTGGCATAGATCTGAATGACGATCCGATCAACAGGCGGCTTGCCGAGATAGTAGTCCGGACGGGCGTCGAAGATCAGATGGTCTCCCAGGACCCACTCGGTGAGGGTGTAGGGACCAGTGCCAATGGGGTTGGTGTTGTTGTCAAAAGTCCACAGGGTCTCATCGTCCAGCGATCCCCAGATGTGGGGGGCGAATGGCCACATCCAAACCGCATCGTAGGTAGGCCAAGCGGCCGAAGGCGCAGTCGTGGTGAAGCGGAAGGTGAGGTCGTCGACGGCCTCGTACGACTCCAGCATCGTGGCGGTGGGGAACCACGAGCCGACCTCAAGGGAGGTAAGCCAGTCCCAGGACTGCTTCAGGACATTGGCATCGAATACCTGGCCATCGCTGTACGTGACGCCTGGACGCAGGTGAATGGTGTTCGTCAGCCCGTCTTCGGAGACCTCCAGCGATTCTGCCAAACGAGGCGTGTACTCGCACTCTGGCCCATACCAAACGAAAGCCTCATACATCAGCTCCAAGTGGCGCCACGCGACTTTTGTCAGGAACGGATGGAAGGTGTCAGGTTCAAGGGTCGTGCCAACACGCAGGACCACTGGCTCGGGCGGGGCTTCGGTGGGCACTGCGGTTGGCTCGGGCGGAAGGGTCGGGGCAGGGGCTTCGGCTGTCGGCGTCGCTCCCGCTCCACATCCGCTCAGCATCAATGCGCTGACCAAAACCAGGGCCGCCAGGGCCAAATTGCTGGGCTTCATCAGATTCCTCCTTCTTGGATATGTGGCAATAGGGCGGCTTGAAGTCCCCTAGACGAGTCTTGGTGTTTCTCACACTCCTTCCTTGACACGCGCACTTCTCGTGTCACGCGCTTCTTCACCACAGCGAGCGAGGGACTGGAAGGCTCATGGCTTTGTGAATCCGGAAGTAGATGGAGGTCTGTGTTTCACGCACCCCTTTGATCTTGTGCAGCTGGTGGGTGACAAACTCGTGCAGGTGGTCCATGTCACGACAGCAAACATCGATCGCCAGGTCGAATGGCCCGGTCATCTCCGCCAGCCAGGTGACCTCGGAAAACTCTATCATCTGCTTACAGCCGCTTTCCAGATGCTGGGGTTCGACCTTGACGTAGACATTGGCGAAGGCCGCGAAACCCATCTGGTGCGGATCGATGGTGGAAATGATCCTCAGGGCTCCGCTATCAACCATCCTCTTGTAGCGCGCTCTCACCGTGTTGAGCGAAACGCCGAGCTCTCTCCCAATCTTCGCAAAAGGCTTTCTGCCGTCCGATTGAAGCCGTTCGAAGATCGCATGATCAAGATCATCCATCACGAACTGTTCTCCATCGACGATCCCCGCAGGATATCTCCTCGCACCCAATTGGACGCCCATCGAGTCGACGTATTCGGTGGAGCTCCTGCCAAGTTTTGACGAACTCGGTTTCCCATGCTGCTCATGTGAACGGGTGGGCCACTTGCAGGATCTCGGCCGGAAGGCTGTAGATGGGTGTGCATCCTCTCTCGGTGATGATGACGAGATTCTCATAGTGGAAATAGCCATGACCGCCTTGTTTCCTTGACCCTGTCGAGAGATAGGGTTCGAGTTCAAGAGCCATCCCGGGCTCAAGAACGACATCCGAGCGGGCGCTGATAAATGGGGGTTCGTGGATATCCAAGCCGATTCCATGCCCTGCTGTCTCTTCGCAGGCGACTAGGCCCATTGATTCGCCAGCCACTCTCTGGAGCTCTCCGACAGTCATCCCGGGTTTGGCTGCAAGCACGATTTCCTCGAACGACTTGATGAGTCGTTCCGAGTACCTTTTGAAATCCTCGGTAATGGGTCCGACGCTGATTACGCGCCCCATGTCGGCCCAGTATCCCTTGTGGCAAACACCCATATCCAGTCCCAGGGAATCGCCCTTGTGTATCGCGACACCATCAAACGTATGCTTGGTATCGATCATGCCCTCCTTGTCAGACCCGCATTTGATACTTCCCGTCGTCACCGTCTCTGCGCCATTCTGGTAGGCGCTACAGATGAACAGGTTCCCAACATCGGCTTCGGTCATGCCGGGCCTGAACTCTTGCACGACCGTGCCCAGCGCCTGTCGATGGATCGCGGCTGCCTCAATCAACCTCTCAATCTCGAGCGGTGACTTGATTCCCCGACATCCCCAGATCACTTTGTCGCCATCCACGAACTTCGCTTTGGGAAGCTCACGCATCAAGGTCTGGATATCATTGAGCGGGCGAGGGATGTACATGTTGCCGAGCGGACCCATCTCAAGCGCGATGTTCGCGTTGCCGTAGCCAATCTCCCGCACGATGGCGGCAACTTCTATGGGGATCTCCCCGAGGGTTTTCTCGCTATAGGCATATCCCTTGCAGATCATACGAATATCGCTGATCCATGTCTGCGCCTCAGCCGTCGAGAAGAAGAATTCTCCGGTCATGGCCACAGGGTCATGGTCTACGGGGATGATTGCCAACAGTGGCGGTATGCTTGGGGTCGCCCAGTGAGTACTGGTATACGCGGCGAAATAGCGGATGTTCCTGTCATTCCACAGCATGAGCAGGTCAATGCCCTCTTGCCTCATTAGGCGTCTTGCTTTCTCTATCCGCGCTGTCCATTCCGAATGAGGGAAGTCCGCAAACCTGGGGGCGGGTCGATGAAGCTCGCCTGGCTTCGTCACCTGCTTCTTCTCCTGGGTCATGACGTGGGCTCCTTTCTTCGTGCAGGATCATCG
>Ga0315274_10015961_pt1 | contig 10624 bp, 9 predicted proteins | sample YL17G02_20_MG_FD_203700 | JGI IMG/M metagenome (GOLD analysis project Ga0315274, IMG submission 203700) | Sediment microbial communities from Yellowstone Lake, YNP, Wyoming, USA - YL17G02_20 | ecosystem: Environmental > Aquatic > Freshwater > Lake > Sediment | place: USA: Wyoming | collected...
TGCCACCCGCCGCATATATCAGGCACAGGACGGCTGGCTGTTTATCGCGTGCGAGACCGAAACTCAATGGCAGTCCCTGTGTCGGGTAGCGGGCAGGACTGAGCTTACCGGAGATGAGCGCTTTGCCAGCCCGGAGAACCGCCTGAAGAATATGAAAGACCTATCCGCCATTTTGGAACCGGTATTTGCGGCCGGTCCGGTCCAACACTGGCTCGACCTGCTGGACAAGGCGGGGGTGCCCTGCACGCGGGTCAACTACTTCCGCGAAATGTTCGATAACCAGCAGTTTCAGGAAAGCGGCTTGATTGCCGGGCATGAATCGGCGGACCTGGGACCACTGAAGCAGTTGGGCATGGTGCTGAAACTATCAGAGACACCGGGGCATCTGCAAAGGGCCGCACCGGGTTTGGGCCAGCATAATGATGAAATCCTGGCGGAGATTGGATATACACCCGACCAGATAGAGCAGATGAGAACGAAGGGGGTCATCAAATGAGCGAGTGGCAACACAAATTCGCACGGACCAATGGCATCCGGATGCACTACGTGGAGCAGGGCGCCGGGTTTCCCGTCGTTTTAATGCATGGTTTCCCTGAGATGTGGTATTCGTGGCGGTTCCAGGTTCCAGCGCTGGCGAAGGCGGGTTTCCGTGCCATCGCGCCGGACATGCGTGGTTACGGAGAGACGGATGTGCCCGAAGGCATCCCTGCCTATGACATCCAGCACCTGGTAGATGACATGGCGGGCTTGCTTGATGCTCTGGGACTGAAAAAAGCCGTCATTGTGGGGCATGACTGGGGCGGAGTGATTGTCTGGCAGATGGCGTTACTGCGGCCGGAACGCGTGGAACGTGTGATTTCGCTGAATACGCCGTTCCGGGGCCGCGGCAGGGCAAGACCAACCGATGCTTACAAGCAGTTGGCGGACGGGCGGTTCAACTACATCCTGCAGTTTCAGGAGCCGGGGCGCGCCGAAGCCGGCATACAGAGAGACGTGCGGGGGTGGCTGGAGTCCACGCTGAAACGCATCGGCCGGCGGACCGAGTTCATCACCCCCGAAGTGCTCGATGTCTTTGAAGCGGCATTTAAAAAGAGCGGATTCACGGGACCTATCAACTACTACCGGAACGTCGACCGCAACTGGGAAACCACACCGCAACTGGCGGATAAGCAGGTGATGCAAAAATCGCTCATGATTTGCGCCGAGAACGACCCCATTCTCATCCCCGCATCTGCCGAGGGTATGGAAAAGTACGTGCCGAACCTCACGGTCAAGCTCATCAAAGATTGCGGGCACTGGACCCAGCAGGAACAGCCGGAAGAAGTGAATCGGCTGATGGTCGAGTGGCTGGGAGACCTCAAATAGGAACAGGATGGAAAAACCCCGTTCGCCGGTGCTGGTGGCACGCTTGCGGCCGGTCCAGAAGTAGAGGGTGAAAGGTCACAGGTCGAGCCGCAGGAGCGAGGAACCATCCTTCTCGTGCTTGACCTTGAAACCTTGCCTGAGATAAAGGTCGGCGGGACCCGAGGGGTTATCAGTAGAATTTGCCCGCGTAAAGGTCTCAATTGCCAAGTATTCTTTTTTTCTAAGGGCGGCAATAAATTCCTTCAGGGTCAGGATTCCCAGACCCTTTCCGCGGATATCCTTGCTCAGATATAAACATGCGATGAAAACGGCATCCTCTGTGGGAGTCCCGGCGGCGTAAGTCTGTGCGCGGGCGAAGAATTTTGCCGGCGCGAACTGTATGAAACCAACCGGAATACCGTCCGACATGACAACTTTGTGGCAATTCCCGAATTCCCGGGAGACCTTTCGCCACCATGCGCGCTTTTCGTTTTCCATGTGAGGCGTGACCGTGCCTTCGCTGTAAGCGCCGGTTGTCTGCCAGTAAAGGCAATGGCGGCACGCCGCTGGAATTGTATCGTAGCTATTCTCATCAACGTCGACTAAGGTCAACATTGTTCTTGCCTTCGTGGCTTCTATTTGTTGTCCCCCAGCTTCTGTGGATTCCCGCTCTTTCTGTCACCCTGAATGAAATGAAGAGTATCAGCGAGGCGGAGGCGTTTGCTCCGCCCCCACCCTGATATTCTTCACTCCGCCTGTCCCGAGTACAGACGAGGGGTTCAGAATGACAGGTCTGTTACTCTTTCGCGGGGATTTCCCACTCTTTGCCCACGCGGTCATTGTGCTTGCAGAGGGGAGCGCCCGGCGGCAGTTTGCGCTCAAATGCCGGCGAATAGCAGTTGATGTTGCAGGACTCGCAGGCGACCACCTCTTTGAACCTGCCCTCGCGCACTTTCTTAGGCCAGAAGGGGTCGGCAATAAGCTGGCGGCCGATTGCCACCATATCCGCCTGTCCTTTCGTCAAAATGCCCTCTGCCACCTCAGGCGTATTGATTTTGCCCACCGCGATGACTGGAATCTTCACCACCTTCTTGATTGCTTCGGCGAGCGGTACGAGCGTGCCCATGCGGTTGCGCTTCGTTGGCGAGACGGGCAATTTGCCGTAGCCACTGGTGGAGATGTCCAGGCAATCCACGCCCGCCTTCTCCAGTTCACGGGCATAAGTCAGGCTGTCCGGGCTGATAATGCCGTTGTTGTCCAGCGCGCCCAGACGGAACAGGACAGGGTAGTCGGGACCGACAAACGCACGCACCGCGCTGACAATATCCAGCCCGAACTTCATCCGGCCGGCCAGGTCGCCGCCGTACTTATCAGTGCGCTTATTCACCTCAGGGCTGGTGAACTGGCAAAGCAGGTAGCGGTGGGCGCCGTGAAGCTCCACGCAATCGAATCCTGCCTCCCGCACGTTCCGCGCCCCTTTGGCGAAGCGGTAGATGATTGACTCGATTTCAAAAATGGTAAGCGCGCGCATGTCCTCTAAGGCTGAAGGCGCGATTCTATCGCCGCTCGACGGGTCGGCTTCTTTGCCCGCGACCTGCACGCCATGCCCCTGCGGGAAGCGGTTGTCCATCCATAGTTGCAGTCCCATTCTGGCGCCGGCAGCATGTACCTGGTCGGTGAGCAAACGCAGGCGTGAAATGAATTCCGCCAGCTCCTTTTTCCCGCCCCAGAGCTCCTCGCAAGCCAGATTGTCCACGGAGGTGTTGGCAGTGATTACCAGGCCGGCCCCGCCCCGGGCGCGCTCGGCGTAAAAGGCGCGGGCGCGGCGGTTGGTCAAGCCCATGTTCATCTGGATTGCGGGGTAAACGATTCGATTCGGCACAATCATGCCGCGGATATTGATAGGTTCAAATAGTTTCATCTGGGCTCACTTCCTGTGTCAAGCAGTGGCTAAATCATAGCCCGTGCTGGAGATTCAAGTCAAACTATCCAGGCAGTCATGGCACACTCAGGGCAAACTATAGACTCTATTCTCGCAGGAATTACTTTTTTGGGCACGGACTTTTCCCTGTCCGCGGCAACAACATAATGTGGGCCAGTCGCGGGGGATTATTGACTTCCCTCAGTAGCTATTGTATTGTTTGGGCAGTCATTTTTGCAGGACGCCTCGCAGGCCGTTCTGGTATCAGGCGATGTGCTATGCTAAAAATAGAGGAAAAGTCGTATACCATCGCGTCCCTTCTTGCATTAATATTGTTGGTTGAAACGCAATGAGGGTGGAGCTATCTTCCGGAAAACTGCGGAGCGACTTCGTCAAAAAGGTCGCCGAGCTCAGCGGGCAGAACATTTACCTCTGCTATCAGTGTGGCAAATGCTCGGCGGGCTGCCCCATGGGCTTTGCCATGGATGTTCTCCCCAACCAGGTAATGCGCCTGGTCCAGCTTGGATTAGAGGAGGACATTGCCGCTTCGAAGACTGTATGGCTTTGCGCCTCCTGCCTGACGTGCACGGCCCGTTGTCCCAAAGGAGTTGACCTGGCCCGTGTGATGGAGGCAATCCGCCTTTTGACCCTGCGAAAAAACAAGAACTACGTGGAGCCTTCCAGACTGCCCCCTGAAGAGGTGGCGGATTTGCCGCAGATAGCCCTGGTCAGCGGCTTCCGGAAGCTGACGGGTTGAGAGAATGGAACTTGCCTACTATCCGGGATGCACGCTGAAAACCCGGGCAAAGAATTTTGAAACATCCGCTCTCGCTGTCATGGCGGCGCTGGACATCAACCTGGTGGAGTTGCCGCGCTGGAACTGCTGTGGCACGGTCTACTCTCTGGCGGAGGACGACCTGATTCACCACGTGGCGGCGGTGCGCAATCTCATTCGCGTCAAACAGCAGGGCAAGAATAAGGTTGTCACCCTGTGCGCTTTCTGCTACAACACGCTGAAGCGGGCGAACCTGGTGATGAAAGACAGCCCGGATAAACGGTTCGCCATTAACAGCTTTATGGACGAGGAGCCGGACTACGCCGGAGAAGTCGAAACGGTGCACCTTCTGCAGGTCATGCGCGATGATGTGGGCCTGGAGAAAATCGCGGCGCGGGTGAAGAAGCCGCTGAAAGACATCAAGGTTGCCGCGTACTATGGCTGTACACTGCTCCGGCCGCAGGTGGTCGCCATCGACAGTGTGGAGCGGCCGCTGGTGCTTCAAGACGTTCTTAGGGCCGTGGGCGCCACGGCGGTGGAGTTCCCCTTTGCCACCGAATGCTGTGGCGCGTACCAGGTGGTGAATAACCGCGATATTGTGAGCGAGCGCACGGCGGCTATCCTGGATTCGGCGGCAAAAAACGGTGCCGAGGCTGTGGCGGTTAGCTGTCCGCTCTGCGAATACAATCTACGGCAGGTCCCGGCTGGCACAGACCACGCGGGCATGCCGATTTTCTATTTCACGCAGTTGATGGCGCTTGCCTTCGGGCTGGGGCCTGAAGCTTGCGCGTTCGAAGAGAATTCGCCACAGACGCGCGCGTGGCTGAAGAGTAAGGGGCTGACTTCCTGAGATGAGTGCGGAATTCGTCAAAAAAGCGCTCGTCATCGGGGGCGGCATTGCCGGCATCCAGGCGGCGCTGGATATCGCCGATGGCGGCTACCAGGTTATCCTTGTAGAACGTTCGCCGAGTATCGGCGGGCACATGATTCAGTATGCGGAGGTCTTCCCGACGCTGGACTGTCCGCAGTGCATCATGACCCCCAAAATGGTGGAAATCGCCCAGCACCCGAATGTGACGCTCATGACGCATGCGGAAGTGCGTAGCGTCAGCGGCACGGCCGGCAATTTTGAAGTCGAGATTGTGCAGAAAGCGCGCAAAGTCGACCATAAAAAGTGCAACGGGTGCGGGACCTGCTGGCAGAAATGCCCGGAAAAAGTGCCTTCCGAATATAATGAGGGCATGGCGAAGCGCACGGCGGTCTATATTCCTTTCCCGCAGGCCGTGCCTGCCAAACCGGTCATTGACCAGCCTCATTGCAGGTACATTCGCTACCGCCAGTTTATGGCGGAGAAGCGCGCCGGCAAGAAACCGCCGGAATGCCGTATTTGCGAAAAGCTGTGTCCGGTGGGAGCCATTGACTGGGAACAGCCGGATGAAATTGTCCGCGAAAAGGTGGGAGCGATTGTCCTTGCCACGGGCTTCGACCTGATGCCTTTTTCGAGAATTCCCGAGTATGCCGAAGACCCCGATGTGCTCAATGGTATCCAGTTCGAGCGCCTCTTATCTCCGGGCGGCCCGACGGCCGGCGCGGTCATCCGTCCCTCGGATGGCAAAACGCCGAAAGAGGTCGTCTTTGTCGCCTGCTGTGGCTCGCGGGACCCGGAACGCGGCGTGCCATACTGCTCCCGCGTCTGCTGCATGTACCTCGCCAAGCAAGCTCTGCTGTATAAGCACGCCGTGCCGGACGGGCAGGCTTACGTCTTCTACATCGATACGCGCAGTACGGGCAAGGGCTATGAAGAGTTTATCCAGCGGGCTGTGGGCGAAGGTGTTCTTTATCTGAGGGGTAAGGTCTCGCGGATATTCCGCGAGGGCGATAAACTCAGGGTTTACGGGGCGGACACGCTGTCCGGCAAGCGCGTGGAAATTGCCGCGGACCTCGTGGTGCTCGGAATGGCAATTGTCCCTTCCGATGGCGCAGGCGAACTCTTCCGCAAGCTCGGAGTAATCGCAGATGAAAATGGCTTCGTGACAGAAAGCCATCCCAAGTTCCACCCGCTGGAAACAAAAGTCCCCGGCATATTTGTCGCGGGCATGGCGCAGGGACCTAAAGACATCCCGGATGCTGTGGCGCAGGGCAGTGGCGCGGCGGGCCGGGTGCTGGCTTTTTTTGCGCAGGGCGCTCCTTCAGAGAAGCAAGCGGTGCCGGTGTAGCATGACAAAACGGGAAGAAAGAATAGGTATCTTTGTTTGCCATTGCGGGCTGAATATCGCCGGCACAGTGGATGTCCAGAAAGTTGTCGAGGAAATCCGGAAGTACCCCGGTGTGGCGCACGCCGAGCATTACATGTACATGTGCTCTGACCCTGGCCAGGAACTGATGCGCAAAGCCATCCGTGAAAAGGGGCTGACGGCCGTGGTGAACGCCAACTGCTCGCCGTCACTGCACGAAAAGACATTCCGCCGTGTCTGTTCATCGGCCGGTCTGAACCCGTACCGGTGCGAAATTGCCAATATCCGAGAGCAGTGTAGCTGGCCTCATGCGCACGATAAGGAAGCCGCCACCCGCAAGGCAATTGCCATTATTAAAACAACGGTGGAGCGCCTGCGCCTCAACATGATGCTGACACCGCTGGTCATACCCCTGACGAAGCGCGCTCTCGTTATTGGGGGCGGCATTGCTGGCATCCAGGCGGCGCTCGATATCGCCGATGGCGGTTACGAGGTGGCACTGGTCGAAAAGTCACCCGTACTCGGCGGGCATGTCATGGAGTTGTCAGCCACATTCCCCACGCTGGAGAGTCCCCGCGATTTCCTGCTCCCCCGCATTAAAGAGGTGATATCACACCCCAATATCCATGTGTATCTGGATTCCGAGGTGCAAGAGGTCGCCGGGTATGTGGGCAGTTTTGCCGTTAAAATCCGGCAGAATGGAGAGGTCAGCGAGGAAGAGGTGGGCGCAATCGTCACAGCGCCCGGGTTTGACCTGCTCCCCAGAGAGAAATTGCCCGTCTACCCCGATGACCCGGATATTGTCGACAGTCTGCAGTGCGAGCGGATCCTAGCCGGCAAGGTGGCGCGGCCTTCTGACGGCAGGGTGCCGCGGGATGTTGTTTTCATCCAGTGTGCCGGAAGCCGCGACCCCGAGCATGGCATGCCGTACTGCTCGCGGGTGTGCTGTATGTACACTGCCAAACAGGTCCTGCTTTACCGCAAAGCCGTGCCGGACGGACAAGCGTACGTCTGCTACATGGACATGCGTTCTGATGCCAAAGGATTCGAAGAGTTTGCCCAGCAGGTGATGAGCCACGACGGCGTGCTTTACATAAGGGGCAACCCGTCCCGCGTCTTCCGCGATGGAGACAAGCTCAAAATCTGGGCGGCGGATACCTTAAGCGGCAAAAACCTGGAAATCAGCGCGGATATGGTGGTGCTTGCCCTTGCCATGGTGCCGCGGGCGGGCACACGTGAACTGGCACGGAAACTGAATATCAGCGTGGACCAGCACGGGTTTCTCACGGAGGCACATATTAAACTGCGGCCCGTGGAAAGTCTGACCTCGGGGATCTTCCTGGCGGGCACGGCACAGTGGCCGCGTGATATTCCCGATACCATCGCTTCAGCGAGCGCGGCGGCAAGCAAGGTGCTTTCGCTGTTCTCGCGCAAGGAACTGCTGCATGAACCCACGACGGCGCACGTTGACGAAGAAGTCTGTTCCGGGTGCGGGGTCTGCGTGTCGGTGTGCACGTTCAAAGCCATCAGCATTGATGAAAAATGGAAAGTAGCGGTGGTTAACCCGGCGCTGTGCGAGGGCTGCGGCAGTTGCGCGGCGACCTGTCCCTCCAAGGCGATGCAGCACCGCAACTGGTCGCACCGCCAGCTTTTCGCCATGATAGACGTGGCGGGCGGCGGCGGTGTGTGATAAACTGGGAAACTAAACGGCAACCTTCTGCCGACCACTATACGCGGGCGGACTGAAATGACGACTAATGAACTGAAAGAAAAGAAGCCCAGAATGATACCGATATTCGTGATGGGCAAGCGCTACATGGTTCCCGAAACCCTGACCATCATGAAAGCGATGGAGTACGCCGGGTTCAAATTTATCCGCGGGTGCGGTTGTCGCGGCGGCATTTGTGGGGCATGCGGCACCGTTTACCGGAAGGCCGGCGATTATAAGCTCCATTCGGGACTTGCCTGTCAGACGGTGGTTGAACCGGACATGTACCTGACACAGATACCTTTCTACCCCGCTAACCGCGCTGCATACGATTACTCGCGGGTCAAGCCGGCGCCGGAAGAAGTCTTCAAGCTCTACCCCGAAATCTTCCGCTGTGTCGCCTGCAACTCCTGCACCAAGGTCTGCCCCATGGACGTCGAGGTGATGGATGCCATCGGGCAATTAAAGCGGGGTGACATCGCCAGGGCGGCGGAGATGTCATTCAGTTGCATCCAGTGCGGGCTTTGCGCCAGCCGCTGCATGGGCGAATTGCCTCAATACCACATTTTCCAGCTGGCGCGGCGCATTTATGGCGGCCTGATCGCGACCCGCGCGCAACACCTTCAGGAAGCCGTCAAGACGATTGCCGGCGGCAGGTATGAAGAGTGCCTGCGCGGTCTGATGAAAACGCTGGATGCGGAGTTGCGGAAGATATATTCGGAGAGGGAAATGGAGCCGGAAATGACCGCGGACGACTGGACGCCGAAAGACAAGAGGTGCCTCTAAGGAGCGCGTTATGCCGTACACGCCGGAATTGAAAGAACTTATTAAAGTCGTGGAGCGCACCCGTGCGGAGCGTATCGCCCTGAAGAAGCGCGGCGGCGAGTTTCCGATGATGTCCCTCCAGGAGCGGGAGATCATGCTGAGCTATCACCCGGACTACAAACAGGAAGGACGGCGCGCCCTGGCTGTGGGCCCGAGCAAGGGCTACCGCGTTGCCCATGAATTTGCCGATATTCTGGAGGCTTGGAGCCGCGTCCAGCCGGATAAAGTTGACCTTTCCGCCGTCGCCATGGAAACGGATGTGCTGGTCATCGGCGGAGGCGGCGCGGGCACATCGGCGTCACTGCTGGCAACGGAAAACGGCGCACAGGTCATCGTCGCCACAAAGCTGCGCCACGGCGATGCCAACACCATGATGGCGGAAGGCGGCATCCAGGCGGCCACCAAGCTCAGCAAGGACTCGCCGTATTATCACTACCTGGACGCCATGGGCGGCGGACATTTCAAGGGCGACCCCGACCTCATCTATACGCTGGTCACGGAAGCCCCCGATGTTATCGCCTGGCTGGAAAACCTGGGCATGATGTTCGATAAGTTCCCGGACGGGCGCATGAAGAGCATACATGGCGGCGGTACCAGCCGGAAGAGGATGCTTTCCGCGGGCGATATTACCGGGGCGGAAATCATGCGGACCATCCGTGATGAGGCGCGCAACCGGCAGAATATTACCGTGGTGGAGTTTTGCCCGGTAGTTGAATTGATTCTGAACGAGCATGGACACTGCGCGGGAGCCCTGCTCTACAACCTGGAGACCGAGGAATACTTCATTATCAAGGCGAAAGCCACCATCCTGGCGACGGGTGGTTGCGGACGGCTCCATGTGCAGGGTTTTATGACCACCAACCACTATGGCGCCACCGCCGATGGACTGGTGCTCGGCTACCGGGCGGGTGTGAGCCTGGAGCTACTGCATACCGTCCAGTATCACCCCACGGGCGCCGTCTACCCGGAACAGGCGGAAGGCCTGCTCATCACCGAGAAGTTCCGCGGCGCTGGTTCGAACCTGGTGAACATCAAAGGGGAGCAGTTTGTCAACGAGCGTGAGCCGCGCGACATCGAATCGTCTTCCTGCATCCGCGAGTGCCTGGAGCGCGGTCTGGGTGTACCCACGCCGGCGGGCAAGGTAGGCATATGGTTGGACTCTCCCATGGTTGACCTGCTGTCTGGGGAAGGCACAGTCCAGCGGGAATTTCCGGGCAAGTACATCTTTTTCAAACGCTACGGCATCGATATTTCTAAAGAGCCGATGCTTGTCTATCCGACCTTGCATTACCAGAACGGCGGCCTGAAAATCACTGCTGACTGCATGACCACGGTGCCCGGTCTTTTTGCGGCTGGCGAGGTCACCGGCGGTGTTCACGGCGAAAACCGTCTCATGGGCAATTCTTTGCTCGACGTGCTTGTGTTCGGGAGGATTGCCGGTAAAAATGCGGCTGTTTACGCCAGGGAAAACGCGAAGGACGGCAGGCCAACGCTGGCGCACGTAGAGGCTTTCCACAATCAACTTGAGGCAGCCGGAGTTCCGCTGGACCGGGTCTCTCCGATGCTTCTGCCGGATTATACCGATCCGGAATTCAAGAAGCGCCAGCTTACCAGCCACTACCTGGGGACATTGCGGTAGGAGTCAGGGTTTGCTGTAAACGGCGCTGGTTGCGCCGCTCTGTGTAAGCTTTTGGATTTCCTGACGAGCCTTCTCAACCAGCGCCGGGTTATTGCTAAGTTGGATGAAGGTATTGAAGTCGGCGATTGCCTCTTCTTTTTTACCTAGGTTTTCTAGAGCGAAGCCGCGGTGGAAATAT
>Ga0315274_10015962_pt1 | contig 10624 bp, 12 predicted proteins | sample YL17G02_20_MG_FD_203700 | JGI IMG/M metagenome (GOLD analysis project Ga0315274, IMG submission 203700) | Sediment microbial communities from Yellowstone Lake, YNP, Wyoming, USA - YL17G02_20 | ecosystem: Environmental > Aquatic > Freshwater > Lake > Sediment | place: USA: Wyoming | collected...
AATATCCCGCACAAGCCCTTCTTTTCTCTTGAACGCGATCACGACCCTGGGATGCTCCAGGAAGTTGAACGAGGCGCGGTATCGTTTACGAATAAACATGAAGTGTATCCCTGCTCCCCCCAGCCTCATCAACAGCGGTATCTCATCAAGACGGCATTCTTCAATATTATCCAAGGGAACTCTCCATATGAAGATGCCAAATGTGAGTTTCAAATACTCCGGGGTGAGGCGGATTATGAGCGTCCTGTAGTTCACGGAGTAGAAAAAGAAAAAACCGAAGAAAAAGGAGAAAACTACCCCAAGAACGTCCAAACCTTCAACACTCACACGCCAGACCAGCAGTACTAGGAATAGGATTGTTAGCGCCAAGAACAGCGCTTCTGTCTTGTTCGAAGTCACTCTCTCGTGGTACAGGAGGTTGTCATTCATGATTATCACCTTGTTCCATAGCCGATCCGCTCAAACCCAAGAGTATCACCAGATGCCCGGAAATAGCCGATAACGCACCTGTTGGACATATTCCGCATAGCCAGGAAGATCAGCTTGAAGCATTCGGTCTTCAAAAACCGTGCGAATCAACATGGTCAGCGCAGCCAGAAGACCAGGGATGACCGCCCACCATGATTCTAGCAGCAACCCCGTCACCGGCCAGAGCAGGATCGTGGCCAGGTAGGCGGGATGACGCACGAAACGATACGGGCCGCTGCGGGTCACCTTTTGATCCCGGTCCATCTGGAGGCGCGATTCGGATGAAAAAAAAGGGTTGGCGCTGACTGCCCATGAAGCCAGCCCGTTTCCGAACAGGTAGATTACATAGGCCATGACAATCAGTACTGCGGATATTTCACCCGACCAGCGGAAGCGGCCTCCATCCAGCCCAGCAACCAGAATGGTGCCAAAAGACAGCACAAAATACACCGGTATAATCGGACGCTCATACCGTTGCGTATTTTCGTGGCGGGATGCCCGTTCCACCATTAATTCGGTGTCGTGCCAGCGTAAAAGAAGGATGAACACCAGTTTGAGCAGGCCCCACAGCGCGACAAACAGCCAGCCCAATCCCCAATCCAGCCGTCCTGCACCAGCGAATACAAGGACGGCAATTAAAAGCCATGACACCAGAATGCCAGCCATCATTCTCAGGAGGGCATTATTGGGCGTAATAACGACGGGTACATTTTTCCCTGTCATGGTTTATCGCCTTTCTACCAAATGCCTGGTAGGAGCCGGTATTGAACCCGTCGGGCGTACTCTGCATAACCAGGAAGTTCGTTTTGCAGGGTACGATCTTCCAATGCAGTGCGGATTACCAAAAGAATTGTGATAAATACTGCTGGCAGGAATGCCCATCCTGAATCCAGAAAGAGAGGCGTTGCCAGATATGTCAGTAGCGCCCCTGCGTAACCGGGATGCCGCATCCAGCGGTAGGGCCCACTGGATACAACTTGGTGACCGCGATCGGTCTGGATGCGTACCATGCCAGAGAAGAAACGGTTTTCGATCAAGGCATAGGATCCCAGGGCATATCCAGCCAGGATAATGACCAGCGATAGAATTTTCACCGGCAGGCTGAACGTAGGTGACCAATCAAACAGTGCATCCAGTCCGGCAACCAGCAGTACCAAACCCCCACCAATCCCGAGCAACGGGGCCAAGAGTTTATCCCAGGGCTGGGCGTTCTCATGTTGCATGATGCGGGCACGTTCAGCGATCAGGTCGGGATGGCGCCGGGCAACCAGCACTCGGCTTATGGCAAAGCTCAAGATGCCAATGATGGCATAGACCCAGGCTTCCCACCAATCCCAGCGTCGGGAGATTAACAGCGGCAGGAATGGTATGACAACAATAAAAAACAACACTTGGACAACAACACGCGGGGAGATTATCTTTTGTTGATTGTTCATTTTTCACCTCAGCCGCCCAACGGATTGTCGGCGGCAGTTCCAAACTTAGAAGAACAAGAAATAGCGCGGTACCCGTTCCATATATGAGCGGTATGACTCACCATATCGTCTCAAGCATACCTCTTCCTCTGCCAGGATCCCAAAATGCTGCAACAACCTGGACATCACTAGAGTGAATAGAGCTATCCACGAGCCTATCGCCAAACATATCCCCAGGAATATGACAGATACTGCCGCTATTTGAGGGTGGCGTGATATCTTGTAGACGCCCTTCATCACCAGCTGATCGAGTGGAGTATCCTTGAAGTTCGACATGGCAACCACGAGACCAGCCAAGCCGGCGGCATATAAAATTATTCCAAGGGTGAACGCGCTTGAGTTCATTTTCAAGGGCGTCAGGATGATCAAAAACAGGCAGGCAAGGGAAAACACTTTGCCTATGATTGTAAAGACCCTCTGCTTCACGCTCCAGCCAGACCTGTTAAACAGCCGAGCCACCACATCTTTAGGAAAGATCAACAGCAAGAAACCCTGAATCAAAAACTCAAACGCAAGGAGTATCCATCCATTGAATAACCCAATTTCAAGTGTAGGTATCAATTCCATGAGTCACCTCTGATAACAATCAATTGGCTGAGGTAGCAAAAAACCATTGAAAGACCCATGCATTAATTCTTAGAAAGTGGGCCGCCCAATGGTATGGCTTCACGTCGCGACATCCTCCCTCGCACAGCATCCCCGCCTGCACCCCGAAGGGGAAGCAGTCCCGCCTGTACCCCGAAGGGGTGAAGGGAGCAATACCCTTTAGGGTAGTGGCAGCGGGGCGGGACTTGGCGGGAAAAGTCACCAGACGCCGAATCCGCCGTTGGGGCAGAATCCTCGCAAGTGTGGGCGCAGCCCGCACATGTCCGCTGCACGCTGTGTTGGGCGTCAATATCGTAACTGCATACGTATTCGAATCTCCTCATAGTTCCCTATGGCAATTGGATGCGAAGTAACTGGAACATCGTCACGATCCATAAGTTTTTGCCCTCTGTGGCCATGTCTCTCGGGATATCGCCTTTGGATCTGCCTTGATTCCCGACAAGATCCAGGCTGTTGATGGTTTCACCGGTCTGCGGGTCCAACTGATAGAGAAAGCCTCGCTTGTCCCCGGCCATCCACAACAACCACAGATAATTTCCCGCGTAAAGCATTTTGATCTGATGGGATTCATCCATCAAAGTAACTTTAGCCAGCGGTTTCATTTCCTTCATGAGCTGGTCCATATCGGCCGGGTATGCCGTTATCGTCAGGGGTTGACCGCCGCCTTCACCTCCGGTCACCATCCACATCCTATCTCCCGCCAATGCCATGATACTGACATCCGGGTACACGTGGTTCGGTTCCACCAGAAAAGGCAGGCGAGGTTGACATACAACTTCAGAAAGGTCATCCGTATTGACAAATACCAAGTCGTCGCAACTCCCCCCTGAGTCCCCGGTGATCCACATCCAACCCTTTCCATTGTATCCAAACCGGGTCATGGGGAGCATCGATACTTTTTTTACATCGAATACCTGTGTGTCGATCACATGGCCATCCACCCAGATCTTGCCCGGTGATACCCCCAAAACTGTGGATGTAAACATGCGCGATTCTTCGCTCCATTCAGGCGATTGCATATCCCACTGATGGACCACTTTACCACTGCCCGGCTCGACGGCAAAAAGATTTAAGCTTTTCAGGTCTCTGGTTATCTCGAGAGCGGCGATATATTGACCGTTAAATTCCAGCGTGGGGACAAGGTAATATCCCAGGCCTTCCCCGGTGATCAATGGAATGCTCTGGACAAAGGCGCCACTCTGCGAGTCTACTTGTTCGATCGTCCCATTTCCTGTACCTAACCAGACTTTCCCCGGGCTGGCAGTCATACTAAGCCCAAGTACACCATTTGCCAGCGGGAGCGGGTAACTGTTGCTGATCGTTAAAGAATATGGGCCGGTGGTTTCGGACATTTCAGGTGCAGGCATGGATGTCGATCCGGCCGAGCCGGATGCCAGAGCGGTTGCATTGGTGGGCGGATTTGGTGCGGTTGCCGTCGCGGTTATGGATTCCACCAGTTTTGGAAACAAACCGCAGGATATCAATATCAAGCAGACGAAAAACAGGCCTGCTGATCGCCAGGTATTTAGATTTCTTAATGGGAGTTTCATTTCTGCCTCCAATTTTGTAGTCAGAACATAAAACTAAGTAGTCGGTCGAAATAGATTATAAGGCATGATACACTTTTGGCATGCGAACCGTATACAAACTCAAGCCAAAAGAATTAGCAGAAATCGAAAAAGCCATTCGACAAGATAAACGGGCAGAAGTAAAGCAGCGCGCAACAGATTGCGTTAGTGGCAGTGGGTGGGACTTGGACTCCCTGTCGATCGCGAAGCACTCCCGCCTGCACCCCGAAGGGGCGAAGGGAGAAGCACTCTTTAGGGTAGTGGCAGTGGGGCGGGCGTGGACTCTGCTTGGGAGCAGAAAAAAAACTCGAGGCCAGAAAACTACTTGCCTGCACCGTGCCGAAGGCACAGGTGAAAATGGCGACGAATCCCACCTGTCCAGTGCACACTTTGTTAGCCCGCGGCGCGCTAGCTCTGAAGCAATACCCCACCTTGACTCAGTAACCTTTTATCTTGGTACTAAAAGCGTGCTTTTTATTCCAGAGTAATCTATAAACATCATTTTTCTAACTTCTCCCTCTTGAGCGGCGAAAATAAGAACTAAACAAAGAGAAAAATCCATTCCATCTTTTTTCGAGGTTATTTTCTCGCTCATAACAATATAGTGATAGTCTGGCATATGATGCTCATTGCAATAAATCTCAACAGCTTTAGGGGACTTGGCGGGGTCATTGCCCAAATCTAACATATCCATAGCTATTTTCGATTTACGAGATTGAATTTCCTGATAAATTAAAGGAGCGCGCTCGCTCAGAAAATAGTCCAGGGCTTTAGGCGCTGGTCCCAACTTCAAAAAATCGTTTTTGCGCGTGACGGTAATGACAACCGCATTTAACCTCGAAACATCGACAAGGAGGACTTGTTTGCCGCCTCGTGTTTCGCCTGTCATCAAAATGGGAGGGGGAGGACCTACCTTGACGGAGATTTTGGCTTTTGTTTCATAGGTGATTTCAACTGTTGCTTGCTGAAGTATTTCAGCTTCATATTGATTAGGTGTCCCTCCAATCCCAAGAAATCCTTTTTTACCCGTAACTGTCAATTTCAATCTCTTGACAATTACAGCTTCACCAAACTGTTTCTGCGCTTTCAATTTTGCTTGTGTTTCTGCGCTTTGTTCGTCGAATGCCTCAACCGTGATGACTTTTTGTTCGGGAACTGTAATTTCCTTTCTCTCTATGACTTTTGCTTCGCTTGGCATCGCGCTTTGAGCCTCCGCAAAGGCTACCTCAGTTGTATCTGCGAAGGCTTTCACAGTTTTTGGCTTTCCGTCCGAGATAACTTGTTCTGAAAGCAAGAAAAGACCTTCAGGAATTTGGGACTTTACTTGTTCTCTGGCTTCCTCCAAGGATTCAGCCTCAACTTCAATCGTTTTTTCAGCCATTGTTTTACTCCTTTCGTTTTGACCTTAATATGATGGTATTACGAACTTCCTGATTGGTACGATAGACAATATGCGGGCTAACGTCATGCGGATGAGCGGCGCGTTCTTTGCGTCCGCTCGACGCAGTTGTTAGGCATATGGTCTCCTCATTTGCAGATCACCAGCTTAGGTAGTGCTTTGTCCTGGCCGAAGCCTGTTCCCAGTTGTATCTGCAATGCTGAAAAACCTCATTGATTGTCCCGAACCTGAACCTAATTCCAATTTTTCCGCATAGGTCTAAAAGCTCATCTCTTATCTGCCTTGCCTCCTCGGCTGTTGTAATTGGGCCGACAAAGGGCTTTTGGATGATATCGAAGAATTCTGCTTCAGGGACTTGCCCATTCTCCAAGTAGTAGAAAAGCCACTTGGGCAGATACGGTTGGAACTTGCCGTTACTGGCGTATATCCACTGGATCAGGTATTTCGTAGATGTGATCAAGAGATCCGCAAGGTTCACCAAGGTACCTCTTTGCTCCCACATGTCAAAACTGTGCACGAGGTATTCTTCAACCTTGTCAGCGTATTCCTTCTGTAATTGCTGTCTTTCCCGCTCCGAGAAAACAAGCTTTGCCCTCAGGAGGTCCCTTATCCGGTTTTCGGAGTCAAACAGCAAGATAGAGTTCTGCCTGTCCCACCTCATCACTTGAGACCAGTAATCGGAGGGCGAGTCAGCCTGCAGAGCCTTCTCGTACGATTCGACTGGTGTATCGAGACCAATGTTCTTGTACATCAGCCAGCCAATAGCGATATAGTTGCCGATTTCAACAACCTTCTCTTCGTTTGCATAAACTATCAAATCGAGATCTGAATAGTCGTCGCAATAGCCGCGCGCAATTCCTCCGGTGGCAAGAATTCCAACGACCCCTTCAATTGTTGAGATCTTCTTTGAGACTACCTTGGCCGCCTGCAAGAATTCGTCTCGCCTGTTATCGTTCCTGTATACATGTTTCTCTTGGGACATAGCATGTCTTGCCTTCATAATGTGCCTAACTATATCTTATACAGAATGAATCTATCTAAGACGCCAATTGGTTATATTATGCATAACGACCTATGTATGGAACTATTATAGAATTTTATCTCAAAAAAGACAACAGTTATGAACCAGCAAAATCAGCACCCAAAAAAACTCCTCGACCAACTTAGCGAAATCCTACGCACCAAACATCGCGCAGCATCCCCTTGCGGGACTATTCCCTGCGTACCGGACAGACCTGCATCGTCTGGGTGCGCTGCTGCCACAGGATGCGAGGATAAATATCACGACGATTGCCAGGGTATTTTTTACGGTTGACATGGTTTCCTCCTTAACCTTTTGCCCAACGGTGTGGCTTCGCGTCGCGAAGCACTCCCGCCCGCACCCCGAAGGGGCGAAGGGAGAAGCACCTTTTAAGGTAGCAGCGGCTGAGGGGGAAGGTGCTCTTCATGATGCTCGTAAGAACCAACCAGAACGGCCGAGAGAGGGTATTCTTTCAGCCATGGATACCTTCCGATTTCCAACAGGTCTTTTTCAGGGATCGCCTCCGCTAATTCCAGAAACCGCAGAAATCCTTCTTTCCAGACTCGATGCACATTCGACCATGGGGATTCACGATTGGCTTGATAAATCCAGTCATTATATTTATCCCGATTGTCTTCCGACTCTGGGTCTAGGCCAGCCAGCCACTTAGGAAGCTCGGGGTCTCTGTCGAACAGAGCAGCTTCCAACCGCGCGATGGAAACCTGCTGCCAGGCCCGCAAATGGGCTATTACATCTTTAATGGACAAACCGGAAGGAAGATGCGGGGTAGTGATTTGCTCTTCGCTGAGACCAGCCAATAGTTCTTCCCAACGATTGAATTCTTCTCTAAGCGCCGTGATGATTTGTGCTTTATCGTTTATTTTGTACTCCTTTTGTTGCGACTAATACAGCCGCCCAACACCAGCCCATTTGATCTACCTATTTGGCAGACACTCGCCGCCACTCACCTAAAACTCCTCGCACTCCCTGGGTAATTCGATGCCAAACTGTTGACAGAGCGCTTTGACATCCCGACAGTCGTTCTCGTCAAGCTTGTAGCCGGTGTGAAACTTCACCAGCCACTCTGGTGATATGCACTTCACGGGATGCCCCTTCACTGATCCGCTTCCGCTTAGCGAATCGAGGGGATAGGCGATTCCGTAGACATGGTTGCCCACTGAATCAAACGTGTACGAATGGATATCTATCTGATGCCCCTGGTCATCACCCAAGACGAAGTTGCAGTCCCAGGAATCATCACGGGGCACATCCCTGTAGCCTCTCGCTTCAAGCAGAGCACGTATTTGAGCGATGTCCTTGTGTTGGACTGCGATGTCCAAGTCCGTATGGGTTCGCGTTTGTTCCCCGAGCAAGGCATCGACGCCCCATCCGCCATCGATGTACAACTCGATATGGTTCTGGTCTAAAAGCCGCACAATCTCGACCACATCATCTGCGGTCATTTCAGGGACGTCCTCTGGCATTGGATTCATTGAGCCCTTAGCGCCTATTGCCTCCGCTAATCAGTAGGCGGTGGTTTTGGATTAAAGCCTGCCCAGGCAAGTTGTTCCTTTTTCACAACTTCATTTTTGGATATGACTTTGCTTACACAGCAAATAGACCACAATACGATTATCCTTCTGCAACCCTTTCAAACTTTAACTCTTCACCGCCTGTTCGCTGTATCAATAAAAATTGACCATCTCTTTTTACTGACCAGCTCATTAATTCTATCATTCGTGGACTGCAATCTATCAAAATCACTTCTGACTCAATGAATTTGTAGGAACATGTGCCGCCATCGCTGTATGTCAAGATCTTTATTATGCTGTCGTCCACAAAAGTGTATTCCCAAAAAATATCTGAATACCCATAGCCTTTGTAATAGTATTTGCCTTCATATTTCCATTTGCCAATAATAAATTTGGAAAGAGGTATGTCTTCTGAAATATTTTGAGGTTTGTTTTGCTCCGTTTCGATTCCACAACTGGAAACAAACAAAACTGAGAAAACCATCAATATTGTTTTTGCGGTATTACCAATCGTGGATTTATTCATTCCTCAAAGTTCTTCTTGTGCGTTTAATTCTGCTGCCCAACGGTTTGCGGATAACCCGACGGTGTTCTTCCGTTCAGGTCATCCGCTTGTTCGGTGGCTTCCGATTCGCCTCAGCTTACGCACCCCCTTAGGGAGCACCCTGCGCAAGCTCATAGACACTCACGTACGTCTGCCACTACAGATGCTCTTCGCGAGTGACAGGATCGGCTGTGTCCACGTCGTAGGATACGTATAACCGATTTCCGTGCAGAATCACCCACGGCCTTCCCGATTGCATGCCGTGTTGGGCCAAGAATGTTCATGGAATTTTGCCGAGGTGGACCTGCCGTTTTACGATCCTACCAGTAGTATCGGTCTGTTTATGCTCCCGATGGAATCCTTTTAATCAGTCTATCGCAGCTGGGACAGTTGTAATTCTGCCAGTCGCGATCACCACCTGTGCATTTAGTAAGTTTAAATATCGGGCCTTGACTGCCGTCGTCGTACAAGAACTCAGTAGGAAAGCCACACCCGCAATAGAGGATCTTGCCTTGAGAATAGCCAAGGGAGCGTATCAGGAAAGAGATCTTCTGCCTCTTCTCGCTTAGACTTATAGTACTGGAGAGCAGATCTCTCACAAATCTTATGGGATCTTTGTAGTGGCGCTCCGCAACCTCCTGCTGAACCGCGTAGTAGAGTTTTTCGGATTCAAAGGCATCTTCGATAGCCGCTTTCGCGCGATCGTCCTCGCAGTTTAAGAGTAGCCACCCTAGTTTTTCAGAGCTGGGATTCGTGAGAAATTCAGGGAGGATTGCCTCAATCGCATCTACGCCGGCCTGCTTTAATGCGGCATAGGCAGCGTTTTGCTTAGCCCACAAGAGGGGAAGGTCCTCGTATTGTATTTTGGATGTATCCGTGTTTAATATAACCGCGAGCGCCCTGTAGTTGCTATTCTCTATCAAGGGCCGCGCCCAAGGGTCACCATAAACGAATCGCTCGAGATCATTGGTAATATGCGGGCCAAACGCTTTTTTCTTCAGTAGTTTCTCGATTACTGGTCTTGCGGAATCATAGCCCATTTCAACAAGCTCCTTGGCCTTGAAAAAACGCTCAGGATTCTCTTTGGCTCTTGTCAGTTCCTTTAGCAGAGTACGTCCCTTCGGTGATTCCAGACCTGACTCATGCGCGTCCGAACCAATGACTTCATCCGCAGGTTTCTTGCCGCCACATTGGTTACACTGGAGTTTGTTCTTTGCCATAGTGTCTCTCTCCTTTCGTTCCTTGGGTTTGGTGACGCCGCCCAACTATGTCTTATGCAGAATGATTCTATCTAAGCCGGCAATTGGTTGTATTATGCAGAATTATTCTGGATAATGACTTATGTACGGCACTATTATAGAAACATATCTCAAAAAAGGCAACAGTGATGAACCCGCAAAATCCGCCCCCCAAAAATCCCTCGACCAACTTAGCGAAATCCTACACATCAAATCCCCTTGCAGGGCATCCTCGATAATATCCTTGCCCATATCGAAAATTTGTGCTATAATAGAAACATGTTAACTAGACAAGCACCTTACCTTTACTCCCTTTTTACCCACCCGGCGGCCACTCGGCCGCTTTTTCGTTCCTCTATTGTTTCATATTCGTTTTTTTTTACTCAAAAATCCCCTCAACCTCACCAATGAAGGATGGCGCCTGGTCGAGCGCCTCCTTCCTCTGCCGCCTCCCCCCAGGCGCGGCCGCCCGCACGTGCGTAATCCGCTGGATGGCTGTGTGAGAAGTCACTTGTGATCGCGGTTCATTCTGAACAGTGCCAGCAGGGCGAGAATGTTGAATAACACCGTCGCCGTGACCACGACCGGAAACCCGAGGGCGTACAGCCACGGCGCCAGCGGCGCACCCAGGGCGCGGCCGAGCGATAGGGCGGACACGTTGAACGCCATCAGCGTGGCGCGCGCCGTGGGCACGACTTCGGTCATCAGCGAGATGATGGTCACCAGCGTAAATTCGAAGGTGAGGTAAAAGAGAAACAGGCCAACGAGCGCAC
>Ga0315274_10015963_pt1 | contig 10623 bp, 8 predicted proteins | sample YL17G02_20_MG_FD_203700 | JGI IMG/M metagenome (GOLD analysis project Ga0315274, IMG submission 203700) | Sediment microbial communities from Yellowstone Lake, YNP, Wyoming, USA - YL17G02_20 | ecosystem: Environmental > Aquatic > Freshwater > Lake > Sediment | place: USA: Wyoming | collected...
ACCGCCGTGGGGCTTGCCCTGGCGGGGCAGTTCCCGCCGCGTCCGTCGCTGGCCTCTCGTGCCCGGCGGCTGGGGGAGAGGGCTCCGGCGCATGGACTTGAATATAACGGCGGAAACCCCAGGGAGGAAAGCAGCGCAGAGACGATGCTGGCCGGGGGCTCAGGGGATGGTGAGCGGCGCGATGGCGCATATAACGGCGATTCTATGAATCATCGCCCTCAAGCCGCTGCACTCCGCAAGGATCCCCCTGGCCCCAGGCCATTCCCAGGCATCGCGAAGGGCATGCGACACGATCGGCCTGACGTCGTGCCGCGGGGACACGCGGGCGGCCAGTGCGGCGTCGCGCGGTCCTGCCCGCGGAAGGGCGGGGCGTCAAGGCAACCGGCACGACCGCTCGTTCTGGCAGCGCCCAGCCCCAACCGGGCGAAAGGCCTTTGCCGTGGGCGTAAGCCCACGGCTCCGGAGCGATCCTTCAGTCCAGCCCCGACGGGGCGGAGGAAACAGACTGTCCTTTCGCCCCTTTGGGGCTTTCCTGAGTTGGCCCGGCTCTCCGCGGGCCTACGCCCACGGCAAAACCCTTCCGTCCCTTCGGGACGTCAGGTAGCCGGTGAGCAATAAGGGCTAAATAGGCTTCAGCGATTCGGCTCCTTGGGGGACGTAGGGGCGAACCTTGTGTTCGCCCTGATAACGGGCGAGGGGCCCGATGAAGGCGGGCGAACACGAGGTTCGCCCCTACCCGCTGTTCTGAGCCGAATCGCTGAAGCCTATTCAGAGGGCGAGCTGCGCGAGGATCTCCCGGACAGGAGAGTCGGCCTAGGCGAGGGGGTCCTCGATGGGGCGGGTTCCGACGGGCCGCCGGCGAGCCACTCCTCGATGGCGCGGCGGCGCGGGCGGCCGTTCCCAACCCGCGGGCGGTGCGCGAGGGCGCGCTCGACGACCTCACTGCGGGAGCAGCCAGAGCACCTCCAGAGCATGGCGACGGGCGGGTGTGCCCTTGGATGGGACGCCGGGCCTCATTTGGCCGGTTTGGCGAGAAACTTGAGGTACTCCACAGCGGTCCTCCTCGAGGCAGTGGAGTATTCTGTCAGGACCTCAATGAGCTTCCTCTCCTTGGCCTTCTTGTTGCCGCGTTCGAGGAGGAAGATCGGGTCGTTGACGCTCAGGTCGGTCAGCGGGGTGATCTTGGGGGCCTCGGGGCCTCCGAGCTGGCCGGCGAGGTCGCTGAGCCCGGCGGCGAGCTTATGAGCAGCCAGAACCATGGGAACCAGCCCGCGGAAGCACTGGATCGCGTCGGGGAGCACGGTGGACCTGATGTCGGTGTCCCGCAACTCAACTTTCCTGTCTTGGAAGGTCCCGTAGACCGCCACGAGGTCGGAGGCGAACGTTCTGGCGGCGGCGGCCCGCTGGGCCGCGGCGTCAGCGATCTCGGAGACGGGGAGTTTGGGGTCCTCCCAGGCGATCGTCAGGAGGACGAAGCGGAGGAGCTTCGTGTCGTTGAGGTTGACACCCTCTTGGGTCTCCGACCGGTCAAACGCGGCGTCACAAGCGATGTGGGCAACCCACCCGAGCGCAAAGGAGGCCAGAGCGCCGTTGTCGTCGGCCTGGCGGGCGCGGCCCCAGAGGCTGAGGGCAAACTTCATCTTCCCGTGGAAGTAGGGGACGCCGACCTGCTTGTTGAGCTGCTTGCGTCGTTCGAAGTCCTCGAGGGCATCAGGCTTCCGTCGCGGCAGATTGGGCGCGCCTGGCGGGAGCGCTTCCCCGAGGAGGAACTTCAGGACGTCGAGCGCCTCCTGGTCGCTCAGCGGTGGGAGAACGAGGAGGTCGGGCGCGAGCGCCCCGGCCTCGTAGGCCTCGAAGTTCAGCTCGCCGGGGAAGTCGGCCTCGGTGTACTTCTTGGCGGCGGCCTCGCGCACTTCGGGCGCAGTGGCCAGGCGGAGGTGGAGGAGGGGGTCCCACGCGAGAGACCAGTCGCGTGCCGCCGACAGGCCCAAGGCCGCGACGCACACCCAGATCGCGCGGCGCCAGCCGCTGGACTGAGAGCGCGTTGAGACGCTGCTGTTCATTGCGTCCTCCTTTCGCGAGGGTGATGAGAGGATAGCCCGCGGGCGTCACACTGCCAAGCCTCGCGTCCCTTCACGTCGTCTGCATGGACCGCGCTGTTCGGGCCGTACGCGGATTCGCGCGAAGTCCCGCGCGCCCATGCTACTTGGCGCTCACCCGCCGGGGGGCCGTGCGCTACGGGGTGAGACCCACACTTCGAACGAACGCCGGGAACACATGCCCGGCGGAGCTTTCCCGTTGCGATTACGGACCAGAGAATCCGGGTTGGGTTCGCCTTCAGTGCCATTCGAGGCCGGCGCAGTCATCCCAGGAGTCGAAGCGCATCTGCGCGCCGGTGGGCATGTGGGTGAGGTAGATGGCGCGCTGGTCCGCGGTGACGCCGGCCCGCCAGGGGACCTCGCCAACAAGGGCCTCGCGGACGCGGCCCGCGCGGATGGAGGCGAGGAGGTCATCGAACTGCTGAGCAGCCTGGTCGGACGAGGAGGGGGACCAGCCATCCTCGAGGGCGCGGCGGAGGTAGCCGGGTTTGTTGCGGAGGCGATTTCCCCTGGCTCGTTGCTCGACAAGGGTGACCTTCTTCTGAATGTAGTCGGGCGGGTACTGCGCGGCCAGGCGTTGGGCGGCATTTTCATCGAAGTATCTTCGGAGCAGATCTAGTGCAGCAGCAGCAATGCTCTCGTCTTGGCGGAGTGTAAGGTTAAGGTGGATGGCGTGCTGCTGCTGCTGCTGCTGCTGTTCTGGTTGATCAGACTCTTGTTCAGGCGCACGGGCTAGACCAGGGCTTGTCACTGGGGAGGACAAGGGGCTTGTCTCCTCGGTGCGCAAGGGCTTGCGCACGCCGTGCGCAAGGGTGGAGCCCGGGTAGCTGAAGGCGAACTCATAGATGTTGTTGCGGTTCGCCTCTCCGTGCTTGTGGCTGCGGCCGGATCGGCGGATAATGAGGCCGTTGTGCTGGAGGTTGCGGAGGCCCGTGAGGACCCCGTTCTTGCTCAGGCCGGTGAGCTCCATGAGGCGGAGGATGGAGGGATAGACGGGCTTGAAGGAGCCGTCGGTGTGGATGCCGAGCATGGGGTAGACGGCCTTGGCGGCAGCGGAGAGCCGCCCCCAGACGCCGCTGGTGCCGAGCTCGCGCATGAACTTGAAGAACCAGTCGTGTTCGCCCATTTGCCGCTTTCTGGGGCCGCTGGATGGAGCCGTGGCGTCAAGCATACCGCTAGTGGCGCCGCTCGAGGCCGTATCCACTATGTTGTGGATTCTAGCGACTGGTGCCGGCGGAGTCAAGGTGAATTGTGGCTGTTTTTCCGCGGGCGTCGGAGGCAGGCAGAAAGCATGGGCTCAGGCCCGGATCCTGTGCGGCTCGATGGCCGCGGTCCGAACAGGGATGCGGCCGGAGAGCGGCACGACCGACCAGTGTCTGTTGCGGAAAGCCAGCACGGCAGTGTGGTGGAGGCAGGCCGCCACTCGGTGGGGGACGAATCCGCCGCGGAGCGGCGGGCCACATTCAGCCGCGGTTGTGCATCACTTCCCGCAACAGAAACTGGCCGGGCTGGAGTCCGTGTGGGACCGCCGGCGGGTCGAGGACGACGAAGGCGAGGGGGAGGCGCGGGCGTCAGAACTGGCTGCGCTTCTTGTGGAGGGAGGGGCGAATGCCCTTGTTGGCCTTCGACTTTCGGGTCTCGGCGCGACGGCGAGAACGGCTTCGGGACACGGATGGCGCCTCCAAATGAGAGGGGCGAACGCGAGGTTCGCCCCTATCGCGTTTCAGGTTCAGAAGACTTCGGGCTACATCAGATCCTTCGGGAATGCGGCGATGGCGGCCGCTCCGGCCGCCGACTTGCCGACAGGGTATGCGACGAGCGGCCGGTCGAAGGGCGGGAACGGGAAGGTGATGATGTCCATGATGCCGGCGGCGAAGCGTTCGCAGCCTGCGGCGCAGCCCGCGGCAGTGCCGACCGTGGCGCCGATGAAGACATCGGTGTCGATCCCCACGGTATACGCGGTCACGGGGATCTCGCAGGGGGAGGCGAAGACGTTGCGGACTCCGCGGAAGAGCTTGGTGAAGGCGTTGTACTCGGGGGGCTGTGGCTCCTTCGGGGCTTCTTGCGCGAACGCCGGGGCGCCCATGGCCAGCAGTAGTGCCGCGCTGAGCAGAACTCGCCTCATCGTGCTTGCCTCCTGTGTCCGAGGGCCGTAGGGCCGAAGTGAATCCCACCGCTCTAGCAAGGTAGTATTATAGCAGAGCCGGGCCGATTTGCAAGCGCAATTCAAACGGGTATGCCCGCCTTCGTGGGGTGTCTGTGTCGGCTGTGCTCGTTGCAGAACCCATGCCACCCTCTCAGCCGCTCGCCCTCCCGCGGGTTCGACCCGGGGCAAGCTCCGGCAGCAGGGGCGGCCCACCCGCCGCACTCAGACCCCTGCTCTCGGCGCAGACCCCCGCGGGAGGTCACGCGAGGGCGGCCCTCCTCGGCCGGCGAGCGTCGCACGGTGCAAGCTATGGGTCCTTGGAGCGCGGGCTCGCCTTTGGCTCCCCGCTAAATGGGCTTCAGCGATTCGGCTCAGAACAGCGGGTAGGGGCGAACTTCGTGTTCGCCCGCCTTCATCGGGCCCCTCGCCCGTTATCAGGGCGAACACAAGGTTCGCCCCTACGTCCCCCAAGGAGCCGAATCGCTGAAGCCTATTTAGGGGCTTGCGGGTCGTGGCGCAGGCAAGGGCGGTCGGCGAGGCGGCCGGAGAGCTTGTCGAGGCCGTCGGTCAGGCGGCCCAGCGCGGCGGCGGCGGCGCGGTGTTCGGCGGTGTTCGCGTCGATGGCGGTCGTGTTGTGGGCGACGGCGTTGTCGAGGAGGTGGAGGAGGCTGGCGCGCTCGGCGGCGCGGTCGCTCAGCTCCGCGGCTCGCGCGGCGCGGCGGTCCCTCAGGAAGAGGATCGCCGCGAGCAGGACGGCGGTGGCCGCGACGGCCTCGACGAGGAGCTTGGCGAGAAGGGCGTATTCCATCTCGGGGATCTCTCATGGGGTGGTGGCACGGCTGGCTTGCCCAGCCGTGCGCTTCGGGCGCTGGGGCACGGCTGGGCAAGCCAGCCGTGGCACACCCGGAAGGGCCCGCCGCTCATTTCACTCCGTAATACTTCAGCCGACTGAAGTGCACGCCGCTGACCGGTTTGGAGTGCGGCCTTCAGGCCGTAGTTGGCCCTCGACTTGGAGCACTCTACGGGCTAAAGCCCGCACTCCGAACAGGGTTCTCGTCTCTGGGGTACGACCCCCATGCCGCTCTTCAGGCAGCTGAAGAGTTGCCTCATTCCCAGTCGAGACGGCCGCGGAGCTCGACGAGGCCGCGGCGCCACGCAGTGCGGATATGGTCGGGGGTCCAGCGCCAGACCGGTGTCTCGCCTGCGAGGTCGAGGCCGGCCTGGCGAAGGGCCAGCGCGACGAACTCGGAGCAGATCATGCGGCCCTCGCCGCCATCGGGGACGAGGCCGGCGGCGGGGCAGCCCAGCTCGGCGAGCGCGATGCGGAGGAGCTGGCTCCAGTCGTAGGGGGTGCCGACGATGCGCTGCGCCCAGGCGACGATGTGGTCGCGCTGCTCCGCGGTCAGGGGCGCGGCGAAGACGTCGACAGCGAGGCTGGGGTGGCGGTACTCACTGGCCTCGCCCTCGCGGACGCCTTCGGCGGAGGCCTCCCAGATGCGGTCGCCGAGGCGCAGGAGGAGGTGGGAGTAGCGGCCGCCGTGGCGGAGGGTGAACGCGCGGATCACGACCCCGACAAGGTAGCCGAGCCAGCGGCGCAGGCTTCCGCCGAGCGGCGGACGCACTCGGACGGCCCAGACCTGGAGCTCCGTGGCGTGGGCCGAGAAACGCTCTTGCCTCATGGCACTTGCCTCCGACAAGGGTGGGGAAGGTAAAAATCCGTAACGCGTAATCCGCAATCCGTAACCAGAGCGGGGCGGGCTTCGAGTCTGACCGGCGCGCGGTTCTCTGGCTCCCAAGCTCCTGCTGGGGAGCCGACGCGGCGAGGCTCCCGCTTCGGGCGTGAGGGAAGAGGAGCTTCTGTCAACCGAGGATGCTGTGCACGAGGTCGAGCCAGGCGCGGGCCATGTGCTCGACCGTGTAGGCGGCGTGGACGCGGCGGAGGCCCGCCTCGGCGTAGCGCGCGAGGCGGTCGGGGCTATCGCGGAGGGCGACGATCCGAGCCGCCAAGTCAGCCGTGTCAATGATGGGCCGCAGGAGGTGCCGCCGCTGCTCCACGGTCCAGGAGGCGACGCGCACCAGCTCCCCGGCGGGGCCGAAAGGGTCCAGAGTATCTCCGATTTCCGATTTCCGGTTTCCGATTGCTCGGAGGGGGTGTAGCACAGGCGCCCTTGCCTGTGGATCGGCGGGATTGCTCTCGACTCGCACGGCGGGGGGGAGGTGTGCCACAGCCTGGTTGCCATCGTGCTCTGGGACCGGGAGGATCACAGAGCTCGGCGCGAAGCGCCGCTGTGGAGTCGCGCGGGCGACGCCCGCGGGAGGGCGCTGCGCGAAATCGGAAATGGGCAATCGGCAATCGGGAATCCCAAGGAGCAGCTCGCGGCTCGTGGTGTAGTCGGTGATGAGCGTGGGGGTGCCGCAGGCCATCGCCTCGATGGTCAGCACGCCGAAGCCTTCGCCCTGGGTGGCGGAGACGCGCAGGTCGGCCAGATTGTCGAGCTCGGCGAGCTCGGCGGGGGTGAGCACGGCCCGGTGCGTGGCAGGAGAAGCGGCGGAGCCGGGCGCATGCCTTGCCCCGGGGCCCTCACCCCAGCCCTCTCCCGAGGGGAGAGGGGGGCAGGGCGCGGGGCGGAGAGGGAGGGCGGGCGCCCGGGGGAAAGGGGAAGCAGGCGACGGGGGGAGAGGGGGCGGGGTGGTGAAGACGACGCGGTCGGCGACGCCGTAGACGTCGCGGGCGAGGTGGAGCAAGTCCCATCCGTTCGCGTCGGTGTGGGCGGCGGGGTGGCAGTGGAAGAGGAGCTTGACGCCGGAAGGGGTCTGGGCGAGGGCATCGAGGAGCAGAGGCTGCTGCTTGCGCCATTGGTTGGCGTCGCGGGCGATCAGGATGAAGTCGGCGGGCCGGAGGTGCACGCCGAGCCGTCGGCTCCAGCGTCGGCGGAGGGCCAGCGGGTCGTCGAGGGGTCGAAAGGTGCGGGTGCCCACGGCGTGTGGGATGTAGTGGAGCGGGACGCGCCCTTCGAGGTGAGGACGGACGACCTCGAGGGCGAAGCGGGACATCAGGACCAGGTGGTCATAGCGCAGCATGCGCTCGTGGTCGCGGGTCGGGTAGGGGAGGGCATCGAGGGGCAGCCAGTGGGCCCAGGCGAAGGGGCGGTCGGGGCCGTTTGCGTCATCGTTGAGGTGGGCGAAGGTCTCCAGGTTGCCCAAGGTGATGACGAGGTCGGGACGCAGCAGGTCGCGGTACATGGCCCAGGCCCGGCGGTGGTCTTCGGCGCCGAGGCCGCCCGGGTAGCGGGTGAAGAGGATTTCCGATTGCCGATTCCCGAATCCCGATTGATGGGAGGGGAGTGTGGCCGCCCCCTCTGCGCAATCGGCAATCGGCAATTGGCAATCGGCAATGGTGGCCAGGGGCCGGGTGTCCCAGAGGCCGAGGGAGTGGACGTCATAGCCGGCCTGGGCGAGGGCGGCGGCGAGGTGGCGGTGTTGGACGCCGAAGCCGGTGGGGCAGTCAACGTGGTCGGAGATGGTGACGACGCGTGGGGGCATGGGGAGCGCCTCGTGAGGGTTGACGCATTACGGATCCCGCAGCGAGATGCCGGTGAATCGCTCGAGGACTTCGTGGAACCTCCTTGCCATGGGCGCCAGGCCGTAGGCTTCGACGGCGCGCGCTGCGCTCGCGACGACGCGGTCGCGCAGGATAGGATCACGGAGGAGCCTTGCGGCGAGCGCGGCGGCGCCATCCACGTCCCAGGGCTCGACGACGAGCTCGGGGAAGAGGGCGCGCTGCATGGTGGCGCCGGCCGTCGAGATGCACGGGATTCCGAGGGCGGCGCACTCAGCGGAGAACCGGCCGATGGTGCGGCGGTAGTCGAGGTGCAGCGCGAGGTCGCAGCGCGCGGCCTCCCCCCAGTAGTCGGGCTGGGAGCAGGCGGGTCGGACCTCGACGCCCTGAACGCCCCAGAGGCGGTAGGCCTCGCGTTCGGCCTCGGGCTCCTCGGCGAAGACGATGGCCTCTGGGGAGAATGGGGAAAAGGGGACAGGTACGTTTTGCCCAGGCAAAACGTACCTGTCCCCTTTTCTGAGTTGGCGGAAGGCGAGGGCGGTGGCGAGGCCGTTCTTCCTGGGCCGGAATGGGGAGCCGAGGAGGAGCAAGGGGGGATTGCCGATTTCCGATTGCCGATTGCCGATCTGGCCCTCACCCCAGCCCTCTCCCCGAGGGAGAGGGAGCAAGGGGGCATTGCCGATTTCCGATTTCCGATTGCCAATTGCCGATTGCGAAGAGAACCGAGCGAGTCTGGGTTCCCCAATCGGAAATCGGCAATCGGCAATCGGAAATCCAAGATCGGCAGTCCCCGCTTGGCGGATCGCGGCCACGGGAACGGGAAGGGGCAGGTGGACGACAGGCGTCGGGGTCATGGCCTGGAAGAAGCCGACCTCCTGGGTCTCGCTGATGGCGAGGCGGGCGCGGTCGAGGAGGGCCTTCAGGGGCGTGGTCCAGTCCGCGAAGAAGCCCTGGGGGTCGATGAACATGGCGTCGCAGGTCAGCAGGAGGACGGCGGGGGTGTGCGGGAAGCGGTCGAGGACCCGGAGAGCCGCCTCGTAGCAGGCCGCCGACGTGTGGAGGAGGAAGAGGCCGCAGGCCTCCAGGGGCGCGAGGTCCTCGGCGCCGTAGGGGAAGAACTCCGCGCCGAGGGCCAGCGGCCAGGAGCCGCTGCCGTACTCGGGCGTGGCCCATGGCCCGCGGCGGTCGAGCGGGGTGAGATAGCAGATTCGCATGGGTTGTCTCGCGCGAGTAGTCCGCCACTCCGTGGCGGGGGATGGGATTCCGCCGCGGCGCGGCGGGCTACCATGAAGCGATCCCCGGGGCAAACCACCAGGCGAAGGGCGGGTCGCGGAGGACCGTGCCCCACGCGAGGGAATCGACGAACTCGGTGACGCCGTGGAACCCAGAGTCGGCGTAGTCGTGGAACAGAAGCCGGCCGCAGCGGCAGGTGTGGGCGAAGTCGAAGGCCACCGCGTCGCGCTCGTGGCAGCCGTCGATGAACGCCAGGTCGAAGGTCAGGCCGTCGAGGAGGATGCCCTTCGCGTCGTCGCAGGCGATGCGGAGCGGGACGACGTTTCGGGCGGCGACGCACTCCAGGACGTCTTCGACGCAGGGCGCCTCGTGGAGGTCGAGGGTGATGACCCGCGTGGCGAGGCGGCCGAGGAGCGCGGCCATCGCTCCGTAGCGGGTGCCGATCTCGACGATCGTCTGGGGGTGGAGGGCCTTGAGGCGCTCGCGTTGGCGGGCGACGACCACCCGACCGCCATGGAGGATCGCCGAGGCCGAAAGGATCTCCTCGCCGAAGCGCCCGACGAGCCGGGCAACCAGCTCATCGATCTCATCGTGCAGGCCAACGAGTTTGCGCGCGCAGAGGATCTCGCAGCTCATCTCCATCCTCCTGGTGCGGTGTGCATAGTTGCACACCGACGTCCTCGTTCCGCGTGCAGGTATGCACGCCCTACATTGTCCTCGTTCCGCGTGCAGGTATGCACGCCCTACACACTCACGCTGTCCATCCCCTCTCCCAGTGGGCTCACCTTTGCCCGCATCTCGCAGCCTAAATAGGCTTCAGCGATTCGGCTCAGAACAGCGGGTAGGGGCGAACCTCGCGTTCGCCCGCCTTCATCGGGCCCCTCGCCCGTTATCAGGGCGAACACAAGGTTCGCCCCTACGTCCCCCAAGGAGCCGAATCGCTGAAGCCTATTTAGCCCTTGAGAATGGGGGCCTCCGCCTGTTTTCCCGCTCCGCTGGCATTGAAAGCGGTGACATCTCACCGCACTCCACACTGCTCCCCGTTCTGGAGCAGGCCGCGTTTCTACGTGCGCCAGACCGGAATCAGGGAGGATTATGGAGTGCGGCGACGCGTCGCCGCTTTGGCTTTCCCGCGGAGCGGGGAGACAGGGCCAACGCCCCGTTCACCACGGCGCTCACTCAGCATGTGGGCAAAGATCAGGCCTCCGGGAGAGGGTAGGGTGAGGGGGCTCCGAACGGGGCACGCGCCGCCCTTGAGGCCCTCACCCTCGCCCTCTCCCAGTGGGAGAGGGGGGAGGAGGGCCTTCGGGGACGAGGGTGGTTTGCCGCCCCGGGGTTCACGGGGCGTCGTGGGACCGCGCGAAGCCCCGGGGCCGCGGGCAGCATCACGAGAACGTCCCCACGCCGGCCTCCACGACGTGGTGGCGGGCGTCGAGGGCGATCCACTGGATGTACTGGCCGGTGCCGCCGAGGGTCTGGTCCACCGGGCCGGGGCCGTCGTGGTAGACCTCGTTGTCGTAGCTGATGCCGATCCAGGTGCCGTCGCCGGTGTAGGGGCCGTTGGGGTCGAGCTCGTTGGGGTCGCC
>Ga0315274_10015964_pt1 | contig 10623 bp, 3 predicted proteins | sample YL17G02_20_MG_FD_203700 | JGI IMG/M metagenome (GOLD analysis project Ga0315274, IMG submission 203700) | Sediment microbial communities from Yellowstone Lake, YNP, Wyoming, USA - YL17G02_20 | ecosystem: Environmental > Aquatic > Freshwater > Lake > Sediment | place: USA: Wyoming | collected...
AGGCCTTCATCCGCTCGCCTCCGGGCGAATTTTCACCCGCACTCCCTCAACAGCGGCGGCGGGAGGCGAGGGCCGCCGCCGCCGCCGCCGCCGCCGCGGCGCCCCTTCCCCTCCTCCTCCCTTTCCAGCAGCACCCGCTCGACCGCCGCCGCCACCCTCACCAGCTCCGCGTCCCCGAAGGGCCTCCCGACCAGCTGCAGGCCCGCGGGAAGGAGCGAAGAGCCCCGGGGGCCGGAGCCGGGAGCCTCCGTGAACCCCATGGGGAGCGAGACGGCCGGCGCGCCCGTCGGCGGTGCGAGCAGCGGGCTCAGGTTGCCCGAGTCGATGACCGAGGGGAGGGGCCGCGCCGCCGCCGCTGCCGCCGCCGCCCGCCCCCGCCGGGGCGCGCCCCCGGTCGCGCCGCCGCCGCCGCCGCCGCTGTCGCCCGGGAGCGGCAGCACGGCGCCCTCGACCTCCGCGTCGGAGAAGCCATCGTCCCGCGAGAGGAGGCGAGGGGGGAGCGTCCAGGTCGGGAGGGCGACGGCGTCGACCCCCGTGGCGTCCATCGACTCGCGCAGCCTCCGTCGGAACTCTGTCCTGCAGGGATCGGCCTTGCCGCTGCCGCTCCCGCCCCGGCCTCTCTCGCTTCCGTCTCCGTCCCAGAGGGCCCCGCAGCCGCAGAGCCCGCCGGGTTCTCTCTCCGGGAGCAGCTTCAGCGACCTCGGGACCTCCCCTCCGCTGCCGTCGTCAAAGTGCGAGCGCAGCGGCGCCGCGGCAGCCGGGTGCACCCTTCCGGACTCCCATACCGACCTCACGAAGCCCCCCTCGTCCTTCCTTTCCCCGACCAAGGCCGTGAAGTAGGGCTCGGCGTCTGCGGCGAAGCGGCCGCGGCACGCCAGCGGCTCCAACCTCCGCGAGTCCTCGAGAGGAGTCCCTCCTCCCTCGCCCTCGCCCTCGCCCCTCCTCCTCCTGCCCGTCGGCCACGCTCCTGGGATGCAGCCCCATTCCTCCTCCCCGAGGGAGTTCCCTTTGATCGTGAAGCCGCGAAGCACCGTCGCCCCCGCGCTCTCGAGCGCGAGCATCGAGGAGTTGAAGAGCCGGAGGACGTCGAGGCGGCGCGAAGGGGAAGAATCGGTCTCGTCGTCGTCGTCGTCGCTGGTTTCGTCCCCGAGGCGTCTCGGCGGCGAGGAAAGGGCGCAGTCGAGGACCCCGAGCCGGATTCCTCCGAGGTTCCCGCTCGAGGCGCCTCGCTCCGCGGCGGCCGCGTGGATCCCGGGCAGCCTCGCCGAGGCGGGGATGGCGCTCCAGGAAATCGAAAAATCTCTGTCCCTCCCGCTCCTCCTCTGCCCCCCGCTCGCCTCCGCCTCCCTGTCCTCCGCCGCCTCCGCCGCGGTCCCGGCCACCAACGCGTCCAGGACCGCGGCCACGTCCGCGACGCTCTTGGCCAGCGGGCCGACGACGTCGGACGTCGAGTCCAGCGGGACGACGCCGCCGCGGGAGACGAGGCCGAGCGAGGGGCGGAAGCCGACGACGCCGACGGCCGACGCGGGGCCGCGCACGCTGTTCCCCGTGTCGGTGCCCAGCGAGGCGAGCGCGAGCGAGGCGGCGACGCCGGCGGCCGAGCCCCCCGAGGAGCCGGCGGGCGAGCGGGAGAGGTCGTGGGGGTTCCGGACGGCGCCGAGGTGGGAGAGGGGCCCGGCCGCGGGGGCCGCCCTCGCCGCCGCGGCGGCTGCCGCCGGCGCCGCTGCGGCTGCCGCCGCCGCCGCCGCCGCCGCTCCTCCCCGACCCGCCTCCCCGCTCCCCCCCCCCCCCCCCGCGAGCAGCTCGTCCAGGGCGGCGGCCGACGAGACCGACGACACGGGGCTGAGGGCCCACTCTGCCATGTTGCTCTTGGCCAGGACGATCGCCCCAGCCCTCCGCAGGCTCGCGACGACGGGGGCGTCCCCGCCGGCGCCGCGGCCGCCGCCGGGGCCGCCGCCCCCGCCCTCTCCGCCCCCCGGCCCGCCGCTCTCGTCGCCGCTCGCGAGGGACAGGAGGGCGACCGACCCGGCGGTGGTGGCGGTGCCTCGCACGTCGATGTTGTCCTTGATGAGGAAGGGGACGCAGAGGAGCGGGGGCAGAGTGACGGAAGGAGAAGAAACGGAAGAGGAGGTGAGAGGGGGACCGCTCGTTCCGTTGCCGCTCGGCGGCGGCAGCAGTTGCCGCCCCCGCGCTCCCTCCCCCTCCGCCGCCTTCCTCCTCCTCGCCTCCTCGATGAGCGCGTCCACCACCCTGGCCTCCTCGAGGGCGCTCCCCAGCGCCCGGCCGCCTCTCACGGCGCCCAGCAGCGGCGGCGGGTCCAGCGCGGCGATCCTCCGCGAGAAGGAGAGCACGAGGTCGAGGCACGAGAAGTCGCCCCGCAGCAGGGACTCTCTGACGGAGGCGACGGAGGCGCCGACGACGCGGACTCCCGTCGGGAGCGGGCAGAGGGGGTTCGGTGGAGGAGGAGGAGGAGGAGGAGGGGAGGAGGGCGCGGGGGCCGGGAAGACGGCCGACGCTGCAGCGACGGGGGAGGAGGAGGAGGAGGTCGGAGCTGTCGAAGTTTTTTTTTGAATTTTGTTGATTGAGCCTTTCTTCCGTATCGTTCTCGTTCCCTCTCTGCCCCTTGCTTCGCGTCATGATCGATCTCGATGCAGGCGAGGACGATCGAGAGAGAGGAAGCGCTCTCTGCTGCTCCTATCCATCTGAAAAAATCGCACCTGCTGCGGCGCGAGGTGAGGCCGAGGCGAAGAGAGGCGACATCTGCAGCAGCAGCAGCAGCATCGGGAGCTGCGTCGTCCCTGACGACGACATTTGCCGGCGATGAAACCGAAACCGGCAGTTGCTTCCCGCTCTCGCGGTCGCGCTCCCGCGATCGTCCCGCCGTCGCCGCTCGGGATCTGGGACTATCATCGATCACGATCGCATCCGAGTGAAAGAGGGAGAGAAAAAGAACGCGCGAAGACGCTCCTCGAGCACGAAGCCAACGATGGAGAAAAGAAAAATGGTTTTTTCTCAGTCTCAAATTATCTTACAAGTCGCGCTCTCTCTCTCTTTTTCTCCTTTTTCGGTCAGGCAGCGAACCATCCCCCCCCGGTCGGAGGCGCCGCGGCCCCCCACGATCCGAACAGCAGCACGCCCGCGACGTCCCTGATGCTCCCTCCTCCCGCGGCAGGAGAAACGGCAGCGGCGGCCGCGGCGGCCGCGGCGGCCACGGTCGAGGCCGACACCGCCGAGCCGCCGTCGGCGGAGACCAGCGCCGGCTGGCAGTCTGCGACGCCGCCGCCGCCGCCGCCGCCTCCCGCGTCCAGGAGCCTCCACGTCAGCGCGTCGAGGCGCTGGCGCTGCGGCTGGCGCAGCGGGCCCAGGGCGGCAGAGGGAGAGGGGGCCCCGGTTCTCTGCTCCTTCGGAGGCGGCGGCGGCGGCGCCGCGGCGGCCGCGACCGCCGCGGCCGAGCCCGCCCTGTCGCTCGCCCACCGCCGCCGCCGCGCCGCGGTCGCCGCCGCGCCGCCGCCGCTGCCCCTCTCGGCCGAGAGCGGCGCCAGGGCCCCCGCTCCGAGGTCCGAGGGCAGCGGAGGCAAAGGCGCGGCCCCTGTGGAGCGAGCGGCGGCGGCGGCGGCGAGCGGCGACGACGACGACGACGACGAAGCGGAAGGAGAGGAAGAGGAAGCAACGGCGACGCCGAGCGGCGCCCTCAGGAACGGCGCCGGCGGCCGCGGCGGCGGCCTCTCCCCCTCGCGCAGCAGCCACTCGCGGGGCGTCGAGTCGGCCCACGCCGAGACCGCGGAGCCCGGAGCAGCAGCAGCGAAGACGCCAAGCACCTTTCGCGGGTCCAGGGCCCCGCCCGCGCGGCACAGGGGCGCCGCGAGGGGCTCCGCGAAGCGCGGGCCGAGGGGGGAAGCCGAGGCCGACGAGAGGCTTCTCGGGACCGAGGACACGGACGCCGCGGACGCCAGCACGAGCTCCGCCGTCGCGCCGGCGACGTCGATCTCGGCCGCGGCCGGCGCGGCCCTGCCCGTCAGCTCGGCCAGCGAGGCCGCGAGCGCCCTGAGCCGCGAGGCCCTCGCCGCGGAGAGGGCCCACGAGGCGAGCCAGGAGGGAGGATCGGTCGCTGCTGCTGCTGCTGCTGCTGCTGCTTCTTCGCCGCCGCCGCCGCTGCCGCCGCCGCCGCCCTCTCTCTCGACCCCCTCGCCCTTCGCCGTCGAGGAGCAGTCTCTCGAGAGGCAGAGCGCCTCCCGCAGCCACCTCTCGGCCTCCTCTGCCGCCTCGGCCGGCAGCGCCAGGCCCGCCGCCACGGCCTGCCGCAGGGCTCCCAGGAACGCCGTCGAGGCCAGCAGCCCGACCCCCGGCGTGCGGTTGGCCGAGGCGGCGAGGGAGAGCGCTTTTGCCGTGCCCGCGCTCGCTCCCGCTCCCTCCCTCTTTTTCTGCTCCGCCTCCGCCGCCGCCGCCGCCTCCGCGCGCCTCGCCGCCCAGTGCCTCGCGGACAGCAGCAGCCACAGGGCGACGGCCTCGGCCCAGGCCAGCGCGGGTGCCAGCAGCAGGGCGTCCGAGGCGGCGAGGGAGGGCAGCGGGCGCGAGGAGGAGGGAGAAGGGGCCCTGCCGGCGTTGTCGCCGCCGTTGGCGGCGGCGGTCGGGGAGCGCGAGCTCCCGGCGACGAGCGCGGCGCGCACGGCGGCGTCGACGTCCCCGACGCGCAGCTCCGTCAGCAGGTCGGCTTCCAGGACCGCCTCAGGGCTGTCCGCCGGGGCCGCGGCGGAGCAGCGGGACCGCGCGAGGCGGCAGACCGCGGCGGCGGCGCGCGAGGCCGGGGCGGCGACGGCGGGGCGCGAGGCCCAGGGGTGCAGCGCGACGGCGCGCTGCAGCAGCGCGAGCGCGGCCCTCCTCGCCTCCGGGGGGGCGGCGGAGAGGCAGAGCGCGGGGCCCAGAGGGGTGAGGTTGTTGGTCAGCGCCCAGCAGAGGCGGCGCGCGGCGGCGCGGCCGAGGAGGAGGGAGGGGCGGGAGTGGCGAGGAGGGGAGGGGTCCCCTCGCTCCGTCGCCGCCGCGAGCTCCGCCGCCGCCGCCGCCTCTGCCGCCGCCGCCTCCGCCGCCGCCGCCGGCAGGACGACGACGCTCCCGGTGGAGCCCACGGCGGCGGCGCACTCCCCCGTCGGCGAGAAGGCAGCGCCGACGACGATAATAGGAGCCGAGGCGATAGTGGAAGACGAGGGCGAGGGCGAGGGCGACGAGAGGGGCCTCGGAGCGCAGGCGGAGGAGGAGCTGAGGGCGAGGGCGAAGAGGCCGCCGCCGGCGGCGCGGACGAGCGCCGTCGCTCCCTCGGGCGAGACGCAGAGCAGCGCCGCCTCTTCCGCTCCCGCTCCCGCTTCCGCTCCCGCCTCGCCCCCGGCGGCGGCGGCGGCGGCGGGGACCTCCCACGTCGCCACGGGGCGCCACCGCGCGTCCTCGAGCCTCGGGGGAGGGACGAAGCCCGGGTTGTCGCCCCCGTCGTCGTCGGCGTCGCAGTCCCCCGTCGCTGTCCCGCCGCGCGCCTGCGCCCCTCCCTCGAACGAACAGTCGAGCCGCACGACGAAGAGCGCGCCGTCGTCCTCTCCGACGCCCGTCAACAGCACGGAGGAGCCCCCCGTCCCGGGCACGAATTGGGCGCCGAGGGGCGTCGAGAGGGCCGCGCGCGTCCCCGGAGGGGGCGCGAGAGGGCCCCCGCGCCCCCCCTCCTCCGCCGCTCCTCTGCCGCCGACGCGGCGCGGCGGCGCCCAGGGCGACAGCGCGCGGCCCGAGTCGCTGACGGCGGTGGGGTCCCCGGAGACCGAGACCACCGAGGCGTTCCAGGAGGAGGAGGAGGAGAGGGTCAGGACGCGGAGGCTGCCGTCCGCCGATGCGGCGACGTCCGCGGCGAGCAGCGGCGGCGGCGGCGGGGGAGGGGGAGAGGGAGGAGACTGCTGGGCCGAAGCCGCTGCCGCCGCTCCCTTTGACGGCGACGGAGTCCTCTCTCCGCCCTCTCCTCCTCCTCCTTCTCCCTCCTCTCCCGAGCAGCAGCAGAAGCAGCAGGGCGGCGTCGCAGGAGAGCGGATCCAACAGCCGTCGGGGCCGGCCCACCACACCACCACCCTCGCCCCCGCCGCTCCCGCTCCGCCCGCCCCTCCCGCGCGGCCCTCGCCCTCGCCCTCGCTCGGGCTCACGACGACCGCCGCCAGGGCCGTGGCGCCCGCCGCGGCCCAGTGCTCGAGTCCCTGAGCGTCGTCGGCGTGGGGCCCGAAGCGGCGCGCCTCGATCATTACCTCCTCTTCGATTTCTGTTCCTTTTCCTTTTCCTCCCGTGGCCGCCGCCGCCAACGCGGGATCGCGCCCTCCTGCTCCACCTTCTTCTCCTTCTTTGGCTTCTCCTTCTCCCTGCCACCGCCAGCCGTTGGGGGGGCACAGCCAGCGCAGGACAGCGAGAGAAGAAGGAGGAGGAGGAGGAGGAGAAGAACCAGAGGGGGAGAGCGGCAGCGGCAGCCCGCAGTCGAGCGGGGTCCCGAGCCAGCGGCAGCCGGCGCCGCCGGCCGCGGGCGGCGCCGCAGGCAGCTGCGTGCCGCAGGAGGGAAGGGAGGACAAGGACGAAGAAGGGGTCCATACAACGACCCTCCCGGAGCTGGTCCCCGTCGCCAGTGCGACGCCGGATCCTGGAGGGCACCACTCGAGGTGTGAGACGGGGTCGGGGCAGCCGGAGAGGCGCAGGATCGAGTGGTCCTGGATTGAGGGTTTTTTTTTTTTTTTTAAGGTTGAGGTTGAGTTTTTTTTCTTTCGTTCGTTTGTTCTTGACTTTTGGTTTTGCATCGGAACCGAAACGCGCTCGGAAAAGGCATTTCCAGAGCGAATTTCTATCTGTTTCTCTTACCTGCGGCCTCTCCAGATCGAGAAGTGCCACCTCGGCCGAGGGGGGGCGAGCGAACGCCCCCGAAGACGACGAGGATGCGAACGAAGAGGAAGAAGATCGAGAAGCTCCCATCGATGATGCCGATCGGCCAAGGAGCGCCACCGCCAAAGTTCCCGTCGATCCGCACCAGGCCGCGGCGCCCGAGGGGGGGTGGTCGCCGTCCAGGGAGACCGCGGCGAGGATGTCGCGGTCTTCAGAGGGCGATGACGCCATCTCTCTCTCTCTCTCTCTCTCTCTCTCTCTCTCTCTCGAGGGAGCCGCGCCCTGAGAAAGAGGAGGAAAAGAAAAAACAAACAGAGAAAGATATGAGTTCACTTTTTTGGCTTGAACAAGAAAAGAAAAAGGCAAAAAAAGGCAAATGCAAGCCCCATCTCCTCATGGGCTGGCTCGCGCTGCCGTCGCCGATGCTCAAACCTGGAGAATCGAGCACAAGCTTTCTCTCGCTCTGATAGAAAGGGCCGAGGAGTTCGAGGCGACTGCGGAGAGGCTGCTGCAATCTTCCTCGTCGTCGGCGGCGTCGTCGTCATCGGAAAATGCCGTCGTCGTCGTCGCCCGGGCCGTCGTCGAGAGGGAACAGGAAGCAGCAGCAGCAGCGGAGTCGCCTCCTCTTCCTCTCCGTCCTCCTCTGGTCGCCTCCCCCTCAGCTGCAGCTGCAGCCGCCTCTGCCTGCTTCGTCGAAGCGACTCTGAACAGGGAACAGACCAGGGTCGCAGTGCCCCTCGGGGGCGGAGACGGCTTCCACCTCGACTGCTCGCGAGGGAGGGCCGCCGCCGTCCTCGGGCGCCGCGCCGCGCTGCTGCGGCGCCGGGCCGCGGAGGCCGGAGCCAGGGCCGAGAGGGCCTCCGCGAGGTCCGAGCTGGCCTCGAGGCTCACCGCCGCGACTGCGAAGGAGGGGGGAGCGGGAGCGGAAACGGGAACCGGAGCAGAAACAGAAGAAGAAGGGGGCTTCCACATCAGGGAGGAGTTTGATGAGGAGCGGCACGGCGCGGCGGCGGCGGCGGCGGCGAGGGAGGTGCGGCTGCGGGCCGCGGCGGCGAGGGAGGAGGAGGAGGCGCAAGTCGAAGACAACGAGAACGAAGAAAAAGAGCGAGATTTCGACTTTTCGAGGTTCGACGAGCTCGAGGCCGCCGAGGAATCGGCGGCAGCCGGCGGCGGCGAGGGAAGCGAGGAAGAAGAGGGCGACGACGGACGGATACCGGCAGCGGCGGCGGGCACGGCTCCTGCCGCCGCCGCGAAAGGCCGCAGCGGCAGCAGCGGCGGCGCCGGCGGCCTCCGCAGGGGCTTCCTGGGCCCCCCGCCAAAGCCCAAGCAGCCGAAGTCTATCCTCAAAAAGACCTCGACGGCGGCGAAAGGAGGAGAGGCGGGGGCGGAGCAGCAGCGGAAATCCGGCTCTCCGTCTCCTCCCGCTCAGCCTCTGCCGCCGAGGCCGGTGGCGACGGGGGCTTTTTCGGGGAGCGTCAGCGAGCGGAGGAGGGACTCTTCTGCAGCTGGTGCTGCTGCTGCTGCTGCTGCTGCCGCCCAAACTGCTGCTCCTCCTGCTGATGCTGCCCCGAAGAAGCGTGTCTCGAGGTTCAAGCAGGAGCGCGCCGCGGGTCCTGGAGGTGGTGGCCTCCTCGAGTAGATCCGAGGAAAAGAAAGAGAGAGAGAGGAAATAAAAAAAACTGAAAAACTGCGTAAAAATTGATCCTTTTTTTTTTCACTCTTTACTTTTCTTCTTCTTCTTCTTCTCACAAACGCGAGAGGCCTCCAACAGAAGGGGCGCTCTCTCAGAAACATAAACGAACAGGGGGGGTTCTGCAGCCTCTTTTCCCCGGTCCGACAGACAGAGGGGACGGAGAAGAAGGGACGCATCAAGCAAGCTGGTTGAGGGTACAAAGCGAAGACGAAAGAAAAACGGAGAGAATGCAAGGGGAAAAAAGAAAAGTCGTAAGAACAAGAAACGCCGCTGCGGCGCGCCCAGGCGCGCGAGAGCGAGAGAGGACCGCGCTTTCCCCTCTCTTCTCCCTCTCTCCTCCCTCTCTTCTCCCTCTCTTCTCCCTCTCCGCCTTCTCTTCCCTCCTCTTCTACAGGTGCACCTCCATCATGGCCCCCGCGTCGTTCCACTTGGTGCCCTTGATCGAGGCCGCGACCCTCCTCGCGCCCCTCGCGGCCGCCGCGGCCGCACCCCTCGCCCAGCGTTCGACGCGGACGGGCCCGACCGCAAAGTAGCCGATGAGCGCGTAGTACGACCCCAGCAGGAAGACGAGCCCCGCCCAGGTCGCGGCGCCCACGCCGCCGCCGCCCCCCGCGAGCTCCCTGGCGAAGTCGACGACGAGGTAGCCGTCGATCGCCGCGACGAGCGCCGCGACGGAGCACGCGAACGCCAGCAGCCACCCCCGCGTGCGGAACGGCAGGTAGGGAATCACCGCGGGCGACGCGGTCAGGGCGATGACGGGCACGAGCGAGAAGGGCAGGACCATCGCCTGGAGCACGTTCAGGAGCTGGTTCATCCCGTCAAAGCGCCGCGACGACCCCGTCCCCTCGAAGACGGCGGCGATCGTCACCGTCGGGATCAGGGCGACGGCGCGCGTGCCCAGCAGCCTGCGCCAGGAGGTGACCTCGAAGCGCAGCAGCCCCGCCATCACGATCTGCCCCGCGTACGTCAGCGTGATCGTCGCGGACATCCCGCTGGCCAGCAGCCCCACGGCCCAGAGGTACTTGAACAGCGCGCCGAAGCGCTCTCCGAGGTAGGCTCCCGCCGACGCGAGCCCGATCTCGTTGGCCTGGGGCGTGCCGTAAAAGCCGTGGGCAAACAGGCAGACGACGAAGAGGTTGATGCAGAAGGCGCCGAGGAGGACGATGCCGGCCTCGAGGCGGGCGTAGAGGAGGAGCACGCGGGTGCGCGAGGCCGAGAGGCCCGTGGTGGTGGTGGTGGAGGTGTGGACGGTGTGGGCGGACTTGCGGAGCGGAGTCGTGCCCGTCGCCGCCGCCGACGCCGGGGTCGCCGCCGCCGGGAGCGCCGCGGCGGGGGAAGCGGCCGAGGAAAGAGAAGCGCGGGCGGCGGCGGCGACGATCGGGGTCGAGCAGTCGTCACCGTCGATCGATCCCGCCCTGCACATCACGGTCGGCGTCGAGGGTGCCTGAGCAGCGGCGGCGGCAGCGCCGGCGCCAGCGGCTGGGACAGCTCCTGCCGCCGCCGCCCCGCCGTCGTCGCCCTCGGACGCTGACGACGACGGCGAGACCGCCGCCACGGGCGCGACCGCCGTGCCCTTGGGGACCACGTCGGGCCTCGACGTCGACGCCAGCGCGCTCGCAAAGTAGATGTTGTGGGGCATCACCAGGGCCCCCAGGGCCCCCACGGCGAACGGCACCGCCGACGCGGGCATCCTGGGGATGAAGAGCCCCCGCAGGACGTCGCGCTGCGGCACCCCGGCCTGCACGTAGTTGACGCCGGCGGACAGGCCCTGCATCGCGATCAGGCCCCCGAAGACCGCCTCGAGGTGCCTCGCGCCGCAGCGCTCGAGCAGCAGCACGACGAAGGCCGCGACCGTGATCAGCAGGCAGCCGCCCCACAGGGGGATCCTGCCCCCGCTGAGGAGCGCGATCGCGATGGCGGAGCCGATCGTCTCCTGGATGTCGGCGCCGACGAGCGCGACCTCGAGCAGGATCCAGAGCACGATGCGCGCGCCTCTCGGGTACGAGTCGCCTGAGGGAGGGGGGGGGGGGGGAAAGCGAGGG
>Ga0315274_10015965_pt1 | contig 10623 bp, 10 predicted proteins | sample YL17G02_20_MG_FD_203700 | JGI IMG/M metagenome (GOLD analysis project Ga0315274, IMG submission 203700) | Sediment microbial communities from Yellowstone Lake, YNP, Wyoming, USA - YL17G02_20 | ecosystem: Environmental > Aquatic > Freshwater > Lake > Sediment | place: USA: Wyoming | collected...
GATGCATATGGACATACTGATCAGCCCAGATACAACTTTGGCTCGATATTTAAAGGTTGACTAGGTCGCGGAGCTCGGCGAGGGCGAGCCTGCCTAGGCCACCGATGGCTGCTTTCACGATCCGTGGCTCCGATAGGGCGCGCCTTATGACCCCCTCTTGAAGGTCCATGTCGCCGTCCGCGACGAGTTCGTTGGCTACCTCCCCGAGCCCCGCCTCGGCGAAGGTGCGGAAGAACCTGTTCATCCTCTCGTCCGAGACCCTGTCGGCGAGGCTCCTGAGTGTCTGCATGCTCCTGAACTCGGCGCCGTAGAGCCTCTTCCACGCCTCGTCGTACCTAGCTAGGTTTCTCTCGGAGAGGTCGTTCGATTCTAGTGCCTTGGTTGCGACCTTCCCCGCCTCGATGGCGCAGAGGCCGCCGAGCACCACGCCGCCCCCAGTCGTCGGCTTCACTTGCCCCGCGGCGTCCCCGACGAGGAGCAGCCCGGGGAACGATGCCCTGCTAACGGGTCCGTCGACGAGCACCTGACCCGCCCTCGGAGGTGGATGAGAGATAGTGCCGAAGCGCTTCTTGACGAAGCGGGTCAGCAGCTTCGTGGGGTCACCTTTCCTCGTGGCGAGGCCGACCCTCGCCTGTTTTTCAGAGGTTGGTATGATCCACGCGAAGAAGCCGGGGGCGGTCTCCTCGCCGAACCAGACCTCGACCATGTTGGGGTCTATCTCGCATGTTATCTCGATGTTCACGCCGAGGAGCGGCGCCCGCTTAGAGTTGATTAAACCCGCATCTCTGGCGAGTCTCCGTGAGGGTCCCTCGGCGTCGACTACAAGGCGCGCCTCCTCCACCCATCCTGCGCCGGATGCGCCGGTGACGCGTCCTTCGGCGAGTGTCAGCCTCTCCACCCTCCTACCCGGGACGAGTTCGGCGCCGGCGTCAAGCGCCATCTCGGCGAGGTGCTGATCGAGTGCCGCCCTGTCGACGACGTGTGCGCGTGGGCGAGTGTCCCTGATCTCTATGCACTGCCCGTCGGGGGAGTAGATGCGACCCCCAGTGATCTCGTTCTGGACGAAGCTGCTCGAAGCCTCGACGCCTATCCTCCTGAGCCCCTCGACGCTGACAAGGCCGGCGCAGTGGCTAGGCACACCGACCCGATTGTGCTCCTCCAGAATCTTTACGGAGAAGCCCCTAGAAGCAATCTCCTTGGCTGCTAGAAGACCCGCCGGCCCCGCCCCCACGATTAGTGAGTCGGAGCCCATGGGGTCACCGATTAGAAAAAGGGTTTAGCTACGCTTAACTATTTCGAGGAACTCGACCTCTTCGAGCTCAGGGAAGAACTTGAGGGCGTCCATGGCGAGGCCCCTCTTGGCGATCTGTATGTTCTCGCCGAAGAAGATCTCGTCCGGGACGGTTAGGGTCAACTTCTTCTTGCCCATCTTCTGGCCGAACTTCTCGGCGTCGACGCCGACGAAGCGGCGGCCGATGAGGGCCTTGACCTTCGCCTTCTCCTCCTCGATGATCTCAGTCACCTTGACGTCGTAGATGATCTTCCTGCCCGCGAGGGCGTGGTTGTAGTCAACCTGTACGCGGCCTGCGCCGACGCTGCGGATGATGGCCTGGCGGCCGTCGATCTCAAGCTCCGCGCCGGGGACGGGGTTGACGCCCTTGCTGCGTAGGATGCGGTAGGGGATTAGCTGGACGCTTGTGGGGTCGCGTTCGCCGAATGCCTCGGCGGCGGGGATCTCTATGGCTGTCTGCTCGTTGGGCTTCACGCCGCTTAGGCGGGCGTCGAGTCCGCGTAGCACCCAGCCCTCGCCGACGACGACGAGGCGTGGGCCGTAGACGTTGCCCTCGCGGTTGATGCCCTTCTCCTTGGCGGTGTCCTCGTTTGTGGTGTCGAATACCTCGCCGGTCTCCTCGGCCTTGCCCGTCATCTCCATGAGGATGAAGTCGCCCTTGTTGACGGCGCCCTCGATGCGTGGCTCCTCAACGGGTTTCTCCTCCTTAGCCTCGACGGGTGCCTCAGCGGGCGCCTCTTCCTTCGCCTCGGTGACTGGCTCCTCTGCCGCTACCTCGGCTGCCGACGCCTCGACCTTCGGCTCCTCGACTGGCTTCTCCTCTGGCACTTCGATGGGCTTCTTATCTTCGCTCATATTGAACACTCTGAGAGTCATTGCCCCCCTATCCGGGGGATTCACGCATGGAGATGCGGAACCCGGTTTAAAGGCTTTCTGTAAAACCTGACGGCTAGAGGCCAGTCGACGAGGGGCAACCAGACACGTTCACGCGCCTCCCCGCGTGGCGTCCGCACTGTTTTTAACGAGCCCCGACGGTCTAGCTGGAAGCATGCCCCCCTCACAGACACCCAAGACGGTGATACCCCGAGACCAAGAGCGGTGTATCAGGTGCAGGAGGAGGTACATGTACTGGGTGAGGGGGAGCGAGACCGTCATCAGGTGCTTCTCCCCATGCGACAACGCGTTGGAGGTCGAGGAGCCACGGCGCAGGTCCCCGCAGAGCTTCAGGAACCTACTCGTCGAGTTATCCTCACCGAATAGGGCGCCGACACAGAGGGGTGTTGGCCTGCGATTCGCCCTCGACGCTGACGAATCCAATAATCACATAATCGGCGTATATCCTGAGCGAGGAGACACGCGGATCGATGCCTCACGCCTCGACGCCGAAAACGCCAACATCAAGACCGACGAAGGCAACCAAACAATCACCCCCGAGAGCCTCAGCGTACTCAAAAGCATACTCAGCCTCAAACCCATCTACAAGGGCGGAGACATCTTCTTCGCCTTCAACCCCGCCACCCTACAGAGCCTACGCAGACTACTAAAAGTCCGGGAAACCGAACGCTCAAGAGAGATCCGATGCAGGGCCGGGAGCCCGATAATGTCCCTCACCGTCGACTTCGACCCCAAGAAGGGCGTCACCGTCGAGCCACAGTACGAGGACCCCAGCGGACACCCCCTCCCCCCCACCGCCGTGAAGCGCGGCGAAGGCTACCTCAAGGTCGGCGAAGAATTCTACCTACTCGACGAGGCCTCACAGAAGGCACTCAACATCGCCGAGGACGGAGTGGGCCTCGGCGACATACCCGAGTTCTTCTTAAGGGACCTCGTACTCCTCAGGAGCAGCTTCACAGCCGTCCTCACCGACAAGGCGAGGAAGGTCACCATCATCGAGGAGGACAAGCCCCCCACAGTCCTCATCAGCTACGAAGAGCCCGGCTGGCTCGACTTCAACATAGTCTACGACCCCAAATCCGACTCCCCCGGCCTCCCCCAGAGCAACGACGGCGGCTACTCCCGGGCCGACAACTACACCTGGGTCAGGAAGGTAGAGAGGCGAAAGGCCGAGGACGAACGGCGCCTCAAGGGGCTGGGGGCGAGGAAGACCGAGAAGGGCTACCGCCTCGGCCTGCACGCCTACAAGTCGCTGGAGGAGTTCATCGAGAACATCGGCGGCCTAAAGGAGGCCTCCGAGGAGTACCGTGAGTTCCTCGACCAGATAACCGACTTCCGCTGCGACGAGGCCTACAGGCTCCCCGAGGGCATCGAGAAGCAGCTGGAAAAGAGCGGGAGGAGCCTCTTCCCCTACCAGAGGACGGGCATACAGTGGCTCAACTGGCTGTTCAGCCACAACCTCCACGGCCTCCTCGCCGACGACATGGGCCTCGGGAAGACGCTGCAGAGCCTCGCCTCGATGCGCTTCATGTACGATGAGACGGGGGCGGGGGAGCCGTCCCTCGTCATCTGCCCTGTGGTTGTGATCCGTCACTGGGAGAACGAGATCAGGACAGTATTCCCGAAGGCGACGGTCGTCAACATCTACCACGGCCCCGGCAGGCGCATCGACCCGCCAAGCGGGAGGCGCACCATCTACATAAGCAGTTACGACACCGTCGTCGCAGACATCGAGGAGCTGCAGAAGATCGGGTGGTTCTTCGTAGTCCTCGACGAGGGCACCCGGATAAAGAACCCCGGCACCCAGCGCGCCGCCGCCATAAAGATGCTGAACGCCGCCCACAAGCTCAGCCTAAGCGGGACCCCCATAGAGAACCGCCCCGCCGAGCTATGGAGCCTCTTCGACTTCCTCATGCGCGACCACCTCGGCACCTACAGCGAGTTCCTACGCACATTCGAGAAGCCCATCTTAGAGGGGGACAAGACACAGATAGGGGAGCTGAAGAGGCGCGTCAAGCCCTTCATCCTACGCCGCAAGAAGGATCAGGTCGCCAAGGACCTCCCCGAGAAGGTCGAGATGAGGTACTGGGTCGAGCTGACTGGGGAGCAGAAGCTCCTCTACAGGCGCATACAGGAGGCGGAGGTCAACCCCATGGAGGAGAGGCTGCTCTCCGGGCAGAGCGTCGGCTACGTCGACAGCATCCTCCCCGTCATCATGAAGCTGCGGCAGCTCTGCGACCACCCCGCCATGGCGAACGGCGCCTGGGACCCGCCCCTCGGCCGCTCCGAGAAGTTCGACCTCGTCTGCGAGAAGATCCAGGAGATCCACGAGGGGGGCGAGAGCTGCGTAGTCTTCACCAACTTCCTCGGGACGCTGAACCTTCTTGAGCGTGTGCTCGGCGAGGCGGGGCTCCGTTACATCAGGATAGATGGGCAGACTCGGGACCGGCAGGGGCTCATCGACGCCTTCAACGGCGGCGGATACGCCGCGGCGCTCTGCAGCGTCCTCGCAAGCGGCCACGGAATCAACCTCACAGCCGCCAACCACGTCATACACGTCGACAACTGGTTCAGCCCAGCCGTCGAGGACCAGGCCACGGACCGCGTCCACCGCATAGGGCAGACGCGCACGGTCTACGTCCACAAGATACTCGTCCAGAATACACTCGAGGAGAAGATTGACGCACTGATCAAGCGTAAGCGCGGCATCATCAACGGCGTCATCGACTCGGAGCTGGAGGGGGAGAAGTTCTGGACCCGGCGGGAGCTGCTGGAGATACTGCGCCCACTGTAGAGACCCGCGCCCTTCGGATCGATTTTCCCCCTTTATAGGGCTAAGAATATGCTGATTATTATTGGGATGTCTGTCCCGGCGTGGAACAGGACCGAGCCGAGGAGGCTGTCCGTTCTCTGCGTCACGTACCCCCAGGCGAGGCCGAGGAAGAATGTGAGGACGACGAAGAGGTAGGGCTCAGGGGTGTAGGCCACGCTCAGGTGTATCGTGCAGAAGATGATCGCCTGCAGGAGGTTGGCGACCTTGGGTCCGAGTAGCGCCTCATATTTTTTCAGGAAGAGTCCGCGGTACATGGATTCCTCCAACAACCCGCTTGAGAGCACGAAGACCAGGATCCATGGGGCCCACGCGATCACCTTTGAGCCCATGTTCTGGGCACCGAATATTAGGGTGGCTACTGGGCCTGCGGTCGCCGCGAAGAAGGCGAAGGTGGCCGCGCCGGCGAGGAGTCCCGTTCGGAGTCTCCCCTTCTTGACGTATATTGAGCCCAAGTTGGCGCCGGAGAGTCTTGTCAGCGTTATTATGGGTATGATTGTCAGCAGTGCGGTTAGCGCCTTTTCGAGGGCGATCGACTCCATGGTTGCTGGGATTGATAGGAACTGGAAGATGAGCCACTGGAGTAGGAAGGCGGTTCCTCCGACGAAGAAGGCGAAGAAGACCTGCCAGTACTGGTTGAGTCGGCTGCTCCGGCGCATGTACACCGCGAGTAGTAGGGAGACAAGTGGCATGGCTATTTTGTAGATTGTGCGGATGTCGGCGGGGACTGGGATGTTATACCATTGCAGTGGGCCCAGCGCAAATATCCCGTATAGCGTGAGGAGGAGAAACAATCGAGGTCTGCTGATTGGAGGTGATGTCAAGTTGTTCCGCCTCAACTCGTATTCGTCGGTTGGAATGTAAGTTTACCTAGTTCGCTGACGCGTGCGCGGGGAACTCGTGTAAGCGGAGAATGGTGGGCCCGAAGGGACTTGAACCCATGACCCCCCGGTTATGAGCCGGGTGCTCTAGCCAAACTGAGCTACGGGCCCACGCAACACACAAACCCATCAAAGAATATAAAAACACTACCGAGTCACCGATTAGAAAACAAATATAAACACGACGCAGCCTAACATCTCCGCGCGCTCCCGTGGTGTAGACCGGACAAGCATACTGGCCTTTCGAGTCAGGGATCCCGGGTTCAAATCCCGGCGGGAGCACCACTCAACTCTACTGAATCGGGCGGTTTTACACCCTCACGCGCGCCACCTAGTAGGGTATCCGAAGAAATTCTAATCGGGCTGGTGAGCGGATTAGGCATCGGAACCCTCATCACTTCAATAGCAAGTTATTACCTCTAAAATAAGAAACAAACAAAAATATGTGGACAAGAGACAAAGAGAGGGCGTTAAAAGGCTCCGTTATTAAAATACTGGTCGTTCTTGATCCCCCAACCAGAAATACGTCCTACCTATTAGGCCTGACCTGAAAACGATGGGTGATTTGGAAATGGAGGTAGAAACCGAACGGTTCAATTCGTGGCCACGTCCGACGTTTTAATCTACGCCCTCTTTGCGGTATTGGACGCGTGGCATTCAAAAAAGGTAAGTTCCCAACAAGTTGAGAAAAACCGATGAACAATTCATATGGAAGTTTTTCAAGCCATTGATGATAATACTTAAAGCCGAACCGTCCAGCAGGGTATACGTGAAAGCGATTGGATTCTGAGAATGTAGTGGCGAAGGTTGAGGTAGGCTTCTACCCGAAAGAAAAACCGGGTATGGGTCAGGCCATGAAGGGCCAGCTTATCCTCACAAGCAGAAGGCTAGTCTACGTAAAGTACCCCGGTGGCAAGTTCATGACCGCCAAACCCACCGACTACTCGGATAAGATCGAGGAAGGACTAAGGAACGAGGGAAGCTTCACCATCACGATAGACGATGTCAATGAGGCGAAGGCGGGTAGGGTGTGGGGAACGCCCTATCTCAGGGTACGCTACAAGGCCAACGGGGGCGAGGCGGCGTGTTCCTTCATCCTAGTATCGTCTATGAACGCCCTCGGCGCGGGGAACATAGTTGGCGTCATGAAAAGCCCCTATGATCAGCTGGCGAGAATCATAGACCAGGTAAAGACCGAACACAACGCAGGCTCGGGTGGAAGCGCCGACAAAAAGGGTTGACGACCAGTCACGGCGATTAAGGAAATCTCCGTTTGAAATCGTTATATGATACAATAATTTTTGCACTAAATAACATGCAAAGAACGCAAAGCGCCCAATTTTTAAAATATTGGCCCGTGGTCTCAAATAAATGCGACAATCTCATTAATACTTAGGAACTGTTTCGTTTTAAATTTTCACGCACGGCATAGCACGCTCCCCCGCGCCTCATATTCGTATTATTCGATGCGAAACCGATTATTGTGAACTAAAATAATTGCACTTAATATAAATTAGATACAACTTTTAGCCATTTTTCAGGTGCCCCCGGTCGAAACCCTTAGAGCATTTTAGCCGGAGCGGTTATTGCCTCTTTAAACATCCACCTGAAAAACACGGGCACCCCCGGCTCGTGTAAATGAAATTAATTAAAAATCTGGGCGCTGAGGACTCTGATGAAAAATATCAGGTGGTCTTTTCCGGGCCCTTTGGTGCCTTACGCATTACGACCTTGCCACCTTCAGCGGTGAAGGCAACAAAGTCCTGATGCTTTAGATTCAGAAATTCCCACACACCCCTCGGGATATACAGCACACTGGCACGACTCTGTCCATCGGCACCACCAAGGTTGTGAAAATATTTTCCCTCACCTAGGTTAGGACCTTCAACGTGGACATCTCGAACTCTGGGCACACGAGTTGGCGGCCTACGGTCGGCGGCCTTGAGTGCGTCCTTCATGGCGAGCGCTTCAGGCTTCTTAGTCCCGAAGTATTCTGAACACTTAGATAAAACCGTTCGAGTTGCGCCCCGCTGTAGCGTCACCCTGAATGGGAAGGGTTGCTCATCTATTTTCTTAAATCCCAGCGCGCGCATAGGAGTCTTCAAACTCACCTTAAAAGAAAGAAGTGAAACAGGCATAAACGTGCGATGTCATCGATACTATTATACCTCTTCAACGCCGTCTAAAACTTAATGCAGCGAGGGATTAGCACCTTTATCGCAGTTCTACTTTTAATGGTATTAGCTATAAGTGCGGGTGTTATGATTTACGCTTATACAATGGGATATCTTGGTATTCCTGGAGAACCGCTAGATGTAAAAGTTGATGTTGTCGCAAATATTTTTTCAAATGAATTTAATATCGGTGTTTTAGACGATATTTCTACTTTTAACTTTACAATTACTAATAATAATAAATTTGCAACTAAGGTTGTTATCACTGTATATACTGATAAAGGTATAGAAAAGGAAGAAATTATTAACATTGATCCAGAATCAAAGTTAAAATCTTCTTTTACTTTAAAACTGCTTGAAGAAGGTAGGTGGAGAATTCAACCCACAATCGGCGATTTTTTATTAAATTATGGCTATTCATTTTTTGTTATGAAGAATCATTCAGAAGCTACATTAAAAATAAATGAAGAAAGACAACTAGATTTTAACAACAAGATGGTGATAGTTGCTGTAATAATTTCGGTAATAAGCATATTAGCATCTCTTAGACAGGAGTTGAATTTTAGGAAGTTACTAAAGAAAAAGCCTTCTAATAACGTGGTATAAAATTATAGTATAAAAACATTGATTCACGATTTATCTATAAACTCACACACCATCGTTTGAGTCCTGCCCATGTTGTAGTTTTTCATCACCAAGCCCTTAGCGAGGGTAATCCCAGAGGTGGATTTCAGCACATCGGGCTCCTTAAGAATTATGGGCTTCGTGTCGCTCGTAGTGAAGATTAGGCTCCTTAAACCCTACCCCAACGGTATGATTTGATAGTCACCCACCACGGATGAGCCGTCCTTGAAGAATAGGACCCCACGAACCATAAGTCTAAACTGATTGTCTCTGCTTAACTATTTATTGGCGGTTCAGAGTGTGAACCTCGCGCACCTCGAACACCCCTAACCCACAGAGCCGGGGAGTGCATGGGTGCGGGGAGCATGAGGGGCGCGGAGTTACGCCGGGATAACCTGCGGGACGCGGGGGAGAGAATTAAATTGTTTGGACCCTGCTCTATTATAAAAACCGCTCCAATTAGGATCAGGTGGTATTCCGTCGTAACTCGATGGGATTTCCCCGCGTCACTTTAAAACTTTTTAATCTACCCCCACCGCGCGGCCCCGTATCCCGGCGTAACTCAGAGATACATCAGCCACTTGATTTTTCGGATGTAGTTCACCGAGTAGCCCATCGACTCCGCTATCTCCCCACTGGTTTTTCCCGCGAGATGAAGCCGCTCAACCTCAGCCCGATTGATGGGGGAGTTGCGAGTTTTCCTGAGACCAAGTTTCGCGCGAGTAGCCCGAACCACATCCGCGCCGGAATACCCGAGCTTAAGCGCGATGGCTTTATCGTTGAACCCCTTGCTAAAAAGCTCCGCGATCCGCGCGTGGTCGCTTTTGCTAGGCGACTTACGGCTCAACCCCGCGCCACCCTATCGAGAAATCTTTTATAAGAGCGATTAAGAGACTTTGATGTTTTGCACATCTTCAGCATTATATCGTCTTTTAGTTTAACCTCATGTATCAGTTCTGGGGGTATCACATAAATCACCGTCCCGCCTGAATATTTGGTCTCGAAGTTCTCGGGATTGGTTATTGTGTGCCTGTATATTTTGTTATTTTCCTTAACCCAAACGAAATATAGAAGTGGAAATGGGAGATTCGATAGTTCATAATAACCATTATAAAGGTCCCTATCCACCCAGCCCCTACAGAAATATGATTCTTTGCCCTTTATTTCCGCCAAATATGGCGTGTCTTTTCCCTTAACCCCGATAAAAAAGTCAAACCTCAACCCCGGAAACTTGTGCAATTCTCCCGATTGCTCTGAGGTTAGCGGGCTTCGTGAGAAATCCTTAGATAGTTCATTTCGCAATATTGGATAACCAAATTTCTTCAACAGTTCAATTACGTGGTTTACGGCGTCCTATCCCAGCTCTAGGTTGTGGTCGCTAAACGGCTTACTCAATGCGCGCGCCTTTCTTTAGTTCTAGACTTCGATTTTTCAGCCGGTAATATTCCGTCAATTGTTTTTCTAGCTCGGGCTGTGTCGCTATCCGGTCCAGTGCGTCTTTAAGGCTTTTCGACCTGTCGATGTTACAGCTCAGCCTGAGCCACCTTCTTAGGCTTGAACCACCGAGCCAACAACGACTTCTCCTCTAGTTTGCTCATTTTCTTTTTTACCTCCTATCCTGCTACCCCGATTGTGTCGCGCCTACTCTGAACGGCGACCTGTTTTCGCTCATCCGTGAGACCGGCGACTCTCATTTTCTGCGTGAGATTGTCGATTCGCGCGCTGATGCCCTTTAAACTCTTAGAGATTTCTAAGGATTCGGGACCTAGGGGGTTGATGTTCTCTAGGTCTCGCGCCAAATCCTCGAAGAAAAATGAGGCGTTTTGGCTATCGTCGGCGAAATCTTGAAGTCTACTCAGGTCCTTTTTCTTCAATCCCTAAAACTCCTCAACCTTCGAGACCTTGACGCCCGCGCCTAGCTTACCGCCC
>Ga0315274_10015967_pt1 | contig 10623 bp, 8 predicted proteins | sample YL17G02_20_MG_FD_203700 | JGI IMG/M metagenome (GOLD analysis project Ga0315274, IMG submission 203700) | Sediment microbial communities from Yellowstone Lake, YNP, Wyoming, USA - YL17G02_20 | ecosystem: Environmental > Aquatic > Freshwater > Lake > Sediment | place: USA: Wyoming | collected...
GATTGGTCTGTGCGCAAGGTCGGTCTCAAAGAGCTCTGGACGCTCAAGTGGAGCGAGGACTTCAACACGGGCGGCCCGTGGACCCATCGCGGCGGAGTCAAGCCCGAGGACTGGCCCGAGTGGATGCGAAATCTAAAGGACTATTAGCCGCGACGGCGCCCTCGAAATGCATATAAGTCATTACCTGACAGTGCTTTGGGGCAACAGTCATTCTGGCCTGCGCAATGCTTGCGCCTGTGCAGGTCTGGAAGCCAGATCGTGGAAAGACAAGCCACAGAGATCACAGAGGCGATTCAGAATCACCGACTGAAATGATTCCTGGCACCCCATGCTCTGCGCCCTCTGTGGCCAGAGATCAAGAAGCTCGGAGTCGCTGGGCTGTTTCCGACCCACAGGTACGTGAGAACCGTATGAGCCGTATTTTGTCACTTTTGCCCTTGATTTTCCTGGGCGTTTCTGATAAGTTAGAGTTGATCTGCACCGATGTTCCGTGAGAATGTGCAGGCGGCATCTGGCAAATGCTGAGGATTCACCAGAAACCAAGGTAGTGCGGGGGCGCATCGCCTCGCAAAGAAGAGAAGAGAAAAGGAGGCTGTCGTATGAAGAAACTGTGTGCATTGCTGGCCGTGCTCGTGGCGGCTTCGCCGGCTCTGGCGGCCGTGCGAATCATCGCCGAGCCTAACGGCATGACCGTCGCGATCAAGTATGAGACGGACGGCGAGAAGGTCCGGGCGTTCGCCCTGGATATCACCGTCGATACGGGCAAGATCGTGGGCATCTCCGATTTCATTCGCGGGGAGAGCACCGCAGCCAACCCCGGCTACGGCATCTTCCCCGCCAACTTCGCCCGCTACATCACGGTCAATGCCGATACGGGCGAGGTGGCCAAGTGGGACGTCAACGACTACACGCCCGTTGCCGACCCGTGTGACAGCGGCGCGCTCGGCGGACTGGGCACCAACGGCATCACGATCGAGATGGGCGCCCTGTACTATCCGACCGAGGACAATTCCCCGAACGCTCCGCCGAACAGCGGGCAGTTGTTCACACTGACGGTCAGTGAGCCGGCCACCGTGACAATCGCGCTCAACGAGATTCGCGGCGGCGTCGTGCTGACCGACCCGGAGAAGCCGGCGACCGTCACGCTGGGCCAGGCGATGGCCGTGGTTTCCGGCGGCAGCGCAGCTCCGGCCGGCCGGTCGGATTACGCCGAGTGGGTGGCCGTCGGCAAGCCCGCGTGCTGGGCGTATCCGAGACAGTGCCACGGTGACGCCGACGGTCAGGCGGTGACGGCCAATACGGGCACCTACTACGTGGGTACAGCCGACTTGAACGTCCTGATCAATGCCTGGCAGGTGAAGGAGGCGCCGTTCGGCCCCGGTGTGGCGGCCATCGAGAACGGCATCTGCGCCGACTTCGGGCACAACAAGGAGGGCAGCAACGAGGCGGGTTGGTATCGCGTCGGCACGAGCGACCTGAATATCCTGATCGGAAGCTGGCTGGTCAAGGAGCCGCCGGCGGGCCCGGGCGTTCCTGCGGATTGCGCTGGGAAGTTGCAGCAATAGGGCGCGATTCCTCGGGTCCGTACCTCGAACAATGATCGAAAGGCAAGTCTTTGGACTTGCCTTTCTTTTTTGCCTTGTCAAACGCGTCGGTGCAGGCGATAAACAGGCCGGAATTGGGACGCATGCTCGCGCAGGCGTAGGCACGGCGCCGGCATTCGCCGCAGGATAAAGAGAAGGATGGAAACGTGAGCGCGAAGTACATGTTCCTGGTCTGTGGCTTATCGATGCTGCTGGCCGTCGGCTGTCACAGACCGCTGGATAGACAAGCCGCGGCAGTTGACGTCGCCGTCGAGGGAAACAGGGCTTTTCCCAGTAACATTGCCGGTCGATGGAGAGCGGACGAGGACGGCTGGGAGTTCGTGCTCGCGCCGGACGGCCGGATCGTGTCGGCGGTGATCAGCCTCGGCCGGGTCCGCGTGGTCCCCGGCCGGACGACGACCGTGCCGACAAGGACCGGAGGCCAGGGCATCTTCGCGCCGGGGCAATGGCTCGTCCACTACGTGCCGGGATCGAGCCAGCTCACCGTCAAGATCGCGATGGACCACGTCCAGGTCGAGATGGGCGGCAGCACCATCGAAGGATCGAGCACGGACGTCTTCGCCGGGCCCATCGATCCCGCACAGGGCACATGGCAGACATTGTGGACCACCTTTACTAAGTACACGGGCCACACTCCCGAGAGACCATCCTTCGACCTCTCGACCGATCCAACGTACGGGGAAACCAAGCCGCTCACCTTCCGAAAAGTCGCCGACCAATGATGCGCGATCAGTGGGGCTGCTTGGCTCGCTGATATTCGAGCAGCTCCAGGTACTGGCGGGCCTGTGCGGCCAGATCTCGCTGGCGGCGGTCTTCCAGCCGCTTCATCTGTCTTCGGACGACCTCGATCGCCTCGCCGTAGCGTTCCTGCCGCTCCAGGGTCCGGGCCAGTTTCTCGTAGTGCAAGAGATTCCCAGGCTCGAGGGCCAGCGCCTTCTCGAACGCCTGCGACGCCCCCTTCATATCGTCACGGATCGCCAGAACGCTGCCAAGCTGTTCCCAGGCAACGACAGAGCGTGGATTCTCTTGGGCATCGATCCGGAACCACCTGGCGGCTTCGGCCAGTGGTGCATTCCCTTCCACCTTCCTGCCCATCCGCCGCAACAGCATGCCGAGATTTCTGTAGACGCAGGCAATGGCGGGGTCCTGCTCGCCTGCGGCCTGGTGATACTCGATAGCGTTTCGAAAGGCGCGCTCCGCCTCCTCCGGCTTGTCCTGCGCTATCCGTGTCAGGCCGACCTCGTTCCAGGCCTCGACGGACAGCGAAGGGTCGAGTTCGAGAGCCTTTACGCAGTACTCAATGCGCCGCTCACATTCCTCGAGGCCGCGCTTACGTATGGCGGCACTCGCGTCGCCCGGGTCGCTGTGGGGAAGCTCCCAAGCATGGCGCAGATCGCTGCGGCCCTCGTTCTGCAATGCATGGGCCCTGTCGAAGCACTTCTGTGCCAGGACCCCCCGGGCACTTTGCCGCACAGCGGGCGCGAGCAGGTTCTCCACCGGCGCGTAGTCGTCCGTGAGGATGATACCGCCGCACACGTCTCGCAGATGGTCCATCTGGGATTTATCCAGGAGATGGAACTTCAGATGCTCGTTGTATTTCTGAAGGATGGCCCGGACGTCGAGCTTGTGCTTGGCCGCGATTACTACAAAGCTATCCTGCAACGAAGGCAGCCCCCCGCGGCCCGCAACGACATAGACATTTGGAAAAGTCTGCTGGAGCGTGTTGATAACGGCGCCGAGGAACCGGCCGCTCTCGTATGTATCAATCAGATTGACCATGTAAACGCCGTCATCGGCGAGCAGGTGCGAGACCTTGTCGTTAAACTCCTTCGTCACCAACGGAAACGGCACGGCGTAGTCATGGAGGACATCCTCGTAGATGAAATCGTACCGTCTTGCCCCCGCGCCCGCGTGCTCCCGTCTCAGGAGCCGGTCCACGTATTCTCGCGCATCCATATGGATGGTCTTGATCGCCGTGTTGCGTTCCAGGCCGAATGCCGCCGTGGCCGCCCGGGTGACGCCCGGATCGATCTCGACGACCTCCACGAGACTGCCGGGCCAGAGAGCCTTGAGGTACCGCGGGAAGGCATACCCGCCGCTGCCGATGACCATCATCGCAGGCTTGCTATTATTTGCGATCAAACCCCCTGTGAGCCCGGCGTAGACTTTCGTGTAGAAGCACTGCAGACCGGTCGCATCCTCCATGACCGCTTCGCTACGCCTGAGCTTATCCTGCATGAACTCTCGCCTGTCGGGCCGCCCGGAAGTCCGTCTCACCGTCACATAGGAGTACGGCGTCTGGTCCTCGTAGAGGACGTTCGGATCGGGCCGCTCCCGCAGCAAGGCGGTCGTGCCGGTCCCTTGCGCCCACTCGGCCGGCGACATCCCCATCGTCGCCAGGGCCGCGAAGACCATCGCCCACAGGTACAGCGCCCAGCAACTGACCCAATAGAGAACGGCCACCATCAGCATGGCCGCCGCGACCAGCCACAGGATGATTGCGCCGCCGGTCGCGGGAATCAGGAAGAACCCTGCCAGAAGAGTCCCGACAAGTCCCCCTGCAGCACTCCACGCGTAGATGCCGCCGATCGTTCGCCCGGTCCCGCCGTTCGCGGGAGGGCTTGCCGCAGCCGAATCAGGGGATGGTCCCGGCTCACCGCCGCGAGGCCCGGCCGCCATCCCTTGCTCAATCGTCGTCCTGATGACGACAGGAACGATGGTCCCCAGCAGGCATAAAGGCGGCAGGAACACGAGCGAGACATGGATGAACACGTGCGTCGGCCAGCTCAGCCGCCAGAGCCCCATCCACTCGCCGGCGATGTTGTTGACAATGAGAATCGCCACACATGCGGCGGACGACAGCCCGAACAGAACGGAAAGCGCCCGCCGCGGGTGATAGCGGTCGGCGATGCGTCCGCCCATGTAGTTGCCGACGGCAATGCCGGCGAGCACGACGGTGAGAATCGACGTCCACGTGTACAGAGATGATCCCAGATCGCGAGCAACCAACCGGGACGCCACCAGGACGAGGATCATGGTGCATCCGCCGCAGAAGAAAACGGTCGCGCTCGGCACGACCAGCCGCAAGAACCCCCTGAACCTGCTCATATTCCCTGGTCCTCAACAATCAAGCAAGGCCAGAGGATACCAGAGATGCCCGATGTAGGCAAGCGGACTTCGGCGAGTTCGGTGGAGCGTGGAGGTGGAGGTGGGAGTCAGTAGTCCAGGTACGGGACGCCATCGCCATCCTGGCCCGGCCAATCGACCCGGATGTTGCCCGTGGCCGGCTGATAGAGCCAGCCGTAGTTGCCCGTGCCCTCAGCCGGGAATGCCTCCGCGTTCCCGATGATGCGGATCGTATCCAGACCATTGAAGGGATTGGATGGAGTCTTCCGCAGGTAGTTCTGCTCGACGATCAACTGAAGTCGGAAACTGTCCTCTGTCGGCGTATCGCTGCGATCATTCCCCGGATATCCCGGAGCGGTATCGCCGTGCTGCACGGCATAGAAACTGATCGCCTCGCGAAGGATCCGCAGATTGTCCTTGGCGGCGGCTTCCTTGGCTTGTGTGGCGTGGTTGTGCAGATAGGGTATGGACAGGGCGGCCAGGATCCCAATAACGGCCACTACGATCATCAGCTCAACAATAGAGAACGCCTTTCGCATTCGTCGTCGTCTCAGGCCATACCTATGAGCATGCTCACGGGTTATCGATGCTCTGTCCTCTTATCGGCATGTCCCCCCGTCCACTTGATTCGCCGGCGCGCGTTATGGGACCCGGCCGGATCGCAATCCATCCACTTCTGCCGTGGACACCCTGTCGCTCAATATGGGGTGGACAACTCCCTCCATGCCCTTTACGATGCACATCATGATTGAGAAAGGGTTCCATCGTTATCGGCTGGGTATCGTGGGCAACTGTTCCTATATCGCCTATATCGACGATCAGGCGGCCGTCCAGTGGCTCTGCATGCCACGTTTTGACAGCAGCTTCATCTTTGCACCATGGTTCTACCCGTATGACCGGTGCTTTCGCCCGCTGCTGTTGGACCGACCGATCTTCTTCTGACATGGAGGCCCCGGAATGACAGATACCCATTCCCAGCACTTTGACCGCCTGGTTCTGGTTTCCTACCGTCTGCCGTTTCAACTCTACCGGAACAAGGTGATCCGAAATGCCGGAGGCTTGGTATCCGCGATCCTGGCACTGGCCGAGAAGCCGGAGGCAGCCGGGCGGCTTGGCGAGAAGATCGTATGGATCGGCAAGACCGATGACACGCCGCAGGAACTGGCCCGGGTGCAGGAGCATGTGGGTGCTTTCGAGCTCGTGCCCGTTCATATTGAGGACAGGCTCGACGACAAGTACTATGGCGGATTCTGCAACGACATGATCTGGCCGCTGTTCCACTACTTTCCGCTGCTGGCCAATTTCGACGTGGCTTTCTTCGAGGCCTACCGCCAGGCTCACAAGCTGTTCGCCGAAAAGGTGGCCGAGATTCTCCGACCGACCGATCTGGTCTGGGTCCACGACTATCACCTGATGCTCCTGCCGGGCTTGATCCGGGAACAGTTCCCGAACGCGAACATCGGATTCTTCCTGCACATCCCGTTTCCCTCGTTCGAGATTTTCCGGCTGATGCCCAGAACGTGGCGGGAGACCATCTTGCGGGGCATCCTGGGCGCGGACCTCGCCGGCTTTCATACGTTCGACTACACGCAGTATTTCCTCCGAGCGGCCCGCCGGACGTTGGGGATGGAGACGACCATGAACTCGGCGGTCGTCAACGACCGGCTGACCAAGACGGAGACCTTTCCCTTGGGGATCGACTACGCCAGGTTCAGCCAGGCCACACAGGACAAAGACGTGCAACGCGAGCGCGAGAAGCTCGATCGGATCCTGGGAAAGAACAAGCTCATCTTCTCCGTGGATCGATTGGATTACTCGAAAGGGCTTCTGCATCGTCTCCTGGGCTTCGAGCACTTCCTGGAGAAATATCCCAAGTGGCATGGGAAGATCGTGTTCAACATGGTCGTGGTCCCGTCGCGAGAGTCGGTCGGGCGCTACCAGGATATGAAGAAGGAGATCGAAGCCGCCGTGGCCCGGATCAACGGCAAATATGGCTCGCTGACCTGGCGGCCGGTGGTCTACCAGTATCAGTCTCTGGCGTTCCCCAAGATGGTGGCTTTGTACGACCGCAGCGACGTGGGGCTGATCACACCCATCCGGGATGGCATGAACCTGGTGGCCAAAGAGTACCTCACGTGTCAGAGAACCAATCCGGGCGTGCTGATCCTCAGTGAGATGGCCGGGGCCGCCGCCGAGCTCAGCGAGGCGATTCTGATCAACCCCACAGACAAAGCGGAAGTGGCGATGGCCATCGCCAAGGCCCTCGACATGCCGATAGCGGACCGGCGAGTGGTCGCCGAACGGATGCAAAGGCGATTGCAGACCTATGACGTATTCGCATGGGCAAGGGATTTCTTCGATACGATGAACCGCGTGAAGCAGGAGCAGCATGTCCTGGAGGTCAGACTGCTCAATCGATCCATCGAAAACCAGATCGCGCAGAAGTACGGCATGGCAACGCGGCGAATCATCTTCCTCGACTACGACGGCACGTTGGTTCCCTTCTCCCGGTATCCGGAGTTGGCTGTACCCAGCGAGCAAGTCCTTACGCAGTTGAAGCGCCTGGCGGCCGATGCGAAGAACACTGTCGTGATCGTCAGCGGCCGTAAGCAGGAGTTCTTGTACAAATGGTTCGGCGATCTGCAGATCGTCCTGGTGGCCGAACATGGGGCTTTCATCTGCATGCCTTCTGTCGGCTGGACCAGCGAGGTGGATCCAGATCAGGTCTGGAAACAGCACGTGCTGCCGGTGCTCCAACGGTATGGGGATCGCTGCACCGGAGCCTTCACCGAGGAAAAGAGCCTGTCGCTCGTCTGGCACTATCGCAATGCCGACCCGGGGATTGCCTTGTTGCGGTCTCAGGAACTCAAGGATGAGCTGCGGGAGCTGGTCTCGCACGACAGCAAACTCCAAGTCGTGGAGGGGCACAAGGTGATTGAGGTCAAGAAGTCCGGATATGACAAAGGCACGGTGGCCTTGAAATTGCTGGCCTTGGCCGCCTATGACTTCCTCCTCGCCATCGGCGACGACAGGACCGACGAAGACCTCTTTCGCGCCCTGCCGGAGCAGGCCCTGACCGTCAAGATTGGGGTGATGGCCTCCCTGGCCAAATACAACCTTGCGGATCAGCAGGGCGTCATCAGGCTTGTGAACCACCTGCTGGAAGGCGCCCAATGACCCGCGGCCTCCGGGTTTCGAAGAAGGTGTTGACATCAAAACCTGCTCGGGCCATAATCCCTTGTATAGGCAGCACGAGAGATTGCGCTGCGCAAATCACGTACTGGGGAAGAAATCGTTTCGGGCCCCAAATACACAGTCTCACTGTGGCCCTTCATGGCGTGGGGATGTACGGCTGTCGTCCGAAATCGACGATTCGTGAAGGGGCGGTTGGGACAGGAAGGAGAACAAGAGATGGGTATTGACTTCAGGGTGTATCTTGACCAGACGGTTGATTGGATCATAAGGAGCGGGCCCAGAATAGTCGTCATTCTGGTGCTCATGCTTGTTGGCGTCAAACTGTCGCGTGTTGTCGCGGGGCGGCTCTTCGCCTTCATCGGGCGTCGCAAGAAACTGGACGAGGAATACAAGAAGCGCGCCGATACGCTCAGCTCGGTCATCGCCTATCTGATCAGTGTCACGGTGATTGTTGTAGCCACACTCATGATCCTGGCGGAGCTGGACATCCAGATCGGTCCGGTCCTGGCGGCCGCCGGTGTCGTGGGTCTTGCCGTCGGCTTCGGCGCCCAGCATCTCGTACAGGATGTCATCAGCGGTTTCTTCATCCTTTTCGATGATGAGATTCGCGTGGGTGACGTGGTTCAGGTTGCCGATAAGGGGGGGCTCGTCGAGCGATTGAACCTCCGCATGGTTGTCCTTCGCGACTTGTCCGGCAACGTCCACTACATCCGCAATGGGAAGATCGACGTCGTCACGAACATGACGAAGGACTACTCCCGCTATGTCTTCGACATTGGCGTCGCCTACCGTGAGGACGTGGACGAGGTCATCAGGGTGGTCCGGCAGGTGGATGAGGAGCTCAGGAGCGATCCGGCGTTCGGGCCGGACATCCTCGAACCTATTGAGATCCTGGGGCTCGATCAGTTTGCCGAGTCCGCCGTCATCATCAAGGCCAGGACCAAGACCAAGCCGATAAAGCAGTGGACCGTCGCTCGCGAATTCAACCGGCGGCTCAAGAAGAGGTTCGATGAGAAGAACATCGAGATCCCGTTCCCGCACGTGACTTTGTACGCCGGCAAGGACAAGGCCGGCCAGGCCCCGCCTCTCAGCGTCCTACTGGCGCGCGAAACGTGACGTGTAGAATAGCCACAAGATCACTGAGGTCAGGAAGTCCGGGTACGACAAAGGCTCGGCCGCTCTGCAACTGCCGGCCACGGCCGTTTGTCCCTCGACCCTTGCCATCGGCGAATCTCGATTGAGCACACCGACTCTCTTGTCTGTCAAGCGGAGTGCCTTTGAAGGATGATGGCGAGATAGAGGCCATACAGAACGAGCAGGAAGACCCCGCGTCTGCGGCCAATGAACCCGCTCCCTATCGGGAACGTACAGACCACTGTCAGCAGCCCGAACGCCAGCGCAACCGCTACCTCTCGCCAATCAACCGAGATGGGGCATATCATTGCGACAACCGCGATGACGAGAAGGCCGTTGAAGATGTTGCTGCCCAGGATCCCTCCGAGGCCCACCTCGTCATGGCCTCGCAGCTTGGCAATGATCGTCGTTGCGAGCTCGGGCATGGAGGTTCCCACCGCCACGACGGTGGCTCCGATGACAAACTCGCCGACCCCATGAGACCTGGCGATCCCTTTGGCCCCGGCAACCACGAAGTGCCCGGCCCCGATCAAGAAAGCAAGACCGACCGCACAGAGTACGATCGCCAGGCCGATACGCTGCCGGGCCGGGTCGGCCTCCGTGGAACTTCGCTGCTTGCGAGCCTCACGCAGCGTGGCGATGAGCCAGCCCGTGAAACCACCAAAGAGCAGAAAACCATCCAACCGCGACAGCCGCCCGTCCAGAGCAAGAAGACCGATGGCTATGGGAACGAGGATCGCCACCGGAAAATCACGCTTGATGCTTTGGCGAGGACTGACGATGCCGGAGATGCACAGGGCCAGAGCCAGGATCAATGCCACATTGACGACGTTGCTGCCAAGCACATCTCCCAGAGATATTTGCGGCGCACCCGCCAGCGACGCACGCACGCCGACGGCCAACTCGGGGCTGGACGTCGCGAACGCCGCCACGGTGACGCCAATGATGGCGGGAGAGACGCGAGTCAAACGAGCGATAGCCACAGCACCGCGAATGAAGGCTTCACCTCCGATACCCGCACAAACCACACCGAGAAGCAAAGCAACATAGTCGTTCATTACCACTCCGATTCAAGCAGCCTGACTCACATTCTGCCCGGTTCTACCAACACCCTTGACAGTTGGCCCAAAATCCCGGCCAGTCACGGATATGAAGGCGAGACAGGCACGCCCCATCCCTTCCGTATGAGGCAGGGATGATACCATACTCTCCCGTCTCGATCAATGCGCCCGCGAGCATCGCGCATTCTCGGACGCCCCCGCCACTGCGGTCAAGAGAAACCTTGACATCGATGTTCGTATTCTCTATCTTAGTTGGGTGAAGGGTGTGAGGTTCCCAACAACCTCACAGGCATGTCAAGGTGGTCGGGCCGCCACCGAATGAATCTGGTGTTGCGATTCTTTAGGAGATGGTCTATGTCCGGACACAACCATCAAACGACTGACAAGCAGAGCACGGCCCTGGGAATGATGGCGAGACTCTGGTGGATGCTTCTGGGCAATGCCATCCTTGCCCTCTCCATCGTATTCGTTGTCGAGAACAAGGAAGGGTTCTTTCACACGGC
>Ga0315274_10015968_pt1 | contig 10623 bp, 7 predicted proteins | sample YL17G02_20_MG_FD_203700 | JGI IMG/M metagenome (GOLD analysis project Ga0315274, IMG submission 203700) | Sediment microbial communities from Yellowstone Lake, YNP, Wyoming, USA - YL17G02_20 | ecosystem: Environmental > Aquatic > Freshwater > Lake > Sediment | place: USA: Wyoming | collected...
CAGGTTATCCTATCCTTGAACCTCAAGCCGGAAATCACCGCCGAGGAACTGGATCGCAGGATTCAGCTCGAACTCGAGGGGCGGCGCCACAAGTCCTTTCGCAATATCCTGGCGGGGCTCATACCCACAAGAATGACGGATGTGTTTGTCATGCTGCTCGGCATCGCGGGGGGCAAGCCAGCGCACCGCGTCACATCCTCAGAGCGAAAGCGCCTGCGTGCGCTGCTTCAGGACCTCCGCCTTACCGTGGACCACGCTCGCCCGATCGCCGAAGCGATCATCACAGCCGGAGGGGTGGCTACCGAAGAAATCCACCCGCGCAGCATGGAATCGCGGTTGGTCAAAGGCCTCTTTTTCTGCGGAGAGGTAATTGATGTGGATGCGGACACCGGCGGCTACAACTTGCAGGCCGCATTCTCCACCGGGTACCTCGCTGGCGAAGCGGCTGCCCGATCGATAATCGCGCCAGCCATTGAAGCGATGCGCTAGGACAACAGGAGAGGTGCCATCGTTGTCTGAGAGAAAGGATTTGCTCACAGAGGCGCGTGTACGACCTGCGCCGGCAGGTTGGCTTGTGCCCTTGTCCAGCCACACCGCTGCACCGCAGAGAGCGACCACTCGGCCGTTTCCCACGGCACGGAGCGCAAGGCTGCCGGCCGGCCTGCTGAGCCTTGCTGTTGTCACCCTCGCAATGGCCGGGATGGCGGCATCGTACGCCAACTCCGGGGAGACGGTCACCCTGCGGGTCAACGGCCGCACATGGCAAACCAACACGCACCAGCGGACCATCGGGGCTTTCCTGCGCGAAGCAGGCCTGGAACTCCGTGCAGAAGACATCGTGGTGCCGCCGGTGGACGCCCCGCTCGCCGCGTTCAACACTATTCTGGTACAGAAGGCTGTACCTGTCATCATCGAGACTGACGGTCATACCATTACTTGCTACACCCACAGTCACCGACTGGGGGACCTGCTTCGCGAGTTGAAGCTGAACGCCAGACCTTACGACGTGCTGACCCTCGACGGCGAGGCCGTTGACGTTGATGCGGAGCTGCCGCACTACGAATGGACGCCGACGCGTTGGCCATTCCTCGTCAAACCGGCCTCGAACCCAAGCGGGGCGCTGGCTCATTCCTCGGATGAATTGTTGGCAGCTTGGACACGTTGCAGACTCCAACGCGCCGTGCCCCTTTCGATCACGGACAACGGTATACACACGACTATCTACACTGTGGCACGCACCATCGGTGAGGCGTTGCAGCGCCAGGACATCCTCCTGTACTTAGGGGACCGGGTCCAACCGGCGCTGGGCACACTCTTGACTTCAGGCATGCACGCGGAGATCCATCGGGCAAAACCGGTGACCGTGCAAGTGGACGGAAGGACCATCAGGACTCGCACGCAGGCTGTGAGCGTTGCCCAACTCCTCAGCGAAACCGGCGTGATGCTGCGGGGCAAGGATTATGCGATTCCCGCACTCAACTCGGAAGTGACTCAGGACACGGCGGTGCGCATCGTGCGCGTCGTTGAGGAGTGGGTCCTGGAGTCCCAAGAGATACCGTTCCAGACGCTCTGGAGTGCTGACAGCAACCTGGAATTGGATCAGCAAAGCACAGAGCGACCCGGAAAGCCAGGCGCGCGCAAGCGGAATGTTCACATCGTCTACGAAGACGGCGTTGAGAAGCAACGCTCCGTCCAGGATGAATGGGTCGAACGCCAGCCAACCACACGAATCGTCCACTATGGCACAAGAATCGTGGTGCGGGAGTCGCAGACTCCTTCCGGCACCGTGCGATACTGGCGCAAGGTGCGCATGCTGGCCACGTCGTACCGTGCATCCGGTGTCGGCAAGGCGCCGGATCACCCCGACTATGGCATTACGCGCATTGGATGGAAGGCCAGGACCGGCATTGTGGCCGTAGACCCTTCCGTGATCAACCTGCGTGACAATGTCTACGTACCCGGCTACGGCCTTGGCGTGGCGGCCGACACGGGCGGCAAGATCAAGGGCCGTTGGATTGACCTGTGCTACGATGAGGACAACTATGTATCCTGGAAGCGCTGGGTCGACGTGTACGTGCTTGAACCCGTGCCACCGGCTGACCAGATCAACTGGGTGTTGCCCACCTATCCGAGCGAACGGCGGTAGCGACTACCGCAGAGGACATCTGGATGAATACCAAGGCGCTGCTGCGAGAGTTTGACCTGCGCCCTCTAAAAGGCCTGGGGCAGAATTTCCTCGTAGACCGCGGCGTCCTCGAGCGCATCCTGACTGCTGCAGAGGTTAGTCCACAAGACGTAGTGTTGGAGGTGGGTGCAGGTCTTGGCGTCCTGACTCGGGCACTGGCAGAACGCGCGCGACGCGTAGTTGCTGTTGAGGTGGACCCACGGCTCGTGAAGGTTCTGCGTGAACGGCTGAGCGAATTCTCAAACACCGAGGTGGTTCCTGGCGACATCCTGGCCCTGGACATCGCACAGTTAATACACGCAGTTGACGGCGAGCCCACTCAGCCGTACAAGGTGGTGGCCAACATCCCCTACTACATCACCTCTGCTGTGCTGCGCCACATTCTGGAGCAGCCTTCAAAGCCCGTGCTAATGGTGCTGATGGTGCAGAGAGAGGTCGCCGAGCGCATCGTCGCAGTGCCTGGGCACATGAGCCTGCTCGCTGTCAGTGTGCAGTTCTACGGCCAGCCGAGCCTCGTCTCCCGCGTGTCGGCGCGGTGCTTCCATCCAATCCCCAATGTCGACTCGGCAATAGTCCGGATCGATGTGCACCGGCAATTGCCTCTGCCCAGGGATAGCATCGAAGCCTTTTTCCAGGTGGTGCGCGCTGGGTTCGGTCAACGGAGAAAGCAATTGCGCAATGCCCTCGCGCATGGGCTGCAGCTGCCGGTTGAGCGCATCTCTGAGCCCCTGGCCCGGTCAGGCATCGATGGACGGCGGCGAGCCGAGACGCTAAGCGTCGCCGAATGGGTCGCTCTGTATCACGCGGTAAACGTGGTTGAGGCGTGAGGGCCCACACGCATCCCTGAGGGTCAGCGGTTGAACAACGGAGTCGCCCCCCCCAGCGCCGGCGTTCACCTCGCGTTGGGACGTGCTACCACCACAACCCGGTGATCTGGTTTGATGAACGGCCAACAGCTCACCAGCGTCAAACGCTCATCGGTTGTGGGCTGGATCCACTCTGCGTTGTCCCGGCGGATCTCCTCAGGCGCACCCTTTTCCTTGACCAGGATACACTGCGTCACCACGTACTGATACTCCTGATGGTCCGCATACAGGTAGACGTCGTCCCCTGGCACCAAGTCGACCAGGTGGCGGAAAACCCGGCCGCGGATGTTGTTGTGCGCTGAGATGACGGTGTTGCCGATGTGTCCCGGGTAGGCGGATGTGAGGTGGAATCCCGCAGCGAAATCTGCTACTTGCCAGACTGTCACGCTTTCCCCATTCTCTTCTCTAATGTTGGCAGTCACTTCGACCACCGGCGCGTCCACATCGATGCGAGGAATCCGTATGCGGTTGGGTGAGGAATTGGCGTGGGGACGTGGTGTCGGCGCGGCAGGAGCCGCGACGGCGAGCGTCGCCACAATCGATGGCTGCGCCCGTGCCTGGGTTGTCTCGGTTGGTGAGCCGGAAGGGACGTAGGCCTGGGTCAGGCTCTCTGTGGCCTCAGTCGCTGGGCGTGTGTGGACTTGACCGTAGCAGGCCAGGTAGGCAATACCCATGACCACCATCACGAATAGCGCTCGGGCAAGCGCACGCCGCGCGGGTCTAGCCTCGTTGGTGGGAATGGATGATCCCACAAGAGGCGCGCCAGGTTCCCGATTCCGAAGGTTGGACTGATCCGCCATCTCCGAACAAAGCCTTCTCAACGCCGCGAGCTGAGGAACACCGCCATACGGTCGAACAATTCCCAGTTCGGGAAAGTCCGTGCGCGAAACGTTTGAACGCCGCTCTTTTGCGGGAATGGGTCGTGCACCTCAAAGGTCCCATCGGCATGGAAGCCAACAACCACCCACACGTGTTCGCCCAGCACCAGCTGCACGGGCCCCTGCACAGTGTCGACCTTTGTCGTTTCCGCCACCTGGCGCTTTGTCACCCACACGATGACGGGGTAGCCTTCCAGAATTGATTCAGAGACTCGTTCGTAGGTCGTCCCCGAGCTTGCCAGCGCCTTGAATCTTCCGCCGGCCGGCCCCAAGATGCACTTGTTCAGCGCGGCCGCCACCGCGGGTGCGTAGACACCGTAGTCGTCCCAGTCGGCCGAACCATTGGCAAGACGATTGCGTCCCGCAGGGTCACCCCGAAAGCCCAGGTTCGGATTTGGGTCTCTGGGCATGCACGCAATCAGTTCTTTCTCGCTAGGCGCCTTGCCCAATAGCGCGCCCACGACCATGCGCATGCCAGCGAACTCACACGAAAGCGGCAGCTCCTGCAGGATGATAGGAACGGGCAGGACACGCGTCGAAAGCCGCGTGGCTGTCGGCGTCAGTGTCGCCGTGGGAGTCATTGTGGGCGTTGGCGATGGCGTCACTGTCGGGGTCGCCGTCGGAGTCGCGGCGAGCGTAGCCGTCACAGTGCGAGTAGGTCGAGTTGTAAGCGTGGGTGATGCGCGTGGGAGGATCGCCACTTCTGTCGAACGTCGCGAACCTGAGAAAGACAGCCCCAGAGCGCACAGTCCAACCAGTACGGCTACCGCTGTCAGATTGCGCCGTCGATGACCTGATACCCAGGATTTCATTCAGAAGGTCTCGATCTCGAAGTCAATGATCTCTGCGTCCAGGCGGTAGCCGGATACAGACTGGACGACCCTGTTGAGTAGCCCCTGCACATAGGGTAGGTCGGCGGACACGCACGCCACGCCCAAGACCGCCTGCTGCCATGCGTCCTGCCGATCAACCTCGGCGATGGACACATTAAAGTCATTCCGGATGCGCGCGGTGAGGGACTTGAGCACCTGGCGTTTGTCCTTCAGAGAATGGCTCGTCGGAATACTGAGGTAGATCGTGCACACCCCGATGACCATGATCTACCTGGCCGACAGCGCTGCCAGGACCCGGTCCGGGGTAGCTGGCAATACTCGCACCCGTGCGCCGCAGGCGTTGTCGACTGCATTGACAATGGCTGCAGCGGTGGGAATGCACGCGATCTCCCCCACCCCTTTCGCGCCATATGGCCCTGAGGCGATGGGGTCTTCGACCAGAATCACCACAATCTCCGGTTTGTCGGCGACTGAGGCGATTCGGTACTTGGACAGACTGGTCGTCTGGGGTACGCCGTGGACCTGTCGAAAGTCCTCCAGCAATGCAAGACTGAGGCCCATCACCACTCCGCCCTCGATCTGTCCACACAGAGCCAGAGGGTTGATGGCTCGACCCACGTCGTGTGCAGCCACTACCCTCAGCACACGCACCCTGCCACTCCGTGTGTCTACTTCGACTTCGGCAGCTTGCGTGGCATAGCTGTAGACGAAATGAGCGTCGCCTTTCTCTCCAAGCGCCACCGTCCGCGGGGCAGTATACGTCACTTCAGCCCTGAGATTGCGGCCCTGGCGCCCTGCGACGGCGGCCGCTTCCCCCAAGGAAAGACTGCGCGTTCGGCCTCTCACAGACCCGCCGACAAAGACCATCTCCTGGGGGGAGGTGTCGAGCTCCTCGGCGACGGCGCGGGCCAGTTCCTCACGCACCTGGATCGCCGCCAGTCGCACTGCGTTTCCCGTAACAAAAGTCTGACGCGACGCCGTGGTCGCGCCCCCGTCAGCCGTGAGCGCAGTGTCGCCCAGCAGCACATCAATCTGATTGTACGGGGCGCCCAATTCTTCGGCCGCCGCCTGTGCTACCACCCCAATGACTCCCTGTCCAATCTCCGCCGCGCCCGCACGTACCCGCACCCGGCCCTGCAGGTCGAGTTCAACCACCGCGCCGGCAGAGTCCGGCGTACTGCCACCAAGGCCGATGTTCTTGTAGGCACAGGCGACTCCCCAGTCCCGAACCCACGCCTCCCCAGCCCCTTTGCGCATGGAAAGGTGCTCGGGCAGCCGTCGGAGGATGCACGCATCCGGATCAAGCCGCCGAACCTCTTCCTCAACACGATCGATCGTCTCCAACAGGCCAACGCTCTCGTGTAGAACCTGCCCGGTGGAGGTGGTCGCGCCAACGCGCAAGGCATTGCGCCGTCGGATCTCCAACGGCGACACACCCAGCCGGCGCGCCAAGGTGTCCATCTGGCTCTCGATGGCAAAGTTAGACTGCGGCACGCCAAACCCCCGAAAGGCGCCTGCCGGCACGTTGTTGGTGTAGACGGCGTCGCACTCGATAGACACATTGGGAATATCGTACGGACCAGCAGCATGGGTCGTCGTGCGCGTCATTACGGCCTCGCCCAACGAGGCGTACGCGCCTGTGTCCCCCAGGATGCTTGCGTGAACCGCGACGATGCGGCCATCGCGGTTCGCTCCCGTTTTGACACGGACCAGAGCCGCGTGACGCTTGGGGTGTGACACGAGCGATTCCTTGCGTGTGTACACCAGTTTCACCGGGCGCCTGGTGAGCCACGCCGCAAGCGCCAGATGGATCTGGACCGAGATGTCTTCCTTGCCGCCGAAGGCGCCGCCCACGTGAGTATGCACAATGCGCACCCTGTCCTCGGGAAGATCCAGGGACTGCGCCACCTGCTTGCGGTCGCCAAACGGGATCTGCGACCCGACGTAGACGACGAGTCTGCCTTCGTCATCGAGATGTGCCACACCAGCTTCCGGTTCCAAGAAAGCGTGATCAGCCGCGGGCGTGTAGTATTCGCCGTCCACGACCAAGTGTGCCTCTGCGAATCCAGAGTCCACATTCCCCTTTTGCACCGAGATGTGCCTGAGGAGGTTACCGGTCTCATGCACGCACGGTGCATTCGCCGCAAGCCCGGCCTGCGGAGAATCAACCACTGCTAGGGGCTCATAGTCTACCCGAATGAAATCCAGCGCTGTGGCTGCCGCGGCTTCCGACTCTGCCACCACAATCGCGAGGGCGTCGCCAACGTAGCGCACTTTCTCATAGACCAGCACGGGCCAATCCGGGCGGATGACACCATGATTCTTCGCCCCAGGCACATCGGCAGCCGTAATCACGCGCACAACTCCCGGATGGGCGCGCGCAGCTGTCGTGTCCATGCTCAGCAGCCGTGCATGTGCATGGTGGCTACGCAGCACCTTGGCATATAGCATGTTGGGGAGGTAGATGTCGCTTGCATACCGCGCCATCCCCGTGGCCTTGGCAACCGCGTCCGGCCGAGGCAGTGGCCTGCCAACCACATTCAGCGGAGGCCTTGTCGGCGGCACCTCAACGGCCATCTCTACGGCGGCTGCCCCTATGGCATGGATGATGCGCTCGTAGCCGGTGCAACGGCAGAGGTTGTGGCGCAGCGCCTGCACAATCTGCTCGCGGGAAGGTCGGGGGTGTTCCTCAAGCAGCGCGACCGCCGACATGATCATTCCCGGTGTGCAGAAGCCGCACTGAATGGCGCCATGGTCAATGAAGGCTCGTTGCACGGGATGGAGCTGATTGCCTTCCGCCAGGCCCTCAATGGTGCGGACGTGGGTGCCTGCGGCCCGCACAGCCAGGTAGGTACATGAACGCACGGCCTTGCCGTCTACGATCACTGTGCACGCGCCACAGTGTCCCTGTGCGCAGCCGTTCTTAGTGCCGGTCAGGTGCAGTTGATCGCGCAGGACCTGCAGCAGGGAAGCCTTTGGTTGCGCGGCGGCGCGGCATTCGACCCCATTGACAAGGAATACCACTGTCTCAGTCGGCATAGGCACTATCCAACATTCCGGCTCAGACCGACCATCCTACCTGGCCTTGGCCTTCAGGGCGAGAAGCACATCTTCGGCCTTGACCGGGATCCTGTTGAACCAGACGCCTATGGCATCATGGATGGCGTCCAGAATGGCTGGAGCCAGTAGCATCATCGTCATCTCGCCCACACCGCGAGCGCCATATGGCCCCAACGGATCCGCGATCTCGAGAAGGCTGGGCTCGATATCGTTAGGAACATCCATAGAGGTTGGTATGAGGTACTCCGAGAGACGGCGGGTCTTGATGTAGCCATCCTGTTGGACAAAGTCCTCAATCAATGCCCATCCCTGCGCCATGACCACGCCGCCGTGGACTTGCCCCTCCACCGCCAGGGGATTCAGCGTCCTGCCCGTGTCGTGCGCCGCGACCACGCGCGTCAAGGCCACCTCCCCTGTCTCCAGATCAACCTCGATCTCAGCAACCTGGCTGGCATAGCCGTATGAGAAGTTGGGGAAGCATTCCCCTGTTTCCGGGTCAAACAGCGTTGTCGCGGGCGGCACGTACTCGTACTTTACGACCGCCGGCCGCTGACCGGCGCGCCATGCCTCCAAGGCACGTTCGCATGCCGCCTTGACTGCGTTGCCGGACATGAAGGAGTGGCGCGATGCCGAGGAGCTTCCCGCGCCAGGCACACTCGAGGTGTCCACTTCATGCATCTCCACTGCTGCGTAGGGAATTCCCAGCGTCTCGGCCGCAATCTGCGCCAGGATGGTAGTAACGCCCTGTCCCACCTCCGCTGCCCCAATCTTAATCATCGCCCGCTCGATCCGCCGCTCACCGTTCAGTTCGGCAATGCAGGTTGACTTTTCCGGGAACCCAAAGCTGTAGCCGACGTTCTTCCAACCACAGGCCAGCCCCACGCCTGCGCTCTTACCAGGCGGCGGTTGCGGCGGCCGTGTGGGTCCTGCGTCGGACCAGCCAGCGCGTTCGGCAACGTCCAGCAGGGTCTGGCGCATTCCAACGCCAGCAGGTACCACCGTGTTCGTTGCCAGAGTATCCCCGTCGACGAGGATGTTCTTCATGCGTAGTACAGACGGATCCATGCCCAGCCTTTCGGCCAGTTTCGACATCTGCAGTTCGGCAGCAAAGATGGCCTGGGGCGCTCCAAAACCGCGCATGGCACCGGTGCGCAGGTTATTGGTGTAGACCACGTGGCCATCAACGCTCACATTGGGAACCCGATACGGACCCGTGCTAAGCAGCACAGCATTGGCCAGAACTGCCGTCGAAGACGAGGCGTATGCGCCGCAGTCGGCCACGAGCTCAACTTCCATGGCCGTGACCTCACCTGTCTTCCTTGCTCCCACCTTGTGGTGAATGTAAAAGGCGTGTCGCTTGTGGTGCCCACGGATGGACTCTTCTCTGGTCCACACCATCTTCACCGGTCGCCTTAGCTTCCATGCGGCCAGGCAAAGCACCAGCTGCACTGATAGATCTTCGCGCCCTCCAAAGGCACCACCGGCCGGCGTGTAGATGACCCTGACCTGATCCTCGGGCAGCCTTAGGGCATGGGCGATTTGATGGCGATCATCGTGGGGCCACTGTCCGGCGCTGTGCACAACCACTCGTCCCTCTTGGTCGATATAGCCCACGCCGGCTTCCGGCTGCAGGAAGGCTTGCTCCGTGAGCGGCGTGAAATAGTCGCCTTCCACGATCACGTCCGCCTCGGCAAAGCCCTGCTCTATGTCTCCCTTGCGGATGCGATAGCTCTTCAGGACGTTGCTTCCCTTAGACGCGTGGACCAGAGTCGCGCCCGGCTTCATGGCCTCCCTCGGATCCGTGAGCACCGGAAGTGGCTCATAGGCAACACGGATCAATTCAACGGCGCGCGCTGCGATTTCCTCGCTGTCCGCCACTACGATGGCGATAGGATCGCCAACTGAGCGAGCCACCGTGACGCTGAAGACGGGCTGATCCTTGAAGATGAGACCAAACTCATTGCACGGGACATCCTTGCCGGTGAACACAGCCGCCACTCCTGGCACGGCCTGAGCGTCTGACACGTCGACCTGGATGCGCGCGTGTGGTTGCTCGCTCCACAGCATCTTGGCATAGAGCTGCCCTTCCATGTTGAGGTCGCCCGGAAACTCCAGGCGTCCCGTGACCTTGTCCAGGGCGTCGCTGCGCCGCACAGATTCGCCGACAACCTTGGCCATGTCATGCCTCCTAGAACAGGTATACGCCAAGCCACAGCGCAAGGAGCGCAAATAGCGCAGCAGTTGCCAGTTTCAGCGAGGCTATGTGCATCTCCAGGAATCGATTCAGAGCTCGCCAGGTCGTGCCAAAGAAGGTGAGGACGAAGATTACCACCAGCGGCGTGATGAAGGCGACGTTATATAGGACCAGAGAAGCTACCGCATGCGCCCTTAGTTCAGGAACTCCGGTCACGAAGATTATTGTCGGCAGATAGACCTGGCCCGTGCAGGCGAATTCGATGAGAGCCACCAGGAACCCTGTGACCATGGCTGCCCCGACATAGTTGGCAATCCGGCTGCGCTCACGGATTACACTGTGTAGGCGCTCTTGCAGTGCCTTCGGCAGACGTAGTGCAATGTTTTCCTTCTTGCCCCTGCGCGCTTGCACATAGTCGTGCAGACTCAACACCGCCAGGAGCAGACACAGGGCCATGGTTGCCAGATAGACCGCACGAGCAAACGTCTGTATGAAACCTAGCTGCCTCACAAATCCAAGGATCCCCAAGCCCACGAGCAAATAGGAAACAAAGACACCAATGGTAAACGCGCCGCCCACCATTAGTATCTCGCGGCCTTTGCGTTTC